>Ga0302177_10000038_pt1 | contig 116926 bp, 101 predicted proteins | sample I_Palsa_E1_2_FD_198780 | JGI IMG/M metagenome (GOLD analysis project Ga0302177, IMG submission 198780) | Peat permafrost microbial communities from Stordalen Mire near Abisko, Sweden - I_Palsa_E1_2 | ecosystem: Environmental > Terrestrial > Soil > Palsa > Peat permafrost | place: Sweden... | reverse complement strand
TTCGGCCGGATCTCGCCCAGCCGCCGCCCAACATCTCCGGGCAACAGGTTGAACAGTTTTTGCGCGAGCGGAGTGAAGCGGCGAATACGCACATCGTTGCTTACCATGACCACTGGAATGTTGACGTGGCCCAGCAGATTCAGCAGATCGTTGTTGGCCGAGCCCAGCTCCGCGTTGCGGTTTTGCGTTTCTTCATTGAGCGTGGTCAATTCTTCGTTCGTGGATTGCAGTTCTTCCTTGGCTGTCTCCAGTTCCTCGTTGGTGCTCTGCAATTCCTCATTGGCCGATAAGACCTCTTCATGCGCGGATTTGAATTCCTCGGTTGTGCTTTCGTGTTCTTCGATGAGCGAGCGCAACTGCTCCCGCAACTGGGTCGTCTCGCGTTTCAGCACTCGCATCTCCGGCGCAGGGGTGCGCACCACTTTTAGCGTCTTGCTCCCGTCGCCCCGGTCCTCAAGGACCGCCGGCTTGCGCACCACATCCTGAAACACAACCACATAAAAGCGCTCCTTCGCGGTAGGTCCTCGCAATGGCACCACTTCCAGGTTGATCTCCAGCGTTCCCGCTTCCGATCGAACCTGGACACCCTCCTTGCGCGCCGTGTCGTTGGTTTTCTTGGACGTGTCCAGGGCCGCGCGCAAATCCACCAGCAAGCCTTCACGCGCCATTTTTGCCACGCTGAAGCTGGGTTGCCCGGCCGGCGGCTCCAGGTAGGCGCCGGTCTTGCCCTGAAATTGCACAATCTCCATTTGATCGTTCACTACAATGCTGGCGGGAACGAACCGGTTCACCAGCAGATGCTCCACTTCCCGCTCCACGGAAAAAGCGGGCAGCAGGCCCCGCGCGAGCTTCGCGTCTCCCGCCCGGATCGGCAAATAATCGTCATTCGCGAAGTAAGTCGTCAGCCGCGCCGTGGTCTTTCTCTTCTGGTAGATTTTGTCTTTCTTGTCGAGCATTCCGAAGTGGTCGGCAAATCCGGCCAGATTTTCCGACGCTCCCAGCATCAGGTAGCCGCCGGGCTTTAGCGCATAGTGCAACGAGGGGATGACCCGCCGTTGCAAAACCGGCCCTAAATAGATCAGCAAATTGCGGCAGCTCACAAGGTCCAAATTCGAGAACGGCGGATCTTTCACCAGGTTCTGCTTGGCGAAGATGCACATGTCGCGCACCGACTTGTTGATCTGGAATCCCCCATCCAGCCGGACAAAGAATCGCTTCAAGCGTTCGGCAGAAATTTTCGCCACGGCCGCTTCGGTGTACACGCCGGTGCGGGCGCGGTCGAGCGCCGTGTCGCTGATGTCAGTGGCGAAAATTTGAATCGCCGTCGCAGCCTCCGAAATGTTCCGGCTGTGCACCCACAGGTATTCCAGCAGCGTGATCGCAATGGAGTACGCCTCCTCGCCGGTGGAGCAGCCGGCCACCCAAACCCGTATCGGCTTATCCGGCTTGCGGCCCTCAAACAATTTCGGATAAACACGCTTGCGAAGCGCCACAAACGCTTCCGGCTCCCGGAAAAATCCGGTGACGTGAATCAGCAAGTCGCGGTAAAGCTCGTCCAGTTCTTCGGGCTTCCTTCCAATGAAGCGTAGGTAGTCCTTCAGCGTCTCCGCCTTGTGCACCGCCATGCGCCGCCGTATGCGCCGGTACAGCGTGGTGGGCTTGTAGTTGGTAAAGTCCACTCCGCTCGATTGCCGCAGCAGACTGAACAGAGCGTTGAGGTCGCTGCCCACCATGCCTTCAACCGTTTCCATCGTCGGTGACATAACCCGGGCCACGTAGGGACGCTGGCTGATTCCGCCCAACTCTCGCGCAATATCCTTGGGCGGCAAAATAAAGTCGATGCACCCTGCGTTCACCGCATTGCGCGGCATGCTGTCGTACTTCGCCGACCCCTCGTCCTGCGCAAACGTGATGCCTCCCGCCGCTTTGATGGCCACGCATCCTTCGGTCCCGTCCGATGCCGTTCCCGACAGGATCACGCCGATCGCCTGTTGCCCGGCACTTTCCGCCAGCGAACGAAAAAAATCATTGATGGGCATGTGCTGACCGTGCGTGACCACGCGCGAACCCAGCTGCAGCATTCCATTCTTGATGCTTAGGCTCGTGTTGGCAGGAATCACGTAGGCGTGGTCGGGTGCATTCGGGGGCGTCTTCGTATTCGCAATAGGTCGATGCAAAAAATCAAACACCTGATGAGTGGACCTCGACTAATTTGCTCCAGAAGAAGAAACGGAACAGGCAGCGCAACCGTTTCATTTATTGGATCGTTATGACTCGGCAACGTCATCAGCAGTTGCCCAAACTCTTGAAACAGCGGGCGAATGGTCAATACACATACTCTTCATTCTCTCCCCCAACGGTGTGAGCACGCAGGTCTTCTCCGAAAACAATCCGGGCAGTTCAGCATTTTGGGAGATCATTTCTCGATCAATCGTTCTCACGCGGCTAGTTCAATAGGGAAACCCGAGTAGTCGTGGGATTGGTATTGGTATTGGTATTGGTATTGGTATTGGTATTGGTGTTGGTATTGGTGTTGGTATTGGCTTGTGATGGTCCGGTCAGTCGAGCAGACGTTGCTCTGCTTTTCTAAACCTCGTATAGACGCAGTAACCCGACAGCGCATCCATCGCCATACGCTTTCTATAGCACTTCGATGGCCAGTGATGTTCTTGAGGCGGGAACTCGGGCGTTCATCGCTGCCTAACACAACCTCGCGATCAAAACTTACCTGGAGTGTGGCATCATACGTTTCGGCCATTAGTTGTAATGTTTTCTGTGCCTTCGCCATGGGTTCGCGGACTTCGGCACCTCGGTCCCTCAGCCCGTGGCAGTGAACAATGCGCAGATTTCATTTTCGCGATCGCCAGCATCGATGACAACAGTAGCAATCGAAACTCGTTCTCAACTGATCACGTTTGGCAGATAGTTCTAAGAAATAATATTCGACACAAACCGATTCGGTCCCGGTGATTCTCCGCTGAGACTGGTATCCATCAACTAAACCTGCCAAATATATGGTTGTCGTGTATTTTGATTGTTATTGGCCGTTTGTCCTTGGGAGATGCCGTGTGTGGCGTTGGCAATCGATGCTGTGTTTCCGCAGGCCCAATGTGACATCACTAACAGACTGATTTACAAGTCAGCCCTAAGGTTCAGTTATCTGGCCTCCACGATCCGTGCGAAATTCTACCAAGAGCCACAACTCGTAGTGCAGTTTGGGTGATTGAAGTGGGCAACCTGAGGACCGGAGAGTGTTGCCCAGATCGCGACTCCCGAAGATGCACTGTTCAAGAATGGGCTTCATGTATCTTCTTCCGGAGTCCATCGAAGCGTCGCCCGCGAAAATCCGCACCATCGCCCACCAAACCAGCCGAACCCAACTGCGTTCAGTTGGCGCTTGTCGATACTCCAAACCACGTACCATTGAAGCACACGTACAAAGCCGTTGATGCACTGGAAGCGGTGGTGTTGGTATCGAAATCTCCGGTATTGCAAGCAATTGTCGGAGCGCCCGGGCCAGAGTGCCATGTTGCTCCGTTCTGGGTCAATTGCGAATCGCTTGTGTAAGCGAGATCACCGCCGACGAACTGATCCATCGCTGAGCCAGCGGGAGCGTTTTCCCCAACGAGGCCGGGATAACCAGAGGTGATTGAAGAATCTGTTCCCGTTATAATCGTAACTCCGTTCTGATTGCAGGCGAGAGACGTCGCAGACACTTGCAGCCTGATGACGTCGCCGGGGCTAAATCCGGGTCCGGTGCTCGGGGAGCCGATTGCCACAGGTGATCCGTTTGTCATCTTAAGCAAATAACTTACCTGCAAGTTGCCGATACAGACATAGCCAGTTTCCCCTGAGTTCGACATTCGCACGCCCGGTCCCATCCCGTTGCTGGCATTTGTTGGAAAGACTCGCACAACGGCATCTTGATTAGCATTGAAAGTCAAGCCGGAACCGACGTAGGCACTCATTGCCCATGAATCGTTGGTTAAAATCCAGGTTGCTTGGTCGTTAAGAATGCTCCAGATCCCATCGGTTGTCGTCCAATTAGGACCAAGGCCTCCGTTTGGACGGATAAACGGATCCGCAACTTGCGTGCCCGACGCGGAAAACGGTCCACAACCGCCACCAAGACAAGAGCCATTGAGGTTCAGGTTACCGGTCACCGTAATACCGTTATTGGCCGCTACCGGAACCTGAAACGTCTTTCCGGATTTTGTCAGCCGTTCGCCCCAACTGACATTATCTCCGTCGTTGCCAATGTAGTTCGAGATAGCCACCGGCGCGCCGAACGACAGTTGGATGTTGCTGACAGCAGGGTTTGCCGGCTGATCGTAGCCGATGTAGGTGTCATTCGGGTCCCAAGATGGTCTGCCACTCGGCGTTGCCAGGGTTTTGGCAGGGTTTGAATCCCCTAAGGTGACGACATGCGTTGCAAAAACGTTGCTATTGACAGGCATTTCGAAAATCATCCGTCCTTTTAGTCCTGAAGGAGTGATTAAAGGGCCAGATAATTGCAGCACCGTCGCAGTCAAACCTGGGGACGATGCATTTCCTTCCGCACACTGTATCCAAATCGAAGAGGGCGGCCCTGAAATATTGCAGACTCCGGCGGACACGGAAGGTGCATAGCTCCCCGCTGAGTTAACGATCCCAGCACCCACGTTTAAATTGTTTGTAGAGTAAGAAGTAGGAACACCACCTCCCGTGTTCTCAAAATCGAAAGCTTGAGTCAGAATGATAGAACCGGGCCACATTTTCTGAGAAGGCCAATATGGAGTATTGGTCGCAACGGTATACGAAGAAGGCTGAGATGCTGCGTTGTCGGTAAAACTGCAAACCTTGTTAGCGCAGCTGGTGGCGGGTATGCCAGTTGCTATAGCGAATGCTCCTGTTCCGAATGGTGCCGCCGTAGCGCCTGTAGGGCCTGTGGTCCGAAGCAAGTCATAGGTTACGACACCCGTGTTGCCGATTTGGTTCCAGACGACTGGAATGTTTCCGACTCCGGCCGTGTTCGCGAGACCTGCTGAGTAAACCGGCGAAGTACCCATGATGCTGCTGTGGACAACTATTGAATAGGTGTCCTGGATTGTGCCTGTACTTGCAAACACCGGGAGTTGGCCGGCTGGGCCGACGATCGCATTCCCATTGGCATACCCCCCCTCCACGATCAGTCCCGCCATCCCGGTTCCCAGCGGATTTAGGCAATTCCCGATCTCTTCGTAAACAGTGTCGAGTTGTACGCTCGGGTTGTCGCTATAGGTTGCACGAGCCCGGATGCCGAACTGCGGATATGCCTGCACTATAGTATTTGTGACACGAAGGGTGTTCCCATTTTGGTTATCAATTCCATTTGCAGCGCAATTTAGAGAGAGGTTGGAATTCTGTACCCAAAGCACGCCTGAATTGTTCGCTCCACCAGGGCCTACGATCGCCGTCGAACAAAAACTCATGTCACAACGGCTCCAATTTCCGATAGTGGTGGCTCCCGTAATTTGCGCCGCCTGATCGTTATCGACTTGAATCAAAAAACCGAAACTGGCCCCTGTGATAGGGCTAGTACTAGTCGAAAGCTCGGATATTTCTGAAGCGTTGGCATTGTCCTCCAGCGCAGGCCAGGTTCCAGATGGAATTCCAGCAACTATCTGTAAGCCACTAACGACGATCTTTTGGAACAAGTTTGAATTTGCGGGGTCTCCCAAAAAAATGCAGGTATCCTGCATCGCACAGACAATAGATCCTGCTGAATCTGAAATCGTGATACCCGTGGCGCGCACAGATAATCGAGCATGAAATACATGAGCCCCAGGGTCGATCTGAACGTTCCGGGCTATTTGACCACCTGATGACGAAAGAACCGCGTCAATGATGGCTTCCTGTATCCCGTCAGTGGCACTGCCGATCAGGTAGCCAGCCGCGTGGTTGTACTTCGCGATGAACTGGATCGTCCCACTCGTGGCTCTCGAAACGCAGGAACCTCCCGTTATCAGAACGGCTTCAGGCGTGCCGGTTTTTGAAATGTACAGGTAATGCCATAGGTCGGTTCCGTTCAATCCCTTAGGACATGGCGATAGTTTGATGGTGTTAGGACCTGCCTTGATATTGGCTGACGCTGGAGTTTCGGACCACGAATATCCCTCGGTGTTAACAATGGGAGGTCCGTATCCGCCGCTCGCCCCTGTTCCTGTCCCCGTACCGTTTTGGATTGCGGAAATCGCTTGCGCTACCGCTGAGGGCGGGAGAACCTGTCCAGGCGCGAAATTAATAGTTCCATCCGAATTTATGGACAGCCCGGTCGGTGTCGGAGTTGATAAATTCTGTGCAAAAAATAATGCCAATCGCGCTGTCGGGCCTCCAGAACCTGACAATGCTGGTTGCGAAATCCAGCGGAACGTTTGTTCAGTAAACGTGCCTGTCGACGGTTGGAGAATTGAAGAAATGAAATCAATCGGAGACGAGTCCAGAAAGTTGCTGCGACCTGGCTCTGCGACGGTGGCAGGCAACCGAATACCTCCTGCGAGGTATTGCAATCCCTGAAACGTATTTTCAGAGTTCAACTTGGCAAACGCCGTGTCTGGCAGTCCCCGCAGAAGGTCTGCATCGAGCCCTGGAATGAATGCAACCGGTTGCCCAGCGTTCAAGGAGCCCAAGCTACTGGCCGCCGGAGAAGTTACGAACAGAGAATTGCTGTTCTTGCCTAGTAGCGCGGCTAACTGCTGAACCGTAACAAATTCATTTGGACCCTTTCCGCCGAATTTGTCCGCTTCTTCGGCCCTGAAAGCATATGGGACTGTTGTGATCGGGACTCTCGGCCCCTCGATTCCATCGTTGGGTGTTACTCCGATCCATTGAGTCTGTGCCGAAGTGAAGAGCTGAATTGGAATTCCACCTTCAACGCTGTTTGAGCCCAAGTAAGCGTCGTAGTGCCCCTGAGAATCCAGAAGTACACTCTCAGTCTCGGTCCACACCGCAACACTTGCGTTTTGCGTTTCGTAAAGGGAAAAGGTTAGGGTCCGAGGGACCGCAAGGGAATTACCATCGAGTCCTCTAATGGTGCCGCTGAACTTAACGATTGTGGGGATGGAGGTAACACTTGGAGCAGCGGTATCGACTTGCCCTGACATGAGGTGTGCGGCGCACAAAACAGCGATCAGACTTAACGATTTGCAGACCATTGGATCTCCTCTGATGGAGCAAAAACTGGTATTCCGGGAACTCACTCAACTTCGATCATTCGTCGGCTCGGAAGAGAGACAAAGGAGGCCCTTATGCGAACTGACTCCGTGCCCCCCTTTGTTCTAGCTTTCTGTTCATGACCCTACCTCAGGTTTCAAACGGAAGTCTGTGACGAATGAACATCGAGCCTGTGGAAAAGTAGGATACGAAAGAGCACTAAACGAAAGTAGACCTTCCTTTCTTGGGACGCAGAAACGCTCGTGTGAGCAGACTCTCGTAGGAAGGCTGACTAACAGCGGTGCAACGCACGAGGCGACGCGACGCATTCATCAAGAGTCTAAGAGGAAGGGATAGTCGAAGAGCCTACTCGCAATCGCTTGGTCCTATTGGTCGAGATATTACGATCAGATTTGAAGAGGCCGAGTTACGAGGACTTTTTTGATCATGCTCTCACAACACCCGAAGCCGACATTTTCAACTCCGGCAAATACCCGACTCGGAGAAAATGATGCAGTGCCCTAGGAATATCCAACTGCCTTCGGCTCAGTTTGTGCAGTACGTGCGTGAGAGTTCTCCTGTCACCTCCGTACCACTCGGGCGGCATCTGGAAAGCAAATTCCCAAATTGGATTTTGGTTCACTTGGAATACTTTTCGAATCCAGGGCTCGATTTGGTCCCATCTCTTCACTCTTGCCGCGACGGCTTGCGCAGCCGGGAGGGACTCATGCGTCGAATCGAGGAACCGCGACCAATCCCCGCCTGCGAAGCCGCCCGCGTCGCCAGCTAAGGCGCAAGCGAGTTGGCCGACGGCGCCGCTACAATCGTGCCACTGTCTCGGCGATAGATTCAGCGTCCAAGTGTTCAAGATCAGCGTGCCGACCATATTTCGCCTCGGCAAGCGGGCGGACGACGACGGTTCTACTTGAGTGGACGTTGCGGAATCGCAGAGATTTTGACACCGAAAGCCGACACACAATTCCGGAGCCCGTTTCGGTCCCCGGTGGGCACGTCCCGGCCTCGCATCTTCGCTGTGCATCCGTAACTTTCCCTCGACCGACACGACGGCTATTTCCGGCACGTTCAAACCGATCAGCTTTGCGAGTCGATTTCATAGGGCCTCGGTTGCCGGTATTGTCTCGTCATCACGCCCGGTTGGAACCGTTATTACATATCGGTGCCCGTCGCCACCTTCTACACAGTGGTATCCCCACGCGGTGCCCACTTGGCCAACATATCGCTGCGCCTCAACCGTTCTCATAGAACCAAGCCGATAAGCTTCCGGATGTTTGGCAGTTGCGTACCGCTTCTTCTCCAGCTCCCAACATTGATAAACGATTAATGATTCAATGAGACGCGATTCCAGACTGACCGGCAGGTGACGGTATACATCTCTTAGTCGGTCTCTCAGCCGGAGGGCATGTCTAGCGGAGGTCGTCGCAATCTCCTCATTCGGCAATTGAATGCCACCACACGGAATCCAATCGCACCATTCAGAGAACTCCGCTTTTGCCAAGTATGGCTCGACGCTCGCAGGAAACATAAATTAAACCCCTCCGGCGAAATCCAAGAGCTACGACGACACCCTGATAGTGATACGGGTTCTTTCCCCTTCTATTCGTTGACGAATCCGAGCGCAAGCCCCATCTTGGGAAATGGCTTGTTTCGAGATGCCGCCTTCCAGAATGGGAAGAGTTAAATGGAGGGCCGGAGCGATGGGATGCCATCTCGCACGCAAAGATAAATCGGTCGCCTCCGGCAACCTGCCGGGGCGTAGATTCCCACGTAGAGCTAATTGGGAGGGAAATGAATCTGCTCTTGTTTTGAAAATCCGTCGTCGCCAAGCAGTTCTGCTAAATGCTTCACGCGCTCACTGTATACCGGATCATCGAATAAGTCGGCGAAGAGAATCGACAATTCCATGCGTATCTTCGGCCAAGGAGCGTAATCAACATCTTGAGACGCCATTTCACTGTCAGTCATTTTTCGCCCCAGAATCTGCCGATTGGACCACGCTAGGCAGTGGCCCTTCTACGGCAATTCGGTGCCACTCCTGCTCTGCTTGCAAGTGGTTAAGGAATATACCGCGACCATATCAGGTATCTGGGTGGTCGTCTGTGACACATGAACCTTTGGCCTGTGGAAATCTTTAGTAAAAACAGACTGGCATCTTCCCACCTCTATAGCATGGAAACAATTTGCACGGGACGTTGGTAGGGCGAAGGTCATTATGCGCCAAGCGCGGTTTCCCCCTCCACTGTCGCTCAGTGCAGCGGCACCAAACGGGCTTTTACGCTAAACATCTCGTAGTCCGTGAACAGCCCCCGGCACCAGTACGTTTTCGTGTGCTCGGCTTGGGTTGTAATGGTGACCGGGACAAGGTACTTTGTCCCGTCCTTCTCCAGCCAGCCATAAGTCATCACTCCCCACCAGCGGTACCACGGTCCCGAAAGGTCAAGGGCTTCCGAAATCCGCAAGATGATCCCCGACTCGTCCATCCAGACTTCACCGTGGCAGTCATAGAATTTCATCGTGCTCCGCTGGAAGAAGCCGTAGCTCATGACCGACCGGAACAAGCACACCCTGTCCTCGACGTTCGCGGCGAACTGGAACACGTGGACGGTTCGACCGCTCACGACGGCATCCGGCGCTTCGTGGATTTTCAAGTTAAGCTCCGTCCCGACCATTCGAGGAAGCTCAGACCACTCAGAGCCTGGCACTATGGAACCGTTCAGCGGCGGGAAAGGGACGATGTCATAGAAATTCTTATTGCCTTGGCGACGCCAGCGCTGCCAGCCGTCCACGATGAGCGTATCGTATGCGTCCGTCACCTCCGGCTCGCGGTTGTCACGACCCCAAGCGAATGTCTGGGTCGCGGTGAAGTTACGCATCGAGTCGGCGAGATGCTGCGCCGTGCGCCGCAGCTTGACTACCTCGGGCGGCTCCATGGGGCGCTGCGAAAGACCCTCGGCGTGGGGCCAGACGTAGGGAGGGTATAAGTCTGCGGCGACCGGAGACACGAACACGGTCTTCGGAAAAAGGGTCGCTTGCAGGTAGGGCTGCGCCCTCGTGACAAAATCTGAAAGCTCATTGACAGGCACTGCCAGCGCGATGAGGTCTTTGCCCTCGCCGAAGCCGTTCAAGATACCGACGATCTTTCTTGTCTTGCTGTCAACCACAATACCGCCGCTAGCCCCTCCACGCACGCGACCTTCCTCGTAGCTGAAAGCCAGCAGACCTTGGTGGGTCTTGCCTATGAACTTGCCGTGCCAGCATACTAGCCCACGCTTCGGGTTCCAGTTGAACGGGTAGGCGTAGATGTCCACTTCGGGGCTGTTCTCCAAATCGTCGGCGTCGAAACCGATGCCATGGAAGTTCTTGAGTGGACGCCGCATTTCATAAATGGCAAGATCATGGGCTGGGGTGAACTTCAGCGAATCGCCCCCAGCAAGGTTTACATTTTGTGCCCCTGCGTCGTTCGGGTCTGAATCGAGGTAGCGGTGTGCGGAGACGACCCCCTTGATTCGTACGGACCTGCCGATGATCTTAGCGACGTGGTAGTTGGTTCCTACGAAGCGGCAGTCCGGGTCTAGGCAAAACCCGGTGCCGAACTTCATGGAGAAAGGGGCAAGATGCTTGATGTCGGGCTTGAAATCCGTAATAGGAAAGACGACGTGCCCGGGTAAAAGCTCTTGAGCGGACGCCGGAAAGGTAACGGCCACCAAGATGAGTACAAGCAGCAGCATTCGAGCATGGAATCTATTGCAAGAACGCGGGAAGGCTTGCGAGCTGGGATTGAGGTCTTGCCGGCTGAATGCGGAGCCCGCCTCCAGGTTGATTAAAACAAAATAAGTTTTCAAGGCCATGTCGATCTCTCTCTGGAACTATCGGCACGGCCTGTTTCTCCTCGATCAAAATTAGTGAGACTTCACGAAAACGAGGGTTTTGGGATAATCGGACTCGGTTTATCAGGAGTGTCTAATTCTTGCGACACTAGCGTTTATCAAATGAACTTAACGCGCTGGCGAAGTCCAGATTTGACAGAAAACGCAGATCGGTTGGGCCACATTACGTTGTGTTAAGCGCCCTACGGCGGTGGAGGGGATTTGGGCAACCGCTTGAAGACCGACATCAGTTTGATTTCCAATAGTTTGATTTGGTCGATTTCAACGGCGGGAAAACTCGATCTTTCCTTCCGCTTCCGTAGGAACGCCATCGCAGGTGGCAGGGCGATACCGCCAAGTGCGAACAGTCCGCAGCACGTTGCGGTCGCCCGCGGGTCCGGCGCTCTGCAGAATCAGAGGGCTACGCACCCGCCCATCAGCGCCAATGATGAAGGTGACCTTGATTTTCATTCCTGTTCCGGCCGGGAACAGGAAAGGATCAGGCGTGGTCAAAGCTTCCGGTTGCTGAGTGTCTTCGCAGCGCAAGGGCGCATTCGCGTGCGGGATGTCGCTAAACTCGGTAGCGCGCCGGAGAAGTTTCCAGACCTGATGTTCGCGCCCGTCCAAGGCGGCTTGGCGCAACCGTCGAGATGGATCATGCAAAGAAACGTTGCTGGTGGCGGGAATTGCAAACATCAGAACCCACGGCCAGATGCGACGAACCATTCAGAACAGTCTCCGGCAGCGCCCGTCGGTCGCGTACTCTTTGTCTATCGGCAGGCCGAGCAGATAAACGAGTCGGTTCACTCCAGCACTTTCGTTCCGACAAACCGAATCCAGGAAGCGGCATAATTCTTTGACACCTTGGAGGTTCCGTGCCGAAAGCTAGCTCGTCTCAGCCCCATTCTATTTTTCAGCTTTGGCTGCAAATAGGTGTAGTCGCTCTAATACTCCTAGACGCGCCCTTGATCTTACGGAAGTTCTTTTTTCGCTTCGAATGGCAGTGGTTTTGTTTCGGAATGTATTGGCTGATTAGTCGCATCAAAGCGTTCCGTGGCATGTCGCATCACGCATTCCAGGCAAACCGGGAGATGTTACGTTTGTCCTCTCCAAAAGTCCGCGAGCGAAGTCTTCGATGGTTTCGGGACTGGGGGCGATCGTACATTTCCGCCTTTGAGAAATCTGAACGACATTCGAGAAGGAATCTTCCAACTGGTGGAGCATCTCACAGCGCCCACGCTTAGAAAGCAGCCGATTTCGTATCTCGGTCAACAGAGCCCCCAGCATCCGCAAGTCAGAATCAGGATCGATCAGGCGGACTCTAGTCTTCCAGTCCGTGGCAATGCTCATTGCACAGATTCCCTTTTCTAGGTTGCTAGGATCGATGACAATTGCAGCTATCGGAACGCCCTCATCGACGGTCACGTTAGGTGCATAGCGCAAGAGACAATACTCCACGGCTTTCAGTTTGGCCATAATGCTCCCTCTGCAAGATTAGTATCCGCTATCTTCGGTTGTGGAATACATCCTTTAGCGTATTCGCTGATTGTTGGGGCACCACTTTCCCATTTTGGGAAACGCGATTGAGAATTTAGATCTGTGCCTTGGGTCTATCAGTATTCGCTTCCACCCTTAAAGCAAGGACCATTTCGGAATCTGTTCAACGTTTTCCACAGGTTCAATGTGACATCTGTCACAGACCGTCGATCCGAAATCAACCTAATGTAGAGTCTCTGGCCGACACGTCCACTCCCGAATTCCCGCGGGATCCTGCGAAGCTCCGGTACTTCGCCGCCTGAGAAATGCCGTAACAACAAGGCGTTGATCGTTTCTTGGGGGGAGTACCGGGTGAGCATATCCGCAGTGCAACATATCAGAAGAATGCGTGGAGGGTCACAAGGGCAGCTTATGCGCTGCTCCGACGGGAACCTATATGTTGTGAAGTTTCAGAACAACCCGCAGCACTCGCGAGTATTAGTGAACGAATTGCTGGCGACACGCCTCGCTGAACAGGCGGGATTGCCAGTGCCCGTCAGCGCGATATTGGAAGTCAGCGAGTGGCTAGTGGAGCACACACCCGAGATGCACATCCAACTGCAGCACAATACGATCCCGTGCCAGGCGGGGCTGCAGTTCGGCTCGCGATGTGTTGCGAACCCGTTAGAGGGACAAGTGTTTGATTATCTCCCTGTCAAGATGCTGGGGCGTCTGCGCAACATCGAGACCTTCGCCGGGATACTCGTACTGGACAAGTGGACGGGCAACACCGACGGCCGGCAGGCAACCTTTTGGAGGAAACTGCGGGAGCGGAAGTATTCTGTTACTTTTATCGACCAAGGAAACTGCTTCAACGCCGAGAAGTGGTCGTTCCCGGACTGTCCGCTACAAGGAGTGCACGCGGATGACGAAGTATATGCAGCGGTGCGAGGGTGGGAATCGTTTGAGCCGTGGCTCTCGCGGATCGAAAAAATGGAAGAGGATTTCGTGTGGTCCTTGGCAGCTGAGATTCCTCCGGAGTGGTATGGCGGGGCGTGGGATGAGTTGGAGCGCATGATACTCACGTTAATTGAGCGAAGGGGGATGGTGCGGGAGTTGATTGAGGCCTTTCGGGTTTCGCCGCGCATGCCGTTTCCAGAATGGCATGACAAGATCCGGCGTTCAAGTTGTTTTCCTCAATCAGAAATCGCCTGAGGGAGCAGGCGCTTTTCCTTTCGAAACGTCGACGATCTTCGCTCAAAAACTGTTCAACACAGGCGACATGCTTGGAGAATCTGATTACGACGCTTGAGCATCTACTTGGCGATTCGGGGTTTGGCGCATTGACGATGGCCTTCTACGCCGGGCGACTGGTGCTGGAGCCCGCGATGCAGAACCCGACCATCGTTGTAATCACGGACCGCAACGATCTCGACGACCAATTGTTCGGCACGTTCGCGCGCTGTAGCGAATTACTCCGGCAAAATCCCGAGCAAGCGGTGGACCGAGAGGATCTCAGAGAGCGGCTTACAGTTTCCACCGGGCACGTCATCTTCACCACGATCCAGAAGTTCATGCCTCCTGACGAAACTCGAGGCGGGGTGCTCTCTGATCGTAGGAACATCGTCGTGATAGCGGATGAAGCGCACCGCAGCCAATACGACTTCGTCGATGGCTTCGCCCGCCACATGCGCGAAGCGCTGCCCCATGCATCGTTCATCGGATTCACGGGAACTCCGATTGAGAAGGCCGACGCCAACACACGCGCGGTGTTTGGCGATTACATCAGCGTCTACGACATTCAGCGCGCCGTGGAAGACAAGGCGACGGTGCCGATCTACTATGAAAGCCGTCTGGCCAAACTCGGCTTAGAGGACAACGAAAAGCCGAAGATCGATCCCGACTTCGAGGAAGCGACAGAAGGCGAAGAAGTTGAGCGCCGGGAGAAATTGCGAACGAAATGGGCGGCGCAGGAGGCAATCGTTGGCGCAGAGAAAAGGCTGCGAACGATTGCCAAAGACCTGGTACACCACTTTGAGCGGCGGTTAGAGGCGATGGACGGCAAGGCGATGATCGGGTGCATGAGCCGCCGTATCTGCGTTGACCTCTACGAGGAAATCGCAAAGCTGCGCCCCGATTGGAGCAATGAAAACGACGACGCCGGTGTGATGAAAGTTGTGATGACCGGGGCCGCGACGGATGGGCCGGAGTGGCAGCAACACATCCGCGACAAGCGGCGACGCGAAGCCCTTGGGAAGCGATTCAAGAACGCGAAAGACCCGTTTAAGGTGGTGATCGTCAGGGATATGTGGCTGACCGGATTTGATGTGCCGTCTCTGCACACCATGTACGTAGACAAGCCGATGAAGGGTCACGGCCTGATGCAGGCCATCGCCCGCGTAAACCGCGTCTTCAAAGATAAGCCCGGCGGTTTGGTGGTGGACTATCTCGGTATCGCCCAGGAATTAAAGCTGGCGCTCGGCACATACACAGAGAGCGGGGGCAAAGGACGCACGGCGCTGCCGCAGGAAGAAGCGGTTGCGGTGATGATTGAGAAATACGAAGTTTGTCGCGGCCTCTTTCACGGTTTCGATTGGTCGGCTTGGGTAAGCGGCTCGCCAGCCGCCAAGCTAGGGCTGCTGCCAAACGCTCAAGAGCACATCCTGAAGCAGACGGACGGAAAGAATCGCCTGCTGAAGGCCGTCGCTGATTTGTCAAAAGGTTTTGCTCTTGCTGTTCCGCACGACGAAGCGATCCGAATACGCGATGACGTTGGGTTCTTTCAGGCAGTCCGCGGAGTGTTCTGACTAAGTCAGTTACTCAGCAGCATCGTCCTGAACAGGATCTCGACAACGCGATTCGGCAGATTGTTTCTAGGGCTGTCTCGTCCGGCGAAGTGGTGGACATCTTTACGGCCGCTGGTCTCAGGAAACCCGACATTTCGATCTTGTCTGATGAATTCCTGGCGGAAGTGAAGCAGCTTCCCCAGAAAAACCTTGCGGTGGAAATGCTTCGCAAGTTGCTGACGGATGAGATCAAGACGCGCTCTCGCCGCAACGTTGTGAAGTCGCGCTTGTTCTCTGAGCTGCTGGCCGAGTCCATACGGAAGTACCAGAACCGGGCAATCCAATCCGCTCAGGTCATTGAGGAACTGATCGGCCTTGCAAAGCAAATGCGTGAGGAGTCCGAAAAAGGCGAAGCGCTCGGTCTTACTGAGGACGAGGTTGCATTCTACGATGCACTGGAAGTCAACGATAGCGCCGCCAAGGTTCTGGGCGACGAAACACTAAAAACTATCGCTCGGGAGCTGGTGGATACGGTTCGCCGGAACACAACGATTGATTGGACGGTTCGTGAGAATGTTCGCGCCCACCTCCGCGTTCTTGTGAAACGCATCCTGCGGAAATATGGCTACCCGCCAGACAAGCAAGAGAAAGACGGTGACAGTCCTGGAGCAAGCCGAAATGCTTTCCGCGAACTGGGCAAACTCATGGCGGATCTCGCCAAGCCACCCGACAGGTGCTGTATACCATTTTGTGTACCGCAGCAACCGCGAATTGCTGTTAGAGAGTGTGATGCGCCTTTCTTGAGCAAAAGCAAAGCCCGCTGATTTAGCGGGCTTTGGCGGATGATAGCTGGTAGCGCTACCGGGAATCGAACCCGGGTTTGAAGATTGAGAATCTTCCGTCCTAACCCCTAGACGATAGCGCCATCTGGAGAGCTTCGATTATAGCAAAGCTGCCGCTGGCGATTTGTTCCGGAAATTTGGTTTCCACAGCTTTCGGGGCGGTATAATAAAGCTACTCCGCACCCGAAAACCTAGTCGTTTCCCTAAATATTGCGGGGCGAAGTGTAGGTGGTTCACTGAACCGCCCAATTCATTCCTAAAATCCAGGTATTTAAAAGGAGTTTCCGAATATGGCTAAAGCAAAATCGACTTCAGGCAGCAAGTCCACCCCAAAGACAAACACGCCGAATGCGCAGGCCCATGTGACCACGGCCAGCACGACCGCTGTGCCGGCACCTGTTGCGCAGACCCCGGTTGCGCCGGCGCCGATTGCACAGGCGGCCGATCTGAAAGAAAAAGCGCAGGCAGTTGCGCCCGCCGCCGCACCCGCGCCAAGTAAGCCGGAAACTAAAATTGCCGCCGAACCCCGGAAGAAGTTGGAAGTGGTGAAGACGGAGCCCCGTCGGGTGGTTCCGATCAACGTGGAAGAAGAGATTCGGCGTCGCGCCTACGAACTCTATCAGCAGCGCGGAGCGAAGCCCGGCCACGAACGCGAAGACTGGCTGGCTGCGGAACGTGAAGTCAAGCAGCGCTACCAGCAGCAACAGAGCGCCTAAAGGCTCCCGAGCCTATCGTTATTAATGCTGTCGCGGCAACGGCGGCCGAATCTGGCCGCCGTCTCTCGCGGGAGTGTGCAAAACGCTTCGCGGTTGCCACGCGAGGAGGTTTCTGAAAAAATAGGCTGGGGTTCTGTCACATGGCGGTATTGGGTAGTTTTGCGCTGATGCTCGCGTTGGCGTTGAGCGCTTACACGTTCATTGCCGGCATCCTTGCGCTCGTTGAGGGAGAAGGTTCGGAGCGGATCGGCGAAACGGCCCGGCGCGCCGGCATCGCCACCTTCGGCGGCGTTCTTCTGGCTTCGGTCGTCCTCGTCGTCTGCGCCTTCCAAAATAATTTTTCTATCGCCTACATTTTTCACCATAGCAACCGCGATCTTCCCGGACCTTATAAGTTTGCCGTGCTGTGGTCTGGGCAGGAAGGTTCGCTGCTGTTCTGGTCGTTGCTGCTCGCCGCCTACGGATTCGTCCTGCGGCTGCGCTACAAGACCGATCCGCGGCTTTTCGCCTACGCTTCCGTGGTTCTCGCCGGCGTGCAGATCTTCTTTCTGCTGTTGCTGAATTTCGCGGCCAATCCATTCGGCATTCTCGAAGGCCCGCTCCGGCCCGATGGCAGTGGATTGAATCCGCTCTTGCAATATCCCGAGATGGTGATTCATCCGCCCATGCTTTATCTCGGTTACGTCGGGTTCACTGTGCCGTTCGCGTTCGCGCTGGGCGCGCTGATCATGAAGTATCCCGGCGAAAAGTGGATTCACATTACCCGCCGCTGGACCATGGTCACCTGGGCGTTTCTTACCTGCGGAGTTTTTCTCGGCGCGCACTGGGCCTACTCCGTGCTCGGCTGGGGCGGCTACTGGGGATGGGACCCCGTCGAGAACGCTTCGCTCATGCCATGGCTCACGGGCACCGCGTTTTTGCATTCGGTCATGATGCAAGAAAAACGCGGCATGTTGAAGATGTGGAATATGTGGCTGGTCTTCGCCACATTCTGGCTGGCGATTCTCGGGACGTTCCTGACGCGCAGCGGAATCATCAGCTCGGTGCACGCCTTCGCACAGTCTTCGATCGGCGACTGGTTCGCCTGGTTTCTCTGCATCACGCTGGCCGTATTCTTGTTTTTCTTCTTCAAGAATAAATCTCACCTGAAGAGCGAGCACAAGCTCGAGTCGTTGGTGTCGCGCGAGTCGAGCTTTCTGTTCAACAATTTGCTTTTCGTTCTGCTCTGCTTCACCGTGCTGTGGGGAACTTGGTTTCCAAAGATCTCCGAACTTGTGCAAGGCAATAAAGTCACGGTGGGCGCGCCGTTTTACAACCGCGTCGCCATTCCTGTAGCTCTGCTGCTTCTGATCCTCACTGCCCTGGGACCACTTCTGGCTTGGCGCAAGACTTCGCTCGAAAGCCTGAAGCGCAACTTCATGTGGCCGATGATCGGCGCCATTGCTGTCGCGGTTTTTCTGATGATCACACCGCAGCGTTGGGGATCGCCTTTCGGTCTCAAGCCCTGGCAGGACATTTCTTACTTCTATTCGCTAATGGCAATTGCGCTTTCTGTGCTCGTGACCCTCACTGTCGCCAGCGAGTTCTACCGCGGCGGCCGCGTGATCTCGCGACATACCGGCCAAGGCATGTTCGCCTCAATGGTGCAGCTCACGCATCGCAACACGCGTCGCTACGGCGGATACATCGTCCACTTCGGCGTGGTGGTAGTCATCATTGGATTCGCCGGCGCCGCCTTCAATGTCGACAAAGAGCAGGCGATGGCCAACGGCGACAAGATGAACATCGGCCCCTACACGCTGGTCTGCCGCTCCTACACGCAGGACGACAGTCCCAACAAGGCCAGTGAATGGGCCATTCTCGACGTATACCGGGGTGACAAGAAGATCGACACCATGACGCCGGTGCGTGAATTCTATAAAGCCAGCCAGCAGGCCTCAACCAAGCCTGATATTCGATCGGGCCTCAATGAAGATCTCTACCTGGTTTTCGAAGGCCAGAACGAGAAGGGTGAGCCGATTATCAAAGCCCACCTGAATGCGCTGGTGATGTGGATCTGGATGGGCGTCTGGATCATGCTGATCGGAACCGTTCTAGCCCTGATTCCAAACGCGCCCGCGCCGGTGCGAGTGCCAGCGCCAGCGCGGCTCGAAACTGCTCCCGCGGTAACAGGAGACTGATGTCCCGCTTCTCATTTTCGAACTGGGGTGCCCCACGTCTCGCCGATTTTGCGAGACGTGGGACTGCACGCCGCAAGCACCTGCACATCGTGATCCTCTGCGCCGCCGTCTTCGCGCTCGTCGGCGCCGGCGACCCCGCCACGCGCTTCAACGAAATCGGGCATCAGATGATGTGCATCTGCGGCTGCAACCAGATTCTTCTGGAATGCAATCACGTCGGCTGCCCTGCCTCCGACGGCATGCGCAACGAACTTCAAGCCGCAGTCACGCGCGGAGACAGCGACAGCCTGGTCGAGCAATCCTTCGTACAGAAATACGGGCCAACGGTTCTCGCGGCTCCCACCGCCAAGGGTTTCGACCGCGTCGCCTATATCATTCCCTTCGCCGCGCTGTTCTTCGGCTTCGGCTTGATGGTGCTGGTAATTCGCGCCTGGAAGAATCGTCCCGCGCCCGCGCTCGCTGACGGCCTGCACCCAGTTCACGGCGCCGAACTTGATCAGTTCCGCGATCAGGCTCGCAAGGAGACTGACCTGTGAACGACTCGCTTTTCCTGTGCGCTCTGCTCACCATCGCAACCCTCGTTTATGTTTTCTACCTGCCCGGAAGGCTTTTTCTCGGTCCGGAGAAAACCCGCGCCAGTTATCTGCGCGAACGTAAAGATGCCGTTTACGAGAACCTGCGCGATCTCAACTTCGAATACAAAGCGGGCAAGGTACCGGACGCCGACTACGCATCGCTGAAGTCCTCTTTGCAGGACGAAGCCGCCACCCTCCTGGCCGAGATCGCCCGCCTGGAAAATCCCGCGACACAAAAAGGAACGCGATCTTGAAAGAAATTCGTCCCACTGTCATCCTGAGCGGAGTGGAAGCTTCGCGAAGCGAAGTTTCCACGCAGTCGAAGGACCCCTACCGTGCCGGCACCAACCTGCGCCCTCGCAAGGAGTTCTCTCTTTACTCTCGGTTGGCGTTTCCTCCAGCTTACGGAAAAGCCCTCGCAGCCATCCTCCTGCTCAGCTCCCTCGCCGCCGCTCAAACTCTCACCGGCACAGTCAAGAACTCCACCACCGGCAAGCCCTCAGCCGGAGACGACGTAGTTCTGCTCAAACTCGGCGAGGGCATGGACGAAGCCGGCCGCACCCAGACCGACGCCAAAGGCAAGTTCAGTTTCAAACTCGACGACGACAAATCGCCGCACCTCGTGCGCACCATCCATCAAGGCGTTACGTACCATCGCATGGCGCCCCCCGGAACCACCTCCGTGGAGCTCGAGGTTTTTGACGCCGCGAAAAAGATTGCCGGCATCGATTTGGTCGCAGACATCGTCCGCCTTCAGGCGGAACAGGGACGCCTCGAGATCGTGCGCGAGTTCTTCGTGCAGAATAAATCCAAGCCTCCGCGCACCCAGATGAACGACCGCAACCTTGAGTTCTACATTCCCGAGGGAGCGACGATCATTCCAGATTCAGCCAGCGCCACCACCGAAGGCGGCAATCCGCTGAAGTCCGCTCCGGTGCCGCAAAGCGAGAAAAATCGCTATTCGTTCATCTTCCCTTTGCGGCCGGGACAGACACGCTTCGAAGTAGCCTACGAGCTTCCTTACACGGGAAGCGCCAACTTGGATCCCAAGTCGCTGTATCCCACGGAGCACTTCGTCGTGATGATGCCGAAGGCGATGCAGTTCACCGCCGCCAACGATTCCGCAGGATTCAAATCGACGCCGTATCCGCAGGAACCTGACGCGGTCGTTCAGGTAGTTTCGAATACCGCACAAGGTGAGAACTTGGCCTTCAAAATTTCCGGCGTAGGCATGCTTCAAGGCTCACAGGAAGCCGACTCCGCGAAAGGTGAAGCAGGCGACAAGACCAGCCGGCCCGGCGGAGGACTCGGCCCGCCCATCGACGCTCCCGACCCTTTGCAAAAATATCGCTGGTACATTCTCGGAGGCATCGCTGCGGCTTTGATTGTCGGCGGCATTTTCGTGGCAGTGCGGCAACAGTCCGCCAACCGCAAGCTGGCGCGACAAAAACCTGCTTCGCCCATGGGAACGCCCGTGCATTTCGATGACGATGAATACGGGCCCGCGCCCACGCTTGGAACTCCAAACGTTCGGCCAGCGGCGGCAGCACGTCCCGCGTCCATGCTTCTCGATGCCCTGAAAGAAGAACTCTTCCAGCTGGAAGTCGAACGCAGGCAAGGCCAGATCTCGCAGTCGGAATACGAGAGCGCGAAATCCGCTCTCGATCAAACCCTCGATCGCGCGCTGAAACGCGAAGCGCAAAAAGCGTAACCGTGTGGAGCGGGCACTCTTGTCCGCTGCCTTTGACGTTGACTCCGACTCCGTCCTCGAAGTTGCTGGTTCTCGGTCGAGCCGTTCTACCTCGCAGCCGGTGCGAAATCCGCGACTCCGACTTTAATGACCGTCCCGCGCTTGCGAGGAGCGGCCTCAGGCTTGGCTTCCGCCTGAGTCTCCGGTTTGGCCTCGGCTTTATTTCCAGCCTCCGCAACCGCTGCCGGCTCCTCAGTCCAAATCCCGTAAACACGACCGCCGAATGCGGCGATTCCCGAATAGTCGCCAAAGAAAACCCCGCCCGCCTCAAACGGTTCGGTGGTCCACGCATAGTTTTTAAAAGATCGTCCGCCATCGGTTGAGCGCGCCAGCGTCACCGTCTGCTTTCGATTCTTCGGATCTCCGCGCCGGTCATAAAAAACCACATTAGCCGAGCCATCCACCGGATCGACCGCGAGCCACTGAAAAAATTGCTCCGCGCCATTGTGCACCGCATCATCATTCACCCGCACGGGCTCACTCCATTTTTTCCCGCCGTCGGTCGAGGTCGCGCAGAAAATATCGAGATCGCCGTTGCGATAATCGCTCCAGGTCACATAGAGCCGGCCGCTTCGCAGATCGACTCCAATCTGCGGAAAGCCGTTGGCGCGTTCGAGCGTATCGATCGCAAACATAATGGGAGCGGTGCGCAGAATGCCACGCGCGCGCGAAAATGTTTTCCCGCCATCGCGCGAAGTCGTAAACATTACGTCGTTGTCCTGGCTCCAAACCGCGTACAGGCGGCCATCCCGGCCAACCGCACCGGAAAATCCCTCGGCAGCCCCGTTGTCATCGCGCGGCAGCCCGGGATGCCGATCCACCTCCACCGGCTTCGACCACGTTTCCCCATCGTCGGTCGACCGCGATACCAGCACCTCCGACCCAGTCAGCGTCCACCGCGTCCAACCGATGTATAGATTTCCAGCATACGGACTCTTGCCCGCTGCCGAAGTGCCAACTCCCGCGGCTCCGATCGACGAAGCGTTATCCGCGACGATGTAAGGTTTATCTTCAAACGGAATTCCCGGATCGCTGGCAAACTCGCTGACCGTGATTTGCTTCGCCTCCCACGTCTTGCCGCCATCGAGCGAGCGCCGCACAAAGATGCCGTCGCGGGTTGCGCCATGCCCCCAGTAGTTGAAAGTTCCAAGCTTGTCGAACGCGATGTAGCAAATAAATGCATGGCCCTGATTATCGAAGGTCGTAGACACATCGCCCGACGTGCGATAGTTCGCCGAGGCAACGCCTTCCGCCGCGTGCCAGGTGTGCCCTGCATCCTGAGAGTAAGAGGCGTGAGCGTTATCCTGAAAAACCGCAACCACCTGCTGCGGATTATTCGGATTGACTGCAATCGCCGGCTCGGTAAAGCGGCCCACTACCGGCGTCAGCGAAAATATTTCCGCGCCCGGAGCCTTAGGCAAAGTTTGGCCGCACAGCGGCGCGCAAAGGCTGATGAGCAAAGTCAAGCCAGCCAGGAATCGTGATCGTAGTGGGCAGGACATTTCCAGGAAGCATCTCCAATTCTTGATTGTTCGATGTGTGAAGTGGTTTGACGCGTGAAGATTGTCCCACATCCGTCGGCCTTAGGATTCAGAATGACCGGTGATATTGTGACATCCGACCTTGCGTGCCGCGTTCGGTTGGCCGATCATTGTCAGGCAGAGGCCTTGCGACGGGATGCGGTAATTGTGCGCAGGTATGCGCAGTGGAACGGTAACTATCTTGTTTTCAAGATTTTGCCCGTAAGTTGTTGATTCCAATATATTATTTCGCAATTTCCCGCTAACCTGCTGATTCCAATATACCGGGGGAGAGGGGGGTACCTCCGCAACCCGGTTTTTCCCGCAACGGGCTGAACTGCATCGACCCGCCAGCCGTATCATCCAATAGCTGAGATTCAATTATGGGAAACACTTTCAAGACTGCGCTGCTGCTCACCTCGCTCACGTTGCTGCTCATGTTTATCGGCCAACACTTTGGCGGCGAGAGTGGGATGATGCTGGCGCTCGTCTTTGCCATCGTGATGAACTTCGGCGCCTACTTCTTCTCCGATAAGATCGCGCTCGCTACCTACCGCGCGCAGCCGGTGACGCGCGAGCAACTGCCGCGCGCCTATGAGATTGTTGAACGGCTCACGCAGAAGATCGGCTTGCCCATGCCGAAGATTTACGTGATCCCAACCGAATCGCCGAATGCCTTTGCCACGGGACGCAACCCGAAGCACGCCTCGGTGGCCGTAACCCACGGGATTCTGGGCCTGCTCAACGACGAAGAACTGGAAGGCGTGCTGGCGCATGAACTCGGGCACGTCGGCAACCGCGACATCCTCATCAGCTCAGTCGCAGCAACCATTGCGGGCGCAATCACCATGCTGGCCCGCTTTGGCATGTTCTTCGGAGGCAGCCGCGACCGCCGCGACGGCGGCATAGGCGGCTTGTTGATGCTGATTCTAGCCCCCATCGCCGCTGCCATGATTCAGATGGCCGTATCGCGCTCGCGCGAATATCAGGCAGACGCAACCGGCGCGCATTACACCGGCAATCCGTATGCGCTGGCCAGCGCGCTGCAAAAACTCGACGCCTACTCGCGTCGCGTGCCCATGCAGGCCAGTCCATCGACGGCGCATTTGTTCATCATCCAGCCCCTGCTTGGGATGAACTTCGGCAATTTATTCTCCACGCATCCTCCAACCGCCAAGCGAATCGAGCGGCTCACTGGGCGCCCGGCAGAGTTTACCCAGTAGGCTTTAAGCTTTTCAGCCTTTCAGCCTTTCAGCCTTTCAGCTTTTCAGCTTTTCAGCCTTTCAGCCTTTCAGCTTTTCAGCTTTTCAGCTTTCAGCTTTCAGCTTTCAGCTCTTAGCTCTTAGCTATCAGCTCTCAGCTGAGAGCCTGGTGCAAGATTGATTCTTGGCTGCGTTCTGAATTCGTGCTGCTTAAGGCTAGGTTTGGCTGATAGCGGACGGCTGATAGCTGACAGCTGGTTCTATGACATCCGTAACTCCGCCGCATCTCCACGAGAGAGTAAAATCCATCCAATGTCGCCTGAGACTGCCATCGCTGTATCTCACAAGGCCGCTGATTTAGAAAAAGCGCTGCGCCGCGTGATTCGCGGCAAAGACGATGTCGTGCGCCTCGCGCTGGTCAGCATCTTTGCCCGCGGACACCTGCTCATTGAAGGCGTTCCTGGAGTCGGCAAGACCACGCTGGGACAAGCCCTCGCCCGCGCCGTCGATTGCACCTTTCAGCGCGTGCAGTTCACCAGCGACATGCTGCCTTCCGACGTGCTCGGGATCTCGGTTTACTCGGCGCTGGAGCAGGAGTTTGAGTTCAAACGCGGCCCAGTGTTTACCAACGTGCTGCTGGCCGACGAGATTAACCGGACGACGCCGAAGACGCAGTCGGCGCTGCTCGAAGCCATGAACGAAGGCCAGGTCACGGTCGATGCGCACTCTTACCAACTGCCGCAACCGTTTCTGGTGATTGCCACGCAGAATCCGGTGGAGCATCATGGAACTTATCCTCTGCCCGAATCGCAACTTGATCGCTTCTTGATGCGGGTGCGCATGGGCTATCCCGAAGCCGCAGCCGAGCGCGAGATTCTGCGTTCGGAGGCGGGCGCGGCGCACTTGCATAATCTTCATCCGGTACTCACCGCGGCAGACGTGCTCGAAATGCAGGAGGCCGTCAAGCTGATTCGCGTGGATGAATCGCTGGTGACCTACGCGCTCGAAATTGTTAAGCGTACGCGCGAGTCGGAATATTTGTCGTTGGGAGTTTCGCCGCGCGGCGCGCAGGCGCTGTATCGCGCGGCGCAGGCAATGGCATTTCTCGATGCCCGCAGCTTCTGCACTCCGCAGGATTTCAAAACGCTGGCCGTGCCGGTTTTTGCGCATCGCGTGGTCGTCAATGGCGGCTACGCCTCGACTCTGAAAAAGTCCGAACAGGCCGATCAGGTGCTGCGCGAGATTGTGGAGAATGTGGCAGTTCCTGTATGAACCGGCTTCCGGCTCTCAGCTTCCGGCTTCCGGAAAACAACCGTCGGAACGAGAAATAGAAGCCGGAAGCCGGAGGCCGGAAGCCGAATTACCACCCCAAGGTATTGGATAACTAGAAAGTTACTCGCAATCCACAGGGTAGGCGCGTATGCTTCTTGGCATGTGTGTCACCGTTTCGATGCTGGCGAGCGGGAGCCGGGGAAATTGTGCGCTTGTGGCGAGCACGCGCACGAAGATTCTGGTCGATGCCGGGATTTCGTGCCGCGAGACTTTCAAGCGCCTGAAGTCGCTTGGCGAGGATCCGCAATCGCTTTCGGCGATTCTGATTACTCATGAACATTCCGATCACGTTTACGGCCTGGCAACGCTGGCCAAGAAGCTGCGCATCCCAATCTTTATGACCGTGGCGACGCACGCGGCCTGGGCGCGGGCCATGCGCACGGTGAATGGCGAGCGGCCGCAACTGGAGAAATTCGAGCGCTTCGAGTCCGGGCATCGCTTTCAGGTGGGCGATATTGAGGTGAAACCCTTCACCATCCCGCACGACGCGGCCGATCCCGTGGGTTTTACTTTTCGCGTGGAAGGCACCAAGGTGAGTGTGGCTACCGATCTCGGGTACCTGCCCGTAAATGTGCGCGACCACTTGCGCGGGTCTGACATCCTGATCATGGAGTCGAATCACGATGTGGAGATGCTGCGCGGCGGGTCTTATCCGTGGTCAGTGAAGCAGCGGGTCGCAAGCAATGTGGGGCACCTGTCGAATGAGAAACTCGCGGATTTCTTCACCGGGGACTATGATAATAGTGCAGCCTTTGTAGTGCTGGCGCATCTGTCTACAGAGAACAATCATCCGGAAATCGCCCGGCGGGGCGCGGAGCGAGCGCTGGCGGAGCGGGGCGGCCTGTTTCAGAACCGGGTGCTGGTGGCCACGCAGTCGGAGGTTTTGCCGCCGATCCAGCTGTAGAAAAGCAGGGGATAGGGCTTAGGGGATAGATCTCAGGAAAACCTAAGACGTGGAACCTAGCACCCGAGCCCCAGCTTCAGTTGTGGAAAAGCGGGTGTTAGGTCTTAGGTGATAGGTCTTCGGAAAATCCTAAGACCTAGAACCTAACACCTGAGACCCAGCTTTCATTATGAGTCAGCAGTGCATCGATCCAATTGTAGGCAAGATTCTGGCGGGCTGGAGATACGACATTTCCGGTCTGGCGCCGGAGATGCGTGGCGACTACGAGAGCCATTTTGTCGAGTGCGAACACTGCCGCAAACGCCAGAAAATACACCGGATCATTGACGTTGGACTGATTGCGCTGGCGTCGATTTCGGGCGGCGTGTTTCTGCTGGCCTTTGGAGTGATCAGGCACTTTGGTCCGCGGCACGCGCTCTGGCTGGAGATTGCGGCGCTGGCGGGCTTTGCGTTATCGGCGCTGATCTGGCTGGTCGTAGCGGTGGCCACGCCCGCGCCGGTCACGGTGCTCGATGCCGCTAAACAAGGCGCGCGCCGCGTACATGACCGGCTGCCGCAGGAGATTCGGGAACGCCTGCCGGAAGAACTGCGCGTGAAGATTACCGGAACCTAGCGCGGGAAGCTTCCCCAAAAAATCTTTACCACAGAGGGCACGGGGGTACACCGGGTAAAGCCTCTCGATAATCCGATTACCACTCCTCCTCTCGAAGAAGCATCGCATGCTGCAACATCGGTTAGTCTTTTTTCAGTGAGACCTTTCAGGACCAGAGCCGCCTGGCATTCGATCAGCGCCTTTTTCATTGTGTTGACAACGCTGCCCTCCCAGTTAGCGGCGCAGTCCGCCTCCATGAGCGGGATGAGTATGCCCATGGAAGCGCACGAAACTTCGCAGTTGCCTTCGCCGCACGCCGGCTCTGGCACGGGCTGGCAGCCGGCGTCGGTTCCGGAGCCGGAGTGGATGTGGATGCGCGGCGGATGGGAAGTGATGGCGCACGGCGTGATTTTTGCCGACTACAACCAGCAAGTCGGGCCGCGCGGCGAGGGCAAAGCTGAGTCGGTGAATTGGGGCATGCTGATGGAGCAGCATAAGCTTTGCCGAGGAACGATTCTTTTGCGGCAGATGTTTTCTGCGGAGTCACTGACCTCGCCGCATCCGGGATTTCCGGAGCTGTTTCAGACCGGAGAGACTTACCATGGAGAGCCGCTCGTCGACCACCAGCATCCGCACAATGTTTTTGCGGAACTTTCGGCGCTTTACCTGCTGCCGCTTTCGAAAACAGTTTCGTGGGAATTGTATGGCGGACCAGCGGCGGAGCCTGCGCTTGGCCCGGTTACTTACATTCATCGCGCGTCTGCCGCGGAGCTGCCGCTGGCGCCGCTCAGCCATCATTTGCAGGATTCGACGCACACCAGCTTCGGCGTGGTCACGACGGGATTTGTGATCGACTGGTTCAAGCTGGAAGGCTCGGCCTTTAACGGACATGAACCGAACGAAGAACGCTGGAGCATTCAGCCGGCGGCGCTCGAATCGTGGTCGGCGCGCGCGAGCGTTGCTCCCAATCGAAACTGGACCGCGCAATACAGCATCGGGCACCTCGACCATCCCGAGGCGCTGGAGCTCTGGAATCAATGGCGAGAGACAGCTTCTGTGGAATATAACCGTGCGCTGGCGGCGGGCAATTGGGCGACATCACTCGTGTGGGGACGCGTGCACGAGATCGGTACGGACATCCACCTCAATGGATATTTGCTCGAATCCACGCTGAACTTTCGGCGGCGCGATTATTTGTTTACGCGCATGGAACTCGTGGACAAAAACGAATTGTTTCCGCCGGCCGAGCTACCTTCCTACCGCATTGGCGCCTACACTTTCGGCGGCACTCGCGATCTGGTGCAGAATCGAGCTTGGCAATTGGGATTGGGCGCCGATCTGACGGTGTATTCAAAGCCTGCGGCGCTGGATGCGGCTTATGGCAACTATCCCGTATCGTTTCAGATTTTTCTGCGGATGCGGCCAGGATTGGGCGGCGAAGAACATCGTCACTAGCTGGAGAAGACTATTGCCTAGCTGGATTCTGTCCGAAAGATTTCGTGCCCACTTTCCGTCAACTGGGGCAGAATGTCCGTGATGAGGGCGACTGTCAGAACCCTGCGTTTGGTGCAGTGGGCGATGCTTGCCAGCATCGTGCTCTATGGCGTTGTGGGCGAGATTGCGGGCTCAAGCGCCGGAAGCGCGAACGCTTCCCTGAGCTATATTTTCACGACTGCGGGCGTGGCGATGGTGGGCGTGATCTTCGTGGTGAGGCGCACTTTAGTCTTTCGATCGGCGGAGAGGCTGGCGGTTCGTCCCGACGATTCTGTCACCTTGAGCCATTGGCGGACTGGGTACCTTGCCACCTATGCATTGTGTGAGGGCCTTGCGCTTTTCGGATTGATCCTGCGTTTTCTGGGTTGCAGTTTTCGGCAGTGCCTGCCGTTTTACATTGGCGGATTCGTGCTGCTTTTCTTCTTTGGACCGCGCGAGCCTGGTTCGAATGAGTCTGGGCCGCAAGAGCCGGTCAGCTCTTGATGTGGCAACTGGCCATGCCGCGCTTCTCCAGATATTGCTGGTGATAGTCCTCGGCGGGATAGAACGTGACCGCGGGGACGATCTGCGTGGCAATTGGTTTGGAGTAGCGATGCGCTTTTTCGAGCGCTTCTTTCGAGGCTTGCGCCTCGGCCTGCTGTTGCGGCGTGTGGTAGAAGATGGCGGAGCGGTATTGCGTGCCCCAGTCCGGACCCTGGCGGTTGAGCTGCGTGGGGTCGTGGTTCTCCCAGAAGACTTTCAGCAGGTCGGCGTAGCGAATCTTCGCGGGATCGAATTCCACTTCGACCGCTTCGGCGTGGCCGGTGCGATCGGTGCAAACTTCCTTGTAGGTGGGATTATCCGTGTTCCCGCCGATGTAGCCCACGCGCGTTGAGGTCACGCCCGGCAATGCCCGGAATGTGGCTTCTACTCCCCAGAAACATCCTGCTGCAAATGTGGCTTTCTCCATTTTTTGATTGCTCCTTGATTGGGCGCCGCCGACTTGGGCTGACTTTTATTAGATGACAAACTCGGCAGAAAGTCACGTCCGAGCGCAAGAGCGTCCCGCTGCGCTGGACTGGACAGCCAAGGCGGCTGTTCCCACATACAGGCATGTGGCCTGATCGGGCAATTGACCTGGCGGGCGGTTTCGCGATAAAGTTCGTCCAACGTTGTCGCAGTCCGTAGTCCCAGGAGAAGTCTGTGGTGGTAGGATCCAGCCGCGCCCGAAGTGTGCAGAGGTTTGCCATCTGCTTGCTCATCGCGCTCGCGACCGCGCAGGCAGCGCTGGCCATTCCGAATTTCATTCCGCAGCAGCGCGTCGGCTATACCACGGGGGATCAGTGGGAGCCGGCGATGGCCGCGGATGGCCGCGGCCACATCTATATTCTCTTTCCACAATATGGCGCGATCGGTGACTGCCCGGCCTGCACTGCGCCTACGATGGCGTTGATCGTTAGCAATGACAACGGACTGACGTGGCAAGCTCCGCATGCGCTGGTGACTTCTTCGACGGGGCAGTTCGATCCGCAGATTGTGGTTGACCCGGTGGACCGTCAGACGGTCTACGCTTCGTGGCTGCAGAACAACAAGCGCGATGTGATGGTGGCGCGATCGCAGGATTTTGGCGCGAGCTGGTACCTCGCAATCGCAGAGCACGCAGAGAATAATGAAGATGCCGACAAGCCTGTCTTGGCCGTGCATGGCGCGGATGTTTACGTGGGATTCAATCATGAGCAGGAGTTCGTGGTTGCGGCATCGCATGATTATGCGCAGAACTTTTCTTCGACGACGGTGAATCCTGGTGCTGAGCCGGGATGGTCGCTGGCCGGGGGCGCGACGGTGGATGCGACTGGCGACATCTATTTTGCGTGGACGGCGTATGCGCGACGAAACCTCAGCACGCGGCCGGTGAGCGTTTATGTGAGCCGGTCGGCGGATGCGGGACGGAACTGGAGCACGGCCCTGCTGGACGTTTCGAGCGCGCCGCCGGGATGCGCGGCCCAAGGTTGCGACGAGGAGTTTCTGGGGGCGCAGATTGCGCTGGCGTCCGATGCGGCGGGAACGATTTACGCGCTGTGGAACGCGGGCGGCGCGCACGGTGGACCGGAGCGCATATTCTTTTCTTCTTCGACTACAGGTGGAGCGAGTTGGTCCGCCAAGGCAGATGTATCGACAGCCGACAATTTAGTGGAACACTGTTTTCCGGCGATCACGGCGGGCGCGGCGGGCGACGTGCGCATTGCGTGGATGGACACGCGCAACGCTCGTCCTTACTCTGAACTATGGAATGTTTTCCAGCGCAGTTCGAGCAACGGCGGCGCTACATGGTCGGCTGAGGCGCAACTTTCCGGCGGGGCGCGAAACTTCGATCGGACTTACGATTACGTTCGGCCCGATGGCTTCCGCTTCCCTTTCGGCGACTATTTCTCAATTGCCATCGATAACCTCGGGAACACGCACGCGGTATGGGGCGAGGGGCGGAACTTCAAGTCTCCGGGGTCGATCTGGTATAGTCGCGGGCGGTAGTTGCTCAGTTCTCAGTTCTCAGTTCTCAGTTCTCAGTTCTCAGTTCTCAGAGAATTAGATTCCACATCCAGTTAAGTTACGCTGAGAAAAAACTACTCTAGAATCATGCCGCCGGTTAGGTTGGCCAGTTTCGTGATGCCGCGATCCTGGCACCAGCGGTGCAGTTCGTCCACGATTTTTTCGGTGGCGCAGGGATCCCAGTAACTGGCGGTGCCGATCTGCACGGCGGTTGCGCCTGCCAGCATAAATTCGGCGACATCGGCCGCGGTTGAAATTCCTCCCATGCCGATGACCGGAATATTGACGGCGTGCGCAGCGTCGTAGACCATACGCAGGGCGATGGGCTTGATGGCTGGGCCGGAGAGTCCGGCAGTGACATTGGCGATGCGGGGCTTGCGCGTGTCGGCGTCGATGGCCATGGCTACAAAAGTATTGATCAGCGAGATGGCGTCGGCTCCCGCTTCCTGCGCTACGTGGGCCATCTGCGCGATGCTGGTCACGTTGGGAGAGAGCTTGACGATCAGTGGCCGGCGGGCAGCGCGTTTGGCCGCAGTCACCACTTCGTCGAGCGAACGCGGATCGCTGCCGAATTGCAGACCACCTTCGGTAGTGTTGGGGCAGGACACATTGAGTTCGTAGGCGGCAATGCCTTCACCGTCGTTGAGAAGTTCGATGGTTCGTTCGTAGTCATCGCGGGTGTAGCCGAAGACGTTGGCGAACACAACGATGTTTTTGATTTGCTGAAGTTTGGGTAGCTTCTCTGCGAGAAACGCCGACGCTCCGATGTTCTGCAGGCCGATGGCGTTGAGCATGCCTGCCGCGGTTTCCCACAGGCGCGGCGGAGGGTTGCCGATCATGGGCTCGCGCGAGAGACCTTTGACGACGAATCCACCGAGCTTGTCGAGGTGAACTACATCTTCGAACTCGACGCCGTAGCCGAAAGTTCCGCTGGCTGCGATGATGGGATTTTTGAGTTGAATGCCGGCGAAGGTTACGCTGAGATCCAAGGAAGATTTGCCGCCGTTTTCGGAGGGCGAGGTCAATGCGCTCCTCCGTTGGTCGATCCCGCTGAGTCTTCTGCGTGATGTGGAGGGGCGAGCGCCTCAGTGAGGACGCGGCCGATGGCGTGTGTCGGAGCGTTGATGCCGAGCAGCGATGCAAATGTGACAGCGAGATCCACCGGTTCGGCATGCGTGCGATACGTCCCCGGATGAAATGGCAGTCCGTAGAAAGCCAAGGGGACGTGCGTGTCGTAGGTGTAGGGCGATGCGTGGTCTGTGCCCTTCGACGAGCCTACGGTGTAGATCTCGGGGATACCCAGCACATACCAGCCGCCTTCCGGCGAATAGCTGTTCAGGAACTTTTTGCCGAGAGCATTTGCAGGAACTTCGCCTTCGGCAAGTTGCGACTTTGTGTAGTAGTCGCGCAATCCGGCTTGCTTCATCGCCTCACCTACGGCAGTTTCGGCGTCGTGCTCTTTGGTGTGGGCGCCGAAGGCAGACTGATCAAGCCAGGCTACCGGATAGTCGAGCTTGATGTAGCTCGCTGAATGGCCTGGGGAAAACTTTGACGCCAGAGCCGCATTGATCTGGGCTTCCAGTTTGCCCGCTTCGAGATTCGCGGCAGGAATGCGCAGTTTCTTCGCGGCATCAGGCAACGCGGAAATTCCGTGGTCGGCAGAGAGTGCGATCCATATGTTCGCGAGTCCAATACGATGGCCGAGAAAGTTGAAGAAGTCGGCGAGTTCGTGATCGAGCGCGAGGGCCATGGCGGCCATTTCGGGAGAATCGGGCCCGACTTGGTGCCCGAGAATATCGTTCGCAGAAAGACTGATGGCTAGCAGATCGGTAGCCGGCCCTGTGCCGAGATTCTCGTAAACCACCAGCTCCTTGGCGAATTCGAATTCGTATTCGTTGGCGAACGGCGTGGAACCGATTACTTCGTAGAAGCCCGCATCGCTGCCGTCTTTGCTTTTGCGATGCGCGGTCGAGCGTAAGACTTCTCCGTTGGTCTCCCAATTGCGATCCCAGTATTTTGCCGCTCGATCGCTGGAGTTGAAATCCTGCGCCCAGCGTGGCAGGTCGGGGCGATAGTAAGTAGACGTAATCCACGCGCCGTTTTTCGGCTCGATCCAGTACGCGGCGTCGGCTGAGAAGCCTCCGGGCAGGACGGCGGCCCGGTCTTTCAACGACAGGCTAAAGACTCGCGCCTGGCCTTGGGTTGCGAGTTTGAGCTCGTCGCCGAGAGTATCGGCGAGCAGGTTGTGCGGAGAGGCGCCGGCTTTTTTCCCTGAAGTCTCTCCGGCAATGCCCACGAGCTTGGTGTCGTCGTCTTCTACTGACGTGACCATTTTCTTTTTCTGCGGATCCCACCACTCGTTGGCGATGATTCCATGGCCGTTGCTGTAGGCGCCGGTGAAAAGCGTGGCATGTCCGGGAGCGGTGCGGGTGTTGGCATAGTCGTAGTTGCAGTCGGTGAAGTTTGCGCCGTGGTCGAGGAAAAGACGGAATCCGCCTTCGCCGAATTGGTCGCGGTAGCGTTCCAGATAGTCGCCGCGAAACTGGTCGATGACAATTACCACGATCAGTTTGGGATGGGCGTTGTAAGCCGAGGCGAAGCTCGCCGGGATCGAACCTCGAATGAGAATGGCGACGAGGCCCAGCGAAAGAAACCGGCGGATAGCAATGGAGCGGGGGAAGAATCTCATCGCGAGGTTAGTTTACACATGCGGAGGGCTGGGCGAAAGCGGCTGGATTCGACACAGCACCCGGGACTGTGTAAGATTCCCCCGTTCCAGAGGTGAAGCATGAAAACGATTGCCACCATAAACTTCAAGGGTGGTGTCGGCAAGACAACCGCCACCTGGGCACTCGGTCACGTCGCGGCGCTGACTCCCAACACCTGCAGCCTAGTCTTCGATCTAGACGCACAGATGTCACTAACGCAGGCTATCGCGTTGAACGAGGACGGCAGTCCGTTCAAGAACTTCTCCGACTGGCAGGACAGGTCTCTGAAGAGGAAGAAGACGATTTTCAACGCCCTTGACGAGTTCACGGGCCATGGGAACTTCAACTTCGCGGCGAATTATGACTTCATCTACAAAATCTCCGACCGCTACCACTTTGTGCCGTCCGTTGAGGATCTTTACTGGACTGAACTCGAACTGTTTGACCGCGAGAAGGTCAAGCATTTCATCCAGCGATTGCTGGAGAAGATCCAGAACTCCTCCGCCGTGCCTGTGTATGACCACATACTCTTCGACTGTCCCCCGTCCTTCAGTCTGCTGAGTTACTCGGTGCTGTCGTGTTGTAAACTTGTACTGATTCCGATAAACCCCGACTTCTTCGCCGCGAAGGGACTGTCGTTGCTTCTCAGCAGCCTCCGAATGAGGATCGAACCTTTTCCAGTGCCGAAGATCGGTGTCTTTATGAATCGAGCCAAGAAGCCCGGCGGATCTTCGCTAAAGAGGTACAGCAACGAAACGCAACGATATCTTGACGACGCTAGGGACGTGCTAAATCGCGAGTCGAGCGCAAGGGGACTAACGGTTAAGCTTTTTGACACGGCTATTTTTGATCGGGTTGGCATGAAGCGCGCAATTCAAGAAGGCTTACCCGGAGACTTCAGGACTCAGTTTCAGAGTCTGTGGAAAGAGATTCAAGCGTTCATTTGAGGGCCCAAATGTCGGAACAGGAAATCATTCAGGAACTCAGGGTTCTAAGCCAGAAGGTGGACCGCCTCTCGTCTTTTCTGGAATCAATGCGTGCCGACCGGCAATCGAAGAAGCCTCCAAGAGCGTCGAAGCCGAAGCCCGCCCCACTCACTCCAGAGGAGGTGCTGCAGCACCAGGCGAGATTCGGAGAACTTTATGAACAGTGGCTCTCTGGGGACGAACTGGGGGTTCAGGGTCGCCTGGATAAGATTGAGGTGGAGGACCTGCGTCGCCTTGCCGACGCAAACAATCTAAATGTGACGTCCAAGATGTCAAAGGACCGGGTACTCCAGCTCATCGGAGCCCGATTTCGGGAAAAGAAACAACTTCATCAGGTGCGTGCGCCCATGGCACAAAGCGGTTAAATTCCGCTCCGGCGGAGCGGTTCCTGCTCCTCGACTGCTGCCGCAATCGCCGGCATGTTGGCGGCGAGGACGACATCCCTTCTGGCGTGCATTCTCCCACTGGTTTCCGATAAAGTAGTTAGTTCCCATGCTTGATCTGAATTTTGTTCGCGACAATCTGCCCCAAATAGAGGAAATGCTGCGCCAACGCGGCGCGGACCCGGCTGCCGTTCTCGGAAACTTTCGTGAGTTGGACTCGCAGCTCAGGAATGCTACGCTTGAAGCTGAGAGCTCCAGAGCGCGGAAAAGGGTGCTAGCGGAGGAGTTCCAGCACCTTAAGGCCGAGGAGAAGCGGCTAAGAGCAGCAGGCCTTGGGCTGTTGGCGAGCGACGAGGCACGCGAGAAGAATCTATCTGAACAAGATCTGATCAAGCAGTCCCAACCGCGGTTGGACGCTGCCGTTGAGGATTTAAGTGCCCGGCGACTGCGGATTCTCGCCAGCATTCCCAACGTGCCGCATTCGAGCGTGCCGGTGGGCCATAGCGCCGAAGACAATGTTGAAGTCCGGCGATGGGGCGCGCCGCCGAAGTTCGACTTCGCTCCCAAGCCGCACTGGGAACTGGGAGCGGACCTGGGCGTGCTCGATCTGGAGCGCGCGGTTAAGCTTACTGGTGCGCGGTTTGCCGTTTACTGGGATCTCGGCGCGAAGCTCGAGCGCGCGCTGGCGAACTTCATGCTCGATCTGCACACGCGCGAGCATGGATACACCGAAGTTCTGCCTCCGTACCTCGTCAATTCCGAGTCGATGTATGGTACGGGACAATTGCCCAAGTTCGCCGCCGACCTTTTTCGCGTACCTCATGGAGAAAAAGATCTCTGGCTGATTCCGACGGCCGAGGTTCCGGTCACGAATCTTTATCGTGACGAAATACTTGACGCTGCGCGGTTGCCGATCTCACTCACGGCGTACACCCCGTGCTTTCGCAGCGAAGCGGGATCTTATGGGAAAGACGTGCGCGGCATCATCCGGCAGCACCAGTTTCAAAAGGTGGAGATGGTGAAGTTTACGCGGCCAGAGAATTCTTATGAAGAACATGAGAAGCTGACGCGGAACGCGGAGACGGTCCTGCAAAAATTAGGGCTGCACTATCGCACGGTGACATTGTGCACTGGCGACATGGGCCCGTCTTCGGCGAAGACTTATGACATTGAAGTGTGGCTACCGGGTCAGCAGTTGTTTCGCGAGATTTCTTCGTGCTCAAATTTCGAGTCGTATCAAGCGCGGCGGGCGAACATTCGCTACAGGCCGGAAGGCAAGAATAAACCGGAGTTCGTGCACACGCTGAACGGAAGCGGGTTGGCAGTGGGCCGGACCTGGGTGGCGATTGTGGAGAACTACCAGCAAGCCGATGGCAGCGTGATTATTCCTGAGGCATTGCAGCCTTATATTGGGGCGGAGCGGATTACGAAAAGAATCTTTTGAGTGCAAGGTTTCAAGGTCTCATAGTTTCAAGGTTTCAAGGTTTCAAAAACACCTTATCCCGCATTCGAAACTCTGAAACCTTGAAACGTTGAAACCTTGAATTGCGGAGACTAGACTTGCAAAGTGTGGAAATCAGCACGACGGCTGCGGGCGCGCCTTCCCTACCGATGAACGGCGTCTGGCGCACAATTCGGAGCTACATCCTGTGGCAGCATGAGCGTGGCACGCTGCACTACGACATCATGGTCACGCTGATTCTCATCTTTATCTTCTTTTCGCCGCGGGTAATCAACTTCAACGATAAACCTGTGCCTCGCGAACCGCATCTGACTGACGTTGTGGTTACGCGGGATGCGCAGGGCGGACTGGTTTACCAGATTTCGGCCAGCGCGATTACGTCGGGGGACGACGCCACGGTCAGAAATCAGTTGATGGGGATTATCAAGCCGATTTCTGGCGATGTGTCGATCGTGAGCTACGAAGTGTTGGGCAAAGGACACACACAGACTTATAGAGTGCTGGTGAAGAGATAGTAGGAAAATGGAATTTTTCAGCCGCATTCTTGGGACCGTGCTGTTCGGAAGTTTGTTGTGCCCCCTTGCACATCTTCCGACTCCCGAGCCTTGTACGCTAGAGTGCGTCCTCAAGAAAATGGATACTGCTGCGGCCAGCTTCCGCACTGCCCAGGCCGACTTCGAATGGGATCAGTATCAGAAGGTAGTGGACGAAACCGACGTTCAGAAGGGCACGGTTTATTACCGGCGGGTGGGCGACGCAATCGAAATGATGGCGGAGATTAAGCAACCCGAGCCGACATTCGTGCTGTATAAAGAGGGCAAGCTTCAGGTCTACCACCCTAAGATCGAGCAGGTCATGCAGTTCTCGGCGGGCAGCAATCGGAACGAGATGGAAAGCTATCTGGTGCTGGGCTTCGGGGGCAGTGGAGAGGATCTGAAAAAGACTTACGACGTTACGTATTTGGGCGACGAAAAAATCGATAACATCGGAACCGCGAAACTGCAACTTGTTCCGAAGAGCGAAAAAGTACGCAACTATTTTTCGAAAGTTATCCTATGGATCGATGCGAGCCGCGGCATCTCGGTGCAACAGAAATTTATGCAAGGCGAGGACGATTATCGCGTGGCGAAGTATTTTGCAATCCGGGTACCGGCAAAGGTCGGCAACGATGTGTTTCAATTGAAGACCTCGAAGAAGACGCAGTTTGTCTCGCCTCGGGGTTAAGTAATTGATTCTAAAGAGTAAGAATGTGTGCTGAAAAATCAATGCCGAGCGCTATACTGCCTTAGGATTTCGTAGGCGTTCGTGTTTGCGAGTTTATTTTTGCGAGTCTTTTTTTTTGAGTTCATCCATGGCCAAGGTTTTTACCATTCCCGTCCCGCCCAAGTTGGGTCGTACCATAAAAAGAGAGCGTACGTCCGATCCCCGATATGTCGATGGACAGCGCCTGCTGGTAGATGCCATGAAGTATCTGGCTCAGAGCGACCCGGTTGTGAACCGACCGGCGATCGAACTCATTTCCGAGCACGTACGCACCCGCTTCCGCATGAGCGATTCGCCGCTCGCGTAAGACTACCGATCAGTGCCTGCTCCGAATCGTCCCTGAGAAGCAGAATCTTGGCGACCCTGCCGGATCCAGGGATTTGTCTCAACAACCTCCGTTGCCGACTCCGTACCGCTCAAAATAAAAGGGGGGCGGTGTATCGCCCCCAGGATCGAAACTCTTGCACGATCAGAAAACATAACGCAGCATGAACTCCATTACGCGTGCATTGGAAAGCGTTGAACTAAAGTTGCCAAAGCTCGTGCTGCTGGAAAGAGAGTTGTTGCTATTCAACTGCATTGTTCCCACGTCGAAACGCGCCGAGTTTGTCAGGTTGTACATCGACCAACTGAACTTAACTAACTGGCTCTCGTTAATGGGCCAGCTCTTGGTCAAGCTCGTATCGATGTTGAATGTGCCGGGACCGCGTAATCCGTTGCGCATGCCTTGTTCGCCAGGGTACGCCGGGCGGAAAAGATTGATGGCCGCGTTCGTGTTTGTGTAGTCCGTGATTCCGGGATCCTGGAAGACATTAGGACCCGTGCCGCCGGCGGCTTGGTCTACGATAAAGCTGCCAGTCTTGGGGCGTGCACTGCTCAGGGGCACGGCCTGACTCTCAAGTTGGAAGTTGGTAGCCCATTCTGGACTGAATAAAGAAAAAGGGTACCCGCTGGACCAGCGCCAAAGGCCTGAAACCGTCCAACCGCCGAAAAATGCATTTGCGAATCGTCCCATGCCCGCAGCAAAATGTTGCCCTCGGCCAAAAGGCAGTTGGTAGACCCAGTTCGCGTTCACGATGTGAGTAGTGTCGAAGTCGGAGGCGGCACGATTCTGTCCTGGGAACCAGGAGTTAATGATCTGACTACCCAAACCAAATCCCTCAAACTCGTTGATTCGTTCGGCGTTGGAGCCGACGTCTATCGACTTTGAGTAGGTGTAGTTCAAGTCGAACTGCAAGCCATGCGCTTGATGCCGCAAGCTGAACTGGCCAGCGTTGTACGAACTGTTGCCGGTGCTCCGCCAGGCAAACAACGAGGAAAACTGCGGTGAGTAGTAGTCATTGCCGTTGGTTAATTGTCCATTGATGGTGGCGCAGGCCGGGAAGCAGCCCGGGCCTCCATTCGCGTAAGGCTCGTCCGCAACTTCGAGAGCTGTGGTTTCGTTGCCGTTATAGCAGTCGAACAAGTCATACATGGCCTGAGTAGCTGTTACGGTTGTGATGCCAGTGGAGTTGGGGGCACAGCCGTAAATCTGGGTCGCCGCAGAACCTGACGCTGTGGGAAAAAGATTCTCCCAGTAACTGCCGACCAGAGCGGGAGTGATCTGCGAGATATCGGTGGCATTGGGGCCCCCAGTCTTGTATTGCCTAGCCAATGCTTGCGCGGCTTGGAAATAGGTCTGGCCTCCGGCCGTATCTTTTAGATTTACGGGTTCCGCCAGGTCCACTTCCTGCAGCAGTCGATGGGCGAAGCGACCAACATACGAAGCTTCGAACACGAAGTTCGAGGGCAACTCGCGAGTGATCGAAAAATCGATGACGTGAGAATAGGGCGTCTTGAGCTTGTCATCCAAACCCCAAGTGATGGCAAATCCTCCATCGCCAAGCTGATCGGGAGGAGATACCGGGAATGGACCTGTTGGCGGCGGCTCAACAATCGGCCCCAGGGCGCTAGTGGTTGGGATCGTGTGCAAGCCCGAGAACCTGGGGGCTGAGTCCGGAGTTTGAACGCCTGCGGCATTGCTGATAGCCGTAGTAAGACCGAACGACCCGTTGCGGTCGAAAGTATTGGTGATGCCTTCGCCGAAGTGGTCAAAGTATATGCCGTAGCCCGCCCGAATCGAGGTTTTTCCTGCGCCGCCCCACAACTTCCTGCCTAGGCCGCTATCCGCCTTGGGCGAGTATGCAAAGGCGATGCGAGGGGCAAAATCCTTGTAGTCGTACCCCCAATACGGCTGTTTGCCATTGGCCTGGCCGGAGAGGCCAAAACCGACCTCCGGCTCGTAGGGCTGGCCTTGCGCAGCGGCGATACCGCGCTGGGAGAACCAGTCGTGCAGGCTGACGGTCGGTGAGACCTGCGTGCCGGTGGTTTCATAAGGGGGCTGGAGAATGGAATAACGCAGTCCGTAGGTGAAGGTAAAATTCGGCTTCATTCTCCACTGGTCTTGTATGTAGAACTCGTATTCGTGATCGCGGAAATGGCGGGGGACCATTTGGCCTTCGGGAATTACGTTCAGAGTCTTATTGAGCTCATAGTTTGAGCCGACTTGCGGGATCATTCCGACGAGCGCGGCCGTAGCGAAGTCATAATTGGAACTGTAGCCGGGATCGACTGCGGGATAACCGAAGGCAAAGGGATCCAGGCTTTGGCCTGTGTTCGAGATGCCGGAATCGAACAACCAGTAAACGTTGGTCTGCGCGGTGAAAAAATTCTGGGCGTTGGATTCGCGCAAGTTATCGACCTGGCGATAGTTCACGCCAACCTGCAAGCTGTGATTACCCAATATTTTTGTGAGGTCATCGACAATATTTTTCACCGGCACATGGGTATTGATGGTGGGCGTATTGGCATTAATATCGTCCATGCCGCGGAAGTTAACGAAGTGCTGAGTCTGCAAGCCTTGGATGTTGATGAGTTGGCTGATGTAACCGAAGCGAAAATTGTTGATCAGTGTGCTGCTGAGCGTGGCCGTATACCCCGCGGTGAATCCTTTATTGTTGTCGTGCTCCGTCTGCGCTTCTGGCTGTCCGGGAAATTCCTCGCCTCCGTCACTGGTGATCGATGTGCTGATGTTGCGTTCCGCCGTGCGGTCGTTGTTCATGATGCCACGCAGAAACAGGCGATGATTTCCGTCTTTGGTGAGGTTGTAATCAATCTTCGCCACGTAGGCGTTTTGGCTTGCTGGCAATGGCGACGGAAAGGTGTAACCAACGTAGTTGAAGCCGTCCCCCACTGTGGTTGTGTTGGACTTTGGATACTGGAGGAACAGAGCATTGGGATTCGGATTGGACGACAGGTTCGCCAGCAATGGGTTTGGCCCCGGACCTAGCGGGCAGGTGTCGGGGGTCTCGGTCGAACAGTTCGGATCCATGCCCGCGATCTGGTTGGCATTCAACGTCGCGACGAGGGTGCCTCCGACTTGCTGGACGTTGGGGTTGAGGAGGTTGCAGTCGGCAGCGTCATTTACCGTATCGCATGGATAGCTGATGGAACCGGCCTTCATCGCCTCGCTGGGAACAACGCGCGTGACCTGCAGGTCCTCCCGCTTGCGCTGGCCTTCGTAGGCGACAAAGAAAAAGAGGCGGTCCTTAATGATGGGCCCACCCACGTTCGCTCCGAAGGTATTGCGCAACAAGAACGGCGCAGTATTCGACTCGCCCTCGTTGATCTGGGCCGCTTTGTTGAACCAGTCGTTGGCCGCGGTGAAATTGGGGCGGTTGTACTCGTAAAGTGAGCCGTGAATGTGATTGGTTCCACTCTTCGTCACCAAAGACACTTGTCCGCCGGAGGAGCGTCCCGAATCCGCATCGGAGTTGCTGGTGGTGACCTTAAGCTCTTCCAATGAGTCGAGCGGCGCGCGGATTGCCCCCGAAAAGGCTGTGCCCAGAAGCTGATCATTGTCATCAACGCCATCGAGGGTGATGTTAGTCTGGTCGCTGCGTGCGCCATTCACGGAACCGGCACGGCTGTCGGATGCGCCGGCGATATGGGGGCTGTTACCAGTGAAGACGACTCCTGTCTGCAGACTGAGAATTCCGCCAGGATCGCGCCCTTCGAAGGGAAGGTCGGCAATCTGTTCGGCCCCGAAAGCGTGGCCGAGCGTGGCGTCCTGGGTGTTGACCATGGGAGCCGTACCGCTGACTTCCACCACCACAGTTCCACCCGTAACTTGCATCGTGACGTTCAGCGTGGCGGGAGTCGCCACCTGGAGTTCCACTCCGCTTTGTTTCAAGGTAGAGAAGCCGGCGGCTTCGACGGCGAGTTCATACTTCGCAGGCGGCAACTCGACGAATTGGTAATTTCCCTGACCGTCACTCTTGGTCGTGCGTGTGAATCCGTTAGCCGGATTGTTGAGGGTTACGGTCGCATGCGGCAACACGGCGCCCTTGGAATCGTAGACCGTACCGCGCAAGGATGTCGTTGCTGTTTGCGCCACCAGCAGAGTGCTGAAGGCAAGAAGAAATCCAAACCAGAACGTAACTACACGTGCACCACGACGCATAGAGCCCCCTTTACCCCAGGCAGGGCTTACATTAGGAAACGTGTTGCCCGGAACCAGCGGTTGAGACCCTGGGGAACCTGATGGGGCGCTATTGTGCAACTAGTGGACCACAATATTCAAGTTTAATTTTTCAATGCGTTCGGCGGGATAAAACGTTTGAATACTCCATTTCACATACGGCCTTCTGGATTTGGAAGGCTGTTTATGCGGGTTTTCGATAGCTGCGATTCGATTTACCGATTCGATTTACCGATCGGAGAGAACAGCGATGCCGCCAGCACCACCACCACGGGATAGCATTCCAGCGTGTAGCGTGGCTCCGGGTTCTCGATGCTTCCGAGGAACAGGGACCGCAGCAGAACGAATAAAAGGAATAATCCAATGCCGGCAACTTCGCGCGATCGCAGCAGCCCTGCAGCGGCGGCCAGGACATAGGCGAGGTTGATAATTCCGAAGGCGATACTCACTGTCAGCCACACAACTTCATCATTGAACTCCCACCAGCGGGGATCAGAGGGCAGCAGCTCGATTCGCGGACGCAGCCACATGTCAGCGATGCGCAAAGTTGGAAGCCAGACGTAGTAGCGCAAAGGGGCGGAGCGGATTCGTGTCGCGGCAAGCGCCGCGAAACGCGAGTCAAGATCTCCGAGGATGTCATGATCCCGGTTGTACTCGGCGAAGAGTTGCTCAGTCTGTCGGCGCTGCTCGGGCGAATCGAAGGCGCGATCCGGCAGTTGGGCGAGATCGATTGTCTCCTCGGGAAGTTTCCAATAGATTTCCTGCACGGAGGTGTATTCGGCCATCCAAGTCTTCGTCCAGCGGTTGAATCCCGGCACTACGTTCTCATCGGCGTCGTTGGCGTAGCGAGGCGCGAGCGGCTGGAAGCGGTGCATAGTGTGGAGGTTGCGCAGGGTCCATGGGACCAGAGGAGCGAAGGTTGCAACGGTCAGAATTATTCCCGCGCGAAACACAGGACTGAGCCGCTGCGGACAGGCAGGGCGTGATGTCCGCCTCGCAAAGATGCGCCGCAGCAAAAGAAAAAACAAATATCCGCCAATGGCAGCGAACAGAATGCCGCCATCCGGCCGTAAAAGAATGCAGGCGCCGATGGAAAGGCCACATGTGAGCCATGTTCGCCATGCCGAAAGCGGCTCAATTTCTTTGCGAAAAAAATCCGATCCGCACACCGCTAGATCCAACGCTAACGCTGTGAAGAAAATCTCCAGCGTCTCGGTGAGAGCCGCTCCTGCGTAATTCGCCAGGAAGGGACAGAGAGCGGCAAGAAGAAACGCTGCCTTCGAAGCGCGCTCGGAGAACATTCTGCGCGCGATATCCGCGACGATGAAGCAGGTGCCGAGATCGAACAGAACCTGAATCAGCAGAACCGCGCGGAAATTGTTCGGTCCGAAGATGGCGAAGACCGCTGCCAGAAATCCCGGATAACCCGGCAGGCGTGAGAATGTCGGCATAATCTGGCCGGAGTTCGAAATGCCGTAGATCCCGTGCTGTAGCCAGTTCCGGGCGATATCGGCATAAAGCCGCGAATCATCCACTACGGCTGGAAAGCGAAACACGAAGAGCAGCCGCAGCGCCAGCGCCGCCAGACTCGCCACTAGAAAGAAACGAACATTCTTCCGCACCAGTTCGAGCACGCTAAAATATAGCGCGTTTGGCGCCATCTTCGAAGATCATCTTGGGGAAGTCATCTTGAGTAATCTTTAATCTGGGAAAGTGCATCTTACTGAGTAAGGATGTTTACCCTGTCCCGCCGAGAATTGACCGTCTGCCGCGCGCAGCATACGATAAGCGATTAGCCATCCATGGCCGAACCCGTCTTTTACGATCCGCAACGTGCCCGCTGGAAGCGCCTGAGACGCTTCGTCGACGCGCTGGTGCTGGCGATAACCGCGCTCATTATTTTCTTTGGATACACCACGCTGCGGGATGACCACCTGCCGGAATTACTTTTCTCGCCGCAGAAGCGCGCTTTTAAGGCCCTGAAGGAAAGTGAAAAAGAAAAGGCGAAGGAGCGCCAGAAGAAGCTAGCTAATCGATCGCACCGCAAATCGAAGCTGCCTGCTTCAGAGGTCAAGCTAAATCAGGAAGAAGGCATCCGCGCGGCCTTCTACGTGCCCTGGGATGCCGCCAGTTTCTCGTCCCTCCGCGACTTTGCCCGGCAGATCGATCTGCTCTATCCCGACTGGCTGCACGTGCTCACTCCCGATGGCCGCCTGCAGGCAGTCGATGACCAGACCAACAAATTCTTCGACGTGGTTCAAAACAACCGCGTGCGCTCCGTCGACGACCGCGTGATGCCTTTCATCAAGACGGAAAGCCCCGCCATGGAAGTTTTTCCCATGGTGAACAACTTTGACGGCACCGAGTGGGTGGGCGGAATCACGGATTTTCTGAACAATCCTGATGCACGCGCGGCCTTTCGCCGGCAGGTAGGAATGTTTCTCGGCTCCGATCGTTTCCGTGGATTGATGGTTGATTTTGAAGCTTTCCCAAGTGTCGGGCAACCGGGTTATGTTGCACTTCTCAACGAACTTTCTTCGGACCTGCACGCCCGCGGGATGAAGCTTTACGTCAGCGTACCGGCGCACAACCAAGAATTCGACTACGCCGCGATCTCGAAACCGGCGGACGGCGTAGTGGTCATGAACTACGACGAACATTATCCCGGCGCTGCTCCGGGGCCGGTCGCTTCGCAGGATTGGTTCGTCGACAACCTCAAGTTCGCTGTGAAAGTAATTCCCAAGGAAAAACTTATCTGCGCCATCGCCAACTACGGCTATGACTGGGTGCAGAAACCGAAGAAGGGCGCGCTGCCTGCTGGCGCGAAGGACCATAGCGTATCGGTGCAGGAGGCGTGGCTTGAAGCGCGCGACTCGGATGTAGACGTGACGTTCGACGACGATGCGCTGAATCCGCATTTCAGCTATCTCGACGAGGCCAGCCTGCGCCATGACGTCTGGTTTCTCGACGCAGTTACGGCGCTGAACCATATGCGCTCGGCGCAGTCGCTCGGCATTCAGACTTTCGCTCTGTGGAAACTGGGCGGAGAAGATCGAACAATATGGAAGGTGTGGGACATTCCCGGTGACCCCACCTCAGAGGCGAAACTGCGCAGCGTGCCGCCAGGTCAAGATGTGGATATGGAAGGCCAGGGCGAGATCCTGCGCATTGAAGACAAGCCCACTCCCGGCATTCGCGACCTCACGATCGATGCCAACACCAAGCTGATCACCGACGAAGTCTTTCAGTCTCTGCCCGAACCGTACCGTGTGGCGCGCTACGGCTACAGCCCCAACAAAGTCGCGATCACGTTTGATGATGGGCCCGACCCGGAGTGGACGCCCAAGATTCTCGACGTGCTCAAAGAGGAGCACGCGACGGCAACATTTTTTCTGATTGGAATTCAGACCGACAAGTTCCCCGGCCTAGCCCAACGCATTTACCGCGAAGGTAACACCATTGGCAACCACACCTTCACGCATCCGGATGTGAGCAATATTTCTTCGACGCAGTTTAAGGTGGAATTGAATCTCACGGAACGGCTTTTCGCCAGCCTGGATGGAGTTCGGGTTACGCTGCTGCGGCCGCCCTACGCCATCGACGAGGAGCCTGATACCGCCGACCAGGTGCGACCGCTCGAATTCGCACAAGATCTTGGCTACATCACTGTCGGCAACCGGATTGACCCCAACGACTGGAACGACAAACCGCGCCGACGCACCGCTGAGGAGATCACTAAATCGGTGATGGACCACCTGCCGCCCTGTAATGGAAATGATCTGCGGTGCGGGAACATCATTCTGCTGCATGACGGTGGCGGCGATCGTGAGGAAACCGTGCGTGCGCTGCCCATGATCATCAAGGGCATTCGAGCCCGGGGCCTTGAAATTGCTCCGGTTTATGAACTGTTTGGCAAGAGCAGGGCCGATGTAATGGCGCCATTGACGACCCGTGAATTGTGGGCCGCGCGACTCGATCGGCTAGGCTTCTGGCTGTTCGAGGCCGGCATCATTGCGATTACCTGGATTTTCTTCCTGGGAGATCTTCTGATGACCGGTCGCTTGCTATTTATCGGTGCGGCTGCAATCTACGACCGTCTGCAAGAGAAGATCTTCGGACGGCCTGCTGAGGTCGCTTCGTACAAACCGAAAGTCGCGGTGCTCATCCCCGCCTACAACGAAGAGAAAGTAATTGCGCGCACGATAAGCGCCGCGTTGAACTCGAACTATCCCAACCTGCGCGTGATTGTGATCGACGACGGCTCCCGCGACCGCACTCTCGAAGTCGCGCGCGCCGCCTTCGCCCGCGAAGAAGCTGCCGGAAGAGTCATCATTCTCACCAAGCCGAACTCCGGCAAGGCGGATGCTCTCAACTATGGAATTGAGCATATTGAAGACGCCGAACTTTTCGTCGGCATTGATGCCGATACCATCATTGCCAGTGACGCAATCTCGCGCCTGGTGCCGCATTTCATCAATCCCAAAGTCGGAGCGATCGCAGGTAATGCCAAGGTCGGGAACCGCGTGAATCTATGGACGCGCTGGCAGGCTCTTGAATACATCACCAGCCAGAATTTTGAGCGCCGCGCATTGGATGTTCTCGGCGCGGTCAGCGTGGTGCCGGGCGCGATTGGAGCATGGCGCGTCTCCGCTGTGCGCGAAGCTGGCGGCTACCAGGTCGATACTGTCGCCGAGGACGCCGACCTCACGATGGCTCTATTGCGCCGCGGTTACCGCGTGGAATATGAAGACATGGCGTTGGCCTATACGGAGGCTCCGACGAATGCCAACGGGTTGATGCGCCAGCGTTTTCGCTGGTCCTTCGGCATTCTGCAGGCGGTGTACAAGCATAGCGGAGTGATTGCGCGAAAAGGTGCGCTGGGCTTCGTCGCGCTGCCGAACATTGTGATCTTCCAGATTCTGCTGCCGCTGGTGTCTCCGCTCATCGACATCATGTTTGTCGTCGGAACTATTTGGTACTTCGTCCAAAAACGCTTTCACCCCGATTCCACCGATCCCGCGAGCTTTCATAAGCTGGTGGCATTCTTCTTTGCATTTCTGGTAATCGATTTCCTGGCATCGACGCTGGCCTTTGCGCTCGAACGGCGACGGCCTGACGATAAAGAAGACGTGTGGCTGCTAAGCCAGGTCTGGCTGCAACGCTTTGCCTACCGCCAGTTGTTTTCAGTTGTCTTGTTCAAGACGCTGAAGCGTGCGCTGGAAGGACGCAAGTTTGCTTGGGATAAGTTGGAGCGCACCGCCGCGGTGAAGTACGTTCCGTCGGAGCATCGGGATTCGGTGAATGTACCTTAGGAAGTACGAGCTGGCTGCCCTTTTGCCAACTGCTCGAACCAATCGAGAGCCAGGACGATCGCCAGGAATGGGATCAGCCAAACTACGCGGCTCTGAAGGCGATCCTCAACCATCGATAAAGTGCCCGTGACCAGCGCGTTGGCAACCACCGTGGAAACTATCACTATACCGAGGCCGATCAGCCGGACTAGCCGGTTGCGCCATATGCGAGGCATGAAAACCGTGATTATGACGAGCGAGACAACCACCGCCCAGTTTTGCACTGAGGTGAAGAACTCGAGGGGCAGATCGTCTTTCGCCTGTCGGCCCTGCAGATACTGAGACCGTTCGCGGGGCAGCACACTCGCGAATTCCTCCGACATCCAATCACTCGGGCCAAAGAGATAAAAACCAAAAATCCGCAGTTGCTGACCAAAGTTTGAGAGCGACTTCGATAGCTGCGCCCCGGGATATGCACGAAGCGTCGCTAGAACGAAGGGCATCTCTTCCTGCCGCAGCCGCGTTGTGGTTGCGTCGTCGGCGTTCGCCCACAGGCCTTTCTCGCCCCAGAGAAACACGTCAGGATCCTGCGGCAATTCCTGCAGATGATCGCAGAGAACAAATTTCGCGTCCGGACAATGCTGCTGCAGATACCAGAGTCCGGTGCCGTCCGCAATTACGCGGGCCATCAGAAATGGAGGCCGCTCGCCATTCAGCGAAGGTTCGCCGTACAGATATGCGTGCAGTGCCAACTGTGAGACGGCAGCAAACAGAACAATCATCGCCACCTGGCTGACCGCTCTCCAACGGCCGCGCATCCACTCGAAACGCACAATAAGCAGCAAGACCAGCAGAATGCAAAGCCCCGCACCTAGGATCAAGTGCGAGGCATGAGACACGATTCCCCACCAGGCGATCGGGATCAAAGTCAGGCGCTCAGCGCGGGACAGCGTCTCTCGGGCGAACACAAGCAGGTAGATGCAGAGGTACAACAGTGGACCAAGAATGTCGGGCATGATCAGGCTGACGAACCAATCCATACTTGTAAGCAGGCTGAGCAACGCGACTAGAACAAGATAATAAAAAATGGTTCGCCGCGGCAGGAGTGACCGCACGACCAGCCAGATGACATACGACGTGAGCAGCGCCTGAAAAAAAACAATTGGCCATCCGGTAACGTTCCAATGCAGGGGCAGGATGCCGAGGCTATAGAAGAAAGACCGCATGCCGTAGTATTCCGATAATCGATGTAGAAACACGGCGCGAGCCACGAGGCGTCCATCGCCAAGGTAGGTGATCGAATCGGGATAAAGCAGCGGATAGCGATTGAAGAGCGCGGGCCACGCCATGAGCAGCGCTCCCATGAATATCGCTGCGCCGCGGCGGCCTAAAGATTCGCTGTTCTCGTTGTCGGCAGTTCGGCTCGCGATATCTGGCCGGCGCGTCTGAGGAAATCGCATGGCCCAGTTTCCTTTGTGCCACAGCCGATTCAGAGCGGAGTTAATTATGGGAACGGCGAGCAGCGTCCGCTAAGCGGGGACTTTTCCTTCGGCCACTTCCAGCCGCGTCTCTGCTTTGTGCAACGCGTCCAGTGACCGCTCCACATCGACATTGGTGTCGCCGCTGGTAAGTCGTTGTTCCGCACGCTCTTTAGCTTTGCGCGCGCGTTCCACATCGATCTCGGAAGGGCGCTCGGCAGTCTCGGCGAGAATCGTTACTCTATCCGGCAGCACTTCCGCAAAACCCCATGCAACGGCGAGACGTTGCTCTTCAGCGCCGGCGCGGAACGTGATTTGGCCGACCGCCAACTCCGTGATCAGCGGCGCGTGCCCCGGCAGAACTCCCAGATACCCGTTCTTGCCGGGAATCTGAATTTCCTCCGCCGCCGTGTCGACAACTTTCTTTTCCGGCGTGACAATCTCGAGTTTGAAAGTATCTGCCATTGGTCGTTGGTCGTTGGTCGTTGGCACATTTGCCGCCAGCCGATGGCCAACGACGAACGACCGACGACCAACGACGGTTTCTACGCTGCCGCCTTCATCTTCTCCGCGGCTTCCAGCACTTCTTCAATCGGGCCCTTCATGTAAAACGCCTGCTCGGGAATGTCGTCGTACTTTCCGTCGACAATCGCCTTGAAACCTTTCACGGTGTCGGCAATTTTTACGTAACGTCCCGGGGCGCCGGTGAATTGCTCGGCCACGTGGAACGGCTGCGAGAGGAACTTCTGGATCTTTCGCGCCCGCGCCACGGTAAGCTTTTGATCTTCGCTCAACTCGTCGATACCAAGAATCGCGATGATGTCCTGCAGGTCCTTGTAAGTCTGCAGCGTCTTCTTCACGCGTTGCGCCACCTCGTAATGCTCCTGGCCAACGATGCGCGCATCGAGAATGCGCGAGGTCGAAGCCAGCGGATCGACCGCGGGATAAATTCCAATCTCGGTCAGTGCGCGCGAAAGCACGGTGGTCGCGTCAAGGTGAGCAAACGTTGTCGCCGGCGCCGGATCCGTCAAGTCATCGGCGGGCACATAAATAGCCTGCACCGATGTGACCGAGCCTTTCTTCGTCGACGTAATGCGCTCTTGCAGTTCGCCCATCTCCGTCGCCAGGTTCGGCTGATAACCTACTGCGCTGGGCATGCGGCCGAGCAGCGCCGACACTTCCGAACCCGCTTGCGTAAAGCGGAAAATATTGTCGATGAAGAGCAGAGTGTCCGCGCCCTCGGCATCGCGGAAATATTCCGCGACGGTCAGACCGGTCAAAGCTACGCGCAAGCGCGCTCCGGGCGGCTCCGTCATCTGCCCGTAGATCAACGCAGCTTTCGAGTGCGCCGGATCGCCCGGCTTGATCACGCCGGACTCCGTCATCTCCAGCCACAAATCGTTGCCTTCGCGCGTGCGCTCGCCGACGCCAGCGAACACCGAGAAGCCGCCGTGGTTCTTGGCGACATTGTTGATAAGTTCCATGATGACGACGGTCTTGCCCACGCCCGCGCCACCAAACAAGCCGATCTTGCCGCCCTTCAAGAACGGTTGGATGAGATCGATGACTTTAACGCCGGTCTCAAACATCTCCGCGGTCGTGGCCTGTTCATCGAACGCCGGAGCAAGGCGATGAATCGGCATGCGCTCCGTGTACTCGACCGGGCCGAGTTGATCCACGGGCTCGCCGATCACATTCATCACGCGCCCCAGCGTTCCGCGGCCCACCGGCACGGAGATCGGTCCGCCCTGGTCAATGGCTTTCATGCCGCGCACCATGCCTTCGGTGGCTTCCATGGCGATGCAACGCACGCGGCCCTCGCCTAGATGCTGTTGCACTTCAAGAATTACATTGACGGGATTGGGGACGGTGAAGCCGTCGCTCACAACTCTGACCGCTTCATAAATAGGCGGCAGGTTGCCCTCGGGAAACTGCACATCCACCGCCGGCCCCGCAATTTGAACTACGTGTCCGATATTTTCTGCCATAAATTCAGCTTCCAGCTGCTAGCTCCTAGCTTGATAAAGCATTCGGCCCTCAAGGCTCATAATAGCGCCCAGCAACAACCCATACTGGCTCAATGCTAAGTGCTGACTGCTGAGTGCTCATTACATTGCCGCTGCGCCGCTTACAATCTCGATAATCTCTTTCGTGATCTTTGCCTGCCGCGCGCGGTTCATCACCAGCGTCAGCGAATCGATCATATCCGTGGCGTTGCTGGTTGCCGAATCCATTGCAGTCATGCGCGCGGCATGCTCGGCGGCCACCGACTCCAGGAGCGCGCGAAAAATTTGGATGGCCACATACTTCGGCAACAAATCTCGAAACAGTTCCTCGGGCGGTTGCTCGTAGATGTAATCCACGTCGGCCGTTGCGAACTGCTCCGCGATCTTGTCCGCCGGAGATTCGGAACTTCGCAGCCCCACTCCCGCGCTGATCGCCGCTTCTTTAGCTTTGCTCTTTTCTTCCTGCGTCATCTCCTCAGACTGGCGAACCGCCGGCGCGCCAATCTGTTCGATGGGAAGAATCTGTTCAACGATCAGCCGCTGCGCAATCACCGACTTGAATTCGTTGAAGACCACATAGACCGAGTCAATCTCTTCGCGCTCATAACGCTCGATCACACTCTCCGCCAGGCGTCGTACCTGCGTGAAGTCGAACTTGCCGAGCACTCCAACGTGTTCTCCCGTAAGTTCTATTGCCCCCGCACGTTCTCCGGCAGAGGGCTGGGTTTCGAGCGACTCTTCCGTCTCGGCCAGACTGCGCGTCTGCATCGCAGCGACGGGATAACGCCGGCGCAAAAAGTCGCGGCCCTTGCGGCCGATCGCTTCGATGTCGACGTTTTTCCCCTGTTTGGATTCGAGGAAGCGGCCAGCAGCTTTGGTAATATTCGCACTGAATGCGCCCGCCAGCCCCTTATCACCCGTGACGACGATCAGAAGAATGTTTTTCTCTGGACGCTGTGCCAGCAAAGGATGCTTCGGCTCGCCAGTTTCCGGATCGTAAATCTCGGCCCGCGCCACCAGCGACTTCAGCACATTCGTCAACATCAGCGCATACGGACGCGCCGACAAAGCACGGTCCTGCGCGCGGCGCAACTTCGCCGCCGATACCACCTTCATGGCCTTGGTGATCTGCCGCGTGTTCACCACGCTGCGGATCCGGCGCCGAATGTCGAGAATGTTTGGCATTTGAAACCAGCTATTAGCCGTTAGCTCTTAGCCTTTAGCTTAAGTCATGTTGCTTCTTGCGATCACTCCCCGCTTCAAGCTAAGAGCTAAAGGCTAAAGGCTGAGAGCTCACTTCGCTACTGTCTCCCTGCTTGCAACAAACTGCTGCTTCGCTTGCTTGATCACGTCTGTCAACTGCGCTTTCAATTGGTCGTCGAGAATCTTTTTCTCCATGATCGTGCGCAGCAAGCCCGCGTTCGTCGCGTCTACGTACTCGTAAAGCTCTGCCTCGAAGTCGCGGACCTGATTCACCGGAAGATCGTCGAGGAATCCTCCCGTGCCCGCGAAGATGATCAGAATTTGTTTTGAAAACGGCAGCGGTGAAAATTGGTTCTGTTTCAACAACTCAACCAGCCGCTGACCGCGATTGAGTTGTGCCTGCGTAGCTTTGTCGAGGTCGCTGCCAAACTGCGCAAAGGCCGCCAGTTCGCGGTATTGCGCCAGTTCCAGCTTCAGCGTTCCCGCGACTTGCCGCATGGCTTTGATCTGTGCGCTGCCGCCCACGCGACTCACAGACAGACCTACGTTCACCGCGGGACGCACGCCCTGGTTGAACAAATCCGTTTCCAGATAAATCTGGCCGTCCGTAATCGAAATCACATTCGTCGGGATGTATGCGGAAACGTCGCCGGCTTGCGTCTCGATAATCGGCAAAGCGGTCAGCGATCCTGCGCCGTTCTTGTCGCTCAACTTCGCCGAGCGTTCCAGGAGCCGCGAGTGAAGATAGAACACGTCTCCCGGATACGCCTCGCGCCCCGGCGGCCGACGCAGCAGCAAAGAAATCTCGCGATAGGACGCCGCGTGCTTCGATAGATCGTCGTAGATCACCAACGCATGACGTTTGGTATCGCGAAAATATTCGCCGATGGCTGTCGCCGCGTACGGAGAAATGTACTGCATAGGCGCGGGTTCCGAGGCAGAAGCGGCGACGACGATGGTGTATTCCATCGCTCCGGCGTCTTCGAGAATCTTCACCACCTGCGCAATCGACGAGCGCTTCTGCCCAATCGCGTTATAAATGCAAACCAGGTCGTTGCCCTGGCTGTTGATGATGGTGTCGAGCGCGACCGCGGTCTTGCCCGTCTGCCGGTCGCCAATGATCAACTCGCGCTGGCCGCGGCCGATCGGAATCATGCTGTCGATGGCCTTCAATCCGGTGGCCATGGGCTCGCGCACGGGCTGCCGGTCAATGACGCCCGGCGCAATTCGCTCCAGCGCGATGAACTTATCGGTGGCGATAGGACCTTTGTCGTCGATGGGCCGGCCGAGGGAGTCGACCACGCGTCCGATCATGGCATCGCCCACCGGCACGCTCATGATGCGCCCGGTGCGCTTCACTTCGTCGCCTTCTTTTAACCCGGTGTATTCGCCGAGAATTACAACGCCCACCTGGTCTTCTTCCAGGTTCATGGCGATTCCGGCCACGCCGTGTGGAAAGGAAAGAAGTTCGCCGGCCATGACCTTATCGAGTCCATACACGCGCGCGATTCCATCACCCAGCGTGATGATCGTGCCAGTCTCGTCCACGGAGATCTTCGATTCGTAGTTCTCGATCTGCTCGCGGATCAGTTTCGTTATTTCGTCTGCCTTGATTTGTGCCATAGATTCAACTCTTAGCGTTTAGCTGTTAGCTCTTAGCTTCTCTGCCTTTCTTCGCGGACTTCGCGGCCGTTCTTTGCGACCTTCGCGGTTAAAGACTTTTGCCCACGCTCAAAACTCGACCCGATCGAGTCTCCAGCTAAGAGCTAAAGGCTAAGAGCTAATAGCTTCCCTCAATCTTTCCAACTGCCCCTTCACGGAACCGTCGTAAATCGTGCTTCCCACGCGGACCACCGCGCCTCCGAGAAGCGATTCATCCTGCCCATACCGTGCCCGGACTTTTTTCCCAGTCAACTTCCCGACTTGCGCCTCGAATTCGCGCTTCTCAGCATCACCCAATGGGCGGGCACTGGTGATGTCAGCCTCGGCGAAGCCCAGCCGCGCGTCGAGTTCTTTCTCGAGTTGCACGATGATGGGTTCCAAAAAATGAACGCGTCGGTGATCGATCAAGACGGCGACTAAATTCTTTACCTGCTTTGAAATCCCGTCACGCTCGGCAATTACATCGAGCAACTGCCGCTTTTGCTCCGCCAGAACCGCGGGGTTTTCCCACACCCTCCGCAGATCAGAACTCTCATCAAGCAATTGTGCAATCGTGCGCAACTCCGCAATCGAACGATCAGCGTTCAGATGCGCACCGAGAACCACATCCGCGAAAGCCCGGGCATACGTGTTGGCTACGGACGCCATGCTTAGTTCCCAGCCTTTCCCGGCCCTGAACCTTCAGACACACCTAACTCCCCGGCAAAATTCCGCACCAGCGCTTGATCGGTCGCAGCATCCACGCGAATCTGCTTCTGGGCCAGCGCCACAGCCAGATCGGCAGCATAAGCGGTCAGGTCGCGCCGCGCTGCTTTGGCAGCAGCTGCAATTTCCAGCTGCGCCGATTCCACCATCTTCCGTGCATCTGCTTGAGCAGCGGCTTGAATGCGCGCTTCCTCCGCCGCGCCATCTTTTTCCGCGGCATCGCGCATCATGCCAATCTCGACGTCCAGCTTCATCAGGCGCGATTCAATTTCTGCCAGCCTCCGCCGCGCTTCCTCGCTGGCCTTCTGCGCCTCCTGCATCGCCTTCTGGATCGCCGCTGTGCGAGCACTGAACATTCCCGGTAAGTACTTTCGACTCGCCCAGAAAATCACCGCCGCGATCACGATGAAATTCGACAACACGCACAACCAATAAGCGTGCTGCAGGCTCATCCCCGTCCACTTCGCAATCATTTGTACCGACGCAGACTGCTTAAACTCAGCCGTCTCGTCCGCTTCTTCGCCCGCAGCTTCGCGCGTCTCGTGCGCCAGTTGCCGGCCAATCCCGGGTTGATGCCTCGGCTCATGCTTTGCTCCCTGCTTCTGCGGAGCCGCGGTTCCCTCTTGCGCGCGCAGCAATCCCGGCGTCGCGACGAAACTGACAATCAGCAGCGCCAGCAAACCGCCTAGAACAATCTTCTTCGGGGAACTCATCATCTTGGAAATCGAAATCATCTCGCTCGAAATCACCTTGCTCAAACTCTTCCCTTCGGAATCGTGCATTGCGTCAGCGTCCCGCTCCAGCCGGCTCGAGCACGCGCCGTATGATCTCGGCGGCTAGCGCCTGCGCCTCACCCTGCAACCCGGACTGCGCTGCCTCGCGATCTTTCTCGATGTCAGCCCTCGCGGCCTGCACCTTCTCTTGAGCCTTCTTGCGAGCGTCATTCAAGGCAGCGGTACGGGCATCCAGCGCAGCCTTACGCCAAGCCTCCTGCGCGCGGAACACCGTCGCCCGCGCCTCGCGCAGCCGCTGCTCGTATTCGGAGGTGCGCGCCTCCGCCGCCGCAAAGTCGGCCCGCGACTTCTCGACCGCACCTTCCGTCTTGCTGCGCCGTTCCGCAAGCACGCGCGCCAAAGGCTTGTGAACGATCACGGCATAGAGCAAATAAAGGAGCGCCAGCAGAATTACCGTGGGCACAGACCCGAGCAGTAATTCGCCTAGCTGTCGTAAAGTTTCATCCATTGAGTGCTGCTGTACAGGAAAATGAGGGCTATGAAAACTGTTAAGTCTAACGTCCGCACCAGTTTATGTCAACGCACAGAGCGCGATTTTCACAGGATTGTTAACAACGCAACTGTGTTTCAAAATGGGCAGAATCCGCCCGCCGCGCCGCGTTCGAAGTCCCATGCAGAAATCTGCAAACAGCCCTTGACTTCCCGCTAAAGAGGATTAGCATTGAACTATCACCTCCGATCCAATTCAGGATCGAATGGGCCGATAGCCAAGGAATGTCACCGCTTCTTGGTTGCCGGCCCATTTAAATTCTGCGCTCTGATCGACTCGTCTGACCTTCGTAACGCCTTAGCCGGTTTTCCAACCTCTCGCAGACACTTTTCGTGCTCTAATCCAATTTCTGCACCTGAATGAGTTTTGGGGGAGATTTTTCTTGAACCGTGCATTGGTGATGCTGCTCGGCCTAATCGCTCTGATAGTGGGCTGGGTAGCCTACACAAGATCGTCGACACAACCCGACAGTGCATCCGCCTCGCTCGCGCCCCAGATCGAAGGCAGCAAGATCTACTTTGTCCCAATCGCAGATTTCCCTGCGAAGCAAATTCAGCCGCTGGTTCAGTATTACCGTGAACAATATAACCTCGAAATCGCCGTCCTAAACAGCATCCCTGTGGATCCCGCGACAAGAGACGAATCCCGCGGGCAACTGATGGCAGAGAACCTGGTTGCCAGCGTGCGAAGAGACGTTCCCGAATACGCCACCGACCCGAAAGCAATTCTGATCGGCTTCACTTCCGAGGACATCTACCCGACCTCGCAGCACTGGCGGTTCGCATTCGGCTGGAGAACAGCAAACGCGCGCGCAGCCGTCGTCTCGACTGCCCGCATGAGCCTTCCCTATACCGGTGAGTCCTTGGGCGTGAATGTGCCGGAGACACGCCTACGCAAGATGGTCACGAAAGATATCGGCATCCTCTACTACGGACTGCCCCAGAGCCAGAACCGAAAGAGCGTGCTCTACAACTCGATCCTGGGCATTGAAGAACTCGACCAGGTCGGCGACCACTTCTGATCGCGGGTTCGCCACAAGCGAAGGGATCGGACGCGCAACTAGTCCGCTATCCACTGCCTAACCTTGCGCACCACCGATTCAGGCGCCTCGACCTCCAGCACCACTGCGCCATCCTTATATGCCCGCGAATAAATCCGCGCCTTGGCTTCAAGCATCGCCAGTGTCTTCCCTTCCTTCTGCGGCACGCGCAGATGCACGCGGCTGACCGGGTCTTCTTCAATCATCGAATCAATGCGCGCCAGCAATCGATCCAGTCCAGTGCCTTCGGCCGCGGAAACATACACCGTCTTTGCATCGGGCGCGGCACCGGTGACGAGCCCCGCGGCTACCTCCACATCCAGCAGATCCACTTTATTCATTACGCGCAGCCGCGGCTTTTTCTCCGCTTCCAATTCTTTCAGGACGATCTCCACCTGCGCGTCCTGCTCCGCCGAGAGCCTGCTGCTCGCATCCGATACATGCAGAATCAGCGAGGCCCGCTGCACCTCTTCCAGAGTGGCGCGAAATGATTCGACCAGCGTGTGCGGCAGATTGCGAATGAATCCCACTGTGTCCGACATCAGAATCTTGCGCTTCGAAGGCAGCACCACCGCGCGAATCGTCGGATCGAGTGTTGCAAACATGCGCGGCGAAGCGAGCACTGCGGCCCGTGTCAGTGCATTGAATAGCGTTGACTTGCCCGCATTCGTATATCCCACCAGCGCCACGGTCGCCACCGGAGCCGATTCCCGCCGCTGGCGCTGCTGCGCCCGCGTGCGCCGAACATTTTCCAGTTGCTGCTCAACATGACGCACGCGACGGGCAATTTTTCGCCGATCGGTTTCCAGCTGCGTTTCACCGGGACCGCGCGTGCCAATGCCGCCGCCGAGTTGCGACATCTCAACGCCGCGCCCCGCCAGCCGCGGCATCAGGTAATGCAACTGCGCCAGTTCCACCTGCAACTGGCCTTCCCGCGTGCGCGCGTGCCGCGCAAAAATGTCGAGAATGAGTTGCGTGCGGTCGATCACGCGCCGCTGAACAATTTTTTCAATGTTGCGCTGTTGCGAAGCAGTGAGGTCGTGATCGAATAGAAGAAGGTCGGCATTCACCGACGCGGCCGCGCCGGCAATTTCCTCGAGCTTGCCTCCGCCGATCAGAGTTGCAGGATCAGGCCGGTCGCGCCGCTGCAGAATTTCGCCGACAACTTTCGCGCCAGCGCTTTCCGCAAGTGTGCTCAGCTCCGCCAGCGATTCCTCGGCATCGAACTCTGGAATGCTGGGTTTATTAGTAGGTTTGTTGCTGGGCTTTCCCGAAGCAGAAAAATTACCACTCGGTGGCGCAGCCGAAGCCGCATCGCGCGCCGCCTGGGCCTGTGCGGTGACCGTCCCCTTCGCGCTGCGGCCGCGCGTGCGCACATCAATCCCTACCAGAAACGCGCGCTCCTGCAAGTCTCTTTTATCTTTGTCGTTGCCCGCTGACTGCGCGCCAAAAGTCACACGTCCGTCTGCGGACGCGCGGTCGCGGGTCTTCTTGGGATGAGAACTGCGCAAGCCGAAAAAGCCTTACCCTTCGGTGCCTGAAGCGCTAGCCGCCGATGCCGATACCGGCGCAGGTGACGATGATGGCACCGACGTCGACGTTGACGCCGCCACGGGCACAGCCGCAACCTTGGCCTCCGTATGCGCCAGGTGCGCGCCATGGGACACGGTTCGCCCCATCACCACGGTCGAGATGGCGTGCTTGAAGATCAATTGCTCCTGTCCGTTGGCCTCCAGCACCACAGAATACTTGTCAAAGGAACGAATCCGGCCCGTCAATTTCACTCCGCTCAGCAGGTAAATGGTGATGCTTAACCGCTCCTTGCGGGCCGTGTTCAGGAAGGAATCCTGGATGTTCTGCGCCGGCTTGCCACTTTCCATAGCCGATCTCCTTAGGTTCTGTACTTGAAACACACATCTCGCCCCTTCCGCAGTATCAGGGCAAGCTCAATGCAACAGCATGTTCCTCGCGGACTTTCCGCCTCGAGGAAACACGGGGGGACAACCTGCCTCCTCGCCGTCTAGTTCAGACGTCGCCGCCCGGCAGGTAGCTGTGAGTACGATACGGTTTCCCACCACTCTTTTCAACCCGTAACTTGCGATTAGTTGCCTTTTCTTAAACAGCGTAAAGGTTTCGTTCCGTCAGGCTTCTTACCCGTTGTGTACAATCCCGGCGTGGGCCTTTCGCCCATTGGTGAAATTCTTAGGAGGCATCATGGCAAGCGCCGCTCTCGCAACTTGGCTGACTCACGAAATCAACGCTCTACAAATTAACGCTCCACAAATCAACTTTCCGTCGGATATTAAAACCAACATCGAGATGCTGCTGCGCTGGATCCACTTTCTCGCCGGCATCACCTGGATCGGCCTGCTCTATTTCTTCAACCTGGTCAACGTCCCGCTCATGAAAGAACTCGACGCCGCCACCAAAGGCAAAGTCATGCCCGCACTCATGACGCGCGCCCTGATGTGGTTCCGGATGTCGGCGGCGCTCACGGTGCTCGCCGGAATTGCCTACTGGGAATTCATCGTCGGTGCCGATGTCCACAACGCCCAAAGCCTGGGATTGAATCCCTCCCACGGCCTTGTGATGGGCAGCTTCTTCCTGATCTGGACAATCGTCTGGGGCATTCTCTACGCCATCCTGATCCCCGGCAAAGGAATCTTCGACAACGGCGCATTCGTAGGCGTGGTCTACGCAGTGGTGGTAGCGGGCGCAGCGTGGCTCTTCCTGAGCCTGAACACCCACGGCTGGGAGAGTAACCGCCTGCTAGCCATCGGCATCGGCGGCGGTATCGGCTGGGTCATGCTGCTGAACGTCTGGGGAGTTATCTGGCGAATCCAGAAACGCCTGATTCAATGGACCCGCGACAACGCCACCAACGGCACCCCCATGCCCGACAAAGCCAAAGCCATGGCGAGACAAGCCTTCCTGGTAAGCCGCGCCAATGCCTACCTGTCAATAGTAATGCTGTTCTTCATGGGCGCCGCCAGCCACTACCCCATCTTCGGCAAGTAATCGACGCGCCTCAAATAAACAAAAAAATAAGGGAGCCGGAATTCCGGCTCCCTTAAGGGTTTATGCAGCTCGCTTAGAAGGTGAACTTCGCCGACAGGCGGATATTGCGCGTCGCCTGCCACACGTTCGGCAAACCGTACTGTGAGTTCTGTATCAGTCCGTACTGATTGGCGACCGCCTGCGGGTTGTACCCTGTCTCGACTTCCTTGTAGAAGGGAGCTCCGGTGAAGATCTGGCCATCGAATAAGGTGGCGTTGAGCCAATCCGAGTCGAGGCCTCCCCAGTATGAAACCACAGAGTGCTGGTTGAGCAAGTTGGTTAGCGTGCCCGAAATGGTGAGTTCCTCGCGGTCATTGTTATGGTTGACTTTGAACGCGTGCTGCGCGTTCAAGTCGGTCTGGATAAACCACGGAGTCCGGCGCGCATAAGGGTTGCCGAATGTTACTGCCCCTGTTGACGGGTCAGTAGTAGCATTGACCCAGTTGCCGTGGCCCCAGATATACGTACCTTCGATTGTCTCCCCGCCATATCCAATATTAGCCCATGAACTCATCGGGCTACCCTGATAGGCAACCTGGAAGATGCCGATGGTTGTCTTGCCAAGCTTCGACGGCAAGGTGTAGTAAACATTTCCCTTGAAGGCATTGGGGCGGTCGGTTGGCAACGGCCCGGCGTTCGACTTGCCGGTGTAGCTGAAGTAGTAGATCGGCTCGTCGAACGCACGCGTGGTGTTGGGCGAGTCGCGTCCGGTGATGCCTCCGTCGATCTGGTCGGTGGTGGTCAGGCCGGTGTAGTTGCCCCACAGCCGGCTCCACGTGTAGCTGAACATTCCGGCCCAACCTTTAGAGGTCGCCTTGGTTAAGCGCAGCTCCACTCCGTCATAGTTACGGATAGCCTTCGGGTTGTCCGGGCAGCCCCCATTCAGACAGATGCCTGTCGGATCGAAGCCATTATTTGGATCAAACGCAGGAACTCCAACGCCGAAATCAGAGCCCAGTCCCCTTAGATAGCTGGCATAGCCGTCGAGGGTCTTGTTCACTCCTTCACCGGGGTTCACGATGTTGTAATACTCGAAGCAGCAAGGAGCCGACAGTGAAGCGTCTTCGATGACGTGGTCGAGACGACGGCGGTCATACCGCGCTTCGAATGCCCAGTCTTTGTTGATCTGATAATCCCCGCCGACAACGGCCTCATGCTGGCGGTAAGGCTTCAGATTCGGCATGACCGGCTCTTCGGGACGGAGGTTGACGTTTTCGATTAACTGGACGCCGGTACCAGCGTCAGTAAAGGCCTGCGGCACTACGCCACCGGCGAAGTTTGCCCCTGAGCTATCCGATCCTGAGGGGCAGGAACGGTCTACGCCGCCGGGAATGAACTGGAAGGTTGCGTCAGAATAATTGAACGTTCCGCCGGAATCCGGGCCGATCGGATACACGCACTGATTCCATAACTGCGCGCCAAAGGAACTCTGAGCGAGCAACAGTTTCATGACGTCGTTGACCACGCCATAGCTGCCAAAGAGTTTCACCTTGCCGCTCCGCGATCCCCAGGCAGCTCCCAGCCGTGGCTCGATTTTGTCACCCCACCCGAAATTGATGGCTTTGATTCCCGGAATTCCGACTCCCGCGGGAACCGGCAGGCTTTCTTTCTCCACACGGACGCCGAGATTTAAAGTTAGACCATGCCCCACTGTCCAGGAATCCTGGGCGAACAGGGCATGGTTGTTATCGATGGCGGGTGCAAATCCTCCAGAGCTGTTCTTCAGGATGGTGGCAAAGTCGCTGCTGATGGCAAGGCCGTATTGGCCGGCGCAAATGCCCCACGGATCCGTGTCAAGCAGGGCACACTGGCTAGCGCCGTAGGCCGTAGCCGGCGAATAGTTGTAGCCCGGGATATTTATCGTCTCCACTTGGGGGACATTACCGTGCTGACTGATAATGTTCCATAAACGGTTGTATTGATAACCGAACTTGAAGTTATGAGTTCCCGCCCAGCCGGCCTTAAAATAGGCGAAATCCTCGTTAAACTGATAGTGCTTGCTCGCATTGACGTCGGTGAAGGCTTGGTCGTACGCATTGGTGAATGCGTTCGGCAGTTGCAGCGTGCTTGGCATGGGGTTGCCCAGGTTATCCGTCGACCCCCCGTATCCAATAACAAAGAGGGCATTACCGCTGGTGGGCCAGCCGAAGTCGTGATAATTGGTAAAGAAATATCCGAAGCGCGTAGTAGAAACCAGCTTCGGCGTAAGGGTGATGTCAGCGCCAAAGTTATAGGTGGAGTTGGGCTGGGAAAAGCCGATGCCGTTCGAGTACGCTTGGATCGGGGTATTGATCGACGTGTTCAGGTAGTTATCTGCAAATTGACTGGCGATCGGATCGCGTCCCGGCAGGTGGGCACCCGTCTCACGCTGGTACTGATACAGCCAGGAGCCAAAAACCCGGACCTTCTGACTGAGCACGGCATCAATCCGGGCCGTACTGTAGAACTGGCTGATGTTCTCATTAAAGTTCTGTTCGCCCAGCGATGAGTTCCCTGGGAAGACAGCGGGCGTGAAGTTTACCGATCTTCCAATGGACTGGAGCAAAGGCGCAAAGCCAAGGAAGAACCAAATGCGGTCCTTCAGGATAGGCCCGCCGATGGTGCCGCCGGGCTGAATATAGTGAAATGCGTCCCTCTGCGGTACGTAGGTCTGCGGACTGTTCTCGCCGGTGACGGGGTTTGGAGTCGCATCGTTGGGGTCGTAACGCAGGGTAGGGTTCTCAGAACCGTCCATGCCGGCGGCCTCATACGAGCTGAAGATTGAACCATGGTAGGCGTTGCTGCCCTTCTTCATGACCACGTTGACCACACCGCCCAAAGCGCCGCCGTTTTCGGCCTCAATACCCGAAGTCTTAACCTGTACTTCCTGGATGAAATCGAAGGGCACCTGGGCCTGGGAAGCGCCGCCGGAAACGTTCTCCGTGTCTTGGCCCTCCACCAGGTACGAACTCTCTGAGTCCGCCGAGCCGCCGATCATGTACCCGTTAGCGAAGCCATTGCTGCTGCTGCCGGGAATAGCGCCGCCGGTTCCGCCCATCGCCAGCGAATCGCCGGCCAAAGGTTCATTTCGGGCCATGGGCGCGTATTGAATGACCGACTGGAAGCTGTACCCGTGAGGGACGTTATTGAGCTCGTCTTGCGTGACGTTGGTCTGGTTTGTGTTTGTGGTGACGTCCACCATCGGCGCCTCACCGGTCACTTCCACCACAGTGCCCGCTGCGCCCACTGAGAGAGTCAGATCAAGAGTGGGAAGGTGGCCAATCTCAATCGCGATGCCCTCGCGCTTCAACTCGGAGAATCCCGACGCCTTCACGGTGACGGTATAGGAGCCCGGCGCGAGGTTGGCGAAGCGATAGTATCCACTGCTGTCGGTCGTAAGGTTCTTTTTTCCCAACTGCGCAACGCCAGTCAGTTCGACGTTGGCATTGGAAACCACGGCACCGCTGGGGTCTTTTACGGTTCCTTGCAATCCGCCGGTGGTCTCTTGCGCGAACACATTTGCGATCAGCAGCAGCATAGAGAACAGACAAACGGTAAACATCCCAAACTTCGTTGAAACACGACTCATAGTGTTGTCTCCGATTAATGAACGATTTCTTGAACTTTTTTTACTTTGTTTCTTGCTGGGCCTTGCGTTGAATCTGCCAGAACCACAACCTTACTTTGTTCCCGCGAGCGCCTTAGAATCACTGTCGATTAGCCTTCAGAGTTCTTGGCGCGAGACCTGATGAACGAAAGTACCTAGCAACTGGGACACCAAAACAGCAGAGGATAACAGTCAATGTTTTCAACGGATTGTAGACGGCGACTGCGCCTCCACTCTTTGAATTGGAAGATCAGCGAGGGGATTTATATGATTTTGCGTAGATAACGGCTCGCAGCCTGATCCTGCATTCCTTCGCAACTCTAAGGTCAGCTCCCACAGATGAGGGCCGCCCTCGCAGCGGACGGTGCCCTCGCCACACGGGACATCCGCGCCCGAGGAGACGCCCCGAAAACAAACGCCGCGGCCGACATGAGAATGTCGGCCGCGGCGTCTTTGTAAGTTTCTAAGTTAGAACTCGATCCGCAGCGATACCTGCAGCACACGCGCCGAACTGGCCGCGTTGTTGATGCCGGTGCCCTGTGTGGCTGAGATAACTCCGAACTGAACCGAGCTATCCGTAATATCCGTGCTCGGCAAGGCGAAGTTGGGATGGTTGAAGACATTGAAGGCGTCCGTGCGGAACCTGATCCTTATGCCTTCCGTGACCGGAAAATCCTTGCCCAGCCCCATGTCAAAGTCAAAATAACCGGGGCCGCGCAGATTGTTGCGGGCACCGATGTTGAAGCCTACGGGACCGGTAAAGTCCGCATTGGCCTGGACCGGGTTCGCGTAGGCAAAGAGGGGCTGGCCCTGACCACCGTTCAGCCGTGTCTTAAGGTCCGACTGGGGCCCGACCAGAATGGCCGGCGCATCGTTCGCGTATCCAGCCACAAACGCGTTGGAAGCCGCAAAGTAAGCGTTGCCGGTGTGATAGTTGGGCAGGCCGCTAAAGCTCCAGCCCCCGATAACCTCGTTCAGCCAGCGCGGTGCGGAAGACGCAAAAGTCTTTCCCCGGCCGAACGGCAGCTCGTAGATGAAGTTGCCGTTGAAATACTGCGTGACATCAAAATCGGAGTTGCCACGGCACTCCCGCGGCCGCAGCACATCGCAGATAAATCCGTAGCCACCAAAAGCCGCCGCATTCGCAATCAAAGAAACGTTATCGATCGAATGGGACCAGGTGTAATTCAGATCGAATTGCAAACCGAAGCCCACATTCTTGTGCAGCGTGGTGAGCAACCCGTTGTAACTCGAGGCTCCCTTATTGGTATAAAACGTGTTTTCGGAGAACTGGGCGCCCATGCCAACATTCGGCGGCAGACCCCCAAGGCCATAAAGCGGAAGTGACGCGAGAATCTGTGTCGTATCCGCGAAATCGCCTCGTTGCGCAAGTGTGGTAATACCCTCGGAAACCAGCTGCGTGTTGGATGCGTAGCCAAGTCCGGTGCCGGTACCCGCTGCCATCACATTTTCATACCAAGGCTGGATTGTAACGCTCTGGGGCGCTACGCCAGCCCGCAGTTGTGTTGTGACGTTCGCGAATGCCTGCGACATCAACTGCCCCGACACAGGATCCCGAAAATCGATCAACTGGTTGGCGTCGGCCTGCGCCAGCAACCGCCTGCCCTGGCGGCCGACGTAGCTCATCCGCAATATGAACCCTCCAGGAATCTCCTTCTGAACCCCCACGTTGAACTGCATCGAATAGGGCGTTTTGAGTTTTGGATCAACGATTTCGTTGAACGCCTGACCGTTCCCCAAGCCAAAGGGAAATGCGGCTGACCCTGTGCCAGCGACAAAGGGCAAAAACGGAGACGTTATCGTCGGGGCCACGGGCGTCGCCGGCGGATTGGTGAAACCCGTAAATCTCGTATCCGTCATCAACGAAGTGATCGGGTCGCCCGAGGTTCCGAACGGCACAGTCGCACTCGACTGGAAAAGATAATCGAACTGTGACTGCTGGTACTGCACTGCATTGATTACGGTTTGGTCGAATACGATGCCAGCGCCCGCATTGAAAACGGTTTTGGGATTAGGGCTGTACGCAAAGGCAAGCCTCGGCCCAAAGTTTCTATAGTCCGGCTGGAAATAACCGGGAGCGTGATTGGCCTTCCCGCCCAGCGAATAAGCGATTAACGGAACGGCCAGATTGCCCGATTGGCTGGCCGCACTCTGGGCCACGCGAGCGCCGAAGTAGGAGTCGAACTGAGCGCTCTCGATCGACTCAATCCCATGCACTTCGTAAGGCACGCTGAAATTTGACCAGCGAAGCCCGTAGGTCATGGTCAGCTTTGGCAATACCTTAAACGTATCCGCAAAATAAAGTTCCGTCTCGTAGTACTTATAAGTTCGAGTTTGGCCGGAACCCTGGGGGAAAGCGTTGCCTTGAGCGTTGTAGTTGAAGGTACTGCTGATCGCCGTGTAAGGGGCGAGCGCGAGGGCGAATGCGCTGTCGTATAACGGCGTGGCATTCGGGTTGCATTGACTGGGGTCCGCGTAGGTGGGGCAAATATCGGCGGGGCGCAAAGGATCGGGCGACACAGACGTGCTCAGATCAGGAGTATTTCCACCCAACCCGATCGTCGGACTGTTGTAGTTGAGAATCGTATAGCCGCTGGGTTTCGGCCACTTGAAGACTCCGCCGAATTGGAGGTCATGCTTTCCCTTTTCCCAGTTGAAGTCATCCCGAATCAAAGGAATCGGATAGGTTCGGCCTTGTGCGTTGATGGCGCTGTCGTAAGGGCTGGAGAGAATTGCTCCGCCTGTGCCGTTTCCGCCGAAGGTGCCGAATTGCGTTGCACCGGTCGGATTGTAAATATTCGGGAAGTTGTAGTTCTCGAAGGTTTCGCCGTAATAAACCTGGTTGACTTTGTTATTGCTGAGGTTCCAGATGAAACTCACAACCCATGCGTAGCTCTGATCGAGAAATGGAGAGGTTTCCGGATCACCGGGGAACCGGATCGCCGATTCCGTTCCGTTGGTTCGAGTGAAGCTGCCGCGCCCAAAGAACTTCATCCTGTCGTTCAGGTTGTAATCCACTCTCTGTACATAATCGTTTTCCGCGTAAGGGAACGGAGCGTTGAAACGGTAGCCTGCAGTGTTGACCAGATCTCCGTATGCACCGGAGAGATCATTGGCATGCGGATAGCGGCTGCCGATGACTGCGAGCAACGCTGAATTGAAGCCAACCCCTTGGGGATCGAACGCCGCCACCTGCGCTGAAGTCAATGGCGTAACGACGCCCGAACTGTTGATGTAATTAAGAATGCCATTCCTGAAAGAGTCCAGGGGAACGGTGCGCTCGACGAGGTTGGAGAGCGTGTCACGCCGTCCGTTGTAGTCGAAAAAGAAAAACAGCTTGTCTTTCTTGATCGGCCCACCAAAATTGCCGCCAAACTGGTTGCGGATGAGAGGAGGCGTCGGGACACCGGCATTGTCATTGAACCAGTCGTTGGCTTCAAGGTCGGTATCGCGATGGTACTCCACGATTGCGCCATGAAACGTGTTGGTGCCGCCGCGCGTTACAAGTTCATATTGCCCACCACCGCCGCCGTTGGAACTGGAAAGAAAGCCAGCGGCAACGCCGCGGAACTCCTGCACGGAATCGACAGGAGCATTCCCCACAATGGCGCCAAACTGGCCCGTAGCCATGTCGTTTACGTCGAGACCATCCAGGGTTACGCGATCCTGATCAGTTCGCGCGCCGGTTGCGGCACCATCTAGAGTAACTCCGGGTTGCATGACGAAGAGCGCCGAGGGACTGCTTCGATCCTCAACCGGCAACTCCTGCAGAAACTGAACTTGAAAGTTGTTTCCAACGGTCGCATCGGTCGTATCGAGAGTCACTGTCTGGTTGGCCGCCGAAACTTCCACTCGCTCGCTTCCGCCTCCGATGGTGAGCTGAGCATTCTGGACACGAGTGGCATCCACGTTGAGGTAAAGACCGGAAAGGACAGTGGCTTTGAAGCCCGCACGCGTGAATTCGATTGTATAGCCGGGCCCCGGCTTGACCTGATTCAGCGTGTAAGATCCCTCGGCGTTGGTAACGGTCTTGTAAGTCGCGCCTGTTTGGGGATTCTGCAGATGCACATCGGCCCCCGAGACCACGGCACCGCTCGGGTCGGTCACCACGCCGGTAATCGAGGCCGCGTCTTGTGCGGCCAGAAAAGCTGGAGCCAATAGAAGCAGGGCTAGAACCAGGCACGCAATCGAACTTCGTTTCACAGCGGGACGAAAGGCGGATTCCATTGGACTGCCTCCTGAGTTAGCCGGGATCTCCGGGAAAGGCCCGCAGCTTTTAACCTTCTTCAAATCGTTGTTGTTTGAAATCGCTGACGCCGATGACCCAAATGGCCCGGACGAAAATGCCCGAACGGATTGGCGTTAGCGAGAGAGTAAAGCAGATCACGTTCCAAAACAGTTTGGACGTAAAAGCCTTTTTATCAGTCACATAAGGACAGAAAAACAGTTCGCCTCCCGAAATAGAGATAAGTTTACGGAGGCAATATATGAAAATTGGTACGAACGGCGCTGTCAAACTCGCATTCTTGCAACGCTTCTTCCGCGGTATCAAGTCGCGGTTAGTCCTCGGCCTCAACCAAAAGCTGGAAAGCGGAACGTTCCTAAGCGTGAGTTTGTAGCTAGCGTCGTCCACATCGTGCCCGCGTTCAGTTGCGTTGCATGCCCCTGCTACAATCTCCTTTTCGGTGAACACTATTCCCACTAAGGCCGAATCTGTGAAGCCGCATGCGCCGCCCGCACACTCGGGCGCCGTGGCGCCGCCTGACGCTGTGCCCATGCTCGACCTGCAGCGGCAATATGACCAGGTTGGCGCCGAGGTTTTGGCGGCGGTTGGCCGGGTTTGCGCTTCGCAGCACTACATTTTGGGTTCTGAGGTGGAGGCCTTCGAGCGCGAGCTTGCCGATTTCTGTGGCGCTCGCGATGCTGTAGGCTGCTCTTCCGGCACGGACGCTTTGTGGCTGGCGCTGGTTGCCGCCGGAGTGCAACCCGGCGACCGCGTTCTCACCACTCCTTTCAGTTTCTTCGCTTCGGCCAGCGCCATTGTGCGCGCCGGAGCGCGTCCGTTCTTTGCCGACATCGATCCGCACACATTTAATCTCGATCCCATGCGCGTCGAGTCTTTTCTGCGGGCCGCGCGGCGTGACAAAATGCGCGCGCTGCTTCCGGTTCATCTTTATGGCCAGTGCGCCGACATGGATGCATTCCAGCGACTGGCCGAGGAATTCCACTTGTCCTTGGTCGAGGATGCCGCGCAAGCCATTGGAGCGCGCTGGGCCGATGAATCGGGAAAAGTCCGAAATGCGGGATCCGTGGGCGTGGCGGCAGCGTTCAGTTTCTATCCCACCAAAAATCTCAGCGCCTACGGCGATGCCGGCCTGGTCACCACGAACGACGCTGAGATCGCGGCGCACATGCGCCGACTGCGTAATCACGGCAGTCCGCAGCGCTACGTTCATGAAGAGTTTGGATGGAATTGCCGCCTCGACGCCATCCAGGCCGCGATCTTGCGCGTGAAGCTGAAGTATGTCGAAGGATGGAACGAAGCCCGGCGCGAGCGCGCCATGCGCTACGATCGACTGTTCAGGGAGAGCGGCCTGGCAGCTTCGCAATCGACAACCAGCAATCGACAATCGGCAATTCCGGATTCAGCAATCCCTGACGACTTCCCCGTCCATCTGCCTCATACCGCGGCGGCCGCTCATCATGTTTTTCATCAATACGTGGTCCGCGCCTACCGCCGGGACGAGCTGCGCGAGTTTCTCGCCGCACGCAAGATCGGCACCGAGGTTTACTATCCGATCCCGTTGCACTTGCAGCCTTGTTTCGTCTATCTCGGATACCGCGAAGGCGACTTCCCTGAAGCGGAGCGCGCCGCAAAAGAAGTGCTGGCCTTGCCTATGTTTCCAGAACTAACGGAAGACGAGCAGCGCCGCGTAGTCGAAAGCATTGCGGACTTTTATTGCTAAGCTTTATTGCTAGCCCGTACTGCGAACCAGCGCGCATGCAGCCTTGTCTAACCAGGCAGCATCGTAACTTTCGTGGCAGCGGTTATTGGCCGCCTCAGATTCCACATGCAGGAGATGAATGCAATGAAAAACTTCCCCAAGGCTTCAAGGTTGTCCCTGGCAATCTTTGTTGCCTGCCCGTTCTTCGCTCTCGCGGTAAAAGCGCAGACCTCCGCACCGGATGCAGGACGCAAGCCCGTCGTGGTGGTTGAATTGTTCACGTCCGAAGGCTGCTCCTCGTGTCCGCCAGCCGATGCGCTGTTGCAGAAACTGGAAACGCAACAACCGTTGCCGGACGTGGAGATCGTCGCGATCGAGGAGCACGTGGATTATTGGAATCACGATGGCTGGGTCGATCCATTTTCTTCTCCTGAGTGGACGCAGCGGCAGGCCACTTACACCGCCCTCACTAAAAAAGATGTATACACGCCAGAACTCGTGGTCGATGGGCAAAGCCAGTTCATCGGAAGCGATGAGCGCCAAGCCGGACTTGAGATCGAGAAAGCGGCGCACGGACCGAAGACTGTGGTTGCGATCACTTCTGGAAAGCCGGAGGGAAAAAATTCGCAGCACTTCAACGTCTCAGTAGGAAAGCTTGCAGGGAACAAGGATGGCGATGTCGCCGAGGTCTGGCTGGCCGTCACCGAAGATGGACTGCACTCCGCGGTGAGCCAAGGCGAGAACAAGGGACACGAACTGCATCACGTGGCCACGCTGCGGACACTGCGCAAGATCGGGGTAGCGGATGCGAACGGCGCATCGGCATTCACCGGGGACGCGGTGGTGAAACTGAATTCCCATTGGGCTGCTGAAAATGTGCACGTGACGGTTTTCTTGCAGGAGAAAAAGAGCCGCGAGATTCTGGGCGCGGCCTCGACGAAAATCAAAGGCTAGTCGAATCAGGCCTAGTGTCGGCGCTTCTTCCTGGCCGGCCGGTTGGCCGATTTAGAAGAAGCCGGCTTCGCCGCAGTCTTCTCCTCGCCGGGAGCCAGCACGCGGCGCACAATCGGAGTATTCAGCTTGTACTTGCGCTCGCTAACGTTGCCGGCATCATCTTTCACGCGCAGGATGAAAACCGGCAGCGTGCCTTCCTTGTCGAAATTCTCTGTGGTCACCGTTACCGGCAGCACGCCGTTCAGCCCATGTTCGCGGTAGGCGGTTTCGTAGCGATGCTTTCGCACGTTCCAAGTGAAGACGCGAACCTGATCGTAATCGTGAGGCAAGCCATCGTGCGGTTCGGTGATGGCGCAGAGATACTGCGAAACTTTCTTGTCGGCTCCCTCTTTGGCTGAGTCCTGCACCTGATTCAGCACGAAGAAGGCAACGAAGCGCTGGCCTTCGGCATACTGCGCAATATCGAGCGGCACGTCGGGATCGACCATGCGCGCCAGCACCCAGCCCACGCGGTTCTGCGCGTCCCGCACCAGCCACCAGTCTTCGAGCGCCGGACCTGCGGCCGCTTTGCCGCCTGAATTTTTTGCGCCAGATTTAGCGGGTGCCATGCTCGCGCCGGGCTTCTCCGCCGTGCCGCGCTTCAACACAGAAACTTTCGCGCCAGCGGAAAGCTGGTACAGATGCTCGGTCTCACGCCCGGGTGTGAGGTGCAAGTTCGTGTCGTTGCGCAGAACGCCGGGAGCCTGCACAGGATCGTTCAAGTTCTCTCGCGTGAGCTTTTCGAGGCCATCATAGGTTGCCTGATCGACCAGGTAACGTTGCTCGAGCCAGCCTTCAACGCCGCTCGCGGTGCGCACGCGGGAAAACCGCTTTTCGTGTTCCAGCACCTCGACCCGGTCGCCGTTTTTCACCGTGCCGACGCGCGTGTACATGGTGGAAAGCTGATCGCGCAGCGTAGCCTGCACCGCCGAGACATAATTCACTTCGAGCACGTGGTGGCCCTTGCGATTACAAGCAGAAATGCCGAGCAGGAAAGCAATGGCCAGCGTGAGCGCTGCAGCAAGCCGGCTGAGTTGTAATGGAAAGAGTTGTTTCACGATTCGTGGCGCGCCAGATCAACTATAACGCGTTGCGGTGATACCTTGTTGGAGCAATCTATTCGGCTTTGTGAGTGTAGTGGCGAATGTTTTCCCAAAGCATGACCGGCGCAGGCAATCAGGAGGTGCCACGATCGCGATTGCGCGGCAGCGGTTCGAGGCCGATGCGACGAAGAAATGAGCCGGAGTAAACTGGTGTTGCGACTGAACGTCTGTCCTGGACTTAACCTTCATTTTGCGGTTCCGCGTCGGGAACTACAGACAGCGGCTGCGTTTCAGATCTAAGCCCCTTCCTCAGTCGCAGGAAGGCGATCGCCCCGAGGGGCGAGAAGATTCGCAGCATCCAAGGCCCGTAAGCCGTGCAAGAGATCGTCCCGGGCGGTATCCGAAAAGCGAATGGTGTAAAGGACCACTCTCCCGTGGTCCAGTTCACGGTAAGCTGCCCAACGCCAACCAGTATTGCAACCAGCCAAACCCACTTCTTCATCCCTATCTTCGTGCGAACACACAAGACAAAGGCATACAAAGTAAGACCCGCAACCCACAACCCGAGGAAAAGGCCCGCGTACTGAGAGAAACCCTTGTCATCGAGTGTGAACTCGTTTATCGCCTCGATTGGCTCTGAAGTCGGATTGACGCTGAATCCAGTGATAGTTTTGAGACCGTCTTTTGTCCGGATTGCGACCTGAGCGAGGAGCCAGCTCCGCGCGAATTCATACTCCACGGTGATGGTGGTGGTGCGGGAATCACGGCCGCGGACGGTTCTCGCTTCGACAGTTTTCACTGAAACCGGCTTACTGGGGAAAAAGTGTGACATTTCTACCAGGTGCTCGTGCGTGTCACCATTCTTAATGCCTGGGTCAAGGGTATTTTCGATCTCGTCGTAGCGATCCTGGAAAAGCAGGTCAACCGTGCGCCGCGCAAGAGCTTCGTCGTCTTGTGGTGTATATCTTTTCAGGAAGCTGGTGCGATCGTATCCTAGGTGCTTCAGCAAACTGTCTCGACTGCATCCAACGGTCGCCAGACACAAGAGGACCGCGCAGCAGCTCGGAGCCCAGCCGCGCCCGCTTAAATGATTCCTCTGGACCATTCTTCTCCGGTCGAAGCGGAAAAACCAATTATCTCGCAGTGTCGAAACTTTGTCTCCGAAATCGGGCGTGGTTCAGATCGCGGGCGAAAACAGGCGTTTGCAGGTCGCGATCAGCCGTGCCCTTCTCCTACACCTGACATCGCGCGCGCGATTCGGTTACCATAAAGACAGAACGAGTTGTGACTACAGACGAATGAAAAACCTACTCAAGAATCAGTTCCCTATTTTGGCGCTGCTGGCTTTGATCTTAGCGGCTGGCTGGTGCGTGGCTGTGGATCAGGCTTCCGCGGTGAATGAAGTGTTGCGTCCACCAAAAGGTGCGCCCGCGGCCATTGTGGTCTTCGAAGATTTGCAGTGCCCGCAATGCCGGCGCGTTGCGCCCATTCTCGAGCAGGCCTCGAAGACCTACAAGATTCCGCTGGTGCGGCACGACTTTCCGCTGCCCATGCACAACTGGTCGTATGACGCGGCCGTGATGGCGCGCTACTTCGACGCAACTTCGAAATCGCTGGGCAACGAGTTTCGCGATTACATTTTCTCGAACCAGTTTGAAATTAATCCGCAGAACCTGCGGAGCTATGCCGAAAAGTTTTCTTCTACGCACAAAGTCGATTTCCCCTTCGTAGTCGATCCGCAGGGCAAGTTCGCCGCCGAAGTGAATGCGGATCGCGACCTGGGCAAGGCCATCAACCTCAATCACACGCCCACGGTGTACGTGGTCAGCAACCGGCATCCGGAGAAGCCCTTTGTCGAAGTAGATGCTCGACAGATTGACAGCCAGTTGTACACGCTGATTGACGCGATGATGAAGTAGCAGAGTTCAGTTCTCGGTTCTCAGTTCTCAGTCCTCAGAGTCTGGCTTCCAACTTTTGTTCGCTCTCGCGACTGGCCAAGTTGTTGACAATTGGTGGAAGTGATTGATTCTTCATGAGGGTGCTTAGGCGACGGCCGGCGATCGCGAGTGATTGAGGTTTCGCTCCCGGCTAAGTTGTTGATTATTGGTGTAAGTCATTGATTCTTCGTAGGACGCACATCTTTCAGCTGAAAAACGCCTTCAAAACCCCGCGTAGAATGGCCCGCCTTTGCGTTGTAGACCCCCTGGAGCGCGTTCGAAGGTTTGGGACAGGGGTAAAGCTCGTCCAAAGTTTTCGAGGGGCTAGAATCTCCTCTACTGATAAAATTATCTTCTAGCTAATGCTGAAATTGGCGCTTGAACGAAGAATCAACAACTTACGAGCGCCTTACGAAGAATCAACAAGTTACAGGCTTCGCACGAGTCGGCCCTAGTACCTGACCTTGATGCGCACATCCCGCAACGATGAGCGCTCGGCAAATTAGCGCGTACGACTACTGTAGGGTTGAAACTAATCTGGCCAGCAGCAGACCAGACAAAACGATCGCGGCAATGCTGTTGACCCGAACCGCGCGGTAGCTCGCCGCCCAGGGGAACAACAAAACTTCAAAGAACGGCCTGAATTTCTCTGGCCACATCAGTCCAGCCAGTCCGAACGCCAGACATGATTGGATAACGAAGCACAACTCCAAAACATTCATCGCTGTGATCCCAAATGCAAGTATGCGCCTCTATTGAAGCGCGCTTCAGATTTTTAGGGGAGATTACGAAGGTACCCGAAGGCGCGAGCGCGAGCAAGAAGAATCTCTGGCGCGAACTCACCTCTCAACTATTAGTCACCGAATCCTATGCCGATGGCGCGGGCCGCACGCACCAACTCCCCCTGCGGATCGACCGACTTCAGATGTCCGATGGCGTGAGCCACATCGACCGAAATGATGGAGTCGCCGTGCAGCGCGACCATCATGCCGAAACCTCCAGCGGCGATCAGATCGACGGCGGCTACGCCAAAGCGCGTCGCCAGAATGCGATCGAAGGGCGAAGGCGTGCCTCCGCGCTGAATGTGGCCGAGCACGCTGACCCGCACCTCTTTGCCCGACCCATGGCCGATGGCATTGCCGATCAGGTTGCCGATAGAGCCGGCGCGGCGATTCTCCTTCATCGACGGCGGAAGCTTCACACCTTCGGCCACCACTACGATGGTGAAATGCTTGCCCATTTTTTCGCGCTCGGCGATGAGCCGGCAGACGTGCTCGACGGTAAAGGGGATCTCCGGGATGAGGATGACGTGAGCGCCGCCGGCGATTCCGGCTTCGAGCGCGATCCAGCCGCAATCGCGGCCCATCACTTCGACCACCATCACGCGATGGTGCGACGCGGCGGTTGTGTGAATCTTGTCGATGGCGTCGGTCACGGTGTGCAGCGCGGTGTCGAAGCCGAACGTAACCTGAGTGGCGGAAAGATCGTTGTCGATGGTCTTGGGCACGCCGACAATCTTCATTCCCCTTAGAAAAAGTTCGTGGCCGATCTTCTGCGAGCCATCGCCGCCAATGGTGATGATGGCGTCGATGCCGAGCTTGGCGGCGTTGGCGATCACCTCTCCGGAAATATCGCGGGAGACTTCCTTGCCGTTCTCGATGCTTCTGTAGTGAAAGGGATCGCCGCGGTTGGTGGTGCCGAGAATGGTTCCGCCACGCGGCAGAATGCCGGAAATCTCTTTGATCGTGAGTTCGAAAGATTTTTCCGGCCAGATGAGGCCGTCGAAGCCATCGGGGATGCCGATGACCTTCCATCCGTACTTAAGGATGGCAGCTTTGGTGGCGGCGCGAATGACCGCGTTGAGGCCGGGAGCGTCTCCGCCTCCGGTGGCGATACCGATGCAGCGAATGTCAGACATAGGATAGAAAATCGTCGTTCGTCGTTGGTCCCTTCGCAAGGCTCAGGGCAAGCTAAAAACAGTCGTTGGTCAAACCTGAATTGGATCGACCGTCTCTACGATAATACTTTGAGTTTGGAAGATGGCAACTTACGAGTGGGCGTGGGTGGGGATTGCGATTAGACTTCACTGCGATGGCCGATGCGCACTACTAGAATTCTTATAGAATTCTTACGGTTGAGTGCTGAATCTCCCAAATGATGCGGTAATCGTTAATTCTATAACGCCACAGGGGACCAAGCGATCCAGTCAATGCTTTGCCGAGAGTTCGAGGGTCATCGTGCTTCGCGACGCGGTTGTCCAGGAAGTCTAAAATGCGACGGGCTATCGGTTTGTCCAGCTTCTTAAGTTGATTCCTGGCGGACTTCGAGTAATCAATCGTCCAGGCCAAGGTCGCTTCTCACTTGGGTGCTGGAGTAAATCTCTTCTTTGCCCTGACGGACGCGCTCAAGTACATCGGCCGCGAGGTAATAGTCCTCCAGATCATCAATCCCGTTCTCGATCATCTGCCGCAGGTAGAAAGCTTTAGTGCGCCCGGTTTGGGCTGCGAGGAAGTCGAGGCGCTGTTCAGCTTTCTCGGAAAGTCGTATGGAGGTAGCCATATGGATACATCGAATACGTGCATTCAGTGTATCACGTCCAGAAGCGACTATAAGACCAGCTCGAGTTGAGAGGCGTCAGCGAAAGCGCGGAAATCCTGGTCTCGGGTTAGAAGAGGAATATTTCGGTCGAGGCAGGTCTGGGCGATTAGTGCATCGCCGAGGCGAGCCTTGCGGCGCTCGGACAGGACCTTCGCACGCAGGAGGCCGGCGCGATGCCAGTATCCCTCCTGCAATTCGATCATCGGTATATTTAAAAGTCCTCGCGCGACGGAGGGAGCTAACGACGCATCGCTAAAGAGTTCGGTGAAAACCGCAGGAATCATCAAGGATTGGTGGTCTGCCAGGGCTTGGTCGAGTATTTCAGTGTCGTGGCCGGGTGCGCCTTCAAGAAACGCGATCCATGTGCTGCTATCGGCTGCAATCATTGGAATGTTGGCGACCGTCTTTACTCGCGGTCATCTTTCAGTTCTTGCCACGTCCGGCTGAATCGGACTTTGCCTCGCATCTTGCGGAGATCATCATAAGCCTGTGACGCCGCCAGCAATTGCAGTCCGGTGCGGACGGTCTGGGTAATGCCTGCTCCGCTGGCCTTTTGCGCCCTCTGCAGCAACTCATTCGGGATTTCGACGGTAATCTTTCGCGCTGTTGCCATGATGAAGAATTATACCATACTCGATACCAGTGTCCTATATGGCCTTCTCGGTGGCGCTGGAAACGGAAACCTTTAAACTTCGATTCAGCTAGCTTAAGCTAGCCTGATGCAATCTCGATCATCGAGCGAAGTTGGGGCGTTCGAGGCGAAAAACACGCTCGGGACTTTGCTGGATCGCGTAGAACGCGGTGAGGAAATCGTGATCACGAGGCATGGCAAGCCTGTCGCCCGGCTCGTGCCCAACACTGAATTGCCCGATCAGGATCGAGTGCGAGCGGCATTCGGGCGCCTGCGCGAACGAGCTCGGCAGTTGGCCAGGGAAAATCCGGGGCAGCCTGCTTTCGACTGGGAAGAGATGAAGAAGTGGCGGGACGAAGGGCGACCGTGAATCTTTGCAACCGGAGGCTGGTTTTCGAAGTCTCGGGGTTGCGGGCATGAGCCTGATTCTGGATAGTTCCGTTGCACTCGCCTGGGTCTATGCCAATGAAACCACCGACGCGATTCTGCGTCTTGTCGATGAGATAAGGATCAATGGCGCTTGGGTGCCGGGGCTATGGCGGTGGGAGATCGCGAATGTTCTGCAGCTCAATGTCAGGCGCGGACGCCACTCCGAAGATTTTCGCGATGGCGCGTTGGACACCCTTGCGCTGCTGCCCGTGAAGGTGGATGCAGAAGCCGACCGCCAAGCCTGGAGCGCCACTCTACTTCTCTCCGAGCGGCACGGGCTTACGGTTTACGACGCCGCTTACCTGGAGATCGCTTCCCGCCGGAAAATTCCGTTGGCTACGCTGGACCGGCAACTGCGGACTGCCGCCGCGAGCGAGGGAATTCAGTTGCTGGGGGAGTGATAGGGATAGTTCGGCTTCATCTCACGAATGCCTGAATAGACAAAGTCAAAAGCCCCACTTCTCGCAAACGACGCGAGAAGCGGGGCACCCAGATTTCGAGATGCTGCGGCGCTACTCGGGCGTGACGGTCAGCGTTGCATAGACGGTGGCAGTGCCGGTATAGCCAGTATATGTAACTACCAGATAGTATATCGTTTGCGTCGTGAGATTCGACGACGCCGTGCAGCTCTGGATGGGGTCTCCGCTTGAGTCGGTTGAGGCAATACAGCTGACGACGCCGTCTTGGGCCACGGTCCCGAGTGGGTTCTCCGGGGTAAGCGTGACGAGGGCAGAAATATTCTGAGACCCGGACTGCGTCGTCCCCGTGATCGTGAAGTTCGCCGTGTCGGTGCCATTGGCGGTAATACCCGAAGTGGCCGGCGTTATGATCATGGAAGTGACGACTTCGGCTGCGGTAGCCGTGGTTGTGGCGGTAACGGAGCCTGATGCTGCAGTAATGGTTGTCGTTCCTGCTGAAAGTCCCGTCAACAGGCCGCCCGTAGTGAGAGATGCGACGGTCGGATCGGAACTGGACCAACAGACCGTGTTCCCGGTGCAACTTGTGCCCGCAGTGAGGTTCCCCGTGCTGCCATCGTTGTACGTGGCCGCCGCTACCAGCTGCACGGAGACCGCATTAGGACCAAAGGCTACCGTCGGATTGGGCGGATCAATCGTGATGCTTGAGACGGTTGGGTTCTGAAAAAAGCCGGTGCAGCTTACTGCCAGGGCCAGGGTTGCGAGCACGGCGAAGGCGCCGGCCAGTCGGAGTTTGCTTTTTTTTGCGGACGACATAGTGATCTAAGACTCCTTGGGCGCGCTTGCCCGGCTTGCAACCTGTCTGGACCTGCCCTACACCATTTGCCGACGCGCGGGAGCTTTCATCCAGCCACGTCTTTCGATGCAATCAGAATACGATCTTCGCGCAGCCACCGTTGTAAAAAATTGTAGCAGAGAAAATTCCGGGCCGAGCGCGCTCCCGCACTTTCGTGTGGACGCGGAACCAGCACGGCTAACGCCTCTCTCTCGATAGGAACGTCTGGGAATCCGGGAACTTGCAGGGAAAAGTATCAGTCATGCCGTTGAAAAGCGGACCCCGCAGCGGCTGAAGCCGCGATCGACTTGAGGCATTTGCGGCGTGGCTGAAGCCACGCCCTTTCAAAACGTATCCACATTGACCACTACCGAAAAAAGGCCAGTGCTGGAATCAGCACTGACCTTGTCTCAGCTTCCGAGTTTTATCCGCGACGCACGGACGACCTCATTTCTCTTTCTTCGTCGGCGGAGGAGCGGTCTGCCTTTGCGGCTTCGGCGCGGCAGCTGGCCTCGGGGCCGGTGCCGGCTTTGCCGAAGCGATATGCGTTGGCGCAGTATGCGTCGGCGCAGTGTGGCTTGCTGGCTTCGGCGCGCTCTCATGCGGAGTGCTTGTCCTGGGCGCAGCGGAGTGGGTTGCCTTCGGCGCACTCTCCCTGGGAGCGCTCTCTTTCGGTGCAGACGTATGCATAGCCTTCGGTGCGCTCTCGTGCGACGCGCTCGTTTTCGGCGCGGCAGTGTGGGTTGCGCGGGGCGTGCTCTCATGCGACGCGCTCGTCTTAGGCGCTGCAGTGTGAGTCGCCTTCGGTGTGCTCTCATGCGAAGTGCTCGTCCTCGCCGTCGTCGTATGACTCGTTTTCGGCGTGCTTGCCCGCGGCGTGCTTGCCTTGGACGAAGCCGTGTGGCTCGTTCTCGGAGCGCTCTCATGGGCGGTGCTCGTCTTCGGCGCAGTCGTGTGGGCCGTCTTCGGTGCGCTCTCTCTCGGAGTGCTTGCCCTCGATGTTGCGGGTGACGTTGCGTGCGTGGTGGTCTTCGCACGCGGTTCGGTCGACGGATGAGACTTCGCGGTAGTCGATGGAGTTTTCGTCCGCGATGCGCTTGCTGGACGACTGCTCCGTGTTGCGCCTGCTGTGCGTGAAGACGCATGAGTCCTGCCGGTGGCGCGCGCTTCCTTAGATGACATAGCAGGAGCGTGATAGGGCGCTCCGGCAGACTTGGCGCGGACTACGCCGGCTCCACTGAATTCGCCGGGACGCGCGGTCGCCGCTACAGCGGGCGCTCCGTGATTGCGCGATGCGGCCATCTCAGGATTGCGGCTCGCTTCGCGTGCGTGCGAAACCTGCGAGGCTGAAGGAGGCGTGTGCCGTTCGCGGCCATAAGCCTCTTGCTCCGCCGTGGGACGCGCCGACACTCCGCCGGTGCCGCCGTTGAAGGCTACGTGCGATTCGTTATTCACGATCACTTCGCGATTTACGTACACGTTGGTGATCGAAGTTGAGTTCACATTCATTACGGCCGTGTTGTAGAAGAACGCTCCGCCGCGCCACTCGCCGCCGAAGAAGCCTTCGCCGCCGTAACCGAAGCCGTAATTAATCCCTCCGTAGAAGCCGATCTGCGGCCCCCAGTAACCTTCATTCCAGGCAAAGGCGCCTTCGTTCCATCCCCAGTAGCCGGGAGTCCACAACAGGCCTGCTTCAGGAGCTTCGACCCAGGTGCCGGGCACCCAGTAGTAGCCGGCATCGTCGCTCCATCCCCAGTAGCCGGGGGTGAATAGAAAACCGGCGCCAGGACACAGTGGTTGCTCGTAAACCGGCAATGCGGGCGGACCGACGCGCACCGAGACTCCGATGCCGATCTGCGCAGAAGATGTGGAAGAGAGAGCTGCGGGAATAGCCAGCAGCAGAAGCGCGAATGCAAACAAACGCACAACAGGGTGAGTTTTCATTATGTTTTCCTTATGTTTTCCTTTGCCCGGCGCGCTGACCCGAGAATTCAAGCGCCATGACCGGGCCGATTTCGTTGACGAAGTGGTGTCTATGTAAACCCGGCAGGTTGGAGTATGTTGCTCGGCGAAAAGTTGGTTGGAAATATGCGCGCTGAGGAAAAATCAGTACTGCGTTCGCATTAGGGCGAATCCCGCAGAGGGCTTGAAGAGAGCTCTAGAAACTTTCAGCGGAAGCAGGGGTTACCCGAGAACTGAGAACTGAGAACGGCTAATTCGTTCTCTTCGACCGGGTAATACGTTCATCAATGGGCTTGCGGCCGGCGAATCCTTCTTCTGTGCTGTGCCAGTGAGTGATGGAGGTTTCGCCCATCCGCCAGCACAGGAGCACGACGCTGCCTTCGACTTCGCAGGGAAAATCGAGCAGGCCGACGTCAATGTCTTTGACCTGCACGCCGATGGAGTCGATTTCGGCGAGAGCGTCTTTGGCGCGCTGCTCGGCCTTGGTGCGCTCAGCCTTGCGGCGGGCGACGGCGACCACGTCAACGTGCGTTCCACCGTTCAGAAAAATGCGGTGACTGAGCGACTGCATCTCGCCTTCAAAATCTTCCATGATCTTCTTGCCGCCGATAGCGGCGCGCAGCAGCGATTCGAGGACGGGAAGAAGAGACTGAGCTTCGTCGAGAGTGAAAGTGCGGTCGGACATACTTTCATTCTACTGCACGAAGCCCGCTGAAGGGGAATCGTTGCGAATCAATTACGGCGCCCAATTACGGCGCGCTGCCGTTTCCGACCGGAGGCTTGACGAGTGTACGCAAATCAGCGGTGAGCCGGTAGATGGCCTGCTCGAAATTCCTATCACTCTCGCCCTGGCCCAGACCAAACGCGCTATGGACACAGAAGCCCCAGAGCAGCGCATTGGATTTCGCATCTCGAATTGTCAGGTAAAACAACGGAGTGAGCGAGAAACCTCCGGCGCCGCCACCACCACCGCCTTCCGAGACGCTCTGGCGCACCTCAAGCAGCAAATCCGCTTCCGCCGGCGAAGCGACGATCTCAAATCGGCCCCAGCTTTTCACGGCAGCGTAAAACTCGCTATACGCACGATCCGAAGTTCCGCTGAAGCGCGGTTCATTAGTCGCCATCTCATCTCCGCCGGCGTTGGCGATGAAGACTTTTTTGGCTGCGAGAATTTGCGGGGGAATTGGCGCCGGCGGAACCGGCACTGGCTTGCCCTGAGCCATTGAAAAAGAAATCTGCAATGCTGAAATGAAGAAGCAAAGGACTACAGTTCGGAAGCCGCGGATCATAGTTCCCCTCCATGAGGCTTGTCGCCCTCAACTAGGTTGCGAGCGAAAATATTCGTCAGTATTACAGACGTTTTGTTCGCCTGTTTGCCGTGAATTTTTGTCAAGGAAAGGTAAATGTTTGTGAGCGATTTCGATTTATCGTGGGCGTAGCAAGAGATCGATGCGCTCGAAAGTTTTCAGGCGGCGAGGCTGTGGCCATCGGCCGCAGTAGTCGACTGGACAGACCTGCCAACGACCAACGACGCTTTTCTATTTCTTAACCATTTCGATATCGAGCGTGATCGTGATGTCGTCGCCGATCATGCCGGGGGCGCCGGATACTCCGAATTCCATGCGGTTGATCTTTGTGGTCGCCGAAGCACCCATGCGCTGGTTGCCCCACGGATCTTTGATCGGCGCGGATGGTCCATCGACATCGAGCACGACCTCTTTGGTGACGCCGTGAATAGTGAGATCGCCGATGATTTTCAGCTTGCCGGCTCCAGCGGCTTCGACCCTCTTCGACTGAAAGGTAATGGTGGGATACTTCTTCACGTCGAGGTAGTTCGGGCTGCGCAGGTCGTTGTCGCGCGCGTCGACGCGAGTATCGACGGAAGCGGCATCGATGGTGGCTTGCAGCGAAGACTTGCCGGGATTGGCAGCGTTGTACTGCACGGTGCCGCTCACTTTAGTGAACGCTCCACGCACGGTCGAAACCCCAAGATGGCGGACGGAAAACTGCGCCGACGAATGCGGCGGATCAAGCTGCCAGGTTTCTTGCGCAACAGCGGACAGAGTAACGAACAGAGCTACTGCGAAAATGGAGGCAATGCGGGGGATGCGGTTCATGAGTTGAAAATCTCCTGCAGTCGATTCGACGCCTGCTTAAGTTTAACAAATTGCGCGCTGATGCTCGGGGAGTTGCACCTTCCACAACTCCGATGCATCAAAAATTATGCGAAGGGTTCTATGGATACTATTCCTGCCAATGATGCGACCGAGTGCGCGTGGTGTGGTCGCCGGATTCGAGAAGGAAGCGCGATTTCTGTGGGATCGTATGGCATCTGTGTGACCTGTCTCGGCGACCGGTTCGGCCATCCGATTGAGAATGTCTCCACGCTAAGCGATGCTGAGGCCGATCAACTCCCGTTCGGTTTTACCCGGCTGGATTCGGAGGGTCGAGTGATTGCCTATAACACTCAGGAATCGGCGCTCTCCGGCTTGCCGCGCGAAGGCGTGCTGGGAAAGAACTTTTTTCGGACGATCGCGCCATGCACTTGCGTGGATGAGTTCGAAGGCACGTTGCAGACGATGATGGCGAGCGGTCAGGCGCAACGCAGGCAAATCGAGTTTCTATTCAAATTCAAACATCGAACCACCATGGTGGAGATTGCCATGTCTACCGATCCCCGCCGCGGCTATGCCACTCTGCTCGTTCGGAAAGCGGCCTCAGAAGAAATCGCAGTGTGATCGACCAACGCCCGCCCCGGAAAAATTCTCGCGCCAAGTTAGATTTGTCATTCCGAGGCGCTCGCAGACGCGCAACGCGCGGAGAGAGCGACTGAGGAACCTGCTTCATCGCGTCCGGCCATTTGAGGGATCAGGCGACGTAGCCGAGTTCACATCGACGTGGAGTTGCTGCGCGAGCGGAATTCCTGGCACGTAACACTCGCCGTCGCGACTGTAGCCGGAGCAGTGCGCGGCCACATCTTTCTCCTTCGGCGACTGCGCGAACTGCCAGACTTCAGCAAACGAAACTCCGCTCTGGGCGGGGCTTGGCGGATGCGCGGGAAAACTGCAGCCGGGTGCGGGCGGGCACGCGTCATTGATCGCCCAATAGACAATTTTTCGTCCCGCGGCATTTTTACGAATATCCTCGGCAGTGACTACATTCTGATCATCTGGCGAAGGGATGCCGGAACAGTAAATGCCGGCGCGGAAACCGGCAGCGATGACGGCGTCGACCCAGGCGTAGATGTAGGCCTTCTGCGCGGGCAGCATGCGTCCACCTTGCTCCTGGTCGAGGAAGATGATAGTGCCTACGGGAAAGCCTTCGCGGTGCGCAGCCGCGAGAGCCTCGACTGCGTCGCCGCGGCCCAAGCGAGTGGCGTGGGCAGTTGATTTTAGCTGAGCAAATTCGCGTCCATTGAAAAGGACAAGGAATCCGAAGCCAGCGGATTCGACGGCGGCGCGATGGCCGGTCCAGGTGTTGGTGCGTTCGCCGGGAGGATTGTTGAGCCAGTAGCCGGTGTAGGCGAAAGTTTCGTGCAGGGCCTTCAGGTTGGCGTCGCCGGGGTAGTCGTTGCGGTCGAAGCCCAGGTAGTTCTGAGCGAATGATGATGTGGAAGAAAAAAAGAATGCCAGCGCGAGGACGATAAGTGGGGATTTCACAATCTCTATCTTAGACGAGCGAACCGCAGCGGATGAAGCCGGTTCCATCCACGCATTATCCCCCGATATGCACCATCGTCCTCGACGCCGGCACAAAATCTGCTTCGCCGATGTGGTGGCGTTCTTCTTTTTTCTGGATCACGCCGCGGATGAAACCTTCTAACTCTTCATCGCTGGCGCCGCGTTGCATTTGGGCGTGGAGGTCGTGGTCCCAGACCGAGAACAGGCAGGTGCGGATTTTGCCGTCGCTGGTGATGCGGATGCGGCTGCAGTGTCCACAGAAAGGATGCGAGACCGGGGCGATGATGCCGATTTCGCCGACGCCGTCGTCGAAGCGGTAGCGGCGCGCGGTTTCCGAACGCGCATGCGGGATTTCGACCAGCGGGCGGTACTCGGCCATGCGCGCCAGAATTTCGTCGAGCGTGACCACTGTGTTCGGCGCCCAGGTGCGGCCTTCTTCGAGCGGCATGAATTCGATGAAGCGCACGGTCACGCCTTCTTCGCGCGCGAACATGCCGAACGGGATGATCTGATCTTCGTTGAAGCCGCGCATCAGCACGCAGTTCACCTTCAGCGGCCACAGCCCGGCGCGGCGTGCGGCGCGAATGCCGGCGAGCACGTGATCGTATCCGTTAGGCACGCGCGTGATGCGGGCGAAGCGGTCGGGATCGACGGCGTCCATCGAGACGGTGACGCGGGTCAGGCCCGCGTCTTTCAACGGCTGCGCCAGATCGGCGAGCAGATGGCCGTTGGTAGTGAGCGCAATGTCGAGCGGGTCGCCGACTATGGAGGGGCGGACGCCCTCGTCCGCCCGCACGCCTAGCGGGCGACCCCAGACGGGGACGTCCGGGGCTCCATAACCTGCGGGCTGCAATTTCGCGAGATCGCGAACGAAATCTACAACTCCCTTTCGCAACAGCGGCTCACCGCCGGTGAGACGAACCTTCGTAATTCCCATGCCGACCAGCACACGCGCCATGCGCAGGTAGTCTTCAAAGGGCAAATCTCCATACAACGCGCCCTCATTCCCCGTCCGGCAGTAGACACACTTGTAATTGCAGCGGTCGGTGATGGAGATCCGCAGGTCGGTGATGGGGCGGCCGAATTTGTCAGTGAGAAGCAAGCTTTTAGCCATTAGCCTTTAGCTCTTAGCTCGACTTCGTCCGGCTTCTGCACTTGGGTTCAGCCAAGAGCTAAAAGCTAACGGCTAAAAGCTGATTGGGAAAAGACACGCAGGCGGGAGCATCCCAGCAGGCGCTTCCTTTCCAATGCGCTCTTCGCAGAACGCGGGAGGCGCCGGCGTTTCCACCAGCACCCTCGGATTAGTTTTCTTCGCGAACTTTGCGGGGTTCTTGGCGAACTTTGCGGTCAAAAGCTTTTAACCGCGAAGATCGCTAAGAAAGTCCGCGAAGGGCGCAAAGAAAACCATCCCTCGCCGCTGCGGCCTGGGTATGCCCGAAGGCCGAGGCGGTCGGAAACTCGCTTCATTATAGAGCCTGGAGACGAGAAAAGGTTTCAAGGCTTCGTCGCCTCGATGGCGTTACGGATCGCAGCCTCGGCCAGCGGCGCCATAATCTTATAGCCTGCGGCGTTGGGATGCAGGCCATCGTCAGCCAGTTCACGCTTGAGCAAGCCTTTGTCATCGACCATAGCGCTGAAATAATCAAGATAGACGCAGCCGTTCGCCGCGCAGTAATTCTTCAGCCAGCGATTCAGTTCCAGGATTTTTGCCGGCGAACGCTGGGCAAACAAATTCTGCGACTGCGGCGTGTAGTTGTGCACGGGCATTACCGACGAGAGCACAACGCGGACATTGTTAGCGCGGGCGATTTCCGCCATGGACGCGTAGTTCGCCTCGATATCTTCCAGGCGCATGGGTCCAGTGTTGCCCGCGATATCGTTAGTGCCGGCGAGAATGACCACTACTTTGGGATGAAGATCGACGACATCCTGCCGGAAGCGGAGCAGCATTTGCGGCGTGGTCTGGCCTCCGATGCCGCGATTGATGTAAGGCTTGGGAAAACTTTCGTCGAGATGCCAGATGTCGGTGATGGAGTCTCCGAAGAAGACAACGCGGTTCTCGCCGGGCGCGGGCGGCTTGAGCGCAGCGTCAGCGTCGCGATAGCGGGCTAGCTCGCCGAAATCGTCGCGCAGCGTGGCGGCTTTTGAATCGCGATATTTCTGTAGGGCTTGCTCCGGGGTAGTGGTTTGTTGCTGAGCAAGTGCGGTGAGTAGGAACAGAAATGGAACAGCAGAAATCGCTATGCGACGTCGCATGGCGGAAATGCTACCACGGGGTTGGTCGTCCGGATGCTTTCTGGGGATGCTTTCTGAAGGGTGCTTCCTTTCACCCCTGTCGTACCGGGGCGCATGAGGCGGGTGTAAAATGGCGGCTATGGAAGTACACTTTAGATCCGAGACCGAGTTCTGCACGCAGGAGTTCTCCGCAAAAAGAGGTCGGTCATGAGCACCGCCAAACATGATGCTGAGTTGCTCCTGAATAAGCTGCCTGACAATTGTTCCGTCGAGGATATCCAATACCACCTGTACGTTCTCGACAAGGTCCGGCGCGGGTTGGAAGATGCTCGCGTCAACGGAACTTTGTCTCAGGAAGAAGTCGAAGCTCGCCTTGGCAAATGGCTTACCGAGTAGTCTGGTCCCGCCGCGCCTCGGAGGATATGGCGGCCATCGCTGACTATATTGCCGCCGACTCTCCCACCTACGCCGGTATTGTTGTGAAGAAGATCGTGAATCAAACCAGGGCGCTGTCACGTTTTCCTCGGTCCGGCCGCAAAGTTCCCGAATTCGACAGTGAGGAAATCCGCGAACTCTTGGTATATAGCTACCGGGTCATCTATCGATTGGAAGAGCCGGAAGTAGTGATTGCGGCTGTGATCCACGGCAAGCGCATGTTGTAAAGAAGGTAGAACTCTCAGCAGGGCACGCTCAACGCCACCTCACATCCCATCGTAATTCGGCCCGCCGCCGCCTTCTGGCGGAACCCAGGTGATGATCTGATACGGGTCGGCGATGTCGCAGGTTTTGCAGTGGACGCAGTTCGATGGGTTCAGGCTTATGCGTTTGCCGTTCGGCTGAGTCGCGTCGTCGAGCATTTCGTAAACGTTCGCGGGACAAAAATTCTGGCAAGGGCTACCGAATTCTTTTACGCACCGTGTATTGCAAACATCGGTGTTGTCGATGACGAGGTGCGACGGCTGATCTTCTTCGTGCTTCGTACCCGAGTGATACAGATCGGTGAGCTTGTCGAACGTAAGCTTGCCATCGCCTTTCGCGGGACCGAGCAGGTGAGCCTCGGCGCCTCCGTCGGCAGGAAGTTCAGCGAGCTTGCGCATGTGTTCGTATCCGGCTTTTGCAGGATAGCGGTTGCGCAGGCCGCGGCCGCCAGTGACCATCTGCAGCGCGGTGTGGAACATGCCGGCGTAGAATCCGTGTTCAAAACCCTGGTGCATGTTGCGCACTTTCCAGAGCTCTTCTTTGATCCAGCTGGATTCGACTTTTTTCTGAAACTCGCAGAGCACCGCGGCCGACGAATCATCTTTCTTCAGCGCTTCGAAAGCCGTCTCGGCAGCGAGCATGCCGCTCTTGATCGCGAGATGAATGCCCTTGAGTCGCGCAGAGTTCAGGAAGCCGGCGGAGTCTCCGAGAATCATCCAGCCATTACCGCTAACCGGCGGAATCGCCCACCAGCCGCCGTACGGCATGGACTTCGCTCCGTAGCGAATCATTTTGCCGCCCTCAAGCAGCTTTGCTACCAGCGGATGTTTCTTGAATTCCTGCAACACGCGCTGCGGGTCGAGGCGCGGATCTGGATAATCGAGTCCGGTAACGAACCCGAGCGAGACGACATTGTCTTTACCGCCGTAAATCCACGCGCCTCCGTATTCTTTCGTGGTGAGCGGCCAGCCCATCGTGTAGATGACTTCGCCCGGCGCGATGCGGCCGGAGGGAACTTCCCAGAGTTCTTTCACGCCGACGCCGTAAGTTTGCGGGTTGGCATTTTTCGCGAGATCGAATTTGTTTACGAGTTGCTTGGTCAAAGATCCGCGCGGGCCTTCGGCGAGAATGACGATCTTGGCGTTCAGGTCGTAACCCGGTTCGAAGTTGGATTTCTGGTGACCCTCTTTGTCGACACCTTTGTCGTCGGTGCGGACGCCTGTCACGCGGTCGCCGTCGAATAAGAGTTCCGACCCAGCGAATCCGGTGAAGATGGTGATGCCGGTTTCTTCCACCTTGCCGCCCAGCCACTTCACGAAACGGTTGAGCGAAATGACGTGGTTGCCGTGATCGCGCAGCGGCGGCGGCGTGATCGGGAACTTGAACTTGCTCTTCTCCGTCAGAAAATAAACTGCTTCCTTCGTGACTTCGGCATCGAGCGGAGCTTCTTTCTCGAATCCGGGAAGCAATTCGCGCATGGAGCGCGGATCAAGCAGCGCGCCGGAGAGGCAGTGCTGGCCGATCTCCCGCGCTTTCTCGAGCACGTAAATATTTTCTTTGCTGAGCTGCGAGTCAGGATGCGCCGCGTTGTGCGCGTCGATCAATTGCGAGAGGCGCAGCGCGCAGGCCATGCCAGCAGGCCCACCGCCGACGATAACTACATCGGCCGGCATCTGCGGGCGCTCGACACCTTCGATCGGTTTGCGGAAGATCAAGCTCATATCTCAAGCGTAGTGAGGAAACGAACAAACGGCAGACGACCGGACAACTTGGAAACCAAAACATTGTCGGCCGTCACAAACTCGCAATCGTTCTCGATCGCCAAGGCGCAATAAAGCATATCGTAGACCGGGTGTTGAAGCCTGATAGCCAAATCCAAGGCCCGACTGGCGAGTGGATTCGATGGTCGTAAGTTCAGGGGCAGGGTAATGAAGTCGCGGAAGATCGACACGGCCTCTTCGGAACGCAAGAGCTTCAGCAGCGCGACTTGTTTCCACAGGGCGTTAGCCACTTCGAGTAGGAGAACCTCGGGTGCCAGCAGCTCAATCCGGCCCGTGAGGAACGCTTCGAAGAGAGCGTCGGCACCCTGGTTCTGTTCTTCCGTCAAGAACCATTTCAGCGCGACGCTGGCGTCGATAACGTAGGTCAACGCTTTAGCGTTCCCGATCCTGCCGAATCAATTCGGCGCTATTGGGCAGAATGCCCACACGGCGCCGGATCTTTTCACGACGGCGGCGGATTCTTTCCAGAAGCGCCCGGCTGCGTTCGGAGAGTACCGCCTTCCCCGTTTTGCCCTTTACAGCCTGCTTGGTGGTTCCACTCATGTTCGCATTCTAACTCTGTCTGCCTTAGTCTGCAGTAGCCTGCAATCAATTCCTATTGAGCCCCATTTCTTGGCTCTTTAGCTTCTTCTTCCAGCGGGATTCCATCGCCAAGACATCCTCTGCTGTCGCCGCACTTCCGGCGACCTCGAGAACGGAGACGTGGTAGTCACTGTACTCGCGGCTCTTGAGGGCGATATTGCCTCCGTGGTCATTTGTAACGTATTGGCGCCATCGGCTCCAGAATCCTTCAGCACCGGATGCTTTGCCCACATACTGCTCCTTCGTCCGAGGACAGGTCAGCAAATACACTCCGGCGGCCTCCTTCAGGACCGAAATCCACGTTGCCGGCAATGCCTCGATTTTCGATAGTGGCTCGATGAAGTTTAGAAGTCCAGGGAATTCAGGTTCCTTGAACTCCGGGCGCAGCTCGCTGAGGGCCTTGTTCTGTTTGTCTGCACGTTGAATCCAAGATCGTGTCCCGTCCCCCCAGTCGACGAAAAGCTTTCCTTGCAAGTCGATAAAGCGCTGATCGAGCCGCAAGTCATACTGATCGCAGCTACCAGCCAAATCAACTCCCTCTTTGTGCGGTTTGGGAATATCGACCGCCAGGGGCCCGGTATGCGTCGCGGCATAGATCCCAACGAACATTGTGCCGCCGTCAGGGGTGCCTACGAACGAAGCCCAGAACGATGCTCGGGAAAGCCTTGACCTGTTCTCGAAGCTCTGGCACATCTGATAAGTCTCGAAACCACCTGGGCTGTCTCGCCACAGCTCATAGGGTGTCCGCCCGCGTGCTGCCGACTTGTCCTTGTGACGAAGCAGAACGACGGTCGCTGGCGAGATTCCGAACTGCCCCAACAACGAGTTGAAGTAGATAGGCATAATCGCCTTCAAAGACTCCACCATGCGTCGTAAATAGCCTCGCACGGCGACTTCTTGGCCCGACTTACACTTGGCCAACCGAAACCGTCATCGTCTCGCGCGTAGCGTTCTTCCCGAGTGCCGAATTCAAGGCCACTTGGCGGTTCGCCTCCAGAAGCTGCTCGACTGCATCGCGCAAATTTTCGCGAGCCTCTTCCAGAGTGTCGCCCTCGGAGATCGCCCCCGGAAGTTCTTCCGCATAGGCGACGAAGCCGCCGCCTTCGGACGGAGGGACTTCCTCGAACACAGCAGTCAAGATCATATTCATAAGAACATTCTACGATTCCGGGCCGTCAGCCGGGTACAGGGTGGCTTCATCGCGATAGGCCTCGATGTCCTGCAGGTCGATCACGGGCGATACGATATCGCCGACAATCTCGGCGGTGCCTATCATGTCCCCTACGAAACAGCGGCGTTGTTCGGCCTCGGATGAACCTAACTCCGCCGGCTTTCGAGGATCGCTTTGCGCTTTGACCTCGTCAATCGAAGACTTCTGCATAAGCTACATTCTAAACTAGGCGAGGCGGCCATCGATTACGCTACTTTGCTAACTCCGCCTTTACCTTCTTCACTTCCTCCGTAAGCGGCGGCACAATATCGAACAGATTGCCGATAATCGCGTAATCGGCAATTTCAAAGATCGGTGCCTCGGAGTCTTTGTTTACGGCGATGATCGTCCGTGAGCCTTTCATGCCGACGATGTGCTGAATCGCGCCGCTGATGCCGAGCGCCAGATAAACCTTGGGCGCGACTGTCTGGCCTGAAGATCCGATCTGGCGGTCCATCGGCAGCCAGCCGTTGTCGCAGATTGGACGCGAGGCGGCTAGGTCGGCGCCAAGTGCATCGGCAAGTTGTTTGGCAATCTCGATGTTCTTTTGCTCTTTGATCCCGCGGCCGACCGCGACAATCACTTCGGCCTGCGTTAGATCGACAGCCTGCTTCGCTTCCTTGAATGCTTCCTGCGGCTTGTTTCGAATGACGCCGTCGGCAATGTCGGCCGCTACGGTTTCAATTGGAGCCGGACTCGCGCCGTCTTCGGCCTTGTCGCCACGAAACGCTCCGTTCTGAAAAGTTGCAAACCATGGAGCATCGGAATTAAAACTGACGTCGGCGGCGAGTTTTCCCTGAAACATCTGACGAGTAAAAACCAGCTTGCCGTTTTCATGCTTGAAGCCGATGCAGTCACTGATGACGGCGCGTCCCATGGCAGTCGCGAGCTTGGGGACGAAGTCGCGCACCTGATAGGTGTGCGGCATGAGCACGAGCTTAGGCTGCTTCGCAGTGAGGAGTTGCTTCAACGCGGCGGCGAAGGCGTCAGGCGTGTAAGGTTCGAGCTTCGGAGACTCGACCGCATAGACTTTGCCGACCTTCTTTGCTGCGACCTCGGCAGCGAAGGTCGATGCTGTGCCTCCGACGACGGCGGCTTCGAGCGTCCAACCGGTAGCGGCTGCTATTGCCTGTCCGGCGGTGATGGTCTCCCATGAGACGCGGTTGAGTTTGCCTTCGCGTTGTTCGACGACTACTAAGATGGTATCGGGCATGAGGCAGCTTCTAGCTCCTAGCTTCTAGCTGAAATAAAAACAGCAGGCGCCCTTCGACTTCGCTCAGGGCAGGCTGCCGGCGTTACAGCACGCGCAGTTCGTTGCGCAGTTTGTCTACCAGCTTTTTTGCGATCTCTACTGGCGAGCCTTCTATGTGTTCAGTCTTCTTTGTTTTCTGCGGCACGTAGAGGCGCTCGATCTTCTGCAGGTTCTCGCCAATTGCCGACTGCACCTCCGCCAGCGCTACCTTGCGGATGGGCTTATTCTTCGCCTGCTTGATGCCGATCAGCGTGGCGTAGCGCAGCTTGTTGATGCCGGATTGAATCGTGAGCACGGCGGGCAGCGGCATGTCGACGAACTGAAAAAATCCCGCTTCGAGTTCGCGCTTCACGCGGATGCCGGTGTCGTTCTTCTCAATCTGCATAATGATCGTGGCGTGCGGCCAGCCCAAAAGTTCGGCAAGGATGACGCCTGTCTGCGCGTAACCGTAGTCGTCAGATTGCAGGCCAGTAAAGATCAGATCGAACTGTTCATCTTTGATCGCGGCGGCGAAGGCCTTCGCAGTGTTGAAAGCATCGAGTCCCACGAAAGCATTGTCTTCAAGATGAATCGCGCGATCGGCGCCCTTGGCCAGGGCTTCGCGCAGCACTTGCTGGGCACGCGCCGGGCCGGAGGTGATGACCACCACTTCTCCCTTATGTTTTTCTCTTTGCCGCAGCGCCTCTTCGAGCGCGAAGGCGTCCGGCTCGTTCACTTCATACGACACGTCTTCGCGGATCCACGCCGCGGTTTCGTTGAGCTTGAGCGGTGCATCCTTCTGTGGCACCTGCTTCATGCAAACCAGAATTTTCAAAAACGTCACTCCTTACCGGCAGGCTCTGAGACCAAAAGCCAAACCGGTAAGTATAAATGACGCGGTTGCGGAACGGGTGAGGAAGATAAGAGAAGAACGATAAGAGAACCAATCGAAGCACGATGCACACGGAGTGCGTCCATCCCAGCGTTTTCATTCGCGGACCGTTGTGCCTTCGTGGTTCTACTTCTTGAATTCGAAGGGCTGCACCAGAACCCACACGGTTTCGTCGCGCTTGTTATAAAACAGCGTGACCGTCACGTCGCAGGGGCTCTCCTTGAACGCAAAGTGAAAGCGGAACGTGCACTGTAATTCCCCGGCGTCAATCCCCTTCTGGAATCGTCCGTAAAATTCCTTTATGTCCGTGCAAGGCGCGATTTGCTTGAAAAAATTCTTCCCCACAACCCGCTGCCGGGCAAGCCCCGAAAGATCCGCTTCGTAGGCGTTATATCGCAGCACCGTGCCTGCGGCATCGAGTTGGATGACCCCATAAGCCAGCGAGTCCAGTTCTTGCTCGCTGATGGAGTCAACCTTCTGAAAGAAAAAGGAAGGAGCTGTTGCGGAACTTGAGGACATAAATTCTCTTCGGGCGATGAAGGTCTGCGTGGTGAATCCCCTCATCTTCACGCAACGAGAGCCCCAGCTGGAAGCGGAATCGGCGGGAAGGATCAACGCTTCGACAAGCGATTCCCGTTTTGAGGTTTGTACGCAAACGGGAAGGCCTGAAGATCAGAGTGCCGCAATTACTCCGTAAACACCACCGACTGCACTCCCGAAATCTCAAACCGCTTGCGGCACCGCATGTTCTTGCAGGCCATCAGGTCGTCTTTGCGGAGCATGTAGGATCGTGCTTTGGCGAAGCGGGCGCGGTCACGCTCGTCGGCGCGCCCGGCAAGCTGGCGCTTCTTGGTGCGCACCACCCAGGTGACTTCGTACTCAGCGGGCTGGTGGCAATGCGGACAGTTTAATGTTGCCGGTTTCTTCTGCGTGCTCTCGTCGAAAAAATCGCGTTCTTCCATGAAGCAAGATTATTACATGTTCGATACCGTACATGCTATGGCAAGATGCTATGGCAACATGAATGTCGGAGTAGGCAGGAAAATGGCACGCAAGAAAAAAGCAAAACGGTTCCACACGGTGCAGGCCGTAAAAGAGTTGGCGCGGGAGCGTCTTGGCGCGCCTCCGACCGGGAAAATAGTTCCTCACAAAAACAAGAAAACGGAAAAGCACAAGCCCACGCTGGGTAAGCTGTTGAGCGAAGGCGAGTGACCTAAGGCTAGTTGAAGGCCGCGCTCACAACCCGGTCTGCCTGCAGTAACACTGTGCAAACGGTTCCCGTGCTGCTATCGCAGTTCGTCCACGCGACCGAGGTCGAGGGACTGACGGGTGCGGCGGTTAGCTCCACTGTGGTACCGGTTGTGAATTGTGCTGCACAGACCGTTCCGCATGTAATACCGGCAGGAGCACTCGTGACAGTGCCGGTTCCAGTCGTAATCGTCACCGACAGATTGCTGAGCGCGCCGCTTTGCGGGCAACCGAGGCTAGCCGGCCCGTCCACTGTGATAAAAGCGGAGTTGCTGGTGATTTGATTGGGGCTGTCGTAATACGTGGCATAAACATTGGCCGTTCCGCAGCCGAGACTTGGGCTTACCACCCCGCCACTGGTAACTGTGGCGACTTGCGGTGTATCAGAAACCCAAGTCACGAGAGTCGTGATGTCCTTGGTTTCCGGCGGGTGGGCGTAGGTTCCGGAGGCCGTGAAGTTTACGAAAAGGCTGGTATCGACTGCTCCGAACGTCGCTCCCGTAGGCGCAATCGAAATCGAAGTCAGATGCTGGTTGAACCCGCAACTGGACAGGCTCAAGAAAAAGGTCGCGGCGGCAATCAGTGCAAGGACGCTGAACCACTTCCGGCTCATCACGACTCCTGAATGAAACAACCCGGCTGAAGACTCGCACAGCGGGGGAAGAGTAAATTTAGTCAAAGGTGGGGCAAAAAGCAACTGCTAACAGCTCGAGGTAGTGCGCCACTGAGGCACTACCCAGCTCGATCAAGAACGTCTCCTCACCCTTTCACCGCCTCGGCGACAAACTCGACAAACGTGCGAATGTCCGCCTCCGTAGTGTCGAACGAGCACATCCAGCGCACGATCGACTCCTCTTCGATCCACACATAAAAAAAGTACCGCTTCATAATCTTCTCAATCGCATGTCGCGGAATCTGCACGAAAACTCCGTTGGCTTCGACCTTCCACACAACTTTGACCGCGGGAATGTGGCTCACTGCCCTTTCCAGCACGCGAGCCATGCGGTTGGAGTGTTCAGCGTTGCGCCGCCACAGATCGCCGGTGAGCAAAGCCTCGAATTGCGCCGAGACAAAGCGCATCTTCGAGGCCAGTTGCATGCTCTGCTTGCGCAGGTAGAGCAAGTCCTGCCCCTGTTCAGGATGGAAGAACACCACGGCTTCGCCGCCCAGGATTCCATTCTTGGTGCCTCCGAAAGATAGCGCGTCCACGCCGAGATCGCGCGACGCCGCGCGGAGTGTTTGACCGAGCGAGGCCGCAGCGTTTGCAATTCGCGCGCCATCCATGTGTAGAAACATGTCATGCTCGTGGGCGAAACGAGCGAGCGCCTGAACCTCTTCCGGTTGGTAAACCGTACCCATCTCGGTGCACTGCGTAATGGAAATGACGCGCGGCTGCGAATGATGTTGGTCGCCGATCCCGTGATAAGCCTGCCGAACCGATTCCAGCGTAATCTTTCCATCCCGATGCGGCAGCGGAATCAGTTTGCACCCGGTGTGCTTCTCGGGCGCGCCGCATTCATCGGTATAGATGTGCGCGTAGTCGCTGCACAGCACCGACTGAAACGACCGCGTCAGGGCCTGCAGGCTCAGAACATTCGCGCCCGTTCCGTTGAAGGTGAAAAAAACTGCGATGTCCGATCCAAAATGCTCTTCGAACTTCTGGATCGCCGAACGGGTGTAATCATCGTTGCCGTAGGCGATCACATGGCCTTGGTTGGCGCGGCCAATCGCTTCCAGAACCTCGGGATGCACGCCGGCATTGTTGTCGCTGGCAAAGCCGCGGGCAGGCTGGGCGGGAGTCTTCATCCGCAACAATGTAGCAGAAGCGAGAGTATCTAAGGACAAAGTCCGCGGTTCTAACGTGGGTCACCTTTCGCTTCGGCTTCCTCTTTGCGCTTCACCATTTCTTCCCCGGAGGCCAGCAATTATTTTGCGTCCAAATGGCGCTCCCAGCAATCTTCTATCGGAAGGCTGATACCGGGATTGTGCACTCGTCTAATTTGGCGGCGCAGTCGGCTGGGGCCGGGTAGGTTTCTCGCCTTTCATCAAATGGTTAAATGGTAAATTCATGTCCGTGAATCCTCGCAATCTTCTAATTCGGAGTCTTCTACTCGTAGCACTTGCTGCCAGCGCAAGCACGTTAGCCTGCTCGGGCAAGGCCTCGCCGAATGCTCAGGCGGGTGGGCCGCATGCAATGCCGGTGAAAGTGCAGGAAGCCCGCGCCACAGCAGTAGACGACGCCAGCGAATACGTAGCCACACTGAAGTCGCGCGATTCGGCCGTCATCATGCCGCAAGTCGAGGGGCAGATCACCAAAATCCTGGTGCACTCCGGCGAGTCCGTTAACTCCGGTGCGCCGCTGATGGAGATCGATCCGCTCAAGCAGCAAGCCACGGTGAACAGCCAGGAAAGTTCGCGCGCCGCACAGGAAGCGAGCTTGAGCTACGCCAAACAGCAGTTCCAGCGCACCCAATCACTCTATGCGGCGGGCGTGGTGAGCCGGCAGGAACTCGACCAGGTGAAGTCCGCCATGGACAACGCGCAAGCGCAACTCGACTCGCTGGGAGCGCAGGTCCGTGAACAGGAAGTGCAACTTCATTACTACAGGGTGGTGGCGCCCTGGGCCGGCATTGTTGGAGATGTTCCGGTGCGCGTCGGCGATCGCGTCGCTGTCACCACGCAGTTAACGACCGTCGATAAACCCGGCAGCCTCGAAGTCTATCTCTATGTGCCGATTGAACGCTCCGCGCAGCTCAAGATGAATCTGCCGGTGCAGATATTGGATAGCGAAGGCAAGGTGCTGGCCGATAGCCGCGTCGACTTCATCTCACCGCAGGTGGATACCACAACACAGACCGTGCTGGTGAAGGCGCGCATCGCCAACAGCAATGACGCGTTGCGGCAGTCGCAGTTTATCCACGCGCGCATCGTGTGGGGCACGCACCAGAACCCGCAGGTTCCGATCCTAGCGGTATCAAGGCTCGGAGGACAGTATTTCGCCTTCGTCGCTGAACCGCAGAATGGCGGATCGTACGTAGCCCGCCAGAAACCGCTCAAGGTCGGGCAGACGGTAGGCAACGATTACGAAGTTCAGGATGGCCTCAAGCCCGGCGATAAAGTAATCATTTCCGGAACGCAGTTCCTGCTGGATGGCGCGCCCGTGATTCCGCAAAGCTGAGAGAGGCGGGCTGCGGCTTTCGGGCTCCGGGCTCTCGCTCTTAGGTTGTGAGATTCAAACAATAAGCAGTTGGCGATTAGCAATTAGCCGGGAAGGTGTCGTCGAGCCAAAAGAACCTGTCAGACCGGCTGAATGCTGAGTGCTAATTGCTGAGTGCTAATTGCTAACTGCTAATTGCTACTCGCGTTGCCGAAGCCCGAAAGCCAAAGCCCGAAGCCCGATCTTCTATGTTCGTTGAATTCTTTATCCGCCGCCCGGTGTTCGCGTCAGTCTGCGCCCTGCTGATTATTCTGGCGGGCGCGGCCGTCATTCCCACGCTGCCCATCTCTCAGTTTCCAAATCTGGCTCCGCCGCAAGTAGGCGTCACCAGCTTCTATACCGGCGCCAGCGCGCAGACAGTCGAGAGCGCGGTCACCATTCCGCTCGAGCAGCAGATCAACGGCGCTGAGGGAATGAAGTACATCACCTCGACCAGCGGCAACGACGGTTCGAGCACCATTACCGCCACGTTCGATCTGAATCGCGACCCCGACCTCGCGACGGTCGACATTCAAAACCGCGTCAACACCGCACAAGGTCGCCTGCCCGCCGCTGTAAAAAATGTTGGCATAACCACGGCAAAAACTTCGCAGAACTTCGTCTTCGGCGCCGCCATCCAGGCCGACGCTAATACGTACTCCACGCTATTCCTCAGCAACTACCTCGATGTGTACGTCAAAGATTCGCTCAAACGTATTCCGGGCGTCGCCGACGTCATCATCTTCGGCGAGCGCAAATATTCCATGCGCCTCTGGCTCGATCCCGGGCGCCTCGCCGGTCGCGCTCTCACTGCGCCCGACGTGGTCAGCGCGCTCTCGGAGCAGAACGTGGAAATCGCTGCCGGCCAGGTCGGCCAGCAACCCGCCCCTGAGGGACAGCAGTACCAGATCAGCGTTCGCGCCGTCGGACGCTTGAGCGAGCCCAGCCAATTCGAAAACATCATCCTCAAGACCAATAGCGATGGAACGCTCGTCCGCCTGAAGGATGTGGGACGAGCCGAGTTGGGCGCGGAAGACTACGGCACCGATCTGCAATTCGATGGCAAGGATGCAATCGGCATGGCCGTTACGCAGCTTTCCACCGCGAATGCGCTCGATGTTCACCGGCGCGCGCTGGCAGAACTCGAGCGGCTTTCGAAAAGCTTCCCTCCCGGAATGCACTACAAGGTCGCCTTCGATACCACGGACGCAGTCAGCGAATCCATTCGCGACGTGGTCTACACCGTAGGCTCGGCGATTCTGCTGGTCATCCTTGTGATCTTCATCTTTCTCGGCGACTGGAGGACGACGATGATTCACTTCATCGCCACTCCGGTTTCTCTCATCGGCACCTTCATCTTTATTAAGTTGCTTGGCTTCTCCATCAACACTCTGACGTTGTTCGGTATCACGCTGGCCACAGGTTTGGTGGTCGACGATGCGATCGTCGTGATTGAAAACATTGAGCGCCACATCGCCGAGGGCGAACACGATTCCCACAAAGCCGCAGCGGCCGCGACCGCCGAGATTACCAGCGCCGTCATCGCAACTTCGCTGGTGCTGGTCGCGGTGTTTGTCCCGGTTGCATTCTTTCCCGGAACAACCGGCATTCTGTTTCGCCAGTTTGCGCTGACCATCGCATTCTCCATCGCAATTTCCGCATTCAACGCGCTTACCTTGGCTCCGGTGCTGGCGGCAATTTTTCTGAGCGGTCCCCACCGGCAAAAATGGTGGTGGTTGCAAAAGTTTGACGACGGCGTGACTGTCATGACCGGTTGGTACCGTCGCCTGTTGGGTTTCCTGCTGAAATACAGGCTGGCGATGATGGTCGTATTCGTCGCCGGTCTGGGACTTACTTACCTTGTCTTCAAAAGCGTGCCGACGGGCTTCGTCCCCGATGAAGACCAGGGCTATTTCATCATCGTGATGCAGGCGCCCTCGGGAGCGTCGCTCGAATACACGAAGGGGATTGGTAGGCAGGTGGCGGGTATGCTGAGCGATGTCACGGAAGCCGAGGGAACGTTTTCGATTGCGGGCTTTGGATTTTCCGGCAGTACCTCGAACCAGGGACTCATCTTCGTTCCGCTGAAGCCCTACTCCGAGCGCAAAGGCGATCAGCACACGGCGACAGCCATTGTGAACCGAGTTCGTCCCAGACTGTTTGGCATTTCGGGCGCGATCGTGTTTGCCACGCTTCCGCCCGCCATTCAGGGTCTCGGACAATTTGGCGGCTTTCAATTCGTCATACAGGATCAGGCTGCGCACCGGCTCGATGAACTCGCTAGCACTACGCAAAGCATCATCCGCCAGGGCTTCGCGCGCAAAGATCTGGTCGGACTTTATAGTTCGTTCACGGCGAACGATCCGCAATATCTTGTAACCATCGATCGTGAGAAGGCGAAGAGCCTGCATGTTCCGTTATCGCAGATCACTGACACGCTCAGCGTCTACATGGGTTCTTCCTACGTAAATGACTTCGATTTCAACAACCGCTCCTATCGCGTTTACGTGCAGGCCGACAAGCAATTCCGTGCCAACGCGCAGGACATGAAGCAGTTCTATGTGCGCTCCGATAGCGGCGCGATGGTGCCACTCGACAATCTGATCAGCGTCACGCAGACCACAACGCCGCAGGTGATCAGCCACTACAATCTGTTCCGCTCCGCGGAAATCGATGGCTCGGCTGCCCCCGGCAATAGTTCCGGGCAGGCGATCGCCGCGATGGACGAGTTGGCCAAGAAGATGCCGCAAGGATTCACCTACAGTTGGACTGGACTGTCGCTTGAAGAATTGCAGTCGGGTGCAACCACGGCAATCCTCTTTGGATTAGGCGTAGTGGTCGTGTACCTCACGCTCTCTGCGCAGTATGAAAGCTTCGTGTTGCCGTTCATTGTGTTGCTCGCCGTGCCCATGGCTCTGCTTGGAGCACTGGGAGCGCAATGGTTACGTGGATTGCAGAACGACGTTTTCTGCCAGGTGGGACTCGTCATGCTGGTTGGGCTGTCGAGCAAGAACGCGATTCTGATCGTCGAGTTCGCCGAGCAACTGCGAGGACGCGGAGTCCCTCTAGTTGAATCAGCCATACAGGCAGCCGCGATTCGCCTGCGTCCGATTCTCATGACTTCGCTGGCGTTCATTCTCGGCGTCGTGCCTCTGGTCATCGCCACCGGCGCGGGTGAAAACGGACGTCACTCCGTGGGCACAACTGTCTTCGGCGGCATGATCATGTCCACATTCCTGAATCTGTTCTTCATCCCAGTGCTATATCTGATTATCGAAGGCTGGCGGGAACACGGGAAGGCTCCGGTAAAGAGAGCTTAAGAGCCGGCATTACTCTTACTTCGAAATGCGTCTGGATTTGCGTGCAGAGTTACGCCCGGCTTGCTTCTTTGCCTTCTTCTGGCGCGCCTTGCGCCGCAGCTTGGCCATCCATTCTCGCGAATACATAGTCCCGCGGCACTTCGGCGAACCGCAGTGGCAGGGCGCAGGATCGTCATCGTCGTAAAGGTTGTAATCCCAGAGCAGTTCTTCGCCGGCGGCAATCTCGCGTAGCGCAAAGATCCACGCCCGGCCTTTGACTTCATCGATCTCACAGTTGGGATCGCAGGAGTGATTGAAGTACGCTGCGATCCCCTCGCCGTCGATTACGGTCTTGCCGTCTTCTAATCCATAAAGGTAGGTGCGGGGCGCTTCATCGTAAAGCCGGTCGGCTTCCTCCGGCGTGATGCGCGGACCGTCATACTCGACAAGACGCGTTCCTTTGCGAACCGCCGTTGTAGTGAAAACTCCAACCGAATGAATTTTAGAAGGACGAACGACGAGAGGCATGCACTAATTTCGCACGACTGAGACGTTTCGCGGAAGACGAAAGGATAAAAAAGTTTGCGGAGAAGCTGGCCGCTACAAATCTTTGCCCTCGTTGCCTGATCGAGAGACTAAGACGATGTGTGTTCGGCGATCAGCGTGTCGAGCTTTGCCAACAGCGCGCCATTGCCTTGCCGCGGATAGTCCGCCAACCTTTCTCTAAAGACCGGCAGGTTGTAGAGGAAAGACTCGACGCGCTCTTTATTCAAGTCTTCCCAATAGGCGCCGTATCCCATTTTCTGCAGCCAGTAGGCATTGAAGATCTGTTCGAACTGGTGGTCCACGGGGACTGCGAGGTAGGGCTTTGCGAGATGCAGGGCTTCCGTCACCAGCGAGAATCCGGAGTTCGCCACGATCGCTTTGGCGCTGGTGAGGTCGCGCATAAATCCATCGAGTGACGGCTTCTTATAAACGATGTTGCCTTCCGTTCCATCGCGGCCGAAGCCGTAGGCGATAAAGCGTTTCGCGCACTGCGCTCAATGTCTTCGCCAGCGCTGGCGCCGGTGCGGTTACGTAGACCAGTACGTGTTCGCCCTGCGTCGGGGTCGCTTCGAGAATCTCCTGGCGCAGCAGCGGGGGAAACAGAAACGTGTTTCGCTTCTTCACGGGCGCAGTGAAGAATGAAATGACGAGGTAAGCGTCGGCGTGCGGAGTCATCAGCCGCGTTACAAGCTTCGCCGCCGCGGCATCGCGCTGGTATTGCCGCGGATAGGATACCGCAGCATTTGTAAGGCAATGCTGGTTATCGATTGAGATGACGGGCAGCCCCATTCTGTGGCCGACGTGGCAACTCAGAGGCTCGAAGTCGGTGATGACGAGGTCGATCTTCCAGGTCGACATCAAGTGCCTGAGTTGGTGCACACTCTTCGCGGCCTCGCGCATCGTCAACAGATTGTTGGCCAGCGTGCGTTTGTAGCGCACGCGATTGTTCACATAGGCGATGCGGAAGCCGAAAACTTCGGTGACTTCAAACTGATCGCTGAGGTTGCGCATTCCGCGATCGAACGAAGCTACGTGGAGCGTGTGACCTTGCTTGCGCAGATGAGTGAGGACTTCCTTCGCGCGAGTGGAGTGGCCGGCGCCTTCGCCGTTGACTCCGTAGAGAATGTTGGCCATGGGTCGAAGCAGTATAAAGCAGGAGGGTCAGCGGAAAGACGGACCGCTTCGCAACGCAACCCTCGGCTCAAAATATAGTTGGCTCGGGCTTGTGGTGTCTGTGCCTTTGGCATCGAGATCCGGGTGTAAAAAATTTCGGATCGAATCCGCTTAATTCCTTTGAATCAGCTACTTACGGACCTTTGATCTGCTTCTGGTCCGGCTAAAATCCTGATTCTAAAGAACTTGACTGCAAAATCCTGGATCGATTGGACTTAGCCAGGCTTTTTCGATTGTCAAAGAGCGTGTGGGTATTTGGCTTGATTATCGGACTAAGTCGGATTGCGGCGCAAGGTTAGATGTCACACGGTCGCTGTTCATATATTGGTTGGTCTCGTGCAGTTGGGGCAGCATCGGCGGGGACCTAGCATTAGCGAGTTCGGTTTCCGGGTAGTCGACCGACGGTTTAGGGGAATCGATTTTTGGGGTTGTGAGCGCTGTCGCGATTCATCGCCAATCATGAGGAAGGTTGCGCGGCAGCGATGCGTTCCAGAATCTCGGACAGCCTTGCCGATTCGATGTCGGAGACATCCACGCCGTAGACCTCGTTGATTTTGGCAATCAGCACTCGATTGTCGTCTGAGGCGTGAAAGTCCCATAGGCTCGATTTGTCGGAAATCCAAGCCCAATCGAGGTTCAGCACGCGGCGGACGAAATCTTTGGTTAGCTCAGGATGAGCGTCGACGCGCTCCCGCGAAGCAAACTCGATGGGCACGTGTGTCCCGGGTCGAGGGAGCGCCCTGCGTTCGTCCGCTCTCCTGGCATTTTCGGCAGCAAACCTCTTTTGCAATTCCTCCAGCGTCTCCCCCTTCGTATTACCGCCGCCACTGATAACCCACCAGTTCACTATCGAGGCCGAGTATCGGTGCTGTTTCAAACGTGTACCGACATAGGCCGGATCAATAGCGTGCTCACGCATAGAGATTGGGTAGTCGGAAAGCGTCCAGTCTCGCTTCAATAGCGACATGGACCACTTCCACCCAGCATGAATCTGGTTCCGTAGCCCGACTATCGAAGCGAGTGCCATGATTGAGGAGACTGAGAAAAACTGCCCCAACATTTTACCCGGAAGCGCAGGTCGTCAACTGCTGAAATCAACTGCTGAGGACAGGCGATTATCGCTCATTTAGGTGGTGAAATCACGACGTCCTCCAGTCGACTCCTCTGGCGGACTTTACGCCCCCGCTGCATTAGCTGAAGCGGACATGCTGGACAATCTGCTGCCGGTGATTGTTGGTACTAGCTGGATCTGCACGAGGCGCGCGGGCGAAGCTTGCTCTTTTTTCGCCAGCAGATTCTTTGAGGGGATTCCGGTGCGGGCGAAGGATTTCTCGCAGTCGGCGGTGGAGGGGCCGCGCATATTGCCTTCGAGGTACGCTAGGCCGGGGCAGCGAGTGCAGGTGGAACCGTGCGCGCACTGCGAGCAACTTGAAAGATCGCGCAGGCGAATCGAGCGGACCTCTTTCAATTGCTCGGAGTTGCGCCAGATGTCGATGAAGCGCTGCTGGCGCACGTTGCCGCACGACAGGGGAAACTGCACGCAGGGATAAAACTCTCCGTAGGGAGAAACGTAGCAGGCGGTGTGGCCGGCGCTGCAGGGCAACGACTCCATGCTGTCTTCATCGGGCGCGGGCGGCGGGGCGCAGAATTCTTCGGCGTTGCCGACGAGCGTCTCGTCGCGGAACAGAGTGCGCAGCGCCGGTTCTCCTGCGTTCAGGTCGAGAATTGCGCGGTCGCCATCCATCATCGGAGTGATCGTTGGGTCGAGTGTGTATTCGGCATCGATTTCGTGCGCCAGTGATCGGACGTCCTGATAATCCTGCATGTTCTGGTTCATCAGGACGTTGGCTACAATCACCTTCAAACCCTGCGCCTTCAGAAAGCGAATTGCCTTGATCGAGCGCCGCAACGACCCTGGAACTTTGGTGATCGCGTCATGCACCTCAGGCTTGTGCGAATAAATGCTGACTTGAATCGACTCGACGCCGAGATCACGCAGACGGGCAGCCTGCGCTTCGCGAATCAGCACGGCGTTGGTCTTGAGCTTGATGCAGAAGGTGAGGTCGCGCGCATACTCCAGGATTTCGAAGAAATCCTTACGCAGAAAAATTTCGCCGCCGCTTAACGTGAGGATGAAAACACCTGCCTCGGCCATTTCCTTGAGCAGGTGCTTAATCTCGACCGTGGTCATCTCGCCGTGATCGTGGTGATCGAGGTAGCAGTGAATGCACTGCTCGTTGCAGCGGTAGGTGAGATCGAGTTGCACGCTGAAAGGCACGCCGAGTTCGAGCGCGCGGTTGCTCATCTCCTGCATTAAGGCACTCATCGTTTTAGCGACCTCGGCTGCGACTCGGGTTGAGACTCGGGTTGTTGCGACGAGTGAACTGACGCGACCGGCTTGGGGATTGGCTGGTCTGAGATCTGCAGGATGCCGTGCTTGGCGAGGTCTTCGGCGAGCGATTCGGCGTCACGCAGGGCTTCTTCGGGCTGTACCTGGAATTCTGTGCAGATGCGGTGCTCGACGATCTGGTCGAGTGGTGTGGCGCCGTCGGCGGCCTGCCAGAGAATGGTTGCGGTCGGGTTCAGAGTGAAGAGCGTCGATCCCTGGCCTGACATTACCAGCATTTCTTGGCCTAACATGCGGGCGGCGATTCGAGGGCTGCGCGCTATGTAGATTTTCTTATTCATTGTCATCCGATCATCTTTATCCGATCAGTTCCCAAACGCGCGCGTCCGGCACAAAGGTGAGCCGGTAAACCGGAACGCGAGAGACGAAGTCGCACGCCGCTTGGAACGCACTATGAACCATTTCCGAATCTTCAGCGAAGAAAAGCATGTTGGCCAGAAGTTCGCGTCCCGCGTCGGACGTGGTTACCGGGTCGATGCGATTCTCGGGACCCTGCGCCAGCAAATACAACGCGGCTACCGGCGCTGAGGTATTCTCGCCGAGCTTCGCCAGTTCTCCGGTGAAGGGCGTGCCGAACGCGACGTAAGACTCGCCGTTTGCGGAGTCATGTATTTTGCGGACGTACGAGATTTCATCGGTAAGAAGAGTCGCGTCGGGCGGGGCCAGGCGCGAGATCGTCGTCTTCCCTGCTCCCGAGACGCCGGCGAAGAGAAATGCTTTACCGTTGCGAATCGCGCTGGCGGAGTGCAAAAGAAATCCTCCGCGCTTCGCGAGCACGAGCGTATGGGTGATGCGCAGAACGGCGTCGATGGAATAGGGGTTTGCCGACTGGCGGATACAGCCGCGCCGCGATGCGGGGTCCAATTCGGCGCGGAAATCGCCGCGCTGCATGAACCAGCGGCCTGAGCGATAGGCTACGCTTAAGTCCGCGTCGGGATCGGCGAACGCAGGCGGCACAAGCTCGACATCGAAATCGAATTCGGCTCTGGCATCCGCGCCGGTTTCCGCGGTGACGAAGCCGGCGTAGCGTTCTTCGAGCATCGCGAGAAAATCTGCATCGGCGGTATTCACGCGGACGGCGACGCCACCGATCGCGATCACCACGCTGCCGCGCTCGACTTGTGTGGCTAAACCTATCATGCTAACCCTTGGCACGCTAACCCTGGCATTGCAGAACTGATTCCCTTGTTTCGGATTTCGCTGAGATTGGAATCGTGCGATGCAGATAGACGAGAGCGCGCGCTGCAATAAAAGATCGCCGCACTACTTTTGTTGTGAGTTTCGCAGCCACACTTGACTTCGAGCGCATCGCGACGCACCTTCCATCCCGAATGACGTAGTTGACACGCCCGAGCAACTCACTCTCTTTCACGGGCGGATCGGGCATGGGCATCGCATCGCCCTGGGTTATCCAATCGGGACTTCCGGAGTTTTCTTCGCGGGAAACGATGCGATGGGCACACAGCCTGCCATTCCTTCTGACAAGCACGACCTCTCCGACCTTGACTTGATCTGCGCTGACGCGCTCGACCACCAGCGTGTCACTCGGCCAAATGGCCGGCAGCATGCTCCAACCTGTGGCTGAAAAACGAAGACTGCCGAATGAGCGCAGAACTTCGCATGCGAGTTCGCACTTCAATCGGTGAGCATCGGCCGCAATAGGACCCAACAAGCTCATGACACCTTCAGACTGGTACATGAGCCCTGCGTTGGAGAAATCTTGCCGCACGTCAGCGCCGAGATCACGAAGACCTGCTCGTAGCGGAAGCCCGGTTTCTCGTACGGTTTTTTCTCGATTGCCGCTGGACGCGGCTCTTCTCCAGATGATTGATTGATTGCCATAATGGTCGTCCCTCACTAGCTAAGGCCGATTGCGATTCCGCAAGGCGCATCCGGACTTTCGTCTGCTATAGGAACCACATCATACACCCCTTGGATTTCAGGAAATGCCGAAAATTTATGTGCGCGGGGGAGATTTCCACAGACATTTCCACTTCGCAGACGGCCGGGCAGTCAGCGTCGTAGCGAAGATCCCTTCGACTTCGCTCAGAGCTTGCCCTGAGCTTGTCGAAGGGATGACACCATCGATGGTTGAAAATATTGGCACTGAGTTAAGCTATCTCTATGGACGATCACGAGTTGGGCGGGTCGGGTTCGGGGAGCGGGGCGCTGGTTCCGGGAAATTACGGGAGGCTCGTCCTGCTGATGCCGGGGAGCCGCAGAGAGGAATTCACGTTATCGAAGTCTCGCGTGACCGTCGGCCGTTCTTCGATTGCTGACATTGTGGTGCGCGACCCGAAAGTTTCTCGCAGGCATGCCTTGATTGAGTGCAATGCGGAAGGCTGCACTGTGATCGATGCCGGCTCACCGAACGGAACCTGGATTAACGGTGTGCGCGTTGAGCGGCGACTGCTGAGGCCCGGTGACACGGTCGCGATGGGCGGCGTGACCGCGGTCTTTGAAACTGGCGTGTCTGAATCCGATGATCAGCGGACGCGGATCGATTCTGACGCCGACATGGACGTTGCACTCTCTCAGGTTTCGCTGAAAATGGAAGTTCAGGAAACCGATACGGCGCGGCTGGCGGTGCACGTAGCTGACAAGACCTGGGAGGTCGCGCTCGACCGCGAGACGCTGGCGATTGGGCGCTCTCCGGATAACGATCTTGTGCTCGACCGGCCGGGGGTTTCGCGCCGCCACGCGCGCATTGAGCGCCGCGGCGAAGGCTTCTTGATTCAGGATTTGAATAGCGGCAACGGCACGCTCGTCGGCGGCGTGAAGATCGATAAACATTTGCTGGCGGATGGCGACGCGATTCGCATCGGCGATGCGCGTTTGATTTATAAGGCGGTGTTCTCCGGCGAGGATTTGACCATCGTTGATCAAGCGCAGAAGCCAGCGCGGCGGCCGGTCGTGGTCATTCCCGGCCTTGGAGGTTCCAAGCTTTGGCGTGGCAGCCAGTTGGTTTGGCCTAATCTTCGCCACCTGCTGGCGCACGTGGAAGAGTTGGCCATGTCGAACGAGCTTGAACCGCGCGGGCTGTTGGATGAAGTGGTCATCATCCCGAACTTCATTAAGCTGCAGCAATATGGCGCGCTGAGCGATTATCTGGTGGAAGAGTTGGGATATGAGCGTGGCCGCGACCTGCTGGAGTTTGCTTATGATTCGCGGCAGGACGCGCGCGTGACGGCGCGCAAGCTGGGCGCGGCAATTGAGGGATGGAAGGTTACGGCTCCGATTACGATTCTTGCGCACAGCCTAGGGTGCCTGGTGAGCCGCTATTATGTTGAGCGGCTCGGCGGCGCAAAGAAAGTTGGCAGGCTCGTGCTTATGGGTGGTCCGCATGCCGGCGCGCCGGAAACTCTGGTGACGATGATGGAAGGCATGAACATCACTCCGCTGGGATTGCTCGACCGCAAGTTTCGCGAGGCGATGGCAACGTGGCCGTCGACTTATCAGTTGTTGCCGAATTATCCGAGCGTGTTCACTGCGGCCGGAACCGATTTGGATGTGCTGGCGAACAATAACTGGCTGCCGGAACCGAGTCGCGGACTTCTGGCTGCGGCCCGCGAGTTCCGCGCCGAACTCGGTACTCGATCGAGCGTGCCTACGGTTTGCATCTTCGGGTACGGACTGAAAACGGCTACGCGGATTCGCATCGAATGCGACCCGCTCGGACTATGCCGCAGGGTCGGCGCCGTCTACGAAATGGCCGGCGATGGCACCGTGCCGGAATCGAGCGCGTGTATGGAAGGTACGGAGATTCATCCCGTGCGCCAGCATCACGGCGTTATGTTTGTGGATAACGATGTGAAGAAGCGGTTGAAACTGGAACTGACGCGCGATCTCGGTGTGAGGGTGTGAGCAGTGGATGGGTGTGGGCTACCTTCATTGCAACGGAGGAAGAAAGAGCGGCGTAGATGAAGGCATTCGCCAAATGCGCTCTGGTAATCGCTTGTTCCTTAGTCACAGGAGGCATTCTCTTCGTAAGCAGCTTCGTGGCGATTGACTTTGTGTGGACGCATTTAGTAGTCCCAAATCCCAAAGACATTGGACTCGGCGATGGGGTAATGGTTGTAGGCGGAGGGCTCATAATCGGCTGCGTCTTGGGGATTTCTGGGATAGTTTTCGTGCTCTACAAATTTTGGCCACGGAGAATTTCAAAGTAGCCCACCGCCCGAGAATGCCTTATTTGAGGAAGATGATTTCGCATGCTGTCAGAGCCGATGACCATCGAACGGTTTGAAGGCGCGAACCGCGAACGCGTGCTACGCTTGACCGGGCCGCTGACGGCGGCGACGGCGCAACCGTTTCAGAATGCTGTGCGCTCGGAAAATGCGGGAACGATTATTCTCGATCTGAGCCTCGTTCCTTATATGGATTCGGTCGGACTGGGATCTCTCGTTGGAATTTATGTGAGTTCGCAGAAATCCGGTAAGCGGATGGCCTTGAGCGGAGTGACTCCACGTGTGCGGCAGTTGTTTGAGATTACAAAGCTGGAGCCGTTCTTTCTGGCTTTTCCTACGCTGAAGGATGCTGTCGAAGGCTTGACCAACGCCGGCAGCGCGTGAAACTGCCGATGTATTCGGCTGGGACATTGTGCATAAATTTTCTTGCATAATTCAGCGCACAAACGGCCAAGGATCAATGGGCCGGCCAGCGGAAGCGGTAGGCGCGGTAGCTGTCGTAGCCCTTAGGTAGAGTAGCGTCGAAGATCAAGTGGCCATTGGCGTCGAATTCCGAGAAGCGTCCCGGCTCACCCCATCCCACGAACGTATTGCCGTTGTCCAGCGGTTGGGCGCTGCCTTGCGAGAGCACTGAAAGGTGATCGGGGTGATCAAGGGAGCGGATCAGCGTGGCAGTCTTCGCCGAAGGATCCAGTTTCAACCAGATGATGCGCGACGCGGGCATGACCGGCTTGGGATTCACTTCGTTGTCGAATATGCGCAGCGTATTGGGCCCTGCAAACACAGGGTCGTGCTGAAAAGAGAAAGCGGCACCCGGCCCGAAGCGGTAGTCGCTCTTCTTGCCTCCGAGGCGCCAGATCACCGCGCCGGTGTGCCGGTCGAGCTTGTAGATGGTTGAAGTGTGGCGCGCCGAGAGCAGCAAGTTGCCGTCGTCATCGAGCGCGATGCCGTTGATGTGGATGTAGTCCCAGGCCGCGGTCGACGAATCTGGCAGTGGCCAGTAACTCTCGTCCAACCCAACCTTGCCCAGGCTGCGCCATTCGAAAATCACTTTGCCGGTTGCCACGTCGATTTCCTGGATCGACCCCTCCCACACCGGTGCGTTCTTCGATCCACCAACCGATGACAGGTCGGCCGTCACAACGTCGTAGATGGTGATGAGCGCCGTACCTTGCGGCGTAAGCAAGAATTCATGAGCATCCGCGTTGAGTCCGTTGCCGGCCTTCACGGTGGCGATAACGTGATACGTGTCGTCGGCGATGTAGCTCACCGATGTGGCCCCAGCAAGTTTCCCGAAGTTGCTCTGCTGCGCCCACGTAAGAACGGGCTTACCAAGATAAGACTGAACGCGGAAGTCCGCCGCAACCTGACCGTTGGTCACAGGCGAGAACCAAATGACATGGCCACTGCTGTCCACGATTTCAGGGCCGACGGGCCCGGGCTGAGGGCCGCCGCCAATGCCCGCGCCTTTGGGCGCGATAAAGATAAGCCCATCGGCTTGGCCAGGACTGTTCTGGAGAACGGTGACCTTCGGCGCGCTGTCAGCGGCGGCCTTCGGTTCGTCTGACGCGTAGCCTGCAAGAGCGATGAACAGAAACGCCGCAACGGCCAGCGCACGTGTCGTCAGTGGATGCCTTATGTCTAGTAAGTCCATAGGCTATGCAGTATACCCTGAAAGTTGGATTGGAGGGGTCATTCTTAGAAGCTCGGCACAGCGCAGCTTCTGTCAGTCCCTTGGCCCGAACCGCACTCGATAAAGCGCTTGTTACAAATTCAGAACAAAAATCTCTTTTTCTACCGACCAAGGCAGGATGGTGGTAAAAGCGATGGGCCCAGTTGATGGGAGTCATCCGTCTAAGTCAGCTGGGGCGGTGGGCATCGGGAGCTACTGTGAAAACTCCATTGCATCTCCGGATTCCGGTTCTGTGGGCGACCGGAGATTCTTCTGCCGGTTCCTTTTTCGGCGAAAGCGGCACGGGATCGAGCGTGACCACGAAAGTACCCAGGTATTTCTGGCTTTTGACAATAAGCGCAGGCTTTATTTTGCTGGTGATTCTCGTCTGGGCAGAACAGAGCCAGAACTGGCTGGCGGCCCAAGCCAGTCTTAGAACGCTGCTACTGCTGTTAGCTCTAACGCTTTGGCGCTGGTGGCGGGATAGAAATACAGCCGCCGAACTTTCGATCGCGGCCGACACGTACTGCAAGGCTCTCAAAAGGCTGCTGTTGTTGGTCATGGTCGGCATCCTGGCTATCATTTCAATGGCAACCCGGTACGAGTACTGGGGCCAAGGCATTGTGGCGAGAGCAATCGGCTACGGGACTCTGGTCGCGGGAGCCGCTTTTATCTCCGGAGTGCTCTTGGGTTATCTATTCGGTCTTCACCCGACCGACAATTCTCAAAAGTCACCCGGTCAACCGTCGAACGTGACTCCCCCGACGAACCTGGTGGAGATTGCGGACTGGCTTACAAAAGTAATTCTAGGAGCCGGCCTGGTTCAACTAGCCAGCCTGCGCCATCTGACTTGGAACCTCGCGGGCACGATGGCGGAGGGAGTTGTAAAAGGCACGGCGGAGCCCGCTAACCCTGCAATTGCCCTGGCCATCATGGCATTTTTTTCCGCCTGCGGCCTCCTCTACGGCTATCTGTGGACGCGATATGAAGACGCAGTGACCGCCGATGGGGCGGGCGATGCCTCGGCTATGGAACTGGTGAATCGGTGGCTGAACGCGCGCCCAGCGCAAGATGATCAGGCGCGCTCGATCATGATGGACGCCGTCAAGACCGCTTCCCCAGTGGCGAGGATGCGGATTTTCCTCCAGGCGGAGCAATATCGCAAGTCGTCCACAGAAGATGTCAACCAGCGCTCGCTTCCCCTTCTCCAGGCGCTGGTCGATGCGGATTCACAAGGAATCTTTCATCGGAACAGGGGTCAGTACGCGCTTGCTCTCATCGGAAAAAGCAAAGATCCTACCACCCCCGGTGACGACTGGAAGAGCGCCATCAATCTCTTAAACAATGCCATTCGGATTCGGGATTTATCGAGAGAATCGGGATGGCACGAGTACGAATTTGCTCGCGCAGTTTGTCGCATCAAGCTCGATCCCAATTTCACAAACGATCCCCCGCGCGCGTCGGATGCAGCCACAGCCCAATGTATTCGAGCTGACCTGGATCAGTCCAAGGATGTTCCGGATGCGACCAGAATTCTCATTGACAAAGATCAGGTCTTGGCCAAGTGGGAGAACCTGAACAAGTAACCGCATAGGAAATTGCGGCACGCTGGGCTCTGTTGGATTTGTTACGAATCGCGAACGCGCGGATGGCAACAGCTTCGGCGAATTTTGATTATATTCACGGAAGTGATCGGACATTAGGTTGTCGAAAAATGGCGGAAGCGAGTGGGGGTCGAACCCACCGGCGACAGGAAAACCTGCCGCCCGCCGGTTTTGAAGACCGGGGCGATCACCGGATCGCATGCGCTTCCGTGAAGCAGAAACTTCCCAGAAACTTCTGTGCTTACTGCGCCGGCGCTGCAGTCTTGGCTGGGTCGGCCGCGACGGGAGCAGCGAGAGCGTCTGCGACTGGCTTCGGAAGCTTGTCGGCATTCGCCACCAGCAGGCTTATCTGCCACATCTGCGTTTCCGACAATGTGGAGCGGAAGCCCGGCATGCCCGTGAGGCGAATGCCATTCGCCACCTTCCAGTAACTCTCTCCCGGCTCGTCGTCGGTGACGCCTTTGCCTTCCGTCAACTCCGGAGGATGCGGATACATTCCCTTGGCGATCGACGTTTTCTTCTGCCCCGGCAGTCCGTGGCAAACCGCGCAATGCTCGCGGTAAAGCGTGGCACCGGCCGCGAGGTTGGGTTCGTCGGGCTGAATCGGAACGGTCTTCGGCATATCGCGTTCGACTCTCGCATTCAGAGCCGCCTGTGCCAACTTTTTTTCAAACGGCATGGGTGGCTCCGAAGTTCCCACCGGAGCCCGCCCCGTCGCGAAATAAAAGTAAACGCCGAGCGCGATCGCCGCAACGCCCACAATCATCCCTAAGACCAGCGCAGCGAACACTCGCATGAACGAAACTCCCCCTAATGTGAACGTCGACTTTACCGATGCCACAGTTACTTTGGCTGCGGCACAATTCTCAAATACGGCTTGGGTGACTTCCATCCCCCAGGATATTTCTGCTGCGCTTCATCGTTCGACACCGAAGGCAGAATGATCACGTCATCGCCCTGCTTCCAGTTCACCGGCGTAGCCACTTTGTGCTTCGCCGTGAGCTGCATCGAATCGAGCACGCGCAGCACCTCGTCAAAGTTCCGCCCAGTGCTCATCGGATAGCTGAGCTGCAGTTTGATCTTCTTGTCGGGCCCCACCACAAACACTGTGCGCACAGTCGCGTTGTCCGCAGCCGTGCGGCCCTCGGAAGTGGTCCCACTTTCAGCAGGCAACATGCCATACAGCTTCGCAATCTTTAACTCGGGGTCGCCGATCATCGGATAGTTCACCTTGTGCCCCTGCGTCTCTTCAATGTCCGCAGCCCACTTGCCGTGGCTGCTCACCGGGTCCACGCTCAGACCAATAATTTTCGTGTTGCGCTTGGCGAATTCCGGCTGCAAGCCCGCCATGTAGCCGAGTTCTGTGGTGCACACCGGAGTGAAATCTTTGGGGTGGGAAAATAAAATAGCCCAGCCATCGCCGATCCATTCATGAAAATGAATCGGGCCCTGCGTAGTTTCAGCCGTGAAATCAGGCGCGGTGTCGTTGATGCGGGGGATTCTGCCTGTGGTCTCGCTCACAGTTGCGGTGCTCATATTTTTCTCCTTGTGAATTCGATTGCTCGAAGCGGCAAAACTTGGCCAGCCGGAGTGCTCAACGCAGATGAACTTCGCGTGGAAACGAAACCCACCCGCGCCGCCGGGTGGGTTGGAAGAAATTTGGTTTGCTCCCTACCCACATGGCGGTGAACACATGCAACAACACGCGGCATTGTCGGGGCAAAACACCAAGTTAGGATAGAAGCCCGGATAAGCCCTGTCAACCGCGAGGCCGTTGCTTTACCTGTGTGATCCCGTGGCCTCTGTGGTTGAAGATTTTTGCCGACGCTGCCAACGAAATTCTGCATCGGCGAAGCCGAGACCCGCATCCTTAATCCTTCGAGAACATTGTTATTCCAACTCTCCGCGGGAACAAATTTTATGAGCCAACCAACCCGCCATCTGGCAATGACCCAGTGGGATGTCTTCTCCGCCCGTCCGCTCGAGGGCAATTCGCTGGCAGTGTTTTCCGACGGACGCGGCCTGACCGACGCCGAAATGCAATCCATTGCGAAAGAGATGAATCTCTCCGAAACCACATTCATTCTTCCTCGCGACCCCGCCATCGAGCGCGAGCAAGGCATCCGAGTCCGCATCTTCACCGTGCAGGAAGAACTGCCGTTCGCGGGACATCCCACGCTGGGCACGGCTTTTGCCCTGCGCAGCCGGGGTGAAGAAACAAAGAACGGCAAGAAAGAAGTCGTGCTCGAGTTGAACGTCGGCAAAGTTCCAGTGAGCTTCGAAGACTCAAACGGACAACCCGCATTCGGCGAGATGACGCAGATCAATCCCACCTTCGTCATGCAGCACGGTCGCGAAGCCGTAGCCCGCGCAACTGGATTGCGCCCCGAAGATTTCGACGACTCCCTGCCCATCGAAACCATCTCGACCGGAATCGCGCACACTGTAACTCCGCTGAAATCGCTGGCGGTGATTCAGAATCTCAAGATCGACCTGAACCGCGCCGCCGAATATCTTTCCAAGACCGCGGGAAGGTTTTTTTATTTCGTCACCCGCGAGACTGTCGATCGCGAAGCGCGCCTGCATGCCCGCATGCTCTTCTACAACGGAGAAGACCCGGCCACCGGATCCGCCGCGGGCTGCACCGCCGCATGGATGGTGGCGCACGGCGTGGCCAAGCCCGACGAGCGCGTCCTCATCGAACAAGGCATCGAGATGAAACGGCCGAGCCGAATTTTTGTTCGCGCGTCTTTCGATAGCAAGAGCGCAGATAGCAAGAGCAGCGCTGGCAAGAGCGCCGATGGCAAGAGCACCGATAACCGCGTAGTCAACGTGCGCGTCGGCGGCAACTCGGTTGAAATCATGCGCGGTGAAGTCTACCTCTAACGTGCCATCTCGAAGCCAAGCAGAATCGCGGCTTCTGCCACCATCGAAAAAAGTCAATAGCCAAACTCTGCCATTTGCTTCGACGCTACTTTACAGAGCGTGCGCTTACCGATAGGATTCATTTCGCTCTTCCATTCTTCACGAACAGAGAAAAATTCCGCAGAGTCGGCAACTGGCCAGCCGGCAACCAGCGGATTTCCAGGCGGTGAATGAAACCAAAACGCACGATCCTTTGTGTTGACGACAACGAACAATCTCTTTCCTATCGCAAAATCATGCTTGAGACCCGCGGCTACCGCGTGGCCAGCTACTCCCGCGGCGAAGAAGCCCTCGACCGATTCAAGCAGGGCGGCGTCGATCTCGTGGTCACGGATATGGCCATGCCCGGCCTCGATGGCCCGCAACTGATCGCCGCCATCAAAAAACTTTCGCCGCAGACTCCGGCGATTCTCATCTCCAGCAAGGTCCGCGTCTACGATCATGAATCACAAGCAGACGTATTCCTGGCCCGCGGAATGTACGCACCCGCGGACTTGCTGGAACGAATCCGCCTCCTGCTGGTCCGAAAGCGTGGCCCAAAAAAAATACAAGACCGCCATCACTTCTCACCCCGCCAAGGCGTAGCCTGAAATATCTCACCGCGGAGTACTCCGAGCACGCCGATAAAACTCTTGATCTTTTTTCGTAGTTCTCGTTTTCATAGTTCTCGTTTTAGTAGTTCTCGGCGCACTCTGCATGCTCGGCGGTGAATGTGCTTTCCATCGTGTAAACTCAACTAAAGCATGCCAGCATTCATCGAAGCGATTGATCTACACAAAACCTATCGCGTGGGAAAAATCGACGTCCCCGCGCTTCGCGGCATCTCCTTCGCTATACAAAAAGGAGAATTTGTCACCGTAGTCGGCCCCTCCGGCAGCGGCAAGTCCACGCTCTTCTACATGCTCGGCGGACTGACCCGCGCCGATTCCGGCAAAGTAATCCTTGATGGCGACGACTTCGCCGCACTCTCCGACGCCGAGCGCACCAACATGCGCAAGCGCAAAATCGGATTCGTATTTCAAAAATTCAACCTGCTGCCCACGCTCGACGCCCGTTCCAACATCGCCATCGCGCAGGAAATCTCCGGCACCAACGGCCGCGATCCCGCTTTCTTCGCGCGCATCTGCGATCTACTGGGATTAACCAAGCGCCTCAACCATCGCCCCAACGAACTTTCCGGCGGCGAGCAGCAGCGCGTAGCCCTGGCTCGCGCCCTCGTCAATCAGCCCGCCATCGTCCTCGCCGACGAACCCACCGGCAATCTCGACACGGAAAACTCCAACATCGTTCTGAAAATGCTGCGCCAGTCAAATCAGGAATTAGGCCAGACGGTTCTGATGATCACGCACAATCCCGAAGCCGCCGCCTACGGAGACCGCATCATCCACATGCGCGACGGCCGCATCGTCAAGCCCGAAGACGACCCGCAGTGGTCGGTGCATTAAGAAATGAGAAGGATTAGTCTCCCGATTCCACCCGGGATCCGCATCAGGCCTGGTCTATGGGATTCGTATCAGGGTATGCCTTCAGGCATACCGCCAAGGCTCCCGATTGATAGCGCATTCGGGCGCGGCTAACCTGGATATCGTCAGTCGTTATCCGGAGGCCCCTGCGGCCGCTTCGGATCCAGAAACACTTCCTTCTTCACCGGAGCTGCAATGCTCTCAAACGTTCGCGGAGGTTTGCTGAACTGGAAAAATTCTCCCAGATCATCATTCGCGTATGAATCCGCATAATCTCCCGGAGGAATCACTCCCAAATTAAAAATCTCCTCCGTGAACTTCAGCATCGCCCCAAAGTCCAGGCCCATCGTATTGCTCACCGTTCCCGCCGGAGTGTATGCCGACACAACCATCAACGGCACGCGGAACCCGTAGACATACGAAGCAGCATTCACCGGAGCCTTCGACGACAATGCCGGAGGTACCACGTGCTCGTACCACCCGCCCCAATCGTCCCACGTGATCA
>Ga0302177_10000031_pt1 | contig 126231 bp, 92 predicted proteins | sample I_Palsa_E1_2_FD_198780 | JGI IMG/M metagenome (GOLD analysis project Ga0302177, IMG submission 198780) | Peat permafrost microbial communities from Stordalen Mire near Abisko, Sweden - I_Palsa_E1_2 | ecosystem: Environmental > Terrestrial > Soil > Palsa > Peat permafrost | place: Sweden... | reverse complement strand
CAGCCAGTAAGCCGCGCCTGAAAGCACTCCTTCTCAATATTTACATTGTCATCCCGAGCAAAGCGAGGGATCTTGGTTTCCCTCGCCACAAACACAAACGGCGCAAACCCGAAGGCCTGCGCCGATGTTTCTACTCTCGCAACCAGTATATCATACGGCATAGGGCAAATGGGACAAATTAGCAAACTTATTTCGGTACGAATATAGTTGACTAACCAACGCATGGTTAGTCAACTATATTTTCACCCTTATTTCTCCCAGCGAATCAACAACATAGTTCCAATAACGGCTTCGCGGGGGCTTGACAAGATTTTGGCAGAAGGGCGAAGGCGGCGTTTTTCCCAGATCATCTCCCTCCTGCCGAAGGAAGCGAACTAAAGCTTTTGACCGTGTGCCACTTGATGAGGCAGAAGGAACGTTTTCGGATACCGTCCGTCGCCGCACAGTTTGAACGAGCCGAAATCCTTGTACCACGGTCCTTCAGGAACTTCTGGCTTTGACTCCGTCCAAAGGCGCAGCTGATTCAGGTCAGCGAGTCCGATATGGCGGTCGTGCATGCGCTCGATCAGATGGTCTCGAACGGCGGTGGGCAGCCCCGACCATGTCTCGATCTGCGGCATTGCTCACCCGGCTTTACTCCCCAAAGACGAAGCGACCCAGTTGGTCGCCCAACTGCTTGACCTGCTCCGGATCGTCAGCGGCGCGGAAGCGCTCGGCCAACTGGAAGAATGCCTTTTCCTTCTGCTGACGCGCTTCGATTCCCTGCTCGATCAGTTCTATCAACACCCGGTTATCGCTGAGGTCGCGTTCCTTCGCCAGCGCTTCAACCTGCCTCGCGATTTTGGGCGGCAAAGTTACGCTCCGCCTGACATGCTTGAGCCTAGCTGATTGCGCGCGGGATCTCTTCGCCTGTGCCATCGTAGCACCAGTATACACCATTATGGTGCATAACGAATCAATCACATACCCCAACAATCGCCGTCGCCGGGCTTTACAAGAGCCTCGGCGAAATCGCGTAAACGGCGACCCGAAGCCGGACAACATTGTAAGAGCTCCTTAGGATGCCGCCTGTCCGGCCCACTTTCCCCTCGAATCACCGCTCGGAATCAAGCACGTGAAGTTTGCGATCCCAAAAGGATTCGCTGTTCCCTGACCCGGGGCGAGAATCAAGGCAGAACGGGCCGCCGAGGCTGCCGGTGGACCCTCGTTCTAACGCTCCCCGACGTTTTTAGGGGCAGTGCTCTCTGCGGTGCCTGGCTGTACCCGATCCCTCCTCTGCTGATCCGCCATCCACTCATGAGCCTTCTTCACGAAATAGACATCGCAGTAAACTTTCATTTTAGCAACCTCATTAAGCGTGATACTTGGATTAGCGGTACGCTGATTGGCCAACTCCCCGCCGAGGCGGAGGATCTCGCGAAGGTCACCATGCATCCGCCCTTCCGTTAGAGAGCTCGTGATGCAGCCTTCAGCTGCGGCCTCGAACGTCGCGGCGTCACCGTCCCAATCATGGTATGCAGTCATCGCGGAGCGAAGGGCCTCATAGAATCCAATAACAATAGCGTGCTCAATCTGCCCAAAGATATCGTTCTTAGCGAGCATACCGAGGGCCTGAAAGTACCTGCTGTATGCAGCGGCTTGATCCTTATCATCAATGTGTACGAGATGCGCAAGCACCAGTGAAATGGTGGAAAGCTGAGCCTCTTTAAGTGCTTGATGGGGCCACGCTATTACCAGCTCTGGGCTCCGCTCGACGAATACTTTGGCCCTGCTCTCAAGGTCCAGAATCTGCTCGTAGAACCTTGAGACGAATGACGGCAGGTACCACCAGAAGAACCCAACGGTGCCGATGTTGAACGCTAGGACGATCATCCAGGACATCTGCATCCCAGATTGCCAAAGGAGCGCTAAGGGAATTGTCTTGAGCAGGGTGAACTGGACGAGGATTTCGCTCTTGTTCGAGCCATTTGGAAACAACTTGATCCAAGCAGATTTCTTATTCCACGCCGACAGCGGCTTGGCCCTCATGGAATGGGACCAAGATTTCAGGCGAATGTTGATCTGCCATTTCGGGATTCGAGCTTCTGCACCCTTAGGCTCCGCGCGATTGACTTCGCGCTCCAGCATTTCGCGACTTGCTCGTTCCATTGCGCTGATTGTGTCTCGCAGCCAACCAACCCATAGTTTGGCGTTGCCTTGGAGCTCCGCCAATTTCGCCAGGCTCCCTGAGCTGAACATAATGGGCGACAACTGAGGACTTTCGGTAGCCTGAAAGAGCCAATGGATCTCCTCCCGGCCCTCGTCGTCCAACTCGCGGACCTCCTTTAGTCGGTCCATTTCCAGCCTGGCCTCCGCTAGCTGCAGAAGAGCATCCAGTGCTTCGTCCGTAGGTTGGGCAATTCCAGCGGTCCTGGGGTCTACGTAAAGAGTTCTGAGGCGGGTCTCATGTATCTGCCTAGCAATGTCTTGGTGGCGACGGAATTCTTCGACCGAGATTTTCTCGGCCATGAATGCTGGCGTCCATAATGCCCAGAACAATTTTTTTTCGTGATCCTCGATAGCATCTGCAGGCGATCGGTGTTCCTCATCCGCAAGCCGCCACTCCGGGGTCAGCGATCCCATCACGATCATCGTAGCCTTCCCGATCTCCTCGAGCGCTAAGGCCGCAAGGTGGTAGGCGACGTGATTCCGTCCGGGTTTGCGAACATCCTTCGCCGAACTGAGCAGTTGATCGGCGTTTGTAACACACGCCTTGATGATCGCGTTAATCGCTCGTTATATCTCTTTCCTTCACGCTGTGCACCGCTCCATCGCCAATGCTTTGGGGCATAAACTCAGAAGACACACAAATCATCTTTCAAAACTCCCGACTCCTCAGCCCCTACCCCGCCGGCTCGACCGTAAGCTTCAATCCCACTGCCTTGGTCACGGCAACCAGTGTAGAGAGCCGAGGGTTTCCTCGCGCCGACAACGCACGATAAAGGCTCTCGCGCTCAATGCCGGCAGCCTTGGCCACTTTGGCAATGCCACCTCTGGCCTCCGCAATGCGGCGCAGCGCGATCAACAGCACGGCGGGCTCTTCGGTGTCTTCCAATGCGACCTTGAGGTATTCCGCAGCAAACTTAGGGTCCTCGCGTAATTCGCGAATTATGCACTCGTCATGCGATACGCCTCGTTATATCTTTCTTTTTGCGTTTCATTGTATGCGTGTCCTCTGCAGGTAATCCTTGAAGACATTTTTCCCGGCGGTCGTGAGATAGCGGCGAACTTCTATGACCGCAAAATCGATTGTAACTTATAGATCACATCGAAGCAAGTCCAGGCTGCGCAGGTCAGCGGGTTATCCTTGCGATACCTCCGCCGAGGCCTGCGCCGCAATCATCTATAATCACGTTCAGGTATCCCGCAAATCACAATGCATCTTCTTCCCTACTCTGCAGTTCTTATCGGCGGCGAAATTCTCGACCTTTTTACCAGTACCGGGGCTGTCGCCAAGTTTGTTCTGCTCACTTTGCTCGCGTTCAGCTTGATCTCCTGGGCGATCATTCTGACCAAATGGAGCTTGCTCCGGCGCGCCCGGGTTCAGAGTGGACGCTTCGTCCGCGCCTTTCGCAAAGCGCAACGACTGCAAGACATCGCCGCCGTGGCCGAGCAGTTTCGTCCCAGCCCGCTGGTCGGCGTCTTCGAAGGCGGATTCCAGGAGTTCAAGCGCCAACTCGCTTCTCCCGCCGCCGCGCTACGCATCAACGCGGTGCAGCGCGGCATGCAGATCGGAGCCTCGGAAGAAATCACGCGACTCGAACGCAACGTGCCGTGGCTCGCAATTACTGCCGCCGTCACTCCATTCATCGGCCTATTCGGAACCGTCTGGGGAATTATTGACGCCTTCCACGGCCTCGGGACCGCCGGTGGAGCGACACTGCGAGCGGTCGCGCCCGGCATTTCGGAAGCTCTCATCACCACCGCGGCCGGCCTCGCCGCTGCCATCCCGGCCGTGATTGCCTACAACCTCATCGGCAATTCGATTCGCGAGTTGGCCGCGCGCAGCGACGATTTCAATCTCGAAGTGCTGAACGCGATCGAGAGCATGCAGGCACAACCCGCTGCCGAAGTGAGGCGCTGATGGCTTTCACGACTCCCAACGGCCGCACGCAAACAGCTCTCGCCGATATCAACATCACTCCGCTGGTCGATGTGGTTCTCGTCCTGCTGATTATTTTCATGGTGACCGCGCCGGTACTGCAATCGGGCATTGAAGTGAGCGTGCCCAAAACGCGCACGGTCAAAGAAATCACCGAAGAGCGCGTCGTGATCACTATCAATAAAGATCAGCGGGTCTTTATGGGCAACGACGCGGTCAATATCAACGAGATCGCTGCCAAGCTGCGGCAGAAGATTCGCGACCCGCGCAACCAGTCCATCTTTATCCGCGCCGATGAGAATGTGCCGTTCGGCGCATTCGCTACGGTCATGGATTCGGTAAAGCAATCAGGCATCACCAACATCAGCATCGTCACTCAGCCCCTCGAAGAAAACCGGCAACAAAATGGCACAAAACGCTGAGATCTTTTTCGAACACGACAATTGGGGACGCTCCCTCAGTTGGTCTGCGGGATTTCACCTCGCGATCACTGGCGTAATCCTGCTCTACTCGGTCGTTTTCACAGGGAGCCGAGGTGAGGGCTGGGGTTCCGGCGGCGGAGGTTCGGCAATCGGCGTCACCTTAGTCAGTTCTGTTCCTCTGCCCGCAACGCCTGCACCGACGCAAAATGTTCTGGCCAACGAATCCAAGGGCCTGACCAAATCCGAACCGAAGGTTGAAGAAGAAAAAGAGCCCGACGCCATCGAGATCCAGGGCAAGAATTCCAAGATCAAGCCGAAAAAAGAGACCACGCCAACCAAAGAGAAAACGAAGCCAGCGCCCGAGCAACAAACCAATCAGGTTGCCTTCGGCGAAGGCGGCCCGGTCAGCGGCCCCTATGGCACATTCGACGCCGGCGGCGCGAAAGGCGGCTTCGGAGTCACCGGCGGTGGAGGAGATTTCGGCACAAGGTTCGGCTGGTACGTGCAAGTCATCCAAAAAAAGGTCTCGGAGAACTGGTTGAAGTACGAAGTCGATCCGCGGATCAACAGCGCGTCGCGCGTCTACATCACCTTTGACGTTGCCCGCGACGGCCATCCGCTTAATGTAAAGGTTGAGCAGTCGAGCGGCGTGCCCTCGCTCGATATATCGGCCGTCCGCGCCCTGCAGCGCATCGACACCTTCGGCCCACTGCCCCCGGATTACAGCGGCAGCAAGATCTCAGTGGAGTATTGGTTCGATTACTCGAGGAAATAACTTGTGTCCTTGTGCCCCAGTCGCTGCATCCATACTGTAGTTCGCGGCAGGGTCTCGATCTACGCAGGATGAGAAAATGCTAACGCATCCGGCTGATTATTCCTGAGGCCGGGGGCAGTTCACTATGATGGATGGTAATGATTCTCCTTAACTTGAACTTGCAGATGAAAAAATATCGGAGTACGATATTGTCTTCAACCGTATCTTCTTGCACTGAGTTGCCTGACGTCTCCAAACGGATGGACGACATACATCGACCAGTCTCGCGCTTTACGCGCTTTACATCTCGCGCACAGCTTCTCAGCGCCTTGAGCCTCCTGATTTTGGTCTGTTCGCTCTTCCCTGCCAGATCATTTGCGCAAGATTGGGTTCGCACTGGGTCCGGGCTGGGCGTGGATAAGGTCCGCCTTGCGGTTCCCGACTTCAAACCTTCCAACGGCGATTCGCAGAACGCTGAGTTGCTGAAAACTTTCAACGACACGTTCTGGAATGATCTGGATAATTCCGGTGTGGTCGAACTGATCTCCAAGAGCTTCTATCCTCTACAGGTGCCCGGCCAGCCGCCTGAGGTGACTTTTGGAGTGTGGAACTCGCCTCCGCCGAACGCCGCTATGCTGACCTTCGGCAATCTCGCCGTGGCCGCAGGTAAAGTCACCGTGCAAGGCTGGTTATATGACGTCAAGAATACAGCCTCGCCCGAAGTTCTCGGCAAACAGTACACTGACGTTCCCACTGGCGACGCGGTCCGCGTGATCGCGCACAGGTTTGCCGATGAGATCATCTTTCGCTTGGGCGGAGGCATTCCCGGCATTGCGGAGAGCAAGATTTATTTTGTCAGCGACCGCTCCGGCCACAAAGAAATCTGGGTGATGGATTACGACGGCTCGAATCAGCGCCAACTCACTCACCTCGGTTCCGTGTCGCTTTCGCCGCGCATCTCGCCCGATGGTTCGCGTCTCGCTTTCAGTTCCTTAACCAAGAGTGGTTGGGACATTCTGATGTACTCAATCGATCTCAACCGCGTGGTTAGCTTTCCGCATTTTGGCGGCACGAATCTTTCGCCGGCGTGGGCGCCAGACGGTCTTCACCTTGCTGTTTCGTCCTCGCGCGGCGGCAATCCGCAAATTTATGTGTGCGATTCCTCCGGCGCCAATCTTCACCGGCTAACATCCAACAAAGGTCCGGACGTTGGCCCGGTCTGGAATCGCAAGACCGGCGCTCAGATCGCTTTTGTCAGCGGTAGCACCGGATTGCCGCAGGTTTATACCATGGAGGCAGACGGCACCAACGAGCAGCGCATGACCGATCAGGGCTATGCCGTCTCACCCAACTGGTCGCCCAACGGCCAGTTCCTTACTCTGGCCTGGATTCGCAAGTACGGTCCGGGCGAGCCCGGTTCTTCCGATATCTACCTGATGGATATCGCAAGCAAACAATGGGTTCAGCTTACGCATGATGGCGGGCGCAACGATTATCCCTCATGGTCGCCGGATGGCCGCCACATTGTGTTTGAGTCGAAACGCTCGGGCAAAGAGGAACTGTGGATGATACTCGCCGATGGAACCAAGCTTCATCAGCTAACTTTTACTGGACGTAACACGCAACCAAACTGGAGTTGGAAATAAAACACTTCGTCTGAACTCGAACTATTTCGGAATTCGCAGGAGGATCAAAGGTGAAAAGGAAGAACATGAAACATCAAAGTTTGAAAGGTCTCGCAACCACTATCGCTCTGGCCGCCGTTGTTATGCTCGGCGCGTGCCACAAGAAGACAGCCCCGCCACCGCCGCCACCGCCGCCGCCACCAGCAGCGCCCACCGCTTCCATCTCCGTAAGTCCCGATACGATTCAGCCGGGGCAATCCGCGACGCTGACCTGGCAGACTTCGAATGCCACCGACGTTTCCATCGACGGCATCGGCGCGGTCCAGCCTAGCGGGACGCAGCAGGTCAACCCCAACGATTCCACCACGTATCACCTCGTGGCCAAGAGTTCAGGCGGAACGCAGGAAGCCACCACACGCCTCACGGTAACGCCGGCGCCAGTGGCAGAAGCTCCTCCACAAACTTCGGCTACGGAAGAAGATCTCTTCGGCCGCAGCGTCAAGGACATTTACTTCGAGTACGACAAGTCCGACATTCGCGGCGATCAGCAATCCGCGATCCGTACAGACGCGCAGTTCCTCAATCAACATTCCAACATAGGCTTTACGGTTGAGGGGCATTGCGACGAGCGTGGTTCCACGGAATACAATCTCGCCCTGGGCGACCAGCGCGCTTCTTCCGTGAAAAGCGCCTTGGTTTCGGCGGGAGTCAATGCCAGCCGCATCAAGACCATCAGCTACGGCAAGGAGAAGCCCTTCTGCATGGAATCGAATGAGTCGTGTTGGCAGCAGAACCGCCGCGGCCACTTTGTTTACCAGAAGTAGTGGAGTGTTGACCGCCAGGGGCGGAGAAGTCTCCGCCCCTGCTCTCTTACGGTTGCCGCCCACCTTGTACAACCACGTCGTGGTGGGATTCATCCAAATTTGAAATAACTCCTGACTAGGGAGGCCGAGATGAAGAACCTGTTTGTGCTGACGGTACTGGCTGTGCTGTTGGCTCCCGCCCTGCCCGCGGTCGCGCAGGATGACATCAGTAGATTCGAGGCATCTGGCGGGTACGACTACGCGCGCTTTAATGTAAATGACCGGATCAACGGCGTCTCGTCCGCGGAAACATTCAACGGAAACGGCGGAGGTGGCCAGCTCGAGTACAACGCGAACCACTGGCTCGGTACGGTGGCAGAGCTGGGTGGCTTTGGCGTGACGAGCGCAACAAACGGTGCATTGGTGGGCGGAGTGCTTACCTATCTCTTTGGGCCCAGAGTGAATTTCCGGCACGGCAAGGTTGTGCCGTTCGCTCAGGCCCTGTTCGGAGGCGTTCGCACAACCGACGGCATTATCCATTCGGGGCCTGAAAATCATTTTGCGATGACGGTGGGAGGAGGCATTGATTTCAAGGTATCCAAGCTCCTCTCCGTTCGTCCCGTGCAGGCCGAGTACTTCATGACAACGATCCCCGATGGCCTTGACAACCGGCAAAACAATTTCCGGCTTAGCACCGGCGTAGTTTTTCGGTTCGGCCGGGCATAGCGCATCGTTCTCCTCTTCGCCGACTCGGAGTCTGGTGGCCATCCGGCTGTCAGTTTGACAATTGCCCCTGCGGAAGGCATTCGCTTGCGGGAGAAAATGAAATTTTGCTGATTTCCCAAAAGTCTCGTTTCATAATCTAGACAATCTGCCCTAGAATGGTTCCAGGAACCTTCTCCTATGACACTACGACGCTTCTCTGCGGTTCTCGCTCTGCTCTCAACGCTTTGGCTGACCGCCGCTCCGGCTTGGGGCGCCAGCAAAGAAATGATCCAACTGCAAACTCAGGTACAGCAACTGCAGGAGCAGATGACCGCCATGCAGCGCAGCTTCGACGAGCGCATGGGCGTGATGAAAAACCTGGTCGAGCAGGACACCGACGCCATCAACAAAGTGACCGGCGCGATTAACGGCCTGCAGGCAACCCTGCAAAAACAGCAGGGAGATTCCGCCTCGCACATCGATCAGCTTGCCGGTCAACTTCAATCGCTGAACGACACGCTAGATGAACTGAAGGCGCGCCTCGCCAAGGTAAGCAAGCAGCTTGAGGACATGCAGTCGTCGCAGCAGAGTCAGGCGGCGCAGATGTCAGCACAGGCGCAACAGGATGCCGCGGCGAAAGCTGCTCCGCCTCCAGACGTGCTCTACAACAATGCTTTGCGGGATTACAACGGCAACAAAAACGATCTTGCCATCCAGGAATTTTCCGACTACATCAAGTACTATCCCAACACCGATCTGGCCGGGAACTGCTACTTCTATCTCGGCGAAATTCAATTCCGCCAGGGAAACTTTCAGCAAGCCGCGCAGAGCTATGACCAGGTTTTACAAACCTTTCCGACTGGAAGCAAAGCAGCTTCAGCCCAGCTGAAAAAAGGCTTCTCGTTAATCGAGTTGGGTAAACAGGAAGATGGAGTCGTGGAACTGCGCCGCGTGATCCAGCGCTATCCTAAATCCAACGAAGCCCTGCAGGCTCGCGAACGGCTGCGCAAACTGGGAGTTTCTACAAGCGTGCGGCCCGGCGAATAATTTTGCTCCTAATATGTTTGCTCGACGAAGTTAAGGAGATTTATGTCGAAGAAGATTTCGGATAACGATCCCGACGGAGCCAAGGGCGCGACCGAGGGTGAAGAGCGCGATCACGACGGCAACGCAGGCCTGGCTGGACAACTAGGCCACCGCGATCAGGATCCGCGCATCAAGGGCGCTGACTCAGATTTTCCCGAGCCTGGGGGAAGTCCGGAACATACTGGAGAGAAGGGGTGAAACAGGGTTTAGGGGCTAGGGTTTAGGGCAGAAAATCCTGATTTAACCGCCGTCCGAGACTGCCCCTAGCCCCTGAACCCTAATCCCTGCTTTTTCAAATCGCCATTGCGCCGACTTCTTTTTCCACTTCAACCGTATCGACCATCGCGATCGCGTCCCATGGACAACCGTCCAGAAAGCAGCCGTCGGGACCTTTGCTGAGGCACTTCTTGCAGCCGATGCAGAGAATGGGATCGACCGCGATGCGGCCGAAGGGCGTGCTGTCCTCGTCCGCCACCCAGAACATGCAATCTTCCACCGGACAATATTCCACGCACGCAGGCGAGCCGGCGCATCCCGTGCAGCATTCGGTGATCACCGCCAATTCTTTCGGCTTCTTCTTGCGCGGCGTGGTGAGGCCCTTGGACTTCGGTTCAGCTTTCATCTCGTCGGGAACCATGCCGACAGCTTTGGTCGCGCCGGGTGCAGGAGGCATGCGGAGATTATAACGTGAAGGACGCCGTTTGCGAATCTACTTCCGCCTGAACCTTAGGCTAATCGGCTTGAAGGGCGCTGGCCGACTATTTCCTATTAAGTCTAGTATTTCCATCGACTCCATCGTATACTGGCAAAAGCCCGGCTGGTAGGCCACCTTGCGGGCACGACTTTTTGATCGGTTCCCTCCCCCAAGTACTTACCTAGTGGACTGGTGCGTTTCAATTTTGAAGGCTATCGGTCCCAGACCGCCGGGTTGTTCTCGCATGAAGGGTGAAGGGGAATCGGAATGAAGTTCGACTATTCCTGGGGAAAGACGCGCAATGATTTGCTCGCCGGCGTAACTGTCGCGGCGATCTCCTTACCGCAAGCCATGGCTTATGCTCTCATTGCGGGCGTCGATCCGCGATTTGGGCTTTATTCCGCCATTGTCGTAACGCTGGTAGCCTCGATCTTCGGTTCGTCCTCTCACCTGATCAATGGTCCCACGAATGCGATTTCGCTGGTGGTTTTCAGTGCGCTCGGCTTCTTCAATTCCGGCAATGGTCTTGAAGCTTACCAAGCCATGTTTCTGTTAGGAATCATGATTGGGTGCATCCAGATCCTGATCGCGGTATTCAAGCTCGGAGATTTAACGCGCTACATCTCGGAATCCGTAGTGATTGGCTTTATGGCCGGGGCTGGCACACTGGTCGGGTTAACTCAGCTTGGCAACTTGACCGGATTGCGCGATCGCGGAACGGGCCAGCAGCATGTGCTCTACCGCATTTGGCTGACGCTGAGTGGCGGCCACGTGAATCCGCGGGCGCTTGGCATTGGACTTGGAACGATTGTTCTCGTCGTCCTGCTCAGAACATTGGCGCGCAAGTATCAACTGCCTCAGTTGGACATGCTGATGGCATTGATTATTGCCGCCCTTGTGGCCGCCGCTTTCGGGTGGTCGAAACCAGGGCACGATGGCACGACCGTAATATCGGTCGTTGGCAGCGTCCCGCGTAGTCTGCCGATGCCGCATATCCCGCGGATTCAGCTCTGGTGGGTGAAACAAATGTCGGGAAGCGCACTGGCCATTGCGTTTCTCGGATTGCTGGAAGCGCTCGCCATTGCAAAATCGATTGCCAACACAACGCGCCAGACGCTCGACTACAACCGTCAGTGTCTCGCTGAGGGCTTGGCCAATCTTACCGGTGGTTTTTTTCAGTGCCTGCCCGGCTCCGGCTCTTTGACGCGCTCGGCCATTAATTTTCAGGCTGGGGCCGTGAGCCGCGTCTCCGGAGTGTTCGCGGCAGGAACGGTCGCGCTTACGATGGTCGCGCTTGCGCCGTTTGCCCGCTACATTCCGAAGGCCGCCCTGGCCGGTCTGCTTTGTGTCACAGCCGTCCGCCTAGTCGATTGGAAACGGTTGAGTTATGCTATGCGCGCTTCGCGCTACGATTCTCGATTAGTTTTGGTGACTGCGTTCTCGGCAATTTTCATCAGTGTCGAATTCTCCATCCTCATCGGTGTGGCGTTATCGATTTTGATGTTCGTTCCCCGTGCCGCATCGCTTCGCTGGACCGAGTTGATTGTCAGCAATGATCGGGTGGTACGCGAACGCTTGCCCGATGATCCACCGTGTACTGCTATGCTGCTTTACGATCTGGAAGGCGAATTGTTCTTCGGTGCGGCTCCGGAACTGGACCGCTGCTTCGACCATCTAAAGCTGCGCACCGAGGCCGAAAATATTCGGCACGTCATACTGCGCCTCAAGCGTACACGCAATCCTGACATGGTGGCGCTGGAACGCTTTGACCACTTTCTGCATGACATGCAAGAGCGAGGAGTAACGGTGTTGCTTTGCGGCGTGCGTCCTGGCTTTGCCAAGGGAATGGTGAATCTGCGGTTCTATGATTGGCTGCCTGCCGATCGGATTTTTCCGGAAGAGCCAGAAAAGTTTTCGGCGACACTCAGGGCAGTTCGCCATGTTTACGACGTCTTGGAAAACAATTTTTGCGACCATTGCGTGCAGGCAGAGTTCGCAGGAACTGGCCAACGGCCGCTGTATTATCTGGTTTAGAGAGACGCTGCGACTCGTCGTTGATCCCGGCGGCCGAACGAACTTTTTCAACTCTACGGGCGTTCTTTCAGAACGCAGAGCGGCGCTGCAGCACGCGGCCGAGTATGCGTTCTTCGAGCGCGGCGAAGCGAGCGCTGCCGCGGGTTCGTGGTCGCGGCAGGTTTACGACTTCGTCCAATGCTACGCGGCCCCCCTCAATTAAAATGACGCGGTCCGCCAGACTTACTGCTTCGGCGACGTCATGCGTTACGAGCATTGCGGTAAAGCCACGGTTTCGCCAAATGTCCTCGATCAGTTGCTGCATCTCGATGCGGGTTAGCGCGTCGAGTGAGCCAAGCGGTTCATCCAGGAGCAACAGGTTCGGATCGTGGACGAGAGCGCGAGCCAAGGCTACCCTTTGCCGCTGCCCGCCGGATAAAGCAGCCGGCCAATCGTCGGCTCGTTCTGCCAGACCGACTTGTGCAAGGACCTTGCGCGCGTGTGGAATGAGCGCCGGATCAAGGCCGAGCATAACGTTGGGAAGAATTCTTCGCCAGGGCAACAAGCGAGAGTCCTGGAACATGACCCGAATATCCGGCTTGCCATTGTGCTCGGCAACGTTGCCCAAAGTGATAGCGCCGGCTTGCGGCGTTTCCAAACCAACGACGGACCGCAGGAGAGTGCTCTTGCCACATCCGCTGCGGCCGACGATGGCCACAAATTCACCGGTGGAGATCTCAACGTCAAAGTTCTCGAGGACGGTGCGTCCGCCTAAGGCAATGCTCACGCTCTTGATTTCGACTGACACGCCGCGCGAGCAGCGCTCGTCGGCGGCAGCGATCTCTTTCGAACTGAAAGTGGCAGGCAAAGTGATCCCCTATCGTGCTGTTTGATACGCCGGATTCCAGCGTAACCAGTAGCGTTCAAGTGCTTTCGCCAGAAGATCAGCGAGTTTTCCCAAAATTGCGTACAGCAGAATGCCGACCACCATGACGTCGGTCTGCATGAATTCGCGGGCGTTCATCGTCATGTAGCCGATGCCCGAGCGCGCTGAAATGGTTTCAGCGACGATCAAGATCACCCACATCAGCCCGAGAGAGAAGCGCACGCCGACGAGAATGGAAGGCAATGCTCCGGGCAGAATAATCTCCCGGTACAGCGCCCAACCAGACAGGCCGTAAGTTCTTCCCATCTCGAGAAGTCCGCGATCGACTGAGCGAATCCCGTGAAATGTGTTGATGTAGACAGGAAAGAAAACACCCAGCGCGACCAGAAAGAGCTTGGCCGATTCATCGATGCCGAACCACAAAATAACAAGAGGAATCAGAGCCAAGGGAGGGATGTTGCGCACCATCTGAATAGTGGTATCGAGCAGAGTCTCAGCCCAATGCAATGAACCGGTGAGCAAACCAAGCAGCAGACCAAGGCCCCCACCAACAGCGAAACCTGCTAATGCGCGCAGAGTGCTGACTCGCACATGCATCCACAACTCGCCGGAGGCGCTCAGTTCGATGAACGAACTCACCACCGCCCGTGGTGATGGCAGAAAACGGCTCGGAAGAATTCCTGCGGAAGATGACCACTGCCAGACGATCAAAAGCAAAATGGGCACGACCCATGGCAACGCTCGCTTCGCCAGAACGCCAGGCCGAAGTGAGCTCTTCGCGGCGGATTTTTTCTGTCCCTGGTTCATAATTCCTCGCTCAGCGCTGGGCCTGGGTTCCGGTCGACATTCCCGGCAGCGTCGCGTCGCGCACATTGATGTGCTTGGGGATCAACTTGAGATCGAAGAAAGTGTCCGCAATTCTTTGTTGTTCCGCCAGCACGGCATCGCTCACTGGCGTTACTCCGAAGCCGTTTCGCGACAGGGCCAGTTCCAGCGTGCCTCGATCCAAACCCATCTGCGGTTCCAGAGCGATGGCAGCCTCCTTCTGATTCGCCTTCGCCCACTGATCCACGGCGGCCAATTCTTGCAGAACGATCGCGACCACATCTGCGCGCTTGGACGCATAAGATCGCGAAGCCAAAAAGAATTGGTGATTGCTGACAACACCATTGCCGTCGGCAAGAATGCGAGCGCCGGTTTGCCTCTGAGCCGCGGCCAGGAACGGCTCCCAGATCACCCACGCATCGACACTGCCGCGCTCGAAGGCGGCTCGCGCATCAGCCGGCGTCAGGAAAATCGTATCGATATCTTTGTAGTTGACCCCTGCTTTCTCCAGCAGTTTGACCAGCAGAAAGTGAACATTCGAGCCTTTGTTGAGTGCCACTTTCTTGCCCTTCAGTTCAGCAACTGTCTTGATGGGTGAATCCTTGGGAACAACAATGGCCTCACCAGCGGAAGCCTGTGGCTCGTTTCCGACGTAAACCAGATCCGCTCCGGCTGCCTGAGCGAAGATGGGCGGAGCTTCGCCTGCGATGCCGAAGTCGATGCTGCCCACGTTCAAACCTTCGAGCAACTGCGGGCCCGCTGGAAATTCGGTCCATTTGACTTCAACATGCATTGGCGCGAGCTTTTTCTCCAAACTGCCGCGCGCTTTCAGCAGCACGAGGGTGCCGTATTTCTGGTATCCGATGCGTAGGACGTTATCGGCGTTCTGCGCCAAAGTGAGCGGCGCCGCAGCCAACAGCATAAGGATCGCAATTACGATCGCGCGGTGAGACTTGGCCTGTAGAAGATTTCTCATAAATCTAGGTCCTTTATTAAGTGAGGTGCTCACGAATAAAACGAGGGCTTTGGAAGCTGGTGATTCAAGGCCCAGTCTCCCAACTCGCGAACTTTATAGTCGACCGGATCATGCAGCGTGTGAGTGCGCAGGTTGCGCCAGAAGCGGTCGATCCTGGCGGGACCGGCAGCGGCGCGCGCTCCCATTACTTCGAACATGCGGTTGGCGATTTCCAGGCCGACCCTGGTGGTGGTCACCTTCGAGGTCGCGACATCCAACGCGCACTTGCCGCGCTGGTTCTCAGTGATCGCGTCCCCACTCTCCCATGCTCGCTGCAGTGACTCTCCCGCAATATCTATTAGAGCCTGCGCCGCCTGAAGGTTCACAAAGAAGCTGCCGTAGTTCGCCAGAATATAAGGATCTTCTGTGGCGCTCTGCGCTGCGGAAGCAATCCACGGTCGGGTTTGCGCTAAAGTGTAGTTACGCGCTTCCTCTAGCGCCCCTTCGGCGATTCCTAAGAAAATGTTGCTGAGAATTAACTGCGCGATGCACGAGCGTAAAGATGCTCTCACGCTGCCAAGTGGGCCCGGCGTCTTCAAGAACTCTTCAACCCCGGCGGCAACCTCACAGAACTCCACAGTCCCGCTATCGGTTTGCCGCTGGCCCATCGCATCCCAATCCTCGAGAATGCGAATCCCCGGCCGGTCCGAGGGTATCGCGGCAACCATGAACTTCTCGTCCACCGAGCGAATCGCGGAAACGATCAGCATGTCCGAGTCGACCGCGCCGGAACAAAAACTCTTGCGTCCGTTGATAAGGTATCCGACGCCGCATTTAGAGGTCAGGCTTGTCCGCTTGTCGAGCGGATTGAGCGCATTTCCCCAAAACCACTTGTTCCGGACAGTCTCGGAAAAAAGTCCTTCGGTCTGCGCCCATGATCCGTAGAGTGACACGGACGCGAGCATGAGATGTTGAAAACCGAACAGATGAGCGATGGAGCTGTCGACACGGGCAAAGAGGCGCACAAGCTTCATCGTGTCCGGCCATTCCATCCCCCAGCCCCCTAGACCTGCGGGAATGGTCACGTTCAGCAATCCGCTGGCGCGCAACAAGTCTCGCTCCGTCTTCGCTGTACCAGCGCGCTTATCGCGTTCCACGGCGGTTTGAGCAAACGTTGCGGCTAATTGATCCGCAATCTCGAAAGCATGCTGCCGTGGCGGAACACTAACTGCGATGTGATTCACTGTAGAAAGCACTACCGCCCTCCGTGTTGCCGGATATCTTGCGCAGCGCTCCGCATCTCGACGGTTGTTGCTGCAGCACCACCCCTGTTGAATTCGTGTTGCTATAGCAACACACGCCCGCTGACGGACCCACCTGACATTGCCCGTAACCGCGTGAAAAGTTGAAATTCATGGACATGAGCGCACTTGTCTATTGGCACGACAATTGCCAAAGCTGATGTGGAACTTAGTCCTCCCCGGAAAGAGATCGAAACCATGGAAGTGTTCTGGTTTTTACCAACGCACGGAGACGGCCGCTATCTTGGCTCTTCCGAACAGGCTCGCACTGTCAACTACGGCTATTTGAAGCAGATTGCTCAAGCCGCCGACCAGCTTGGGTTTCACGGCGTACTGTTGCCCACTGGCAGGTCGTGTGAAGACGCGTGGGTTGTGGCATCCACACTGGTCCCGGCGACGACGAAGCTTAAATTTCTGGTGGCGATTCGTCCCGGCATCACCTCGCCCACGTCCGCCGCACGAATGGCAGCGACGTTCGATCGTCTTTCCGAAGGGCGGCTGCTGATCAATGTCGTTACGGGCGGCGATCCCGACGAGGCACTCGGTGATGGAGTTTTTCTCACTCACGATGAGCGCTATGAAGTGACGGAGGAATTTCTTCAGATCTGGCGCGAGGCCGTGGCCGGTAAGGCGATTACGCTGAATGGCAAGCATCTTCATGTAGAGAATGCAAAGGTCTTATATCCGTCGGTGCAGAAGCCGCACCCCCCGCTCTATTTCGGGGGATCGTCCAAGGTTGCTTACGGCTTGGCCGCACGGCAGGTCGATGTCTATCTCACCTGGGGTGAACCACCGCAGGCGGTTGAAGAAAAGGTTAAAACCGTGCGTCGACTGGCGGAGGAGCAGGGCCGCTCCGTTCGGTTCGGCATTCGCCTGCACGTCATTGTTCGCGAAACGGAGCAGGCAGCGTGGGCGGCAGCGAATGATCTGATCCGCTATGTCGACGACGACACAATCGCCAGAGCGCAAAAAACATTTGCACGGTTCGACTCCGAGGGACAGCGCCGCATGGCGGAGCTGCATCGCGGCGGCCGCGAAAAACTGGAAGTAAGCCCTAATCTCTGGGCCGGCGTTGGTTTGGTTCGCGGAGGCGCCGGCACCGCACTGGTTGGCGATCCAGTTACGGTTGCGAAGCGAATGCAGGAGTACGCCGACCTCGGAATTGAAACCTTCATTCTCTCCGGATATCCGCACCTCGAAGAGGCGTATCGCGTGGCTGACTTGCTGTTTCCGCATTTGCCCGTGTCAGCGAGATCGGAGAAAACAGTTGGAAACGTCACCGGCCCGTTCGGAGAACTGGTCGCCAATGAATACCGGCCGAGTACGGCCACAGCGGCACCCGTGCCAGTACAACAGAGCTAGTCAAGAGGCGTTCACGCCTGAGCTAAGGTAGGCTATTTTGCCGGCCAGCCGGCAACTCACCGCACTGGATCAGCTTGGCACGAACAATGTTCCGGCTAATGCCGAGCAACCGGGCGGTCTGAACCTGGTTGCGATGACAGAACTCATACGCTGTCTGCGTGATTGCTGTCTCGATCTCCCCGTAAAGGTTAGGACGGTCATCTTCAAAAAGTGCGAGTAAAGCGTCCTTTAGCCCTTTCAGGGACTGCGATGATCCGCTGGTCGCCGCTCGGAGCCCCAGTGTCGAAAGCCTCAAGTCTTCCGATCGCACTACATTTTCGCGGCAAACCAGCAGCGCGTGATGAATAACGTTTTCCAGTTCGCGCGTATTGCCCGGCCAAGAATATCCGCTAAGCAGGACGTCGATCGCTTCCGCGCTCAGTTGCGCATCCTTCATTCCCAAACGTTCTGCATAGATTCCGAGAAAGTATTGCGCCAAGGGAAGAATGTCCCCCGGCCGTTCGCGCAACGGAGGAATATGGAGCGTGGCAACCTGAAGCCGGTAATAAAGGTCCTCGCGGAAGCGTCCCGCGGCAACTGCGTCTTCCAGATTCACATTGGTCGCAGCGATCAGGCGAACGTCAATCGTAACCGGAGTGCGCGAACCCAGGCGGACTACCTGGCGCTCCTGCAGCACGCGGAGCAACTTCACTTGCATCGCAAAGGGTAAATCTCCGATTTCGTCCAGGAACAACGTGCCGCCCCGCGCTGCCTCGAACCATCCCGCCCGGGACACTGTCGCTCCGGTAAACGAGCCTCGCTCATGACCAAACAGCTCGCTCTCTACGAGGCTTTCAGAAAAAGCGCCACAATTCACGGCCACAAAAGGTTTGTCAGCGCGCGGGCTCAGCTTATGCACGTGCCGGGCAATGAGTTCCTTGCCGGTCCCTGTTTCCCCAGTCACCAGCACGTTCGCGGTGCTCGGCCCGATTAAATGCATCCTTTCAAGAAGCGCCCGGGATTTAACGTCCTCAAACACAAGAGCCGAGGCCCTCGAGCTAAATGGCACGTTAGGAGGGGCGGGAAAACTTAGAATTGGCTTCGGAACAGGCGAGAGAGACATATCTAAACCCTAGTATTTCAATCGACATGATAGGCGACCCGCGGGCAGCCTGTCAATAGCGCTAAAGAGTGTCTCAGCAAGTCCACCGCGATGCGACTGGCGTCCCTTTCGTTAAAGCCAGGATTTAGGCTTGCGCCTTCTTCGGAACCTTAGCGCCCTTCTTGCGAGCTTCGGAAAGACCAATTGCTATCGCTTGCTTACGGCTTTTTACCGCGCCGCCTTTGCCTCCCTTTCCAGAGCGAAGCGTACCTTTCTTTTCGCGGCGCACCGCACTCTCAACCGATTTACCGGCCGCCTTGCCATATTTGCGGCCACTCGATTTCTTGCCTGAACCGGTGCTCTTTCGACCTGCCATTTCAACCTCCTAAGATTTATGTTTGCGTCGAGCGATTCGACGCCCACAGTGCGAAGCTATGATGCGGCGACAATGTCTTCTGTTGCGGGAAAGATCGCTGCAGGCTTTAGAAGAATCATCTGTCGCATCCTTGCCAGCCGCTTTTGCGCCAGCTTCAAACCCTGGTCATCCGGCGAAAACTTCCGAAGAGTTCCCAGCACTCCTTGCATATTCGTCCGCGTGTGAACCCATTGTTGAATCAGTCGCCCGTTACGACTTGAACCTCTCTGCGGTTACCAGAGTCACCCCGGCGCGCCGCCTAAGCGGTTGAAATGCCACTAACCCCACTGGGGTCAACACAGTGACCTCAGTCACCATTCCTATTACAAAAGGCCAATAGTTTTGCGTTGCACTGCCGTGCTTTGACGGTGCTTCCCCGCCTCCCTACGATGAAGAATGTCGGCACTCGACAGAGGTGCCAGGTGGCCATGTGGGCCGCTGAGAGCATGAGCTTTAGAGTCGGCAATTTAAATCGGGTGGAATTTACAGAATCGCGAGCGGTGCAATACGCGAAATCGAGTTCTTCTCCGTCGACAGGAACTATGGCATCGAGCAGACAAAGCGGGTTTTCCATGCTGGAGATGGCAATCGCCATCAGCGTTTCGCTGATCCTGGCGGGGGCCGTCACGGTGACGATGCAAACCACATTCAAGCAGCAGTTGGTCAACGACGCCTACAACACCACGCTGACTACATTGCGACGGGCACGCGATCAGGCTGCGGCAGACATGCGAGTCTACGTAGTAAGCTTTGCCGCCCCGACACCTGGAAACGGAGGCACCATCACGGTCACCGAAAGCACGACAGCAGGTACCGTTTTGCTGACCACAACTCTGCCTCCGCAGGTTACGTATCATCTGGAGCCGGGCCTGCCGAATACTTCGGCCACGACTCCAGACGGTTTCGGCACGGCGACCAGCATCTTCGATTTCGATCAGCCGCCGAGCGGTGCCGGCGGAGGCACCGTGATCTATTTTCAGCCTGACGGCAGCGCGCAAGATGTCGCCGGCAATGTCAACAATGGCGTGGTTTATCTCGGAACTCCAGGACAGCTTCCGGCCCAACGGGCCGTAACTTTATGGGGTTATACGGGGCGTATTCGGGGATGGACGCTGATAGAGGTCGCGGGAGTATGGAGCTGGGTGCAATCATGAAGATCAAGCGGGCTGCGTCATCGCGGAAAATCGATCAGTCGGGTTTCTCGCTAATTGAAACCATGTTTGCCATGGTGCTGCTTGCCGTCGGCATGCTGGCTACGCTGGCCTCGCTGGGCTATGCCATCGGCGCCAATCAAACCTCGCAAGAGGACATGCTGGCGCGGCAATTGGCATCCGAGGCGATGGAAAGTATTTTCAACGCGCGTAACACATCGCAGCTTGGGTTCGCTTCCATCAACAACACCACGGCGTCTCCTCCGGGAGTCTTTCTGCCTAACGCCCAGTCGCCGAAGTGTGCCGGGCCCGATGGCATTCTCGATACCGCCGACGACGTGGCTTGTCTGACCGCCGCGGGAGCCGAGTGCCCTAACGCAGGCATCGAGTGCCTTACCGAACCTGGGCCCGATGGCATCATGGGCACGGCCGACGACGTAGTTGTCTCGCTCGAAAACTTCACGCGAACGATCACGATCACGCCGCTCCTCGAGAACGGCACAACTGTCCCAACGCTGGTTCTCGTAACGATCACGATCAACTACACGGTCCCCAATCATGCAGGGACCAAATCTTATGTACTTGAAGAAGAGATTTCGTCGTACCACTAGAGAGGAACTGATGGCGCGCGCACACAATTCGAGTCGAGGCTTCACGCTGATGGAGTTGATGATCTCCGCTGCCATCGGGTCTGTGCTGATCGTCATGGCGGCAGACTTGTTTAGCCGGGCGATGAAGGCCAGCTGGATCACCTCGCAAAAATCGGAATTGCAGCAGGACTTTCGCGCCGCCAGCAATATCTTGCAGCGCGACATCAGCATGGCTGGCGCAGGCTCACTGGGACAACAAGGGCTGTCTACCAGTTCCGTGGGCTTGCCCGCCTCCACTGGAACCTTGCCCGTTTATCCATGCAGCGGTTTAACCACTTGCAACTACATTAACGGCGCCCCCGTGGCCTATCCCACTGCGAGCGGGGCTCCTACCGTCCCTTTCCTGTATTCAATTATTCCCGGGCCAAATCTTGGAATCACAATCAACGCGGCCCAGGGCGCGACGGACATTATCACCATCGTCTCAGCCGACGTTAGTCTTGCTCTGAACTGCTACACGTCCTCTATCAACGCCGCAGGCACGGTTGTAACTTTTCAGTTGCCCAGCCCGTTGCCCAGTACGTGCATCTTGCCGACGGGCGTAGCCGCGCCCCAAGCTCTGAATGCGGCTGTAATCGGTTTGCAGCAGGGAGATCTGATTTTGTGGGGCACGAACGCCGTCGGTGTGGTCACAAGCGTCGTGACCACTTGTGCGCCGACTGGCACCAACACCGCGTGTTACACAGTCGACTTCGCCGCGACCGATCCTGGCCATATCAATCAGCCGGGCGCGGTGACTGGAAGTCTCAAACAGTTCGTTGGGTCCGGAGCGCCGGCGTCGACGGCGATTCCCGTGTCTGCGGTGCGGCTGCTCGCCGTCACCTACTATCTGGCGATTCCCCCGGCGACTGGCTTGCCCACCTTGATGCGGCTGCAAAGCGGGAGGGCGCCGGCGCCAGTGGCGGAAAACGTGGTTTACCTGAAGTTCAGTTATGACGTTTACGACGCCGGAGTCGTGGACGCCAATCAGTCCTCGATGCCTGCAGGCACCAACCCCGGCATGATCACGAAGGTCAATATCCTGCACATGAGCATGCGCAGCCAGCAAGCGAAATACCAGGGTATTGGCTACCAGGGGCTTGATCTGCAGACATCGATCGCAGCTCGAAATCTGACTTCACAACAGGAGTATCCGATTTCTGGATCGTCATACTGACATGAACTTCATAACACCAGAAGGAAGACCGAAATTGTTGAGGAAAATAATGAGGAGCAACACGATGCCTGGCGCAAAATTCGCTTCACGAGGATTCACGCTGATCGCGGCCCTCCTATTGACGTTGCTGTTGTCCGGGTTCGCCATCTGCCTGATGATGATGGTGAATACCGAGCAGAAGGTCGGCTCGGCCGATCTCAGCAATAATTACACGTATCGTGCCGCCGAAGGCGCCATGGAAAAGATGACCTCTGACCTGGCGACGACTTTCCAGAACATTCAGGCGCCGACCGCCACGCAAATTTGCGCCGTGAGCAACACTCCTCCGACCTGGGATCCGACCATCAGCTTCACCGGTACGGATGGAGCTTATAACGTAACGCCAGTCACGCCGGGAGCGGCGAATCCTTGCACTGCGCCGCTGTCTCCTGTGTGGGGACCAATCCAATCCGGACCGGACGCTGGCCTGTACGCGCAGATCATCCCGGTGACGATGAACGTCACCGCGCAACGCATTGTGGGCAACACTGAAACGGTGAGCATGACTCGCACCGCTGAAGTGGCGCTGATTCCGGTCTTTCAGTTCGGTGTGTTTTGCGATGGAGATTGTTTCTTCGGGCGCAGTCCCAACCTCGCCTTCGCCGGACGCGTGCACACGAATGGCGATCTCTACTTAGGCGTAGCGGATGGCTACAACCTGGTTTTCGGCGACAAGATCAGCGCCTTCGGCAACGTGATCCGCGAACAGATGGATAACGGAGTAATTTCCGCGGGCAACGATAACGGCGGCACGGTCATGATTCCGACCACGAGCGGCGGTTGTGCGACACAGTTGGGCAACGTCGCGTCCGCCTCGCCCAGCGCTACTTGCGTTGACATCGCTACTACAAGTCTCGGTTCGGTCGATGGCAGCGTCACTGGCGGCCACGCCTCAGCTCAGTTCGCGCCCTGGTACAACGTTTCTCTCGGTACGCCATATAACGGCTACATCATCGATGGCAACGGCACTCCGCCGGGCACCACGAATGGCCCCAACGGAACCGGCGCCAGCGATCTGACGCTTCCCTTTGTGAATGGAACGACGTTTCCCTTTCAGATTATCCGACGGCCGCCGCCGGGCGAATCCACAACTTCTTTGCTCGGCGGTTCGCGTTTAGCCAACGAAGCTCAGATTCGCATCCTGCTCAGCGATAAAGAGGCCGATCTGCATCTGCCCGGATGGAATGGAGACACAACTCAGGATGTGGAATTAGCCAGCATGGTTCCCGCCTCTGAGTTCGTAAACACGGCGGGACCGTTCGCGACGACGGGTGGAGCGCAGAGCGGAATCCTCGTCAACGGAAATACCTACTACTTCGGTGAAAGCGCTTGCGGAACCACAGGCGGCGGCTCTGTCGGGCACGCGTGCACGAATGGCGATACCAATTTCATTTGGCCGCCGTGGGTGCCCGGAGGCACTACCGCCGCGCACAATACAACTCAGGCCGAGTGGCCGATCGTCAACGGCTGGTTGCTGGTCGAAGTGCTGAACTCCAGCACTGGCTTGTGGACGGGCGTCACCAAGGAGTGGCTGCAACTGGGCTTTGCCCGAGGATTACAGGTGCCCATGGCACCCGGCTCTGCCGCGGCGCAGGCCACGAACACGCTCGGCACAACCGGAAGCAACTTCCTGACCGATCACAAGAACGCGATTCTGTACTTCCAGCAAACCGCGGATCGCAACGGCAACGGAACGATCAGCGCCGGGGATGCCATATCATTCACCTCGGTCGCCAACGGAGCAATCACCACCACGCCCCTAGTGAACTCCGGCGCAAATTCACAATACAACTGGTACCCTATCAACCTTTATGACGCGCGTGAGGGAGAGAATAACGATGTGAGCCAACCTGTTGGAACAGGTACGGCCAACGGCATCATCAACTGCGTTGAATTGGATGTGGGCAACCTGAGGCGCTGGCTCCTCGGCCAGACTGGCACCACCGGAAACACGGTGAACTTCAGCACGCAGAACGGATATGTGCTTTACTTCTCGGATCGGCGGGGCATGCAGTACGATCCCAACCTCGCGCACAATCCGAGCAACATTTTGCTCGGCGCTTACGGCTTCGAGGATGTGGTTAATTACGCTGCCGGGTCACCCTTTGCTCCGAATGGAACACTGGAGCCGGTCAACTACAACGGCGTTTCTCCGGAAGACACAGAACAATGGAACGACGGTACGGTCACTACCTACGGCGCAGTCACAGTGGGCGATGCTTTTGGTAGCCTAACTACAACAGCTACAGACGTCACGCTGCCGCACAACCCGTTTTCTCCGCGGATTCAGACTTTCACGGTGGGACGCGCGAACCGTGTGACGGGTGCGCGCCACGCGCTAAAACTGGTGGATGGATCGCTGGGCAATTTGCCGACGATGCCTCCGGGCAATGCGACTAACAATTGCGCGCAGAGTGTGGCGAGCCCAACCGCTTGCGGCGGCTTTACGGTGGGCTCAGAAAACCCGGTCTACATTCAGGGAAATTACAATTCGAACTGCACCGCGGCTGGAACTGCCGACTGCACTCCCGGCAATGCCACTTATGATCCCACGTGGAACACTCCTCCTGGGGCAGAGCCTAACCACGCAGCTGCAGCCGTGATTGCGGACGCGGTTACGGTGCTTTCAAACAACTGGCAGGATGCCGGACAAACCGGAGCGCTGTATTCCGGAAGTTTGGTGAACCCGATCAATCCGGGCGGCCAAAGTGTTCCCGCTGTCCCGAATAACAGAATTGCAGTTACCACGCACTATCGCGTGGCGATTGCTGGCGGCAAGAATATCGCGTTCCTGAATACGACCCAGAATCCGGAGTTTTCTTTCGGGATGGACGGTGGAATTCATAACTTCCTCCGCTTCCTCGAGGATTGGGGCGGCCAGACGTCGCAGCAGACGTTGAATTACAAAGGCTCTCTGGTCAGCCTCTACTACGCGACTTACGCGACTGGCACTTTCAAGTGCTGCAACACCGTCTACAACCCGCCGAACCGTAATTATGTGTTCGACCCGTTGTTCTCGTTGCCGTCGAACCTGCCGCCCGGAACTCCGATGTTCCGGAACGTGGACAACCTGAGTTACCGTCAGAACCAGTTCGCGCGCACCAATTAACGCTGCGCAGAATAAAGCGAAGGACCCCGAGTAACGGGGTCCTTCGCTTTTTCTATTCTTGCTTGGTGGTTTCTGACGCGGGAGGTTTCTCTGTCACCTGGTGCGGAGTAGGCAACTGCGAACGATCCCAACCGCCGCCAAGGGCCTCGACCAGCGCTACCGCGTAGGTCATCTGCTGCACCTGAAGATTATTCAGAGTCTGCTGATCGGAAAGCACGGTGGTCTGCGCGATGAGCACATCGATGTAGGGATCGACTCCAGTTTCGTATCGCGCCTGTTCGAGCTTGAGGAAAACTTGAGCGGAGTCTACGGCCTGCTGCTCTTGCTGAATTTCCTTCGACAAGATGCGAACTTCGGCAAGACCATCCTCCACCTGTTGAAATGCCGAGAGCACTGTCTGACGATAAGCGGCGAGATCAGAATTGTAGGTTGCGACGTATTGCTGGACGGTCGCGCGGCGCAGGCCGGCATCGAAAAGAGTTTCCGAGAGCGACGAACCTACAGACCAGAAACGGCTCGGCCAGGTGAACCAGCGATGGAAAACTGAACTTTCAAAGCCACCTTCGGCTGTAAGAGTCAGGTTCGGATAATAAGCTGCATACGCGATGCCGATGGATGCATTGGCTTCGGCCATGGTGCGTTCGGCGGCGGCAACGTCGGGCCGGCGCTCGAGCAATTCTGAAGGCACGCCCACTGGAATCGGCGGCGGTGCGACGGTCATCGGCTTTGCGGGAATAGAGAAGTTAGTGGCGGCCTTGCCAATGAGAACGGCAATTGCGTGCTCATACTGCGCGCGGGCGACTCCAACATTAGTTGCGCCGGCCTGCGCGTTGCGCAGCGTGGTCTCGGATTCGACCACGGAGATTTCGTCGTCGATGCCGGTTTCATAAAGCGAACGGGTCAGATCGTAGGCTTTCTGATCGGCCGCAACGGTTTCGTCAAAGATCTGCTGCAATTTATCCTGGCCGCGAATCTCGAAGAAATATTGTGCCAGGCTGGCTTGTTCAGTCAGACGTTCGTTCTCGAGTTCGGCGGCGCTGACTTGAGCAGCGTACTGCGCTTGGCGCACAGTGTTGCGAACCTTACCCCAAAGATCGGGCTCCCATGAGGCTTCCAGCGGCAGAGTGTACAGAGTGGACTGGAGTTGTGGAGTAGAAGTAGTCGTCGTGCCGCCAGTTGTGCTCGACGGCGCGCCCACATTCGCCGATGCTCGCGAGTGAGTGATCGCAGGCGCTGCGGTCAGCGTAGGAAAGTATTGCGAACGGGCTTCGCGAACGATGGCGCGAGCTTCCATGTAGTTCTCGAAGTATTGCTTGATGTTCTGATTGTTGATATCCAGTTGTTCTTCGAGGGCGTTCAGTTCGGGGTCGTTGAAGATCTCCCACCACTTGCCGCGCAGCTTCGCGTCGGCGGGCTGGGCCACGGTCCAGTCACCGTTATCCTGCGCGTTGGTGGGGGATTCTTTATAGGCCGGAGCCGGGGCCTGGGGCGCGGGCGGGTGATATTTCGGTCCGACCACGCAGCCCGGTAAAATAAACAGGAGCGCGACCGCACCTAGCCCGATGATCCACCCGCGTGTTCGCAATCTTAAGTTCCTCGCAAAGATATTCATAACGTCCCGCTTAACCAGCAAATTCATTTTCAACACCGCTCTAGACAGCCTCCGGAATCGGTGAAGCATGTCGCGTTTTCCTCTGCACCCACAGCCGCAGCCGGTCGAACTCGAGATAGACAACAGGAGTTGTATAAAGTGTAAGCATTTGGCTCAGGATCAGTCCGCCCACAATCGTGATGCCGAGCGGGCGGCGAAGTTCCGATCCCGTGCCTGTTCCCATAGCCAATGGCAGTGCACCCAATAACGCTGCCATCGTAGTCATCAGGATAGGACGGAAACGCAGCAGGCAAGCTTCGAAAATCGAATCGACGGGCCGCTTCCCTTCCTGCCGCTCCACCTGAAGAGCGAAATCGATCATCATGATCGCATTCTTTTTTACGATTCCGATCAGCAGAACGATCCCAATAATGGAAATGATATTCAAATCCTCCTTAAAGAGCATCAAGGCGAGCATAGCGCCTGCGCTGGCCGAAAACAGACTCGAGATGATCGTCAAGGGATGGACCAGGCTCTCGTACAAGATACCCAGAATGATATAGACGGCGATCAGTGCGGTGCCGATCAGCCACGGCTCGGTGCTCAGAGATTGCTGGTAGGCCAGCAAGGTTCCGGCAAAAAAACCTTGCAGGCTGGAAGGCGTGCCGAGACGCTTCTGCATCTGGGCTATGGCGTCCGTAGCGTCGCTCAGAGATAAGTTCGGCGCGAGGTTAAACGATATAGTGACCGACGGGAATAACCCGGTATGGTTGATAGCGAGCGGGGTCGTGTTGGCTTTGCCCGTGGCCACGGTCTGCAACGGAATATTTCCGCCGGCACTACTGTGAAGATAGATGTCTTTCAGTCCTTCCGGGCTTTCCCAATACTTCGGTGCAACTTCGAGCACCACGTAGTACTGATTCAACTGCGTGTAGATGATGGAAACTTCAGACTGGCCGAATGCGCCGTAGAGGGTTGAATCCAGCGACTGCGCGGTGATGCCGAGCTTGGCTGCGGTAACGCGGTCATAAGTCAGCAACTCATCGAGGCCGCCGTTCTGCTGGTCTGAACTTACATCCTGAAAGCCGGGCAGGTGCTGCATTTCACTGGTGATGATTGGTCCCCACTTGGAAAGGCCGCGCACCGTGTCGGATTGGAGCGTGTACTGGTACATGGCATTGCTGGAACGTCCACCGATGCGGAGATCTTGCGCGGCTTGCAGGAATGCCGAAGCTACCGGCAGATGGTTCAATTGAGGGCGCAGGCGGGCAATGATCTGCGTGGCGCTTACGTCGCGGTCGGCCAGCGGCTTGAGCGCAATGTAGAGGGAGCCGGTATTGGTTGCGCCGCCACCGCCGGTAAACGCAATCACGTTGGCGACAGCAGAGTCTTTCTTGATCACTTCGCCAATCTGCCGAATGGAGTCATTCATAGCCGGGAAAGAGGAATCCTGTGGCCCGCGAACGCTGCCCTGAATGGCTCCCGTGTCCTCCACCGGGAAAAAACCCTTGGGTATTTTGAAACCCAGCACCACGTTGAGCGCTATTGTGATGATTAGCACAACGATGGTAGGCCAGGGATGTTCCAGCACCCAGCGCAGGCTGCTGCTATACAGCGACAGCATGCCGTCGAAGACTTTTTCGCTGGCCATGTAAAGGCGGCCATGCTTTTCCTTGCGCTCGTCTTTCAGCAGGTACGCGCACATCATCGGCGTCGTGGTCAGAGAGATGATCATCGACACGAAGACGGCCGTCGAAAGAGTGACGGCAAACTCGCGGAAGAGACGGCCAACGATTCCACCCATCATCAGAAGAGGGATGAAAACGGCGATGAGCGAAATGCTGATGGTGAAGACGGTGTATCCGATTTCCTCCGCGCCCTTCAGCGCCGCGGCGAAGGGCTTCATTCCATCTTCGAGATGGCGGGAAATGTTTTCCATCACCACGATGGCATCGTCGACCACAAATCCCGTGGCGATTGTCAGTGCCATCAGCGAGAGGTTGTCGAGACTGTAGTTGAGCAGATACATCACTGCGAACGTGCCGACCAGCGAAACCGGAACAGCGACGGCGGGAATGAGCGTGGCACGGCCATTGCGCAGAAAAACAAACACGACAACGATGACGAGAGCGATGGAAATGATCAGCGTGCGCTCGACGTCGCTGACCGAGGCGCGGATGGTTGTGGTGCGATCAAGAACGACGGTGGTGTCGATACCGAGCGGAATCGATGCCTTGATTGACGGCAGTTGCGCCGTGATGCGATCGACCGTGTTAATGATGTTGGCGCCGGGCTGACGAAAAATGATGACCGTGACCGAGCGCTTGCCGTTCAAGTAGCCCGCAGCCCGGACATTCTGCACGGAATCGACTACGTCGGCAACATCGGAAAGATGAACGGCCGCGCCGTTCTTGTAGCCGACGATGAGCGGCTTGTAATCCGCGGCGAGCGAGATCTGATCGTTGGCCAGAATGTCCGCGGTGACATTGCCGTCGGTGATCTGGCCTTTAGCCAGGTCGGCGTTTTGCAGGCTTAGGACAGATTGCAGATTTGCCAGCGTAAGTCCGTAAGAGGCGAGCTGTGTGGGGTTTGCTTCCACACGCACCGAAGGCAACGCGCCGCCTCCCACAGTGACCTGGCCTACGCCTTGAATTTGCGACAGCTTCTGTTCAAGAACAGTCGAGGCTTCGTCGTACAGTTTCGCTGGGCCGAACTTGTCGGAGGTCAGTCCGAGAATCATAATCGGCGCATCTGCGGGATTGACTTTGCGATACGTCGGATTGCCTGGCAGGTTTGCAGGCAGATAGGTGCGTGCGGCGTTGATGGCGGCTTCCACATCGCGCGCCGCGCCATCGATGTCTCGGCTAAGATCGAATTGAATCGTGATGGATGTGCTGCCGAGCGTACTGGAGGAGGTCATCTCCGTGACGCCGGCCATGTGACCGAACTGGCGCTCCAGTGGCGTTGCGACAGATGACGCCATAATCTCGGCGCTGCCTCCCGGCAGGCTTGCACTGACTGAGATCGTGGGGAAGTCGACCTCGGGCAACGGCGCGACTGGCAACACTGTAAACGCAATCGCCCCGGCAAGGGCAACCGCGACGGTGAGCAGCGTGGTAGCCACTGGCCGGAGAATAAATGGCGACGACAGGTTCATGCTGGCCCTGCCTGCTCTGCCTCGGCGGTTTTTATTTTCTTTGGGCCGGGGGCAAAGCGGTGCGCAAGATTATCGAAAAAGATATAGATGACAGGCGTGGTGTAGAGCGTAAGCGCCTGGCTTAGGAGCAGTCCGCCGACCATGGCGATGCCCAGCGGACGGCGCAACTCGGAGCCGAAACCGCTTCCGAGAGCGAGTGGTAGTCCGCCCAGCAGCGCGGCCATTGTGGTCATCATAATGGGGCGGAAGCGAAGCAGGCAGGCCTCATAGATGGCATCGGTCGCGCTCTTGCCATGCTGGCGTTCGGCTTCGAGCGCGAAGTCGACCATCATGATGCCGTTCTTTTTCACGATGCCGATCAGTAGCACGATGCCGATAATCGCGACCACGCTTAAATCCTGATGAAAGAGGATCAACGCAAGAAAGGCGCCGACACCCGCGGAAGGGAGCGTGGAGAGAATGGTAATGGGGTGGATAAAGCTTTCGTACAAAACGCCTAGCACGATGTACACCGTGACCAGCGCGGCAAGAATGAGAATAGGTTCATTGGACAGCGAGTTCGTGAAGGAGGCCGCCGTGCCTTGAAAGCCGGCCTGCAGGCTGGCGGGCATGTGCATATCTTTCTGCACCTTGTTGACGGCCGTAATAGCCTCGCCCAGCGCGGCGTTCGGGGCTAGATTGAACGACACGGTGATCGCAGGAAATTGACCCTGGTGGGTGATGGCGAGCGCCTCTGTCGTTTTTTCGAAGTGGGAGAAAGCGCTTAGCGGTACGGCACTACTTAAAGTCGAGCTAGTCGTGCCGGCGGAGTTTGCTCCGTTATTCGACGTTGAAGGTGTAGTCGGCGTAAGCGCAGTGGCCGGTGGAGCAAGAGTATTTGCTGATGGAGTGTAGAGCGCCGACGAAGTCAGAGCATTCGAGCCCGCTGCGGAGGCTCCGGAGGCCGCAAACGAGGTGGAGGCTCCGGTGCCAGTCGCATTCGCCGACGCGTTGGACTGGATATAGAGATGATTCAGTTTGTTGGGATCGAGTTGAAATTGCGGATCGCTCTCGAGAACGACATGGTACTGATTTACTTGCGTGTACATCGTGTTGATCTGCCGCTGGCCGAAGGCGTCGTACAGAGTGTTATCGATGGTGGAGGGCGCAATGCCCAATCGCGAGGCCGTGACCCTATCGATGATTAGTGATACGGCAAGGCCTCCAGTTTGCTGATCGGTCGCGACATCTTCCAGTTCCGGCAACTGCTTGAGACGACCCACGAAGCGGTTGGTCCAGTCGTCGAGTTCGTTCGCGTCGGGATCTTCTAGCGTGTATTGGTACTGCGTGCGGCTGACGCGATCATCCACAGAAATGTTCTGCACTGGCTGCATGTAGAGTTCGATGCCCTGCACCTGATCCAGTTTTGACGTAAGCCGGCGGATGACTTCTGCGGCGCTCAGGCTGCGCTGGTCGAGCGGCTTTAAATTGATCGACATTCGACCGCTGTTGGTTGTGGTGTTCGTTCCGTCCGCACCAATAAAAGACGAAAGACTTTCGACGGCCGGATCTTCCAGTATCAGCTTTGCGAGTTCCTGCTGCTTCAGCGCCATGGCCTTTGAGCCAATGGTTTGCGGGGCCTGCGATATCGCTTGAATAACTCCGGTGTCCTGGACCGGGAAGAATCCTTTGGGAATAATGATGTAAAGGAAAATTGTGAGCATTAACGTGGCAACCGCAACCAACAACGTGATCGTCTGGAATTTAAGGACAAAACTCAGCGTGCGGCCGTAGAAAGCAATCATGCTCTCGAAGACGCGCTCGGAAGCTTTATAGACGCGTCCTTGCTGATCTTTCGGCTGGTGGCGCAGGATTCGCGCGCTCATCATTGGTGTGAGCGTAAGCGAAACAACGGCCGACACGAGAATGGTGACGGCAAGGGTTACAGCGAATTCTCGAAACAAGCGGCCAACAACGTCTCCCATAAATAAGAGCGGAATCAATACTGCGATTAGCGAGACGGTCAGCGACAGAATGGTGAAACCAATTTGTTCAGCGCCCTTGAGCGCCGCTTCCATGGGAGGGTCGCCGGCTTCGATATAGCGCGCGATGTTTTCGATCATCACGATGGCATCGTCCACTACGAAGCCGGTGGAAATAGTCAGCGCCATCAGCGATAAATTATCCAAGCTGTAGCCGAGGACGTACATCGCCGCGAAGGTTCCGATCAGCGACAGCGGCACAGCGACGCTTGGGATGATTGTGGCATAGAGACTTCGCAAGAAAAGAAAGATAACCAGCACGACGAGCCCGACGGTCAACATCAATTCGAACTTAACGTCGGAAACCGAGGCTTCAATGGCGGTTGTAAGGTCAGTAAGGGTGGTTACCTGAATGCCCTTGGGCAGACTATTCGTAAGCTGCGGCAACAATTGCTTGATACTCTTGACCACGCTGATCGTGTTTGCCCCCGGCTGGCGCTGGACATTTAGAATCACGGCTGGAGTTTGGTTCATCCACGCGGCCTGATTATTGTTCTCGACGCCATTCACAATGTTGGCAACGTCGGTGAGCATCACGGGTGCGCCGTTGCGGTAGGCGACGACAACCTTGCGATAGTCGTCGGTCGTCACAAGTTGATCGTTGGCGTCGATCTGATAATCTTGGCGCGGCCCGTCGAAATTTCCCTTTGCCGCGTTCACGCTGGCCTGCGTTAGCGCAGTGCGCAGGTCCTCCAGGTTGATGCCGTAGGATGACAGCGCCTCAGGATTGGCTTGAATGCGAACCGCAGGCTTTTGCCCGCCGCTGATGGTTACCAGTCCAACGCCATTGAGTTGCGAGATCTTAGGCGCAAGGCGCGTATCTACTAGATCCTCGACCTGCGAGAGCGGCATGGAACTCGAGGTGATGGCCAACGTGAGCACAGGGGCATCGGCGGGATTCGTTTTGCTGTAAGTCGGTGGTGCAGGCAAAATCGAAGGCAACAGGCTTTGCGCGGCGTTGATGGCCGATTGCACCTCTTGCTCGGCAACATCAATATTCAGCGTGAGGTTGAACTGCAGCACAATGACGGACGTGCCTCCAGAGCTGGTCGAGGTCATCTGGCTCAGACCCTGCAGTTCGCCGAATTGGCGCTCCAGGGGCGCCGTTACCGTCGTCGCCATCACTGTTGGGCTGGCTCCGGGATAAAACGTGAGCACTTGAATCGTTGGGTAATCAACTTCCGGCAACGCGGAAACCGGCAGTTGCGTATAGCCAACAATGCCGACCAGAAGAATCGCAGCCATCAGCAAAGAGGTCGCGACGGGCCGCAAGATAAACGGGCGGGATGGACTCACTTGGCCCTGCTCCCGCTGGTGCTGGACGGCGCAGGTTTGGCCGGGCCACCGTTCGTCGGAGCACTGTTCGTGGGAGTGTTCGCCGGAGCATTGTTCCCAGGCTTGGACTGAGCATTGTTCGCGATGGTGACTGCGGTGTTCTCCTGCAATTTGTCGAAGTTGCTGTTGGCGACAATGTCGCCTGGACCGATCCCAGTCACTTGGGTGAAACCGGCCTCGGTAACTCCCGTCGTCACATTGCGCAAGTGAGCGACATTGTTTTGAATTATGTAAACGAACGATGTCGAGCCGTTTTGCTGAACAGTCGACGACGGAACCTCCGTTACACCTTGCAACGTATTCACCAATAATCGGATGTTTACAAACTGGTTTGGGAATAGTGCATCGTTCTTGTTTTCAAACAGAGCGCGGGCTTTCACTGTTCCGGTCGTGGTATCGATCTGGTTGTCGAGAGTCAGCAGCGTTCCGCTTGCAATCTTTTTGTGCGAGGCGCGGTCCCACGCATCAACAGTGAGTTTAGCTTTCTGGCGTAATCGATCCGCAACCGAGCCCAAGTTGTCTTCGGGAATCGTAAAAATGATGGTGATAGGCTGCACCTGCGTGATGACCGCCAGGGTTACGGTTCCAGCAGATTGCACCACGTTACCCGGATCCACCAGGCGCAATCCCACGCGGCCAGAGATGGGAGCGGTGATATGGCAAAAGCCAACCTGAATCTGATTGTATTGAACTGTTCCCTCGTCGTTTTTTACCGTGCCTTGATCCTGCAGCACGATCTTTTCCTGGTCGTCCAAAAGTTGTTTCTGGATTGCATTACGCGCCCATGCGACGCGGTAGCGGTCAAGGTCCATCTGAGCCTGGGCGAGGAGACTTTGGTCTCGCTCCAACGCGCCTTGCGCCTGCAAAAGGTTTGCGCGGTACTGTCGCGAATCAATGTCAACCAGCGGGTCACCTTTACGAACCAGTTGACCTTCCGTAAAATGCACAGCAACGACTAGGCCGGTCACCTCGGCAGTAATGGAATCGGTATAGACGGGAGTGACCGTGCCGATTTCGTCGAGGTAAACGCCGATGTCGCCATTCGTAGCCGTCGCGGTCGTAATGTTGATTTTCGGCGGAGCAGCCGGCGCTTTTTTCTCGGCCTTGAAGTGGCGCCATAGCAGCAAGCCGACAATGGCCAGTAACAGTAAAATCCCTACGATGATCCACAACACTCTGTGCCGATGAGTCGCCGACTCGTGAGCCGGGAGCTGATGGGCGGGGTCGAGGATAGGACGCTCATTCGTGTCAACGGTCAAAAGGGATCTCCTTAATTGTCGGCTCCGAATCGCTCCGAATTATAGCCGAGGAGGCCGAGGTTCGATTCTCAATCGCGGTGCCCGGTTGTACTCATTCCCGTAAGAGTCACCGAGACAAACCTCTTCGGCTGGTGTTTCCTTTATAGGTGCCTGGTATCGAAGTGAGGTTGATGCCGAATAATGCAGCCTCTCAGCGTATTTAGGAATCTAAGTATTAGTACATGAAAACGACGTAAATACGGGTTTTGTAAAGTTTTGCAGAGGGAGTTCAAGACTTATGAGAGTTTTCAAAAATGCAGGTTCTCGAACGAATAGTCGTATTTTGAGTTCCCTATTGGCGTTGGCTCTGATGTTCGCAGCTTTGCCTCAGCATCTTTGGGGTCAGGATCAAGATGCGGATGCGGCAGCTCCCGCGGCCGACGCGAAGCCAGCCTACGTCCAGCAGACTCCTGAGCAACTTCAGCGGCTAGTGGCGCCGATAGCGTTGTATCCGGATTCGCTGGTGGCGCAGGTGCTGGCGGCGTCGACCTTCCCAGAACAGGTTGTCGAGGCTGACCGGTGGGTACAAGCCAATCCTGACTTGAAGGGCGACGAATTGGGCAAAGCTGTGGATCAACAGCCTTGGGACCCCAGCGTTAAGGCTCTCGCGGCGTTCCCGTCCGTCCTGGGGAATATGGACAAGAACCTTTCGTGGACGTCATCGCTGGGAGAGGCCTATTACAACCAGCAACAGGACGTGACGGATGCTGTGCAGGTGATGCGCAAGAAAGCGGAAGACGCCGGCAATCTGAAGACTACCGCGCAGCAAAAGGTTGTAGAACAGGATTCGGCGATTGATATTGAACCCGCCGAACCTGATGTGGTTTATGTCCCTGCCTACAATCCGTGGTTGGTTTACGGATATCCAGTTGTTGCGTGGCCAGGATGGTATCCATATCCGGGAATCTGGTTTGGCGGCCCTTACCTCTCATTTGGAATCGGCTTCCCTATCGGGTGGTATGGAGGTTTCGGATGGGGATGGGGCCATTGGGGGTTCGACTGGCATAACCATTACGCGATCTATAACCACGGGCGGTATTACTCCGGGAGCAGAACGTTTTACAACCGGAGTGCTGCTGGCCGAGGAGCCGCGAGGCCGTTCGATGGAAATCGGCAGGCGGCACGAGGATACGCTGCACCACGCGGCCAGAGCGGCACACGCTCAGGCGCCTTCAGCGGCTACCAGCACGGAGGACAAGCCAAGAGCTTTTCCTCACGGGGAAGGGCCAGCGTTGGTGGCGGAGGAGGTCATGCCGGCGGTGGAGGTCACAGCGGCGGTGGAGGCCACGGTGGTGGTGGTGGTCGGCGGTAATCGAAGTTCAGTGTGTTCCCGGTAGTTTGCAGACTTTGTTTTGCGGAACTCTGAAGATGGAGAAAAGTCATATGCAGCGTACGAAAGTGAATTTCGAAACAAGTCATTGGAGCAGCGTTTCTAAACTTGCCGCGGCAGCGGTCCTTCTGACGGTATGCATTCCCGGCTCGTCCGTGGCGCAGCAAGCAGGCCAGAAGAGTTTCGCATCGGCCGAAGATGCGAGTACGGCACTGGTGACCGCAGCGCAGAATAATAACGAGAAAGAAATGCTTGAAATCCTGGGAGCGGATGGAAAGCAAATCGTCTCGTCGGGAGACGACGCCGAAGACGCCGAAAGCCGCGCCAACTTCGTGAAGCGATATGCGGAGATGCACCGCCTGGTGAAGCAGACCGATGGGACCACCGTGCTGTATATCGGTGCGGAGAATTGGCCGACTCCGATACCGCTGGTGAGCAAGGGCAACGCGTGGTTCTTCGATACCGATGCGGGCAAGCAGGAAATCCTATACAGGCGAGTCGGACGGAATGAAATGTCGACCATCCGCGTTTGTCAGGAGCTGGTGGCGGCGCAGAAGGAATACTCCGCGGAGCATAAGGAGTTTGCCCAGAAAATCTTCAGCGACGAAGGGCAGCATAACGGCCTTTACTGGAAGACCAGCGGCGAACCGTTGAGCCCGATCGGGCCGCTAGTGGCAGCTGCGGTGATCGAGCGCGATGCGGTAGGGAGCGCTCCAACACCTTATCGCGGCTACTACTATCACGTTCTCGCGCGTCAGGGAAAAAATGCTCCGGGCGGCGCGAAGAGTTATATCGCAAACGGCAAGATGACCAGTGGGTTCGCGTTCGTGGCCTATCCGGCGGAATACCGGTCGTCAGGCGTAATGACCTTCCTGGTTAGCGAGGATGGCGTGGTGTATCAGAAAGATCTCGGCAAGAAGACTGAGGCTCTCGCGAAAGGCATGAAGGAATTCAACCCCGATTCCAGTTGGAAGAAATCTGAACTGCAACAGGAAGATATTGCGGGCGAGCAGAAAACGAAGTAGCTGGCCGACCCGAAACTGGGTTACCAGTTACACGCTGAGGACTGGGATGGGCACCGCGCATATGATGGCGTAGCCGTGGATGCGCAGGTTGCCGCCGTAGGGGTAGCACTCGGTGACGAGTAGATCGGCTTTGGTCTGGGCCGCGGCCTGGTTCAGCACCTTGGGCACGTCGCCACTGCCGATGAAAACTTCCGCCTTTGTGCCAGGGTCTTTTTGAAGCCGCGCAAGTTGCTGGGCGGCATCGTCGATGAGCTCCTGTTTCAGCCTGGGATTAGCGTAATTGCCGCCGGGTCCCCAAATCTCGGCCGACGCAGTGACACTCGCAAGCGTGAGACGAGCGCCGAATTCAGCCGCCATTTTTGCGGCCCACGAGAGAACCTCGCCGCTGCGCTCGGTAAGATCGACCGCGCACAGGACGTTGCGGATCGCAAACGGTTGCGGCTGCGATTCTTCCACGTGGGCGCTGGTCCAAACCGGACACTCAGTCCCGTACAAAACCTTCGCCGTGACAGACCCGAGCAGAAACCGATTGAAAGCGAAGCCATGAGACGGCATCATGATCAGGCTGGCTTGTTCGATCCGAGTCGTCTCCAGAATTGCCTTCACCGGATCGCCTTTGACCAAAACGCAACGGATCGGGATACCTTGAAGTTCAGTGCGGAGAGATTGGTCCGAACTTTTCTCGGCCTCGCCAAGCATCGCAGCGAGCAGGTCCCAGTTGACGAACTCGGGGCCGTCAGGAACTCCCGCAGCATGGCTTCGCGCTGTCACCACGTGCAACAGCACGAGTTCAGAATGGAAATGGTGCGCTAGGGTCGCAGCCTGATGAATTACGCGCAGCGAGGCATTGGGGAAATCAACCGGGAGAAGAATCTTCTTAATGTTCAGCATCGCTCACCAGCGCGATAAACGTTGGCGCACTCAGCAAGGTCTTGTGCGGAGGTCAGCCTTCACTCCTGCGTCCCGAAGGTTTTCAAATCCTCCGGCCCATCTGCGAGGGTCACCGCGTTTTTGCCTTGAACCAACTCCCGCACCTTTTCGACGATGTCAGGATTGGCCAAAGTCGTAATGTCTCCCGTGCTCATGTTGTTGGAGAGCGCTGCGAGAACACGGCGCATGAGCTTGCCGGATCGTGTTTTCGGCATATCCGGAACTATGAGGATCCTTCGCGGACGAGCAATCTTGCCGATCATGGCTTCAATAGCTTTGTTGACCTTCTCCACGATTGCCGGGCTCGCCTGAATACCCGGCTGCAAAGCGATGTAGACTTCCGGCACGCGGCCTTTGATTTCGTCCACGACCGGCACAACTGCCGCTTCCGCAACCTCAGGAACCGTGAGGCATGCAGACTCGATTTCTTTCGTGCCGAGGCGATGGCCAGCCACGTTGATGACGTCATCCACGCGCCCCAGAATTCGGAAATAGCCGTCTGCGGCCAGAACCGCTCCATCGGCGGCAAAGTAGGGCCAGTCATGCCAGTCTTTGCTGTTGCGATCTTTACAATATTTCGCGTAATACTGCGAGACGAAGCGGTCGCGGTCGCCCCAGATGGTTTGCATAATTCCCGGCCAAGGATTTCGGATGCAGATGTTGCCGGCCTTGCCTGATCCCGCCGCGATTGGTTCGTTGTTCTCGTCGATAATTATGGGATAAATTCCGGGCACGCCTGGACCTGCGCTTCCCGGCTTCATGGGATCAATTGCCGGTTTCGTGCTGCACAGGAATCCTCCGTTTTCGGTTTGCCACCAGGTGTCTACAATCGCTGCTTCGCCTTTGCCCACCGTGTCGTGATACCAGCGCCAAACTTCGGGCTCAATGGGCTCTCCTACCGTGGTCATGTGTTTGAAGTGGTAGTTGTACTTCGAGGGCTCATCGTGACCGGATTTGCGCAACATGCGAATCGCCGTGGGCGAAGTGTGGAAGATGTTGACATCGAGGCGCTCGGCGATTCTCCATACTCTTCCAGCATCGGGGAACGTAGGAACGCCTTCGTAAAGCACACTCGTCGCGGCCAGTGACAGCGGACCGTAAACAATATAAGAGTGACCCGTGATCCAGCCGATATCGGCCATGCACCAGTACACGTCTTCCGGATGAATATCTTCGATGTATTTAGAAGTTCCGGCCACATACGAGAGGTAACCGCCCGTGCGATGTTGGCAGCCTTTCGGCTTTCCCGTGCTGCCGCTGGTGTACATCAGAAACAACGGCGCTTCCGCATCCATGGGAACGGGAGGAACAATTTGACCTCTGTAGTTTGGGAGGATTTCGTCGACCCACGCGTCGCGATCTTTCACAAAAGGCGAAACGGTCGCACTCTTGCCCGCGTGCCGCCGCCACACCAGGACTTTGTCAACTTGCTGGCCTGCCTGCTTCGCAGTTTCCAGCGCGATATCGGCGCCGGTTTTGTGATCGATCATCTTGCCGTTGCGATAGTAACCATCCATGGTGATGAGGACGCGGCTCCCGGAATCGGCGGCACGCATACCGCACGCTTCACCACTGAAGCCGCCGAACACGACGGAGTGAATTATTCCCAGGCGCGCGCATGCCAGCATCGTAACCGGCAACTCGGGAACCATCGGCATGTGAATGGTGACTCGATCACCGCTCTTCAACCCGCAGAAGTCGCGCAGCAACGCTGCGAATTCATTCACTCTTACATAGAGTTCGCGGTAGGTCACTGACACCGTCGCCTCGTCTTCCGGCTCGGGGACGAAGATCAGCGCCGCTTTATTTTTGTATTTGGCAAGGTGGCGATCCACGCAGTTGTACGAGGCGTTGATCTTGCCGCCGACAAACCACTTCCAGAATGGAGGATCGCTGGTGTCAAGCGTGGTGTGCCAATACTGGTCCCAGGTCAGAAGATCGGCGTACTCGCGAAAACATTCCGGAAAGTGTTTTTCGCTGAACCGTTCGATCACGCTGGGGTCGGTGAGGTTCGCCTGCCCGACAAATCTCGCCGAAGGATAATAGTATTCTTCCTCCCGCCAATGAACTGAGATCTGAGCTTCGGTGGCCTCACCTGCTGCTTGCGGATCCGAACGAATTTCTGCCATGTCGATACTCCTGAATTACTCTTATCGCTTGCCGATTATGACTTGCTGAAAAGATCGAATTGCTGCGTTGCGCAAGCATTCCCCCGAGCGCTCGCCGCTCTGGCAAGTATGCGCTCGGGGAAGCGTTGGCGTACAGCCCAGTGAAAGCCGCTCGACTCAACAGCGGACCGAGAATCTCGAAGCTGAATCCAGCGGAATGGGCAGCGCTAGTCGGCCGCCGATGCTTTTCCTCCGGTTTCATCCCAAATGCGGTTGCCGCGGGTCTCTTTCAGCAGCAGACTGCCCACGACGAAGGTTATGCCCGCCACGATCATCGGGTAATAGAGCCCGGCGTAAATATTGCCGGTTTCGGCGACTACCGCAACTCCGATCAACGGCAACAACCCGCCAAACACTCCGTTCCCGATGTGATAGGGGAGTGAAAGCGAAGTGTAGCGAATCTTCGCCGGGAAAGCCTCAATCAAGTAAGCGGCGATGGGACCGTAAACCAGGCATACATAAAGAACCTGAATGAAAATCAGCAGCACCAGCATGGTGGTATTCGGATTCGGAGCTTCCTTGACTGGAACCAATGCGCCGGTCGCATCCGTGGTTAGCGCCGTAAGCGAGATAGCGCCTGTCACCTTGCTGCGGGCGGACTTTACCGTGACCACGTTGTTGCCCGCGGCCCGTTCCATGGCCTTGTAAATGGGGATGTAGGTAAGAACCGCCAGCAGGCAACCCGCCATCATGAGCTTTTTGCGGCCGATGCGGTCGGAAAGCGCGCCCACTACGGTAAAGAAAGGCATCCCGAGCAGCAGTGCGATGGCGACCACGATGTTGGCGGTCTTGACATTCACTTTCAGAATCGTCTGCATATAGAACAGCGCGTAGAACTGTCCCGTATACCAAACCACGCCCTGCCCCGCCGTCGCTCCGAAAAGCGAAATCAAAACCAGCTTCAGATTCGCCCATTTCGTGAATGCATCCTTGAGCGGTTGCGTGGAGGTCATTCCCGCGGCCTTGAGCTGAGCGAAAATGGGCGACTCCTTCATCTTCAGGCGTATATAGAGTGAGATGATCACCAGGATGATGGAGATGAGGAATGGAATGCGCCATCCGTAGGCGGAGAAGTCCTCCTTGGACATTGAGTTTTGCGTCACCAGAATCACGATCAGCGAGACGAAGAGTCCCAGTGTGGCCGTGATCTGGATGAAGCTAGTGTAGAAGCCGCGCTTATTGTCGGGGACGTGCTCGCCCACGTAAACCGCTGCACCGCCATACTCTCCGCCGAGCGCGAGTCCCTGCAAGATGCGGATTAGTAACAGGACGATCGGTGCGAACCACCCCGCCGTCGCAAAGGACGGCAATAGACCAATAACGAAAGTCGAAAAACCCATGATCGAAAGCGTCACGAGAAAGGCATATTTGCGCCCGACTAGGTCGCCGATGCGCCCGAAGAACAGCGCACCGAACGGGCGCACCAGGAAGCCGACGGCAAAGGTTGCGAGATATGCGATGTAGGCGAATGTATCGTTGCCTGGTGGATAGAACTTCGGGCCCAGGATGGCCGCGAGGCTGCCGAAAATGTAGAAGTCATACCACTCGATCATGGTGCCGACGGACGACGCCATGATTACGCGCCAGATGCTGTACTCTGCGTTACCAGTTCCCGCCACTGCAGCATTCGCCATAACTTCCTCCCTGTACCCGAAGTTTTTGGTCCTGGACTGGCGTTTCGATCTGTCCCAGTCTCAGGCACTACACGGCTTGGAAAAACCCAGCCCCGGACTATACACCCATCGACAGCCGACAACAAACCCGGGATTGGCCAAATTCTCAGCACAGCGACCACCCAACCATGGTCACGGCTGTTCCTTCTGCAAGATTGCGCCTACCGTCAACTGTGATCCAGGCAACACCGTCAGCTCTCGCTTCCACTGGGCAAAGCCGGGCATCGAAAAGACGACCACATGCGTCCCGGCACTCAGTGGAATTTCGGATGGCGTGCTGCCCAGGTATTTGCCGTCCACAGTAATTTCCGCGCCAGCCGGCGTTGAGCTGAAATTGCACTTCGCCTTCTCCGAAACTTTCTCGGGGGAAACTTGTTGTGGTACGACCGCGGCCGGGGCTGGCGCAGGAGCCGGCGAACTCTGCTGCGTGGCAGCCGCAGCCGGGACCGGCTGAGCTGAAACTGCGGGCGCAGCCGCAGCCGCCGACGGACCGGCTTTCCGATCCGCAGCTACCAAGGTGTAAAACTGCTTTCGCGTCTTGCCCTTGTCATCCTCGTAATACACATCAAGCCCGTGTTTCGCTCTTTTGGCATCGAAGCTTTCTCCCTTTGCCAGCGGAACGCAGCGGGAGTATTTTGATTCGACGGTGCAGCTAATGCGGTAGGTTGGCCCGCCATCTTCCTGCACCAGCAAGGTGCTTTGCAGCGGCACATTCGTAGTGGAACGGCAATACGCGTCGAAGGTAAGTTGTTCGCAATTCTGGGGGACGCCGTTGTTGTCAGCGGCCAACGCTCGTGTTGCAGAATCCAGAACCGTGATCCGAAGCGTGCTCTTCGGCGAGGCATTCGCCAACATGGCGGTCAACAAAAAACCGACCTGCAGAGCTGCAATTTTACAAATATTCATGAAACCAACTCCCCCAAACACCGCGCATGCAGATTCCGCACACCTGGTTTTCCCGAACGACTTTAAGAGTCCGTCGCACAGTTCCGCTACATTTTGCTCCCCCTGGAGTGTCTCGCGCAACAGCTTTCATGGAGGAAGTTTGGGAAGACGGACTCACCTACGGGCCAGAGCCCGAATGCAGTCCGTCCCCCGTTTCTTGATAGCCAGTGCCTTCAATCTGCACCGGACATTTCAGCGATCCCAACAGCTATCACAACTAGCAACCCAGGCGGACCCGGTTTGGGCCCGCTAGGGTGGAGGGTCCGGTCTAGAACGTTAGAACGTAAAGATCGGCCCGAATTCAGATCGGTGATCCTGCCATTCGTTGGATGGCTGTCCAGCGATTGTGTATAGCAAGATGTGGTCGAATCCACGTGTGGCGTAGACCGACTGCTCGAAAACGAACTGGCACCAGTTGTTGAGTTTGTAGGTCAGGGTTCCCACCGCTGTCTTGCCCATCGACATCGGGAGTCCTCCACCGCACGAAGCGCTTCCGTCCGCGGCGGCGCAGCCAATGCCGTTGGCGCGGTTCTGGTCGTTATCCACCACCTGGTCCTTGCCGACGAGGAACTGCAGTCCCCAGCCCGCGTTGTGGCCATGCGGATCGGCGTGGAACCACCGGGAAAGCGGTAGCCCGAGTTGTACGAATCCGCCAAAGGCCTGGATGGGCTTCTGAGGAGCCACTACGACGTTTCCAGCCCCGTTGGTTCCGAGGACGGCACCACCGGCAGCTGCCAGCGGACCGCCATCGGCAGTTTCGAAGGGACCTACCACATTCGTCAGCCCGCTTACGTCGGTGAAGTAACTGTTAATTTGGCCACCGAAGTAGAAGCGCATATCGCCGCCCTTGTAGAGGCTCGCCACCAGAGTCGCCCATCGCGTAGGCAACTGCGCCACGATTTGGCCCCCCCACAGTGTGCTGGACGCTTGAAAGCCGTTCGGGAACGCAGCCTCGTAGCTTGCTGGAAGCAGGGTTGTGTCTGCGCCGCAAGGCGTCGCGAGACAATACGACGAGTTAGGAACGATTGACGTGCGCCTCGAATGGAATCCAGCCAGCGCGATTTGCGCCGGGGCCACGCCCGGGGCTTTGTCGAGTTGGAAACTCAACGCCACTCTGGCTTCATACTCGGGACGGTCGGCGTCGGCGCCTTCGCGCTCGCCTTGCGCGAGTTGCGCCGCCAGCCCGTTGCCCGACGCGTTGCCGAGCTTCAGGATTTCACCGGTGCTCGGCATCATGACCCCAAATTGAGGCTCGAACCGGACATTGTGCTCCTTGCTCAGGAGCCATGAGAAACCGCCCCGCAGTTGTGGCGACCGCGTGTAAGTGTTGCCCCAAAATGCGCCGTTGAAGGTGGTTTCCAGGATATTTTCCAAGGCGCCGGATCCAAAAAGCGTCCAGTCCTGTCCGCCTACAAAGAAAATATCCAAAGCGTCGCCGGCGTGGTAATCCAATCGGACGAAGGCCAAACGCAGCTGCGGTTGATTGCTGCGGATCGACGAAACATCGCGGTTGGCGACTTCGCTGAAGTTGCCTTCGAAGTCACCCTCGATCTTGCCGGTTAGCGTCAGGTTCTTCGAAATGTCCGGCCATTCCAGGTTGAGACCAAAGCGCGTAGACCGCGCTTTGACGTGGACCTCGGGGTCCTGCGTTGGGCCGGTGTTGAAAGTCGAGTTAGGCCCAGCATTCAGCCAGATACCTGGGAACGGGAAGTCGTCGCCATCGGGATCGCTGCTGTCATGGACGACCGTTGCCTTGATGAAGCCATAAGGCGCAAGCGTGATTGGACCGGCTTTAATCCCAGCCAGACCGCCAGTCTTGGGCGGGTCAACCGGGAACACGCGGACCGGAGCGATCGCCGGTACCACCCCAGGTACAGGAGGCGGCAACTCGCCGGCTACTCGCGACGGATGAGGTGTCTGCGGCTGCGTTTGGGTTTGAGCTTGCGGCGAGGCTTCTGCCTCCCGCGACGACGACATTGACTCCGGTGCCTCAATCGGCGCTGCCGCAGGCGCTGCGGGTTGGGTCGCCGGACTCGCCGCCGCAGACAAATCCGCGGCATTCACGATTCCTTTGCGTGAGAGCGCCTGAACCAGAGCTTGAAACTGAGCGCTGGGAGCGGCATTTCGAATTGCGTTGGCCTCGTTAGGAGCGAGAACGCCTTTCAGCAGGAGAACGCCAACTAACGCCGTGACATTTGCATCTCCGGGGGTCGTAGCTAAGTTTGGGCTAGCTGCAGCGGGAGTGGCTTCCGCGCTGGTTGCATTGGTTGAATTTTCTTTTGCTGTTTTCCCATCGTTACTTCCTGCCATGGCGGGCACTGCCGCGATGGCCAGGACTAACAAGCTTGAAATCCACTTTCTCAGCGTCGACATAGACGGCGTCTCCTCTTTTTTCCGCCCAACTTAGACTTGGGCACGCACATATGGGGCGCAAAGCTAATGCATTTAGCCAAACGATGTCAAGGTTTTACTTTGTTGATTTTGACTAGTCTGGTTCTGGAGGGCGCTGATGCTAGAAGGGGTCGAGCTTCTCTTTGTGATGAAAACACATTATGCTGTGAGCTGCGTCACTGCTGGTCACTCGACGGCAGGGCAAAATCCACGCCACGTAAGTAAAAGCTCGCCGCACGCTCGGGAGGTCCACATGAGCGCTCTAACCATGACTAGGCCAGAAAACATTTCCAACCTGTTGGCTCTGGATGAAGAATATGCGGTGCCAGAGATCGTAGTCCGCAACGCTATTCAGAAGGACTGGCAGGGAGAATGCGCACGCGCGCTCAAAGATCCCGAAGGTTTCTGGGCAGACTATGCGTCGCGCTTCGTCTGGTCGCGGAAGTGGGACCGCGTGCTGGAGTGGGACGGCGTCCACCACAAATGGTTCACCGGCGCCAAGACCAACATCACCATTAATGCACTGGATCGGCATGCTGACTCGGATCGCCGCAATCGAGCCGCCTTCATCTGGCTGGGTGAGGATGGCAGCGAACGCATCGTCACCTATGGGCAACTGCACCGCATGGTCTGCCGCTTTGCCAACGGATTGAAATCACTGGGCGTAGTGAAGGGCGACCGCGTGATCATTTATATGCCACTGACGATCGAAGGTGCAGTCGCCATGCTGGCTTGCGCTCGGCTGGGCGCGATTCATTCGGTCGTGTATGCCGGCCTGGGCCACACGGCTCTGCGCGACCGCATCGTCGATGCGGAAGCCAAGATTGTGATCGCTGGCGATGTCGGCTTTCGCCGTGGCAAGACCGTGGACCTTAAAGCCATCGTTGATGAGGCCGTAGAAAAACTGGAGTGCGTCGAGAAAGTCGTCGTGTATTCACGAAGCGGAGTCGAGCTTAGCGGTCCACGCGAAATCGACTTCAACGAACTGCTCAAGTTTTCTCCGGTTTGTCCTGCGGAAGAAATGGACTCGGAGGACCCGCTATTCCTGCTCTACACCTCAGGTTCAACCGGCAAACCCAAAGGCGTGCTGCACGTGCACGGCGGTTACATGGTGGGCACGACCTATCATTTGGAAAACTACTACGATGTGGGCGATCGCGATATTTTCTGGTGCACATCCGATATCGGCTGGGTCGTCGGCCATTCCTACATCGTCTACGCGCCACTTTGCGCGGGCGTCACCACGCTCTTCCGCGAAGGAGCAATCGATTATCCGAATCCCGGAGTCGCATGGGAAATCGTCGAACGCTACGGCGTCACCAAGATGTTCACCGCGCCGACAGCGTTACGGATGTTTATGCGTTATGGCGAGAGTTATCCAGCAGCGCACGACCTGACGACTTTGCGCGTGATTGCGTGCGCCGGAGAACCGCTGAATCCAGAGGCCTGGCGCTGGGCGCAAACTCATCTGGCCGGCGACGGCAAGTGGGGCTACGTCATCGACAACTGGTGGCAAACGGAGTTGGGTGGGCCCACGCTGGGCACGCCCCCGACGATGGCAATGCGTCCAGGAAAGTGCGGCGTAGCGATGCCCGGTGCCGAGGCCGATGTTTTGGATGAAAACAACAACTCAGCGCCTGCGGGAGTAGGAGGCAGGCTAGTACTCAAGCGTCCGTTCCCCCACATGCTGCGCACCGTGTGGCGCGATCCGGCACGCTACGAACGCGACTGGCAGGTGATTCCCGGCTGTTATGTGACCGGCGACGTCGCCATGAAAGACAAAGACGGATACATCGCAGTGCTCGGCCGCTACGACGATGTGCTCAACGTTGCCGGGCACCGCATCGGCACGGCCGAGGTCGAAAGCGCGCTGGTGTCCCATCCCGCAGTGGCCGAGGCTGCCGCCATCGGCGTGCCCGATCCCATGAAGGGCGAGACCATTAAAGTGTTCGTGCAGGTTCGCGCCGATCATGTGGCTTCCGATGCGCTATCGGCGGCGCTGATCGAACACGTGCGCAGAGAACTGGGACCAATTGCGACTCCATCGTCGCTGGAGTTTGTGGCTTCATTGCCGAAGACAAGATCAGGAAAAATCCTGCGCCGCTTTCTGAAGGCGAAAGAAGCAGGCGTAGACGCGGGAGATGTCTCAACCATGGAGGGCTGACCCGGTCCGCTAAATAATTAGCGGAGACTTATCCCTTCCCGGCAAGATTCCCATCCCTGGCCGATTGAAAATCTCCAAGAGCAAGATTGATCATCTTTCATATGACTGCCGTTCAATAATGTTAGTGTGCAGCCCGAGAAACTCACATTGCGACAAATATTGTCGGTTCGCTGCCCCATGTGCCGCGCGAAACCGAAGGAGAGATGCACTCTGAGTACGGGACACCCATCCGCCAAGACGCATCTCGCCCGAAGCGTGGCCGCTGCCAAAGCTCCCCGTCCTGGCAACGCTGGCCAGGCAGTTCTGCGAATTCTGAAGAACATTAAGAGCCGTGGCCTTCGAGTTCTCTTCCAGCATAAGTAGCTAGTCGCGATCTTGGGCCTTCACTCTGTCGCCGATCACCGCGAAGGAAGCACATCATAAAGAGGCTGTGCCGCTCTCACCTCCGGATTCTCTTCGGCCACCGACATCGCCAAAATGCGTATCTTGTCGTTAGTCGGCAACGTGATCGTCTTCACGCCGGCCGGCAAGTCTATCGGATACGCAAACAAATACGAATAACCGTAAGCCACATTTTCGCCCGCTGCGTTGTGATGATGCGAGCAGTACCATGCGAGGTCGGCCCGCTTGATGTAACCCGGCTTGATTCCCGTCATCTCGCCGTAGTCGTCATGCGAAGTATCTTTCGAAGTCCACTGCCGGTCATCCCATTGACCGATGAACCCTCCCCAATCCTGAATGTTGAGCTCGACCGCGGTGTTGCCCAACCGGAATGTTGCCTTCTGATCTCCGTCAGTCGAAGCCGCTAACACGTACACACGGTTATAGTTTCCCGCTGGCAGGTCGATCTTCTGCCCTTTCGTCGCAACCGCATTCGGAGCGCCAGCCTTCGCTGCGGCCAGCTGAAATCGCACATCATTGAACTTGATCTCAGCAGGCAGCATCTCCGCTGGAAGAGCGTTGCCCCGGCCGTCGAATCCGCCTTGCGATTTTTGTCCATCATTGCTGGCCGTAGCCAAGGAGTAACGCAGCGGAACTGGTGTCGAGTGCACCGCCGCAACTTTGTTCAGATCGGCGGCGAGCTTAACGGCAAACGTACGCGGCTGATATGCGGAGAACGAAGTCACCAGCGCACCGCGGTTCACATGGGCCGCTCCCACGGGCTGCTCCTGGCCGTTGACCTCGCGCGCACCCGTAATCGGACTGTGAAAAGTTATTCGAACGTCCGCCTGTGGTCTGCCATCGAGTTCAACCAATCGCACGATGATCTCGTCGCCCTGTTCCGCTTTTTTCAGGGCCAGCAACCGAATCCGCGGGTTGCTCACCTTTAGCAATGAAAACCCTCGGCCCATCGCTCCAGCATGTTTTGTAGCTTCGAACGCAATCAGCGGATCGTTCAATCGTTGCGCCTGCCAGTCGGTCTGACCTTGCCGCCAATCTCCCGCGTGTCCAGCAATGCCGTAGACGAACTCGTGGTGACCCAGATCCTGCGTGCCTTGATCGGCATAACCTCCGCGCGTTCCGGGCGTTCGAATTAACGTGAGCCGGATCGTATGGTCGTTCGGCTTGTCCGATCCATTCTTGCAGTCGGTCAGAATGGTGGCGCCAAATGTGCCGCTCGCATCAGTCAGGTCGATCCACTGATGAGACGGCACTTCGAACTTCTTGGGCTCAGCAGTCGGCCGCTCGATCGTGCCAATGTCCCAGTTATACGTAGCCATCTGATTCGAGGCAGCGAGCGGGAAAGTCGCTTTCAAGTTCGACTCTTTGGTGTTCCAATCAACAACGTTCGCGAACTCTACACGCTTTCCAGCATCACCAAGAGACAAGCTAATCGTTTGAACAAACTTTGAGCTGGCCGTTTCCCGTGAAACTTCCACGGCCACGCGCACCGGGCCATTCTCCACGACTCGAATCTTTGCTGGACCACTCACATAAGCCTTCGGAGCAGCCTGCTCCTGCTCCCAGTCCATATTCCATGCAGGCCAATGCTCAGGGTTGTCATACGAGATCGCGAGCCGCGCCGGCGCACTAAGCAGTTCCCTGCCCATCGACTTATCAAAAATGCTGGCTACATCGCCATCGGAGTTCAGCTTCACGAGGTAATAAGCGTTCTCCAGAAAATTCTCCGACACCTTCAGAGCCGCATCGGGAATGCCCGGCCCCGGCTGGACATCGTAGACCGCATAGTCCACCGACCGCATCTTGGCCAAGAAGAGCACTTTTCCGTTCGAGATCTGCGCCGGAACTTCTTTCCCATCCGGACCGGTGACGCGCACAGTCTTCGGCTTGGCAAAGGGAAGGTCTACGCTAGCTTCCACGACATCTTCGCGCTCAATATTCAGCGGGTTGAACACCACCAGCGGAACACCATTCGTCTCCGTGTTCAGGGCAGCGGAAACATTTCCCATGGCATTACTCAACACGCCAGCGAACTGGTTCATCGCAATCACGTCATCATTCCAGGCAAATTCGTAAGACTTAGGCGTAGCAGTGCCAGCGGCGAGGTCGTGAAAGTGTCCTCCCATCACCAGCGTCCACGCATCGTTCAGGCGCTGCAGCGGATACGGCCGCGCGCCCAGCCATTCCGCGGCCAGCGAAGCCTTCTCGGCTGCATCGGCAAGCAATTCTTCTTTCCGCAGCCAACGCTTCTGGTAAGCCTGCGAAGTCAGCGAACCCGCGGAGTGGTTGGTCAACTCCATTTCGCCGGTGTAGCGCGGAAGGCCAGCCGCCTCGGCAGGAGTGATATCCAGAAACATCTGCTCCGCATTCCCCGAGACCACCCGAACCGGACCATCCCCAACCTTCACCGCCGGCCACGCTGGATGCGCCTGTTGCCCCCAGAAAAGTTGTCCATCCGGAGGAAGACTCGCCGTGCCTCGAGTCACAATGGCCTCAAGCCGCTTCACGAACTCCTCGTCCGGAGCTCCACCAATGTCTCCTGTCCCGTAATAATGGTAATCCGCATAAACGCCGCCCACTTTGCCATTCTGCTCGACGCGCGCGGCCCAGTCGCCTTGATGGTGTTCCTGCGCTCGATCTGCGCCAAGCCGGCTGAGTACCCGCACTTGGCTTCGCAGGTGGATGGATTCCTCAATATCGTTCGGGTCAGAGGCATGTCCGCTGTTCTGTTCTTGATCTAACTTTGCGCGCATCGCCGCGAATTTGTTTCGTACCTCCTGAAGCGTTGCGTCGGCCGGCAGCGCCGGTAAGGGTTTGCTGAGATCAGTCTCAATGCCGCCGTCGTACGCGCCCGGGTTCAATCCTGCCAGAACGCTCTCGCCGTCTGGCCCTACCCACACACCCACGTTGAACGGCGTGCCCTCGGGCGTTTTTTCCAGAGACTCAGGACCGCCAGCGGGAGCCGAAGATCCCCATACCAACTTCTGCGTCGAGAATCCCTTCACTCCGGAGTGCGCGAGAATCGTAGGCAGCGACGATGGAAATCCAAAGCAGTCGGGCAGCATATATTCCGCGCTCGCCCGGCCCAACTCTTTCCGAAACCAGTTATTCCCATACAAAACTTGCCGGATAATCGCTTCGGCACTGGGCGCATTCACATCGCCCTCTTCCATCGAAGAGCCAGCCGGAAACCACCTGCCTTCATCAACGTACTTCTTCAATCTCGCGAAATCCGCGGGAAAATATTCTTTCATCAGCCGGTAACGATTGGCTCCGCTGAAATTGAAAACATAATGAGGATATTTATCCAACAGCGCGAAATTATCCTCCATCGTCTTGCGAATGTATTCGTTGATGACCTGCGGATATTCCCATCGCCACTCGGTGTCGAGGTGCGCATAGCCGACCACATACAGAGTCGGTTGTTTGGTCAAATCCGGTGTCTCGACAGTTTGTGCGCCGGCGGCGGCGAGCAACATCATGCAAGCAACTGTGACGATTACCGAAATCTTATGAAATCGTTCCATCGGAACTCTCCACGCTGATAGAAGAAGGTTGGTTCGGAGTATGTTACATGACCCTTCAGTCCCGCTGCTCACCGCGCGGCCGTGAGTTTTCCTGATAATCTCAATCTAGCTGCCAGGAGAAGCTCCGTCGTTGCCGCCGATCATCAATGCCCAAGGAATATCGAAAGCCTTTGGAGCGAACCCGCTCTTTCAGAACATATCCTTTAGAGTGTCCGAGGGCGACCGCATTGGCCTGATCGGTCCGAACGGCTCCGGCAAATCAACCCTGTTGAGGATTCTCGCAGGCGACGTTAATCCCGATAGCGGCGAGATCGCGGTCCGCAAACGGATCCGCCTCAGCTACATCGAGCAGGATTCGACATTCGAGTCGGGAGCAACCGTCCGATCCGTTGCGCAGAGCGCCATGGAGCGAGCCAAGGTGCCCGAATCAGAACGCGGCACTCGCTTCGCGGAAACTCTAGGACGCGCCGGCTTCGAAGACCTCGATGCGGAGGCAACAGCGTTATCGGGAGGCTGGCAAAAACGTCTGGCGATTGTTGAGGCAGTAGTGCAGGGGCCAGACATCCTGTTGCTCGATGAGCCCACCAATCATCTCGACCTGGCTGGGATCGAGTGGCTGGAGACGCTGTTAGAAGCCGCGCCATTCGCCTGCGTGGTGGTCAGTCACGATCGCTACTTCCTTGAAAACGTCGCCAGCGAAATGGCGGAGTTGAACCGCACTTATCCCGACGGATTGCTGCGCGTCTCGGGAAACTACAGCCGCTTCCTGGAGGAGAAAGAGGAATTCCTACATTCGCAGTCGAAGCGGCAGGAAGCGCTCGAAAATCTGGTTCATAAAGAGATCGAGTGGCTTCGCCGCGGCGCCAAGGCGCGCACCAGAAAATCCAAAGCGCGCATCGACAAGGCTGGCGAGTTGATGGGCGAACTCGCGGACCTGAATGCCAGACGCAGAAGCGGAACGGCGCAGATAGATTTCTCCGCCACCGATCGAAAGACCAAGCGTTTGATCGAAATGGAAAAAGTCTCCTGCGAGGTTGGAGATCGCACGCTGTTCACCGGACTCAACTGCGTGATCACCGCCGGGATGAAAGTCGGGCTGGTAGGACCGAACGGCAGCGGGAAGTCGAGTCTACTGCGGCTGCTTCGCGGAGAGTCCGCACCGGCCGCCGGAGACATTCATCGCGCTGACTGGCTGCGCATAGTGTATTTCGATCAGCGTCGCGAACTCGATCCCGATGTAACTCTGCGCCGCGCTCTGGCTCCAGAAGGCGATTCCGTCGTCTATCAAGACCGCGTGATCCACGTAGCTTCGTGGGCGGCAAAGTTTTTATTTGATGGCGAGCAACTGAATCAACCGGTGGGCCGGCTTTCCGGCGGCGAGCGCGCGCGAGTGTTGATTGCTCAACTCATGCTGCAACCCGCAGATGTTCTTCTGCTCGATGAACCCACGAACGACCTCGACATTCCCACGCTAGATATTCTGGAGGAAAGCCTCTTGGAGTTTCGCGGCTCGCTCGTTCTGGTAACTCACGACCGCTACATGCTCGATCGCGTTTCCACCATTGTGCTCGGCCTCGACGGCATGGGCGGAGCCGGCCTTTTCGCCGATTACTCGCAGTGGGAATCATGGCAGGAAGAACGCAAACAGTCGGTGAGAAACGACGCACGCGTTGCGGGACGAACTGCAACTCCGCCCGAGAACTTCGAGCAGAGGACGGGGAAAAAGAAGCTGTCGTATCTCGAAGCGCGTGAATATGACTCAATCGAGCAGCGCGTCGCCGACGCCGAGGAACTCCTGCAGGCCAAACGCGTCCAACTCGAAGATCCGCAAATTGTCAGCGACGGCCCGCGCCTAATCGTTGCGCACGCAGAGATGGAGGAAGCTCAGGAAGAAGTAGATGCGCTCTACGCCCGCTGGGCCGAACTGGAGAAGAAAAAGAACTGACTTCCTTTATTTCCATTCGCGAGGCATCGATCCACTTAGAATCGATCTCCTCAACGTGCCAGACAAAACGCGATAATCGTATCTCCACGAACGCCCGTGTCATCTTCGACTTTTTTCAGAAGCGCAGATTCAAGATCGTCAGGATCAGGCGTCATCTCGCAGGCAGCGATCTCCTCGTCCGAAGCTCCGTGATAGCACAGTTCACACACTCCTAACCCATCTTCTGAACGGACCGGCGGCCCAAAAACACGGCAAGTCATAGGCCGCGATTCGTAGAGCTCGCAATTCCCTGTTTCAGGATCGAGCGCGGGGCAAGGCTCATCGTTGGCAAACTCGGAAAAGCGCGCGGCAGAGGCGTCATCTTCATCTAACAATCCACTCACAGCATTGCCCGGAAAGTTTGGGGTCAGGCGATCCACCGCTTCCCGAGCGCGTTCGCGCACACGATCAGCCCGCTCGGGCGCACGCCTCCCAAGCTCGGCAAGTCCCCGCCGCAACCGCAAGGCATCGAGTTGATTGATGGGAAAAACTCCGATGCAGCACTGCGTGCATCCCGGCCGGCAGACCAGCCACTCCCCGCTGCGACGCGCAGCCTCGGCTAACGCTGAATCTACAATCTGAATCAGCGCCTGGTCTTTCGCGCGAGGAAACAATTTCGGCATAACGATCTCTCAATCATATAACTCGCGCAAGCAAGCACATCTCGTTATCTGGAATATTCAAGCTCCTGCTTCCCGTATATTTAAATAGTCGCTAAGCATAGCTTGAGGGGTAAGCCCTACTCCGTATTTGGCATGAAAAAAGAATATTTTATCGGCGTAGATGTCGGCGGCACAAAAGTGGCCGCAGGCTTAGTGAACGCGACAGGAGAAATTTTTCACGCAGCGCGAGTTCCCATGGACGCCTCAAACGCCGCATCTGGCTTGGCTTCCGTCACCTCGGCCATCGACGCAGTCCGAGCAGCAGCAGATTCGCACGATGTGATCTCCAGCATCGGCATCTGCGCTCCCGGCCCCCTAGACCCGCAGACCGGCATCGTCGTTAATCCGCCTAACTTGCCGGGGTGGCGCAATTTTCCTCTCGCGGATTTGGTTTGTAAGGCCTATCAATTGCCCGTGAGCGTCGACAATGATGGCAATGCTGCGGCGCTGGCGGAGTCGTTGTGGGGCGCGGGCCGCGGCTATCGAAATGTTTTCTGCGCCACGATTGGCACTGGCATAGGCACCGGCATCGTGTTCGACGGCCGCATCTATCACGGCCGCACCGGAGCGGCGGCGGAGGGCGGGCACATGACCATTGACTATCGTGGCCCGCGTTGCGCATGCGGCAAGCTCGGTTGCATCGAGGCTCTTGCGTCCGGGCCAGCGATTGCTCGACGAGCGTCCGAGAGAATCGCCGCGGGTCGACCCTCTACAATTCTGCAACAAGCCGGAGGCCATCTGGATCGCATCACCAGTGAGATGGTGGGTCGAGCGTACGCAGAAGGCGACTTGCTGGCAAAAGAAATTTTGCAGGAGACTGGCATGTTCCTCACCGTCTGGCTGGGCAATATCGTGGACTTGCTCGAGCCCGACGTGATGGTTATTGGCGGAGGCGTGGCCGCTATGCTGCAACCGTTCTTTGGAGAAATACGCGATCACCTTTCCATCTGGTGCGTGAATTCGCATTGTCAGGAAATCCCGCTGGTAACGGCTCATTACGGCGCAGAAGCGGGCATCGCCGGCGGCGCCGCGCTCTGCCTTGAATCCTCCTCATCCCTTCAAGACGAAAAGCGTAAATAGATTTCATGTTGTTCCGTTCAAACCTGCGATGCGGTGTTCTTCGCCTCTGCGATGTTGGGGAAGCTCATTGTGTATACAATGAACTCCGCGCCGCACGAACGGGTGTGAATTTGCCTCCGCCTCATCCATGAGTGTCGCCCAAATACCGCAGGTCAAGAATTCTTCCCGGCCTCTCACAGTGGCTGCAAACGCAGCATTCGTGCCCATCGGAATCGTAACTGTGCTGCTTGGCCCCTTGCTGCCAACGCTCTCGGCGAAGTGGTTTCTAAATTACACGCAGGCGGGCTCGCTGTTCACCGTTCAATTCCTGGCGTCGACTGTAGGAGTGGCGCTTTCCGGGCTCTGCGTATCGCGCTGGGGATTTCGTTTCGCCATCAAGATCGGACTGCTCGGCATGGCCGCTGGAGTAGCGGCCCTACCTTACAGTTCACGAATCCTGGGAATGCTCTGCATTGCACTTTATGGTGTAGGCCTGGGACTCGCCATTCCCGCAGCGAACCTGCTGGTCGCCGACGTAAATCCTCTGCGGAGGAGCGCGGCGCTGAACCGTTTGAATTTTTCCTGGAGTACGGGCGCCGTCGCGTGTCCGTTCTTGGTTGCGTCCGCCGCGCCCAGGGGGCAATTGACGCTTCTGTTGGCCAGTTTCGCCGCAGTCCTGTTCCTCGTGTGCCTGGGCATTGCGGTCATGCCATCGCATATTGTCGAGCCTCACGTGACTCGCGCCAACAGTGTCACGCGCGCCGCTCCAATCGACTGGAGAAGCGCATACATCCCGCTATTCGCAGCGCTTTTCTTTCTCTATGTTGGAGCAGAGAATTCCGTAGGCGGATGGATTGCCTCGTACGCCAAAACTTTCGGTACAGGGCCATTCGACCTTGCCCTGATGAGCCCTTCTTTTTTTTATTCTGCTCTGATGATAGGAAGGTGGCTGGCTTCGATCTTGCTGCATAGGATCGAGGACGTCACACTAGCTCGCGCCGGACTCTTGACGGCTTGCGCTGGAATGGCATGGTTGCTTTTTTCTCATGCGCTGCCGAGCGTGCTGGTTGGCGCCAGCATCGCTGGTTTCGGCCTGGCGGCTGTGTATCCAATTACCATTTCTCTCTTGTCTCACGAGTTCGGAGACGCCGCGTCTCGCATCGGCTCCGTCATGTTCACCATGGCAAACTTTGGAGGCGCATTCATGCCGTGGCTGCTGGGTTACTCATCCAACCGTTTTGGCAGCTTGCGAGCCGGGATGATCGTTCCTTTGGTCGCCGCGGGGTCGATGTGCGCCTTGTATTTTTTGAATTGGAATTCCAAGCGGACGCCGGTTGCAGTCAACTGAGATTCACAATTAGCGGGACCCCGGAGCGATTCATCTACCTCGCGTCCGACTTCAACCCGAGCGCACGCAGAGTGATTTCATCCGGAACGCTTCGCCCATCTTTTTTCGTCACGACTCCGAAGCTGCCGGAATAATCCCACATGGTCCATCCCATGTTATGCAACTCCAAAGCCGTGCGGACGTCGTGAATCCAAGCCGCGCGATCTTGCGGCTCCGCAAATGCACGGTAGACGCCAAACTCGTTGCACATTACCGGAACGCGGCGCTGCCGGGCCCATTCCGCGACTTGCGTGATCTCGGCGTCGATGCGCTCCGCATTCCAGTGATCCTGCCCGTAGCGAATCACGGCCATACGGTCCACTGCATCGGGCACTGCTAACGCTACGTTCGCGACCGATTCCGGCGACGACGGATAATGCAACCCTTTCACCCATTGCCAGGAATAAGCTCCCCAAGTCGCTCCCTGATGAGTGAAGATGTGAGGCTCGTAGAAATGAAAGTTGTAAATCACGTTGGGATCGCGCAAGGGCTCGACAAAAAGCAGATCGTCGTCGTCCGACCAGCGGCCTCCGGTCGCGATGATCGTATGCTGTGGAGCGCCTTCGCGAATTGCGGCCGCCAGCTTCGCCTGCACACCGTGCCATCGGTATCGGTCGCTGAACTCCGGTTCGTTCAGAACTTCGAAGAACACTCGCTCCGCGTCCCACGTTGAATAATGCCGCGCCAGTACACGCCAGAAATCGGCGAACTCCTGCACAAAGCTGTCGTCTTTCGTGAGGCGTGTCTTGAAGTCGCTCTCCGGATGCAGATCGACTACCACCGCCAGCCCCTGATCCAGAATCATTTTCATCGCGACGTCGAGAAAGGCGAGATTTTCCTGTGAAATCTCGCCCGCCCGATGATTCGTCATCATGGGTTGCGGGTTCACACTCAGCCGCACGTGGTCGAAGCCCATGGATTTGATCAGTGCGATGTCCTCTGCCGTAGTCCAGTTCTGAAAGTGCTCCTTCGTATAGCCGCGGCTGTCATACACTTGCGCGAACCAATTGCTGGCGTTGATGCCATGCCGCAGGTGCGCCATCCGGGACGCAGGCGGAGAAGAAGTTTCCTGTGAGGCCGAACTCGCAGCAGTTTGCGCCGCCAGAAAGCTTGCCATCAGGCAGGCGATACTCACCAGCATAAAACTCCGAACCATTCGCAAACAGCTCATAGAAGCCCTGTATTGGTTGAGCGCTCCCAACGAGATTGAAACTCGCGCTAACGCCGCGAAAGCGGGATGAGTAAACGTAACTCTAACTCGCGTCAAAAGGGAGCTTATCAAAAGTAGCCTACGGATTCGGCAATAATCCGTAGACATCGAGTTCGGTCTGGGTTCCGAGGTAAACCTTGCCGTTGGCTACTGTGGGAACTGCGAACTTTACGGCCATGCCTGCCTGATCGCGCGTTGCATTCTGGTCGCTGTTGTAGAGTTCGCGCGATAGGTTGGCAGCGTCGTAGACACGGAGCAGCGCGGGGTAGCCCTGGACCGTGCTCACCGCCCACACAATCCCTTCCCCTGCGCCGTTGGCGGAGATGGCTGGCGTCGCGCCTGGATAACCAAAAGTCTCAGGCGACTGCGACGTGGGCGATGTCGAAAGCATTCCGTTCGACAAGAGGTAGGACTGCACGTTGTTGCCGACTCCGCAGAAGTAGATATTGTTCTGCCAATAGGCCGCCATGCTGTGAGCGGTAGGCACGGTGCCCGCGGGGAGAGTCTGAATAACCTGATTGGAGCTTGGGTTGTATTCGCCCAGGTCGGTTTGGTTCACCAGGTAAACCATTCCTTGTTTGCCGGCGGCGACCAGCATCTGAGTAGGTGGCGTGGGCTGGGTAGGAATCAAAAGAGGCCCGCCCGATCCCAGATCGAGATCGGAGGCGTTAAGCGTTTGATAATTTGACGGAACGAAGTAGTCTTCAACCGCCAGAGAATTGCCGCTAAGGCTGAGCTTCATCAAGCCCTCGCCGTAGTCCACGCCGCCGGTATTAATGTCGAATGTGCCGTTGCCGTTCATGAAATAAATGTCGCCGTATTCATCCACGGCCGGGGCAGCGCCACTTTGCCAGATTCCTCCTTCAACTCCGTTGGGAGTGGTGTTGAAGACCGACACTTGCTGCAGGTTGCTTTCCTGATACGCCATCAGCCAGCCATGATAGGGCTGAATGTCGCAGTGCGAAGCCCATGCAGCGTAGACATTTCCGTTGAGCACAAATAGTCCGGCGCGCTGGTTCTGCGTCTGAGGATTGAAAGTTACCGTCCCGTTCGTCGAAGAAACGGAAGCTTGTATCTGCGTGGATTGAACGATCGTGCCCGAGGTGATCTCGAGCGCATACAGGGTTTGATAGTAAGTGTAGTTGCCGCTGGAGCCTGTCTTGGTCCGGGCCAGAACAAAAATTTCATTCAGTGCGGGATCGATGACCGGAGTAGAGGTGATTCCCACCTTCGGCGAAATATTGGCGCAGCCACCGATGTCGTTCGTGTTCAGCGTCTGGGCCCCGTTTGTGAGAAAGCTTACTTGCCATAGTTGGGTGCAGCCAGCGCCGTCGGCGTCGAAAGCGTAGAGGCTGTCGTTTTCCGTCGCCACATACACGACGTTATACGTTCCCGCTGGAACGCTGCTATTGCCGGGGAAGCTGACGCCTTGAACATAAAGCGGCTCGCCGTAGATCTGGCCATCCACGGGACAGCTAAAGAGTTTTCCGAACTGCGTTTCGTTGACATTGCCGGTGGTGAGCACAGTTTCATCCAGGTTTTGCCCGGTGCGCCCGTTATCGTTGTGATAGACGAAAGTGCCTGCGTACGAGGTCACGATGACGGGCACGCTTGCGCTCTGCGTTGTGTTGGCCGTGCTGGTGGCAGTGACAACGTGCGAACCCGCCGCACTGGGCGCCGTATAGAGGCCGGAGGAAATCGTCCCCACCGAACCGTTGCCTCCAGTAATTCCATCCACTGCCCAGGTGACATTAGAACTGGCCACACCGCTGATGGAAGCGGAGAATTGCGTACTCTGCCCAGGAGTAACGGAAGCTTGCAGCGGACTTATCGAAACTGTGCTGCTCGGCGAAGCGCCCGTGCCATTCAACGTTACGGTTTGCAAGGTCGATGGATCATTGTCGCTGAAGGTGATGTAGCCGGCGCGGCTTCCAGTCCACGATGGGCTGAACGTAATGTTGATCGTACACTTGGCCGCAGCGGCCAGTGAAGCGCCGCAATTGTTGGTCTGCGCATAATCACCGCTGGCAACGATGCTGGTGATACTCATCGCGGCTGCACCGGTATTGGTAAGCGTCACGGTTTGGGCCGCGCTGGTGGTTAGGAGATTCTGCGATGCGAATGTCAGGCTCAATGGCGAAATTGTGGCAGCAGGGCCGCCCGTTGTTCCGGTTCCCGTGAGGCTGATCGATTGCGGACTTCCCGTCACATTGTCCGCGATAGAGACCGTCGCGGTGCGCGTTCCGGAAGCAGTTGGAGTGAAGACAACATTAATGTTGCAGCTGCCCCCGGCCGCTACTGAAACTCCGCAGGTGTTGGTCTGGGAAAAGTCGCCCGCATTCGCGCCTGTGATCGTGATGCTCGAAATGGATAACAGAGCATTGCCAGTGTTGAACAGGCTGACGCCGCTGGGCGGACTGCTGCTACCCACGGCTTGACCGCCAAATGTGATCGTAGAAGCGCTAAAGCTGACAGCGGGCGCGGTTCCCGTGCCTGTGAGCGCCACGGTTTGCGGACTGCCCGCGGAATTGTCGGACACGGAGATGCTGGCCTGCCGCGTCCCGGACGCAGTGGGACTAAAGGTAACGCTGATCGCGCAACTCGTAGCCGCCGCGAGCGAACTCCCGCAGTTGTTGGTCTCGGCGAAATCGCCGCTATTTGTTCCCGTGATGCTGATGCTGCTGATCGTCAAGGTCGCGCTGCCTGAGTTGCTGAGCGTCTCAGTGCTCGCGGCGCTGGTTGTGCCAACGGCCTGGTTCGCAAACGAAACGCTGGTGGGCGCCAGGCCGATGACCGGCGCAACGCCAGTCCCACCAAGCGGGATGCTCTGCGGGCTGCCGCTCGCGCTATCGGTCACGGTAATGCTGGCGCTACGAGTGCCTGCGGCGGTAGGGGTGAAGACCGCGCTGATGGCGCAGGATCCGCCGGCTGCGACCGTTCCGCCGCAGTTATTCGTTTGCGAGTAGTCGCCGCTATTCGTTCCGGTAATGGCGACGCTGCTGATAGTCAATACGGCGGTGCCTGTGTTGCTTAGCGTTACCACCGATGCAGCGCTGGACGTGCCAACGGTCTGATCGGCAAAGGTCAGGCTGCTAGGCGAGAAGACAACGCTGGCCGCAATACCGGTTCCGCTTAACGGCACGGTTTGCGGGCTGTTGGTGGCGCTATCGGTGATGGTAATGGTCCCGGGCAAAGTGCCGGTAGTGGTCGGCGTAAATGTGACGATGATGCTGCAGGTTCCACCTGCCCCGCCGCCGGTACCACAAGTATTGGTCTCAGAATAATTAGCGGAAGCTGCGATCTTAGAGATTGTCAGCTTACCGCCGGTGTTGTTGGTAAGTTTGATGGCTTTCGTCGTGCTGCTCGTATTTACTGCCTGGTTGCCGAAGCTCAGGCTGGTCGGCGATAGGGCAACGGCGTCGGTTGCGCCAGTTCCGGCCATGGTCACGGTCTGCGGGCTATTGGACGCGTTGTCTGCGACAACTACGGTTCCGCTCTGTGTTCCGGTCGCGGTGGGAGTAAAGAAGACGCTGATCGTGCAATTCACCCCCGCTGCCACGGAGGTTCCACACGTATTCGTCTGGGAATAGCTGCCGGTAGTGGCCACACTAATGATGGTAAGCGGCCCGCTGCCGGTATTCGTGAGCGTGAACGTTTGTGCCGCACTCGTCGTATCGACGGCCTGACTGCTGAACGTGAGCGACGCCGGCGACAAACTGACGGCCGGCGCACCGGAGCCTGAGCCCGTAAGATTCACAACTTGCGAACTGCCGGCGTTGTCCACGATGGTGACGGTCCCGGTCTGAGTGCCGGTCGCCGTCGGTGTGAATGTGACGCTGATGCTGCAGGCCGCGCCGGCTGCAACTGATGTGCCGCACGTATTTGTCTGAGCATACTCGGCGCTGGCAGTAATCGAAGTAATGGCCAGCGCTGCGCTTCCTGAATTCGTGAGCGTGACAGTTTGCGCGGGGCTCGTCGTACCCACGATCTGCGAAGCGAAAGTGAGGTTGGTGGGAGACAGCAGTACGGCCGGCGCAACGCCTGTTCCAAGCAGGCTAACGGTCTGCGGGCTCCCGGCTGCATTATCTGTAATCGTGACCGCGGCCGAAGCCGTTCCGGAAACCGTCGGCACAAAAGTCACACTGACCGTGCAGTTGCTGCCCGCGGCAAGAACGCCGCCGCAGTTATTCGTCTCGAGAAACTGGGAGCTGCTCGCACCTGTGACCGCAATGCTGGTGATCGAAAGACTTGCGCTGCCGCTGTTCGTCAACACTACCGTTTGTGGAGCGCTGCTGCTGCCGGTATTCTCTGAACCAAATGCCAGGCTGCTAGTCGAAAGCGTGGCGGCGGGCACTTGCATCAACACCGAGATGGTATTGTCTTCCGAATTCGAGACCACCAGGTCGGCCCTGCCGTCCAGATTAAAATCGCCCACCGCTATGCCGATAGGCTCGTTCCCGGTGGCAAAGGTGAATGTCCCAGCCGCATTGAATGTTCCATTTCCGTTGCCGGGCACAATGGAAACGGTATTGCCTCCATTGTTAACGACAGCGATATCGATCATTCCATTGCCGAAGAAATCGCCCCCGCTGATGGCAAACGGCAGCGTTCCAACGGCGTAAGCAACGTTCGGAGCAAATGTTCCATTGCCGCTATTTAACAGCACCGAAATCGTGTTGCTTCCGTTGTTCGCGACGACGAGGTCGAGCTTGCCATCTCCGTTGAGATCGGCCGTGAACAATCCGTCGGGGTCCGACCCAGTGGAGTAATAAACCGCGCTTTGAAATGTTCCGTTTCCATTCCCGAAGAGAACTGCGACGTTGTCGGACCCCGAATTAGCCACCGCAATATCCAGAATGCCGTCTCCGTTGAAGTCGCCGGTGACGATTGCGATGGGGTCCGACCCGACCGCGTAAATTACTGCAGGCTGAAGCGTGCCATTGCCCACGCCGAGATAAACAGCAAGAGTATTGTCGGCGCTGTTGACCTCAGCCACGTCCAAATAACCGTCGCCGTTGAAATCCCCGACCACGACTGCCATTGGTTCGGTACCGGCCGGATAATCCACATGGCTCTGGAACGTGCCGTCGCCGTTGCCCAACAGAATGGAAATCGTGTAGGAAGCGCGGTTGGCCGTCACCAAGTCGGGTATGCCGTCTCCATTGAAATCGCCGACAGCTAACGCGATGGGATCAACGTCGGTTGCATAGTTGGCCGCGTTAGAAAATGTACCGTTGCCGTTCCCCAGCAATATTGAAACCGCATTGGAGCCGCGGTTCACGACGGCAATCCCCGGAGTGCCAACGTTGTTATCGCCAGCGAAATTGGCGACCGCGATGCCGCGTGGATCCACGCCCACAGCGAGAGTACTGCCGCTCATTGAAACCGTGGAAATGGGATTGGTAATTTCGAACGGTTGTGAATTCGAAGTCCCGCCCCCGGGGCTAGGATTCGTGACGACCAACTGGGTAGTTCCGGCGGTCGCGACATCGGAAGACAGGAGCGTTGCCTTAATCTGATTTTGGTTTACGAATGTAGTCGCACGCGCGCTGCCGTTGAAGAGCACCGACGAGCCGGGAACAAATTGGGCGCCATTCAGCGTCAAGGTGAAACCCGAACTTCCCGGCGCCACAGCCGTTGGGACTGAAGGCGCCTGCACATAAGGAAGAGGGTCGGGAGCGATGCCCGATAGTCCGGCTGACTGCGGGCTTCCGGTCGCATTATCCGTCACCGATACCGAAGCGGTGCGCGTGCCCGTGGCTGTGGGCTGAAATTGAACGCTTATCGTACAAGCAGCTCCGGCCGCTACCGAACTGCCGCAGGTATTGCTCTGCAGGAAATCGCCGCTGTTTGTGCCGACGATTGTAATGCTGGTAATCGTCAACGCAGATCCACCGGTGTTGGTGAGAGTAATATTCTGCGCCGCGCTGATCGTGTGCAGAGGCTGGCTGCTGAAGGCCAGGCTGGACGGTGAAAAACTGACTGCCGGAGTACTTGAGCCTGTGCCAGTAAGACTAACAATCTGCGGACTGCCGGCGGCGTTATCCACGATGGAAATGCTGCCCGTCTGAGTTCCGCTAGCCGTCGGCGTGAATGTGACGCTAATGCTGCAACCTGCTCCAGCCGCAACGGATGACCCGCACGTGTTGGTCTCGGCGAACTCAGCGCTGGCAGCAATCGAAGAGACGGTGAGCGCTGCGCTCCCGGAGTTGGTGAGTGTGACTACCTGGGCGGGACTGGTCGTGCCCACGGACTGAGAAGCGAACGTCAAACTGGTGGGTGAGAGCGATACGACGGGCGCGACCCCTGTGCCCGCAAGCGTCGCTGGCACCGGCGGCACTGTCGAGGAATTGAAGCTGACATTCACGGTTCCCGTGAACGTTCCGGTAGCCGCAGGAGTGAAAGAAACGTTGATGGAGCAGGTGCCGCCCGCGACGACGCTTGCGCAGCCGTTGGTTTCGGAGAAATCTGACGGGTTCGCTCCCTGTATGGTGATCGCTGAAATTTTCACCGCGGCTTGGCCCACGTTTGAGAGAGTGATGACTTGCGCCGGGCTCGATGTTCCGACCGTCTGGTTGCCGAAATTTACGCTGCCCGGAGACAAGCTGACGATGGTCCCAGTGCCGGTCAAGCTGACTGTTTGCGGGCTTCCGGCGGCGTTGTCCGTAATCGTAAGGGTGGCGCTCACCGTTCCGTTGGCCACGGGGGTAAAGGAGACTGAGATTGTGCAACTCGCTCCAGCCGCGACGCTCGATCCACAAGTATTGGTTTGCGAAAAATCGCTGTTGCTGCTCTTGACGCTGGTAATCGTCAGGGTAGCCGTGCCCGTGTTAGTGAGAGTGATCGCCTGAGCCGGACTGGTTGTGTTCCGTAGCTGGGTGCTGAAGGTCAGGCTGGTCGGCGATAGCGTCACCGCGGGAGTTCCGGCCAGAGCAGGAAGGCTAAAGAGTAAAACAAGGCTCGCTGACAGCCACACACAGGTGAGCGCACTCGACCTTAAGAGAGAGTGTTGGGGCAAACCAGACAGGATGTGGTTCGAAGTGAAGCGCACGTATCCCTAGACCATGTTGAGTGAAATCCAGAACAAAGGGGAGGCCTAGATTATCTCACACGAAAGCCGGTTTTGGCACTTAACCTGCCTCGACCTGGCACCTTGCGGATGTCGTTCACTGCTTGTTCGGATTTCGTAACAGAACTTGACTGCTCCGCTCAGAAAAGCTCAGAAGGGTTAAAGTCTCTGGCAATCGGAGTTCACCTGGAAGGCTGAGCAGCGAAAAATACAGTCGCGGTCCGTCGCGCAAGTTACCCAGTTTGCGCGTCGCTTGAAGAAGGGACTGTTTTTGATACGCTGCCGGTCATATCTTTCCCCAACTCGCAGATTTCTTTTGCAACGAAAATAGCTGCAGGAACACTATCAAGAAAAGCGACAAGTGCCGCGGGATGGCGCCCAGGAGGGGAGTTCCTCCGTTGCGGTGGCGCCTGCACAACGTCAGACAATGGATTCCTGCTCCATTGCAGATGGAGAACTACCCATGCGCACCAGCCCCTCCCTAATCGCTATCGACGCCACCGTCGAGTCCAAGCATGCCCCTGCCGATGCGGTAACGCGAACCTTCGCGCAATTAATCGAAACGCTCGCCGCAGGAAGCGTCGATTCCGGCGGCGGGAACTCCTCGGAAGAGGTACTGATCGATACCGAAGTGGATGGCTCGCGCTACCTGCTTCTGCGCATGCCCAACCGCAACCGCGTTCAACTCAGCCCGCGCGAGCAGGAAATCGTGCGCATGGTTGCGAAGGGGCATCCCAACAAGGTTATTGCGGATGTTCTCAACATCAGTTCGTGGACGGTGTGCACGCACCTGCGGCGCATCTTCGCCAAGCTCGGGGTGGGATCGCGGGCTGCAATGGTGGCGCAGCTTCTGGAGTTGGGAGTTCTATCCAGCGAACACCGGGCATCCGGTGGTATCCGCTAGAGTCCTCTGTAATTGCCTACAATTCGTATTCAGGTTGTGTTCCCGGTGGCAGTGAACTGCTGGCTTCGATCGCCTGCACGCCTGCGCCAGCCGATGATGAGCGCTCCCGCCTTGCCCGCCTGATGTCTTTAGGATCTGCTTCCGATCGCACCTGGCGCAGTAGCCGTAGGATGTTGCCGCCTAAGATCAGGGCCTCTTGATCCGGCGGCAAGCCCAGCAAACGAACTTTGTGCAGCTCCAAGCCGGGATGCAGCCACGGTCCATCGGAGCCAAATAAAACTTTTCGCGGCCCCGCCCGCTTGATCGCTTCCACGATGTAATCAAAGCGCCGCACACCCGAAGTATCGGTATAGACGTTGGGATAGCGCACGAGCTGGTCGATTACGCGCTGATGTGCCCGCCAGTCATCGGCGAAGCTGCCCAAGTGAGGAATGATGAAGTTCACATCTGGAAACTGGGAGGCGAGCAGGTCCACCACTTCCGCGCGTCCGACCACGTCTGCCAGCAACGGCATCCGGAAGGCGCGGGCGGCCTCGCAGAGTTCGCGCGTTGGCATGGCTTGAAACCCGTGGCACTTGATGCCGCGAAACCCCCACTTGCGCGCGCGTTCCACCATGCTGAAGATGCGGCCGGCATCGCGCGTGGCATGAACGAAGGCAAAGCCAATCAGCCGATCGCGAAAGCGGGCCACAATACGCGCGACCTGCCGGTTGGCCTCGTCGTAGTTGCTGTGGAATGGAGCAAACACGACCGTCTTATCGATTCCTGCCTTGCGCGCGCGCCGCAAATACGGTTCAATGGGCGCGTCGGTATTCCAGGGGGCGGTCATGCCGTCGCCTTTCCCGGCGTGGCAATGGCAATCGACGATCATGCTCGCCACTCTTTCTGCGATGCGGCTTCTTCTCCAACTTTTCCGAGCTTTGCGGCCGCTGCCAAATACCAGATTGACGTCTCGATGCCGCGAAAGAAGTTCGGCAGATGGAATTTCTCGTTGGGCGCGTGAAGCTGATCGTCCGGAAGTGCGAAGCCCATCAAGACTGTCGGGATTCCAAGAGTCTTCTGGAAAATGCTCGCTGCCGGCACCGACCCCCCGGAGCGCAAGAATACCGGCGTCGCTCCAAAACCTTTCTGATACGCAAAAGCCGCTGCCCGCAGAGCGGGATGATTTCGGTTCACCAAAGCGGGATTGGAAGCAGCCAGGGTTCTCACTCTGACGCTCACAGTAGAAGGCGCAACCCGAGCGATGTGCTGGCGAAAAAGTTTATCGATCTCGAGCGGGTTCTGGTCAGGAACGATTCGAATGCTGATCTTCGCGAGCGCCCGCGCGGGAATCACGGTCTTGATCCCAGTCCCCTGGTAGCCGCCGGTAATGCCATTCAACGTGAGCGCAGGGCGGATAGTAATGCGTTCATAGAGGCTGTAGCCGGTTTCGCCCCATTCTTTGGGAACACCGGCATCGCGCAGGATGTCCGCGTCTTTCGGGCCCGTCTTCTGCATGTACTCACGCTCTTCAGCGCTCCACTCACGCACCTTGTCGTAGAAGCCGGAGATGGTCACCCGCCCATCGGAGTCGTGCAGGCCGGCGATGATCTCGCAAAGCGCCTGCAGCGGATTGTGAACCGCGCCTCCGAAATTGCCGGAATGCAAATCCTGCCGCGGCCCGCGAACCTCTACTTCGAACCGGATGTTCCCTCTCTGGGCATATCCCAGGGCCGGGCGGCCGGGCCCCAGCATTCGCGTGTCGGACATCAGCGCGGCATCTGCGCGCAACGCCGATTGATTCTTTTTCACAAAAGTCTCGAGCCCCGGACTGCCTCCAAGTTCTTCTTCTCCTTCGAAAATGCACTTCACATTCACGGGCAGCGTCCGTTCCGTCTTCAAATATGATTCGAGCGCCTTCACATGAGTGAAGAGTTGGCCTTTGTCGTCGCAGGCGCCTCTGCCATAAAGATTATTATCGCGCACCACAGGCTCGAAGGGCGGAGTGCGCCATTCGCTGAGTGGCTCGGGTGGTTGGACGTCGTAATGTCCATAGATAAGAAGCGTGGGCCGCCCCTGCGCGTGTTGCCATGCCGCATAGACGACAGGATGGCGGCTTGTGGAGATGATGCGAACGCGTTCCAATCCAATGCTGCGCAAATGCTTGGCCAGCCAGCTAGCGCAGCGCCGAACATCGCGGGCGTGTTGTGGCTGGTTGCTCACGCTGGGGAAGCGGACGAAGTCCTTGAGTTCGGAGACGAACCTCTGCCGGTGGGAGCGTGCGTATTCGATAGCGCGTCTTAGGCCCACGGTTCCTCTTGAAAATTGGCTGGCGGGCGCGTGGAGATCCCGTCAGATTGGCTGCAGAGTGACTTCTACACGGCGATTCTTGGCGCGTCCGGCCGGAGTCGCATTGGGCCCAACCGGTTGCGCAGCACCGAAGGTAGTCGGTACGAATATCACAGCGGCGGCGATGGCGGGATCCAAAGCTCGAATCGCAGCCGTGATGCCATCTTTTACGGAGAGCGCGCGCCTGAGTCCCAATACAACGTTGTAGCCAACCGTGTGTTCGACGGAATCGGTAAAGCCCTTCACAAGAATGGTACCGACCGGACAGGAGGTATCCCTGCTGGCAGCGGCCATGAGCGCGATCTGATTGATCAATGGCGTATGCTGTGGCCGTAGTTCCTCGCCACCAAACCGGAAGTTGTCCAGGGTCATCGGCGCGCATGGACCGGTGGCAGTGCAGCGTTGGAGCATCCACCTGGGAGCAGGCAAGCGATTGATGCATGCAACGAATTTTGTATAACAGTACGCGTTGCCTATGGGACGATTCAGAACTGTTTGTTGTATGTCGTGGAATACGTCTCCGACAAAACTTTGAAAAACAATGTGCAGGCACTCGTGAAGCAAGGTCAGATCATTGCCAGTCTCGTTGCGCGCAAGCCAACTCTTCCAGAAGCTCGGACCGATACAAATAACATAGCGGCCCTTGAAACTGCTGCAGGCGACGTACTTCTGTGGTGGATCGGTACAGTCCGGACAGTACACCTTGTTTCCCCAACAGAAATATCGAATGCATCCGCCATCGAGGATGGCGGCGGCTTTTCGAAGCCTGATTGCGATAAGCTCGCCGAGGTCCCGCCACTTCATTGGGCCTGGCAAGGTAGCTCGCCAGGCTGGCACGAAATCAGGCAAGACACCGAAGCTTGAGCAGAACGCGATTCGCGAGGCGGCAGTGCGGTTGGCTATATCCAGGGAAGATGCCGCCGTCCCGGCCAGCATAACCGCCCGTGCTGCCGACGAGTTCACTACCTCGCGCAGAGCGGCGACTGGGAAACCCTTCCCAAGGGTAGTGGCGACAAGCGCCTGCTCTATGGGGGTACACGTGAAGTGATTGGCGCTTACCTGCGTACCAACCGGCGTGCAGCGAGGGGGTTGGGCGGCGCCTTCGAATTCCGATTCGTCCTCAGATTCAGGATGGCTGCCTCCGAGAGCACCCATCAAATCTTCAAGCTCGGTTTCCAGTTCGAGTTCGGCACTTGTCATAAATGGATTCCGGCACGCCGGTGCCGAGCTCAAGGAGTTCGTCCGCGTTCCCAGCGCGAGCAACCGGCCGCAGCATGCCCTCGATCCTCGCAGGTGTGCCTCATGGCTGGCGGTTCATCTGCTGCGCATCGGACTGGAGCGCTTCCGCATCGTCTCCACCAGCCATCATCCCGCGTCTATGCTGCTGCTTGGCAGCACGCGCGAGTGCTCTTGACTCCCGCTTCGCCGCCGCCTCAGCGCAAACCCGGTTCGGTTCACGCTGAGACGGTGGGTCACCGGTCAAATTTCTAATTCAAATTCGCGGGCGCGTTCCGGGGGAACCCCGGGTTTGGGGCGGCCGTTCGCTTTAACCGGCTTCGGATGCGTTTGGTCCCAGGGCAGCACACGAGCCGATCCGGTTCGTTTCGCCATGCCCATGGCCTGCGCGCTGGTGAGCCATTCTTCCGATGGCTCGGCAATCTCGAGCAACAGCGTTTCAAACTGTGCCCGGGTGGTCTGCAGGATGTGCGGCTGTGCCAGCCAGCGCAGCACTTCGCGTCCGGTGACGCCCATCCGTTGACGCTGCGAGGTGGCCAAGCGCTCGTTGAAGTAGCGGACTAAAACCTCCTCGACCACGTCCCAGGCATTGTCGGCGCCGAACAGACGCTTGATGTCGGGCGCGTTCAGAATCTTGAAAGCTTCTTCGAGCAACTGCATCACTTCCACCCGCAGCACGTTCAGGTTGCCAAACGACAACCACTTCAGGTTATTGCGCAAATCGAGGCCGGCCCGCCTTACGATCGCGATGGAACCGAAGCTGGGGTCGTAGGCGCGCTCACGAATTACGTCTGAGATGCGCTTGTCGCGCCAGAACAGGGTGACCTGGTGCACGAAATGCGTGAACAGCCTCTTGAAGTCGGTGTTGGCGCGAGCGCCCGGGGGCGTGGCTGCGCTGCCGTATCCGAAAATCCGCTTATAGGCTGAGAGACGGTCATTCTTGGTGTAGCGCAACACCCCCCGCCGGTCGAACTGGTAGAGAGCGAACGCGCCCGGTCCGCCAGAGAGCCGTACCGTGCCAGCCTTGAACAGCTCTTGCAGTTTCTGCACCACGCGGAACACGCCAATTTTCTCATGCTGCCAGAGATAATACATGTCTCCGACGGCCATGATGCGTTCCGACGTGATGGTCTCGTCGTAGGCCTCGATTCCCGGAGGAACGCGAGTCACCCCGATCTCAGAGGCGGCTTCCGGCCCGATGCCGATGAGTGCTCCGAGACCTTTATCCGGTGGAGGCGGAGTCTTGGCATCCGTGTCCACGACGGACCTCAACATGTCGTCGATCTGCTTGGTGAGGGCATCGGCGAGCTGCGGATTGGAGATGAGGTCGGCGCCCAGCCGGTTCGTCACCTGCTCGCGCAACGCCGCTATGCGGTCATATAAGCCCTGGTGATCCTTATGCAAAGCCATGGATACCCTCCTCGTATACCGCGCCCCTCACCCAAGTGAGCGCTCTAACTGCGATTTCTGATTACTGCGGCGGCCGGCCACTCCGAAGTGCCGGCCGCGTTCTCATTGCTGTGACGCCAGCGGAACTTTCATCTCCACCTGCTCCACGAGCTGCTTCAAATACCCCAACTGATCGTGCAGATCGTCGAGCGAACGGCGCACGCGCGGCGTCCTGTAGCCATCGGGAAGGCGCGGCAGGTTGTATGGATCTTTCGCGCCCTCCACCATTTCGATCAGGCTGTAAAGCACTGGCCGCACGTTGTTGTACAGCGCGATCCTGCCGCCGTCTTTGATGAGCCGCGGGCCTTCGTCGGTCACCGTGCCCTCGATTTCGGTCAGCATGTCCTCCAGGTACATGGCAGGAGCGTCATGGAACTCCAGCAGCAACTGCTGGCGCTCGTTGGGGCCGATGAATACCGAGTCGAGCGCGAACCGAACTTCGTTCACGGTTTCGGCGACAACATTGAACTGCCGCCCGATCAGGATCAGTTGTGTTCCCAGGAATGCCGGCATTTTGCCCGTACCCAGCCTGAAATATTCGAAGTTGCTCAACCAGGTCATCAACAACGAAGTCATGTAGTCGGAGATCACCCGGAAGTTGGTGATATCCTGCTCGTCTTCCACCGAGTTCGACAGAGGATTGTCTCTGCCGTTTTTCTGGAACCAGATGCCATAGATGTCGCGGATATTGCCCAGGGTGCCACCAATCCTGTCGGGATCGCTCATGGTCGAGACTCTGATTTCCTTGTCCTCGTGGTCTTCCCAGTTCTGGCGCTCTTCCTGCCGCAGCCTCTCCTCTTGGCTTATTAAACTCTTGCGAGGGACGCCGAGAAGAATTTCGAAGTACGTGTTGACGCGCAGGATGGACGGCGGCACCGCGCCAAACTGCTTGACGATCTCAGTAATCTGGCTCTTGGCCATTTCCCGAAGCGCTTTTACGTATTCGGGATCGGCGCGCGGATCGAGGTTGTAAAGGCCATCCAGCAAAGGCAGACACTTTTCCTGAGCGACCTGCGCCCGCGCGTAAAGGCTGGCCTGAGCGCCGGTGATTCCGCCCGCCAAATCCGTTTGCACGGTGTAGCTTTTCGGATTCCATTTTGATTCGGTGCGGCCTTCGACCTCGGCCAGGGAAAACGACTGGGTGAGGGCGCCAACAAAGCCCTTCGAGTCGGCTGGGTTGGCCTTCCAACCGAGCACATCGCCAATCGCCTGCGAGGCGACCTGCCCCAGTCCTCCCTGGGCGCCGCCTCCAATAGACGGGCCCGCCCCGGGAGGTCGTGACAAGGGTGACGGTCGATATCCAATCTCTTCCGTGAGGATGGGATAGGCCGAGAGGTCCACGACCGCATTCTTCTCTTCCTTTATTTCTTTTCGAATGCCCTTGAGAATGTTTCCCATAGTTCCTCCTCAATCAGTTGCGATGGTTAAGCACGGAAAATCGCTTGCATATCCTATATCGTCGTCGGCAGCCGAGGCCGAGGAGCCTTCTTCAGCCTCAAACCAGCCACGGGGGTCGGTGCGCACAAATTCTTCATGGCCGCCGGGAGACACAAGGCGAAGCTGGCGATTCGCGAATGGCTCACCCTTATGATCGACGTGCTGGAAGCGCCGCTTTCCAGGACTAAGCTGCGCCACCTGCTCGTCGCCTACGCCGACGACAAATACCATCGGTGAGTCCTTGTCCAGGTTGATGTAGGGTGGTGAGAACACGTTTCCCGCAGACTGGAAATCGACTCTTCCAGTGGGTTGCGGTAGGTTCCAAACTCCATTTCGATCCGGCTGTGTTTGTTGTCCCTCAAGCTGAAGGTTTGTCATGCGCATGCCGGGATACGCCTTTTGCACAAAAATAACCGAGCGGGTTGGAAAAGCGCCGCAAGGCTGGAATGCGGCCGTCCATCTGAGGTTTTGGCCCCGGTTGATAACGATGCGTTGCGGAGGTGGATTCGTGCAGACGTATCCTGGGGGCGCGGTGACAAGGGCCTCGTAGAGCTGGCCAAATGCCAGTCCCGGGATTTCCAAGTAGCCGCCCTTGGTCACGGCGGAAAATCTGCGGCCTCGAAACGTGTTGGTCGTCTTAGCGCCGCTCGTCTGCTTGGGTCCCTCGACTTCCCTCAACTCGAGCCGGACGTCGTCGAGCAGGGCTCCCGGATGTGCGATGTAGTCTCCAATGCAATTGTCATGGGCGACTAGACTGAACGTGCAGGACACTTCCACCATGGTCAAGCCAACCGGAACACGGCTGCATGCCATCTCATCCGGCGTGAGATCCCCCGCGAGATCCCCCGTAGGATAGTCAGTCGCCGTTCGCATCATTTGATAAGGATGACAGCCGACTGAAACGGAACTGGTGAACCCATGCATCACAAGCATGGGAGCAGCGTCCGGGATATCGCAGAGGTTTTCCAGACTCTTGGTCTCTTGACTCAGTAGGCTGGGGTCGGACTCGGCAGGCAGAGGAGGCACATCGATGAAGTACTCCTTGCTTTTTTCGTTCTGTTGAAGGGGCACACTTCCTACTACCGTCCCGTCTGATGACAGCAGTTCGATCTGCGTGTCGTTTGCGGGAGGGGATAGCGGCTCGAGAGTCGTAGCATCGTAAAAACTGAGAGAGACCGTCCCGCCGGTCGGCTTCTTCTCCACGATCTGCGCGATGGCCGCGTCCGATGGATGGGATCTCTTCCCCCCGGTTACGCCCTTTTTCTTTTTGTCGTCACTAGCCATGTCAACCTCCGTGTGCGCTATCAATAGTCCTAATCGTGCGGCCAGTCAAGTTGTTCGATCGATCAAAGTATCTTCCGTCAGCGGACTCCGAGCGATGATCTTCTGACCCGTCGTGGTCACTGAGATCGAAGTCGTACCGCTGTGCTCCACCAACTCCTGCCAGCAAGCCGCGAGCGCCTTGCTGGTTTCCTCGATCGGCTGCCGGCCTTGTTCAATCGCGTCCTTCATGCTTCCGGCCCAGGCTTTCCACTCGCCGCCGCGCTCACTGCCCAGGCTGGCAAGTTGGTTCAGCTTTTGGTAAGAAACCAGTTCGTTCGAAAACTGTTGCTCCACCTGATGGAAATTTTCCTGACACTTTGCCAGGGCACGCCGGGCTCGGTCCAGGTCGATGGAAGACGCCACCGCTTTCTCCGCGGTGCGCGCCGCCGTGCGCGCATCCTCCGCCAGGCCGAGCATGTCAAGAATCGTATTCTCCAGTTCGTCCGCCAGCACTGCTCCCCGGTTCGTGGGTTTGTCTCCCACCGTCAGCAGGATCGCGTTCAGGGTGTCACAGAGCTTCCGAATCTGAACGAACAGCAATCGAAATGTTGCTTCCAGTGCCATTGTTTTACCCGCTTGCCAGCGCCTTATAAAAATTCCTGGTCAGCACCTCGGGCCGCGCGTGGCGCCGGTCAAGCGCCAATCGAACAGCTCCGATAAGAAATCGCTCCGGAATGATTCCGGGATCCACGCCCGCAGCCAGACGGCGCGACGCTTCTTCGATCATCTGCTGCTCTTTGTGGCCGAAGTTCAACACCCTGGCCAGGCTGCGGTTGCCGAGCGAGCGGTAAGGCTGAAAACACATCGCGTCCACCGCCAGCGGACAAGCGTCGCTGAACGACCGCAAAATAGCCTTTGGGATGCTGCCGGAAACGGGCTTCGGATAAATCCGCAACCAGGCCCGGCGATACGCCGTTGCATCGGACTCGAAACCCATGCGCCGCAACAATTCGCAATTGATCAGCATCCGAAAAAAAGGAGTCGGGTGCGGTCCCCTGGGGTTGAAGTGCGAGACTGTCTCCGGCTCGCGCGCCAGAATGTCCATCAGCGAACCGGCAAAGCACGGCCCCCCCAACATCATTCCGCACATGTCGGCAAACATCTCCCGGTTCCACCGCACCCAGGTGCGCGCCACCTGCCGGCTCGCCCCTTCGCGCAATAAACGCAATCCAACTTTTCTCGGAACCTCTTTCTGCAGCCCCAAATCGTTCTGCAGATTGTGACTGGTCTCGTGCAACACCGCCCCCAACGTCCACGGATTGACCATCCGGTGAGCGGGGAGCTGAATCAGCGGAAACGGATTCAGTTGTTTCCCCAGCTTCCTCAGCGGAATCCCCCGGCGAAACGTCGATGGAGAAAATCCGGTCGCCATGTACGAAAACGGAGGCGGCGCCGGAATCGACCGCGCAACTCCCAAGCCCGTGTAACACGCGCGATAACAGTCGAGCCCAATCCGATCGCAACTCAGCAGCCGCTTGGCATAGCGCGTCTGTCGTTGGCCGAAGAGTTCGAAGTAGAAGTTCCATATCTTCTCAATCCCGCGCACCCAGTGATGAGCATGAGCCTTACGGCGCATCAACTCTTGCAGCCGCGGTGTTGTTGGTTCACGGCTGGTTACCGCTGCTGACTTGCGAACCTTGCCCGACATCTCCAGCAGACCACGCCGCAGCCCCGTGATCAGTTTGTTTACCGTCTGCAGGTGCCCCGGCGTCGGCGCCTCAGCTCCCGTCCCAAACTCGTCTGGACGGAATGGCCGAAGCGAGGCCGCGTGGCGTGTGACGTTGATCGATTGCGCTCTCAACCAGGGCTGCAACCCTCCAGTTGAGGCGCCAGCGGCTTTTGACCGCTGGCGCGGAGCCGAGTTCATCCGCGTTGTTGTCTTCGGCCCGGTTTCGGTCAGCGTCGCCATGCTCTTGCCTTATTTGCCTTGCCTCATTCGCCTTGCTGGGAGCATCGTTCTTACAGCGCATGTCCGCAGCAGCGGCAGCACTGCGTACACGCACAATGCCCACCCGCAGCCCCCCCATGCCTTACCCCGCGAACTCCGCGTGCGGCCCCTCTGGCTCCGGCACGATGTATGCCTCCTGTTGCGCCACGGCGCGGAACCAGTCCACCTCCGAGGTGGCCGAGGTGACCGCGGTGGCCAAGATGGCCAAGGTGTCCGACGTGTCCGACGCGATGCCGTCCCACCCCGAAGTGTCCGTGCCGGCGGCCAACTCCGCGGCCAAATCGGCGGTGCAGCCTGTGCTCCAGGTGGCGATGGTGACGTAGCGCGTTCTTCCGGCGCCCCGGGTGACCCAGAACCCGTCGCGCTTGCTTCGCCAGAGTTCGCACCGCGGCGTGTGGCGTTACGCGCCGGCCGTGGGCCGCTTGGCGAGCCACATGGCCTACCGTGCGCCGCGCGATCGCCGGCACGACTTTCAGGAGATGCCGAGTGTGCGGATTACGGTGAAGAGTGCGCGCCACCCTCCCAATGCTCTTGGTGAGGTGAGGCGAAGCCTTGGTCACGGCCCGGGCGATCTTCGGAAGCAGTTTCTTCGCCGCGGGCGCAATCGCCTTGGCCACCACCGGAAGCAGCTTGCTGGCAGCCATTCCAATCAGAGGCAGGAAGTGTTCGGCGGCTTCGTCTTCCGTCTCTGCCTCGGACGCCAGTTCTCCCAGGTGCTCCATCATGGCATCGGGATAGACCTTGCGGACCGGGCTGAGTTCGTCCTCGAGTTCGTCCTCGAGTTCATCCTCGAACTCGCCTTCGTCCTCGCCTTCGCCGAGCAAGCTGCCAAGCCCGCCCAGCAGCGCGCCGAACTCATCCTCTTGCTCATCCTCGAGTTCGTCTTCGTCTTCCAGTTCGCCCTCGTCTTCCAGTTCGTCCTCTAGTTCAGCCGCCAGTTCATCTTCCAGCTCGTACGCCATGATGATTCCTCCTGCAGAAAGTGGTCGGACAATGCAAGGTCCCGCGCTCAACTAACTCAGCTCGACTCACTGAGCTCCCTAACCAGGTCGGCTATCCCAGTACTCGGCGCCTGCGTTGCAAACGTCTCCGCATGCGGCGGTGTGGACGCCGGTACCGGCGGCTCACTTTTATGTTGCGCCGGATTGCGGCGCTGGCAGCCTTGCGGCTACCCAGCACTCGGCGAACCTGCCGGGCTGCGGTGTGAGCTGCGCGGCGGCGGGTGATCTTCTTGCCTTTGGCCGCTTGCCGTTTCAGGGACTTCACGGTGCGGCGCATGATGGTCGGCACCGCCTTGACTCCAAGTCGTCCCTTCCGTCCGCGGCGGCGGAGAATGCGGGTCAGGATCGCCGTGCCCCGCACCAGATGCGGAAGTACGCGGCGCAACGCCCTGCGGTCTCTGGGCGCGATGACGGTGGCTGCGGCGGCGCCAGCCATGGCTTCCGCTTCGCCTTCCTGCGCTTCTTGCGAGGCAGCCTCCGCTAACATCTCGGCGACAGCCTCATTGTGCGTCAACGGATGAGAGGCGATCTCGCTCGCCATTTCGTCTTCGCCCTCGCCCTCCATCTCGTCTTCCATCTCGTCCTCGAACTCTCCTTCAAGGGCGCCGCCAACGGCTTTGCCCAGAGAAGCTCCGGCGGGACCTAAAATCGCTCCACCCACAATGGGTGCGGCGACTTTGGCGACGCTCTTCAGGACGGGAAGGGCTTTCTTAAGAAATCCTCCGAAGGAGAACTGTTCGCCGGATTCGTCCTCGAATTCGTCTTCATCTTCGAGTTCGTCCTCGCCTTCACCCAGCAGACTGCCCAGGCCGCCAAGCAACGCGCCGAACTCATCTTCTCCTTTATCTTCGAGTTCGTCCTCGTCTTCGTCTTCGTCTTCGTCTTCCAGTTCGCCGGACGCCTCGCCCTCGAGTTCATCTTCCCCTTCGCCCAGCAGGCTGCCAACTAGGTTGCCGATGGCGCCGAACTCATCTTCCTGTTCGTCTTCGTCTTCGCCTTCACCCTCTTGGAACTCATCTTCCAGTTCCAGCTCCAGTTCGCCCTCTTGCATGTCCGCCATAGTCCTGACCTCCTCACGGTTGATGCCGACGGAAGTCAACATAAAATGGTCTGAGCGCCGCGTCTAGTCACATCTTGTAGCGAGCAGTTTCAGGTTCGTCCTAACAGGTTCGTCGGAATAAGTTCGTCGGAAAGGGTTTCGCTCAAATATGCGACTGTCGTTTTTTGATCAGGAATTAGCTGTGGTTGTATCCGCTGGCAATAGTCCGCGTTAGCGATTTCGCAGGTGGATTTTTCTGCAGTTGTTTGATTGCGCGCTGAAGATCCTCCATCAGCAATCCGGCAAGGTCGCGGCTCACCCCAAGCCGCATCAGCACACGCTGCACAACCACGTCTCCGCGATTAGCCGGCAGCGGATACGCCGGAACTTGCCATCCCTTCAGTCGCAGTTGATTGGCTAAATCGTAGAGTGTAAAACCAGGATGTTCGCCTCGCTTAATCGTCCACGTGCATCCAGGAATTCCTTTGCGGCCATCGTGAATAATCTCGAACACTTCCAGCTTTCTCAATTGATCCGCGAACCACGCCGCTACGTCGGCACAGCCTTGCGTGATCCTTGCATATCCTTCGCGCCCCAGCCGCACAAAGTTGTAGTACTGCGCGGCGATTGGACCGGCGGGCCGTGAAAAGTTCAGCGCAAAAATTCGCATGCCTCCACCAAGATATTTCACGTTGAAAATCAGTTCTTCAGGCAGGTCATGACTTCCCCGCCATACAATCCAGCCGCAGCCGAGCGGAGCCAGGCCGAACTTGTGTCCGGAGGCATTGATCGACTTCACGCGCGGTATACGAAAATCCCAAACCACCGATGGGTGGATAAACGGCGCGATGAACCCACCACTCGCCGCATCCACGTGCATTGGAATGTCGAGTCCGCGTTCCTCTTCCAGATCATCCAGCGCTACCGCAACCTTGTGCACAGGTTCGTATTGCAAAGTGTAGGTTGCGCCGAGCGTCGGCACCACGCCGATCGTGTTTTCATCACAGCGTTTAATCACTTCCTCCGGTGACATCAGCAGTCGCTGCGGCTCGCATGGAATCTGTCGAAGTTCCACATCGAAATAGCGCGCAAACATCGGCCAGCATGTGTGCACCAGGCCACAAATTAAGTTGGGTTTGTTGGCCGGCTTCCCTGCCTCCTGGCGCTTCTTGCGCCATTTATTCTTCATTGCTAATCCGCCCAGCATCGCTGCCTCACTCGATCCCGTGGTCGAGCAACCGCGCGAATTCGCGGCATCCGGAGAATTCCAGAGATCGCTCAGCATGTGGACACAACGCGACTCCAGTTCCGCAGTTTGGGGATATTCATCTTTGTCGATCAGGTTCTTGCCCAGGCACTCTTCCATGAGCTTCTGAATTTGCGGTTCCACCCAGGTCTGGCAGAACGTGGCCAGGTTCTGACGGGAATTTCCGTCCAGCAGAAGTTCATCGTGAACCAGTTGGTACGCGGCGTTGGGTTCCGTCTCCTGCTTGGGGAACTTGTATTTAGGCAGCGAGTGAGGAAGAAAGCTGGTCCCAAATATCTTGTCACCGAGATTTGGAAAAATCTCTTCCTTGCTGTAGATCGCCATCGCGTCTCCTCGGCTGAAAAAACTCAGTCAGCCGAATGCACCCTGGTTCGCCGGATAAGCCAGCAGTCGCGGCGCGCCGATTGTAGCCCCGCGTTCGGCATCGCCGAAAGTCGCTAGTTTAGGGGACGGACCAGAGTTCAACTGCGAGTGACACTCCGCGACAGGGGCAAGAAGGCAGGTTAGGCTGTGTGTCCCCGCTGTAAAATAGGGGGTCCAGCAAGTCTTTATATTTGATTTGGCGTCCCCGACGGGATTTGAACCCGTGTTACCGCCGTGAAAGCGGGAGCACTAAACGTAACTCTAACAAACTACAGGAACACGGACGCACTGACGGTGGCACTCGATGAATGCCAAAAAGGCCATTCGAACCCAATATGGCAAATGGCCTCTGTTCACCTTGAATCTTGGTGCTCGCCCGAATAAAGGCAGGAACCGCGAGTGCCAAATAGTTTCTCAGAGAGTCGCCAGTGATCCATCTTTCTCGGTGAAGGGCGTCTTCAGCTTCTCCCCGAAGCGCCTTGATCAGGTGGAACGTCCAAATGCCGTGCTGAAGAGAATCGCTCGGGTACGCTTTCTCGTTCGGGGAACAGGCGAAGAACGCGGCAGAGTGATCCGTCGACCGGACGAGTGCTTCAAATTCATTGCTCGTCAAATCGCTGATAAGATCTCTCGCCTGTACAAGATTCGTCTGGAGATTCGCAGCACAGGCGTCAATAAATACGAGGCTGGAGACACCCTGCTGGTTCTTAAGGGGCGCCAAAAGCACGGTTTCCGAGGAGACGGTTGTGTCGAACAGATTCGCGGGATGAAAATCCCAGGTAGTGAGGCGATTTGTGCCATTGGCGAAGAAGCCGTGACCTGCATAGAAGAAGATGAATCGATCGCCGGGACACAGTTGCCGGATCACGTACGGGAGCTCATTCTCGAACACTGACTTCGTAGCTTCGGAATCGAGCCAGACGGTGATGTTCTCAGCAGGCACGCCGAGGTCTTGAACCAGAACTTCCCTCATTGCAGCCGCATCAGCTTGAGCAAACTGAACCGAGCCAATTCCTCGCTGCTGGTAGGTCTCAATTCCGATCAAGACAGCGTATGTCGTTCCCACTGAAACTTGCCCCTCCTTCGGCCCTGCATCTATTCATTCCAATATTTTACGACTCGCGGAATGAATTACCGCGAGTTCCAAAGGTTGGCCGGCTCAGTCCCTACAAACGGGCATGTGTCCAGCGAACGATCACTGTTTACCGGTTGGCCAGAAACGAGCTTGTGGGACGCACGCGGTGAACCTTCCAACGCGCCGACAAAAAGTCAACTCGCTATGCCCGAATCCCCGGCTTTTGATCGCATTGCATTCGCCTATTGCTCCTCTCGAAACCGGACTGCTCACGTGCCCTTTGGAGAAAGCCGGGACCGTGACCCCCTTGGATGTTGAGCGATCTGTTCTCTCCAGTCCAGTTTCTTTAGGAAGAATCGCGAAAAATGGGCATGTTTCGCGCATTTCTGCGCAACTAGCGGGGAAAATTCTCTGCAGTTAAGACTTGCTGGCGGAGCGGAAGGATTCGAACCCTTGGTACAGGTCTGAAACCTGCAAGAGCCGACGTGTCCGTAAGTTACACGGAATCAAGAGCTTCAAGAATTCTCTGCGACTGCCTGCTAGCCGCGGAGTCGTCACTAACCGGTGGGATTTCCGAACGAGTTCGAAGGCGAATCCTTGGCGATTCTGTGGCTGAAGTTCGTCACTTCGAAGCTTCTGAATCGGCCTGTTTGGCTTGGCATGTGACTGCTTGCCTAGCGGGCAGTCACGAGATCGAAACTTTCTCCGGGGGAAAGAATTATCAGAGGCGGAGATTTTTAATAATTTTTCGACTTTCTTGCTCGCACTTTCTCGGCCGTTATAGCTCCACTTCGCACAAGCTGACTCCTGGCCCGGATTAACTTCCGGTTTGCCCGTCACTCGGGAGGAATCTCAGCGACTGTGAAACGACTTATCGTTCCTAATCCGGACAGTTCCACGACCTGGTAATCCTCGCCATACTTGGCGCGCTCCGCGAAAGAGTAGTCCGGCATTTTCCGGAACGCTGCGGTCCGCGCGGGTGGCGAGAGTCGAACCAGTCATCTTTTCTCGATCCCCGCTCTTGAGTGCTCTACAAAGCGAGTCTGCGATTAGGTCAGCCGCTGGGACGTAATTTGAAGCACCGCAGAACACTTCACTGCAGAACCCTTCGAGGTGTGATGGCAATGACCCGCAGAGGACTGCCGGAGCCGCCGACGATTTTCAGAGGTGCGGCGACGACGAGGGCTCCAGTCGGCGGGAGCTGATCTAGATTGCAGAGACCTGCCAAACCAAACTTGCCGCTGCCGTGCATGAGGTAGTGGTTCGGGAATGGCGGCTCAAAAGTGGCGGCCTGACCGGCATCAGTCCCGACCGTCTCCACGCCTAGGCCTAACACATCTCGTTCCTGGGCCAGGAAGGCGGAGCTTTCCTTGGCCAATCCGGGGGTCTGGGGTCCATTTTCGTTTAGGTTGATGTAGTCCTTTGGATCCTTCCGCTTCGACCAGTCTGTGCGCAGGAGAACCCATGCGCCAGCCGGGATACGGCCGTGCTGTTCTTCCCACTGTCGGATGCGGTCTGGGATCAAAAGATAGTTCGGGTTACTCGCCGCCTCGGCACTGATGTCGATCACGCAGGCGGGACCGACAAATTTCTTTGGAGTGATGCGATCCACGGTGTTGTCCGGAAGGTCTTTCCCAGAGATCCAATGGACGGGAGCATCAAAATGCGTGCCGGTGTGCTCGCCGGTTTCGAACGCATTCCAGTACCACGCGGGACCGCGCTCATCGTAGCGCGAGAGCTCCCAGATTCTAAACGGTGGTGTGTTGTTAAATTGTGGCGGTAGTGGCAGCAATGGCGTTTGCGGACTCAACGGCTGTGTCAGATCGACAATCCGCAGCCGCCCATCAGCTAGTTCTTCGAGCAGATTAGTCAGGACGAGAGACATTGGCGCTCCTCATAAGCTTTTGTGTCGCCATTTCCTTCACTTGATCGGGATTCTCGTGACTCTCTCCGATCTTCAACGCCCCTTTGAGCGACTGAATGTGCCGACGGAACTGAAACCGATTCTCCAGCAATGCCAGGTCGGTAACGTATCTGGCGGGGCCGGTGGCTTCGACCTTGGCAATTAGGGTTGTCAGTTCGTTCTTCTGCATGACGTCAGTGACTGCAGCTTGAAAAGACTCCACACTACGCACGGTGCTCACGCGCGGAATGCCGGCGGCGCGTGCGATCCCTTCCAAGTCCGTACCTGTGCTGGTGGCGGTTGGAAAGCCGCCGACCGATAGCAAACTTTCGTTGTCGAAAACGATATGAACCAGTTTCGGGGGACGGTACCGTGCCATTGTGCTAAGACCGCCAAGGTTCATCAAGAGCGATCCGTCGCCATCGATGACGATCACTCTTTGTTCCGGCAGGCACAGGGCGAGGCCCAGCCCCGTCGAAGAGGCTAATCCCATGGCATGTTGCAGGTAAAAGAAATTAGGGCGGTGACCCAGCGAGTGCAACTCGGCCGCGACTGCTCCCATGATCGTGACGACCAGAGAGTTTTCGAGCTGCGAATAAATGGACCGAAGACAATCGAGGCGGAGCATCATTCCTCCCACATGAGGTCGCGCGTTAAAAGAAGCGCAACCGGTTGCAAGCTGCTTTCGGCAAGGGTCTGCGCTTGCTCGATCCGCTTCTTGACTATGTCCGCCGAATCGAGGAACGAGTACGGGATACCCAGCGCACGCAAGACTGGTTCGGTGGCGTTGCCCCCTTGCGTTTGCCACGGATCGCGCTCCCCGAAAGATCCACGGGAGCTGATCAGCATCAAGAGAGGAATCTTGTATAGGTGTGCGAACGACACAATCCCGTTGATGGATGCCAGAAAGCCATGGTTCTGCATCAGCATCGCCGACTTGACGCCGGCAAAGTGTGCACCCGCCGAGATGCCGACCCCTTCTTCCTCCTTGGCCAGTCGAACTAAAATGATCTCTGGGTCATCGTCCGCCATCCGGATGAGATGCACCAACCAGGTTTCCGGCAGACCTGAGAGCAGACGGATATCGCATTTCTTTAAAGCGTCGTAGATCAGCCTGGAGTTAGTCAAAGAAACCGGCATATGCTGGCTTTCAATAAGCGGATATATTCTATCCTGCAAAGAGGAAAGTGCGGCGCTTGACGAGGTTTACGGCGGGGTATAGGTTGGGCGCTCGTTCCCATAGACCTCGTCGCTGACGTTCAGATTTACGCAGGAGCAAAAAGTTTGCCGTCCGAATCCCAAGGTATTCTCAACTACAAGGCTTCATTCGAGCCGACGGCCATCTTTCCAATCGAAGCCGTTCGTGCCGCTTTCCCCGCACTGAAGCGCCCTCCGGAATTCATTTTTTTCGACAATGCAGCGGGGGCACAAATTCCACAGATGGTGCTGGACGCGGTGAATCATCATCTGCTCGAGTGCAATGTGCAGCGCGGGGGCCGCTACCCGAAGAGCCGTGAGGTGGACGCGACAATTTCGCGGGCGCGACAAAGTGTCGCCGATCTAGTGAACGCACGTGATGCCAGCGAAGTCGCATTTGGCATGAACGCCACTTCCTTTATTCGGTTGGTGAGCCTGGCGATCGGCCAAACTCTCGACAAGAGGAACGAAATTGTCGTTAGCGACATAGACCACGAAGCCAATGTGGCCACATGGCTGGCGTTGGAACGGAACGGGGCGAGATTTATCTGGTGGAAGATGCGGGACGATGGCAATTTGCACGCCGAGGATCTCGTCCCCTTGGTTTCTGCTAGGACGCGTCTCGTGGCGTGCACGCTGGCTTCAAACGCTATCGGCTCGGTTGTGGATGTTGCTGCTGCGGCGCGAGTGGCGCACGCGGCCGGGGCAGAACTTTTTCTTGATGCAGTGCATTACGGCCCTCACGGACTGATCGACGTGCAAGCGTTTGATTGCGATTACCTCGTGTGTTCGGGATACAAGATTTTCGCCCCGCACATGGGATTTCTTTGGGGGCGCCGCGAACTGCTGGAAGAACTCCCCACTTTCCGTGAGGATTTCATTCCCAATGAGCCGCCCGGAAAAATTGAAGCGGGCACCTTCGTCTACGAGAATGTCGCCGGAATGGATGCCGCCGTCCGCTATCTGGACATCCTGGGCCGGAGCCTGGCTGAGGACGAACCGAAAAAGCCACAATCGAGGCGAGCTGCGCTGCAGCGCGCGTTTAAGGCAATCCGATCCTACGAAGAAATGCTTACGCTTGAAATGCTACGGGTGCTAAACGATTGCGGCGCGACCGTCTACGGCATGGCCGACAAGGAGCGGATCAGTGAGCGAGTGCCAACCCTATCCTTCAATTTGCCGAACGTGTCCCCGGCAAGAATCGCCGAAGAGCTCGCCAAACAAAATATCGGCGTCCGTGATGGGCACATGTATTCGCCGCGGCTGATGAAACGATTAGGGCTTGCCCTGGAGAGCGGTGCTGTAAGAGCATCGTTGGTGCACTACAATACGGTCGAAGAAGTGCGCAGGTTCGGAAGCGCGCTGGCTCAGATGCGTGACTGATACTACAACTCATCGGACAACCATGCTGACCGACCAACAAATCCGGGGAATTCGCTCCCGCTTCAACATCTTCCAGCGCAAAATCTATCTCAATACATGCTCCCAGGGCGCGCTGTCGGATGCTGTGCAGGCCGGGCTGGAGGACTACATCGCGAGCTGGCACGAGCAAGGCTCGCCGTGGGAGACCTGGGGGACTCGATACGAGGAGGCGCGAAACGCTTTTGCACAATTCATCAACGCCAGCCCCGATGAAGTTGCCATCGTCACCAGCGTCTCCGCGGGCATCAATGGCGTAGCCAGCGCGCTGAGTTTCCGCGAACGGAAGAAAGTTGTCATGGGCGAGTTCGAATTTCCTACCATGGGCCACATCTGGTTGGCTCAGCGCCCTCGAGGCGCCGAGGTGCAATTTGTGGGCGCAGAAGGTAACCGCATTCCGGTGGACAATTACGAGAAGATGGTCGACCGCAACACGCTGATCGTGCCGCTCACGCGCGTCTGTTTCAGGAACGGATTTCGTTCCGAAGTAAGCGAGGTCACGAAACTTGCCCATCGCTGCGGCGCTCTGGTAATGCTCGATGACTACCAGGACTGCGGAACCCGCCCGGTTGATGTGAAGGCCATGGACCTGGATGTTTTTCTAACTGGAACCCTCAAGTATCTGCTCGGTCCCCCCGGTCTTGCCTTCATGTATGTGCGCAGGGAACTCATTCCATCTCTGGTTCCTACGGTTACCGGATGGTTTGGACAAACAAATCCGTTCGCCTACGATCCTCGGACCTTCGCTCTATCTCCCACAGCTCGAAGATTCGAGTCAGGTTCTCCGTCGGTGCCCAATGTGTACGCAGCAATACCTGGGTTCCAACTGCTGCAGGAAATCGGCATGGAGAATGTAGCGGCTCACATCAAAAGCCTCGCGCAATCGCTGTTAAGCTGTGCCCGCGATCTGGGAATTCGTACGAAAACGCCCGCCGATAGCGCCGGGCCGCTGGTGGTATTGCAGTGCAAAGATTCAACCTTGCTGGTGCAGAAGCTCGCAGAAAGCGGCATCGTAGCGTCGAGCCGTCACGACGGCTTGCGGATATCGTTCCATGTGTACAACAGCATGGACCATGTGTTGGCAGTCGCGGAAGTTCTCAAGAAGAATATCAATCTCCTTTCCCTTGAGCCTGCCGGTGTCGGCACTTTATGACGGATCTCTGTGGCGCGGCGGGTGACGCGACACTTTCCGCGGCGAAGCCGCCGATGCTGGAAGGTCTTCATCGCCGCCTGAGTCAAAGACAGCTCACCATGATGGCGATCGGCGGGGCCATCGGCGTCGGCTTGTTCTTGGGAAGCAGCATCACCATTCGCCTCGCTGGACCCGCCGTCACTCTTTCCTATCTTCTGGGAGCAGGCATTGCTCTCATCATGTCCTACGCGTTGGCAGAGATGGCAGTCGTTCACCCCGTGGCCGGCGCGTTCGGAGTTTACGCTGAGAAGTATCTCAATCCCTGGGCGGGCTTTTCGGTTCGAGCTACCTACGGAGTTGCACAGATTATTGCCATCGGTGCGGAAGTCACGGCTGCCGGCATCTACATTTCTTTTTGGTTTCCGAACGTTCCGCAGTGGATTTGGGTGGTGTTGGTTTCAGCCGCGCTGGTGGCGCTCAATTCCATGCAAGTCAACCGCCTCGGTGAGTTTGAATATTGGTTTGCGATGATCAAAGTCGCCGCCATCGTCGCCTTCATCATCGTTGGGCTATCTCTGATTCTTGGCGTTGGCTTTAGAGGGGCGATTGGCTTCTCCAACTTAACGCGGCACGGAGGGTTCTTACCGTTGGGCTGGAAGGGAGTCTGGCTCTCGCTGACTATCACCGTCACCAGTTACATGGGAGTGGAAATCATCGCGGTCGCAGCGGGAGAGGCCGAGCATCCAGAAGTTTCCATTCCGCATGCCATGCGAAGCATCGTTTGGCGGCTAATTTTGTTCTATGTGCTGGCGATTGCGATTATGGTTACGATGGTTCCCTGGAACCAGACAAGCGGTTCGTCTGCGCTTTCTGGCAGCCCTTTTGTGACTGCATTCTCTGCCGCGCGTATACCATTCGCTGCTGCGATCATGAACTTCGTTGTACTCACGGCGGCACTATCGAGCGTAAATACGAACCTCTACCTTTCTACTCGAATGGTCTTCTCTCTCGCCCGGGGAGGCTATGCCCCCGAATCGATGGGAAAGGTAAGCAGCAACGGAGTGCCGCATCGCGCTCTGCTGGCCTCAACCGCCGGCATCATCGCAGCCATTTTGCTGGCCATCTTTGCTCCCAAGAATGCATTCCTGTTGCTCTATGGAACGGCAGTCGCCGGAATGCTTTTCGTCTGGCTGGTGATTCTCAGTACACATCTTTATTTTCGCAAAGCCATCCCGCGCCAGCGGCTACTGACCCTGCCCATGCGCCTGCGGGCACACCCGTTCTTTACAGTCGTCGGTATTCTGTTGCTTCTGGCAATCTCGGTTACAACCTTCTTCGTGGACGGATTGCAATGGTCGGTTCCAGCATTTTATGTTTTCTTAGGTATGATTTCGCTGTTGTACATGCGAAAGCGGCGGCGCAAAAGTTTCTAGCCCAAATTATTGTTGAGATAGAAACGCACTCTGGCAGGAGAGCCCGAAATGGTCGAAGCCAGCGAGGAGGTTTACTCTTCGCTCCAACGGCGATTCAAAGGTGATTTGCTGCGTCCCGGCGAAAGCGGCTACGAAGATGCGCGCATCATCTGGAATGGCATGGTCGCTCGTAGACCTGGCCTTATCGCGCGCTGCGCCGATGTAGTCGATGTGCAAAATGCAGTCCGCGCCGGCTCTGAGATCGGAATTCTTGCCGCCGTCCGCTGCGGAGGGCATAGTCTCTCGGGTTTTAGCACGTGCGATGGCGGCATTGTGATTGACCTGTCGAGAATGCGGCAGGTTACCGTGGATCCCGAGGCGTGCCATGCCATGATCGCCGGAGGTTGTCTGTTGGGCTCGATTGATACGGCAACCCAAAAAGCAGGGCTGGTATTTCCCTCGGGCGTCGTCTCTCATACTGGAGCTTCCGGACTGATCCTGGGCTGAGGGACCGGCTGGCTTACCCGCCGATTCGGATTGTCCTGCGATAACGTCGAGGGATTTACCCTCGTAACTGCGGACGGTTCCGTCGTACGGGCCAACGCAAGCGAGAATCCGGATTTGTTTTGGGCCTTGCGTGGCGGCGGCGGCAACTTCGGAGTGGTCACGGAATTCGAATTGAAGCTGCATCCCCTTACCTCAGTGGTGCTTGCTGAAGGGTTATCTCCCGAGCCTGGCATTCGCCGGCTCCTTGAATGTTGGCGGGACTTTATGGCCGAAGCGCCACTCGACCTAAAGTGGAATATTGACCTGCGCCTGGCTCCGCACACAAAGGAAGTACCCGCCGAGCTTCGCGGACGGCCCGTGGCTAGCAACTCAATAGTTTGGACTGGTGACCCTGAGACCGGGCGTCCATATTTAGAGCGCGCGCTTTCTATGTGCAGTCCGGACTCTGTGAGTTGCAGGACCGTGTCTTTTCTCGATCTGCAAACTATGGCGGACTCCATTTTCCCGCACGGCCGGCGCTATTACACGAAGTCGGGATATTTCAGTTATCTCGACGACCGGACGATTGATCGCATGGTGGAAGCCGTGGCCGCCATTCCCTCGCCCGAGACCGTGATTGAACTTGCCTATCTTGGCGGCGCGGCGGCGCGGATGGCCGCGACGGAGACTGCGTTCGGCGATCGCAGCGCTCCTTTCATCATGAATTTGCTGGCGAATTGGTCTGAAGCTTCGGCTGATGTCGGCAATATCTCCTGGATTCGCGGACTGTTCAACCAACTGCGGCCCTCGATGAGACCTGGTGTTTACGTGAATTTTATGAGCGGCGATGAGCAGGATCGCGTGCCTGAGGCTTATCAGGGACGATGGGACCGCATGGTCGCAGTTAAGACGCACTACGATCCACATAATTTCTTTCGGCTGAATCAGAACATTCCCCCCGCAAAACACGCAGCCGGGCCGGTTCCATCGTCTTAGTGACACGGGCTAGATGTGCGTCCAGTCAAGTCGCTTTCGCCAAGCTATCGGCTTGTAATCGCACTGCATTCGCCCGATCCCCTCCCCGAAACCGGACTGCGTATCTGCCCTCCGGAGAAAAGCCAGGACTGTACCGCATTCAATTCCGAGCGGTCCGTTCTCTGCAGTCCGGTTTGTCTAGGAATGATTCACCAGTTGAGTGACGCTCATGAAATCTGGTGTCTGTCGCCCTCTTTTTGCTAATACTCGGTAGGCCGAGCAGTTCCATTTTTAAGGGTTGTAAACAGAGGTAATCGATAAACCTAGCTGAGCTGCGATCTGTGGATACTTCTTCAGCAGCCGCCAATAATTTCGGCGGGCCCTCGCAGGCGGGCAAGTCGGATCAATCGCGGGAAACTTGGAAATCCGCGACCAACGCTGAGTTTTTGAGAAATCAAATACTTGCCGAATTTCCGGTCGGTCGTGCGTGCATATATTTGGCTCATAGGGAGGACCTCACAGAATGATGAGCGTTCACATTTCTTACCATGCTTGGAATTATTCGCTTTGAGAATGTGGAAGTCGATTCTCCGAAAGCGTTGATCCATGCTCCTATCTATGGGGCCCGGAAGTCCGCCAATGTATCGCAGAGGTGTTTGAAAGGGCTGCCAAGAGCAGTGGCGAACTGGCTGCGAAAAATGTAGCCGATTCAGGCTCTAACCGAAATCCAGATAGCGATCTGATAATCGCCTCTATTGCGCTAGACGGTAAAGATCCACGCCGCCGTTATAGTTGGGCACACGCCAAGACACAAAGGCCTTAAAATTACTTGATCGCGTAGCGCGCGCCGCGCCCCTTGCCCAGCTGCACCAGGTAGTGCTACGCCCTCAATGAATAAGCCTATTCCATGCTCATGAACAGTCAGATGAGGGGCTTGCGCAGCCCACGGGATCCCGCGCGTATGCGTCAATTAATTCGACTGATCTCTTCCGTATTTCAATAGTCGCTATGACATGATAGTGACTAACGCAAGCTGATTCTATATAATCGCGCGTCATGCCAACTCAGGAGACGCTCTATAACGTAGCCAATCGAGTGGCCACGATTACTTTGAATCGGCCGGACAAACTCAACGCCTGGACGGCGCTGATGGAAAGCGAAGTGCGTTCGCACATGGAGAACGCCGAGCAGGACGACGAGGTCCGCGTGATCGTATTGACAGGCGCTGGGCGGGGCTTTTGCGCAGGCGCTGACATGTCGCTGTTGAGCGCGGTGGCGGAACGCGGCTTGGATTACCGGGATTTGGATGACCGGAGCCGCGAGCAGGTTTTGCGCGACGGCGCCAACCACCGTAAAGGCACGTCCCCGGATTTTCAGAAGAAATACTCGTATTTCCCGGCGATCGGGAAGCCGGTGATTGCCGCCATCAACGGGCCGGTGGTTGGCCTTGGCTTGGTTATCACTCTCTATTGCGATCTGCGGCTGGCCTCGGACGCAAGCCGCTTCAGCACCACATTCGCGCGGCGCGGGCTGATCGCCGAGTATGGAATGGCCTGGATGTTGCCTCGGATCATTGGAATTGCAAACGCGCTCGACCTGCTGTTTTCTGCCCGGACCATCGATGCCGCCGAAGCACTGCGCATGGGGTTGGTGAATCGAGTTTTTCCCCAGGAAACCTTTCTCGAAAAAGTCCAGGAGTCTGCCCAAGAACTGGCTTCCACGGTGAGCCCGCGCTCGTTGGGCATAATCAAGCGCCAGGTATACGAGGCCATGTCGCAACCCCTCGCGGAAGCTTTCGACATTTCCGTGCGCGAGATGATGGCGTGTTTCCGCACAGAGGATTTCAAAGAGGGTGTCGCGCACTTTCTGGAGAAGCGCCCCGCTGCTTTCACGGGTAAATAGGAGACAGGCGGCAGACATGAATTTCTCGTTCAGCAGCAAAGTGAAGGACCTGCAACGGCGCTTGCAGGTTTTCATGGATGAGCACATTTATCCGAATGAGCAGCGCTACCACGATGAGATCGAGCGCAACCGCTGGTCGCCGCCGGCCGTAATTGAGGAACTCAAGCCCAAAGCCCGCGCCGCGGGCCTGTGGAATCTGTTCCTGCCGGATCGGGAGCATGGGGCGGGGTTGACGAATCTCGAATATGCACCTCTGGCCGAGATTATGGGGCGCAGTTTTATTTCTCCTGAGGTGTTCAACTGCTCGGCGCCGGACACCGGCAACATGGAAGTGCTCGCCCGCTACGGCACCGTGGAGCAAAAAGAGCGCTGGCTCAAGCCTCTGCTTGCAGGTGAGATTCGATCCTGCTTCTCGATGACGGAACCCGGGGTCGCCTCATCGGATGCAACCAACATCCAGGCGAGTATTGTTCGGCAGGGCGACGAGTATGTCATTAATGGCCGCAAGTGGTGGTCCTCTGGAGCGGGCGATCCGCGCTGCAAGGTCGCGATCTTTATGGGCCGAACTGACACCGACCGAACTGGCACAGAAAAGACAGATCGCGCGGCCGCGCTCCATAAACAGCAGTCGATGGTGCTGGTGCCGATGGATAGCGCCGGGCTCAAAATTGAGCGCATGCTGACGGTGTTTGGCTATGACCATGCGCCGCACGGGCACGGCGAGATCACTTTTGAAAATGTTCGCGTGCCCGTCTCGAACATGTTGCTCGGCGAAGGACGAGGCTTCGAAATTGCCCAAGGGCGGCTGGGTCCGGGGCGCATTCACCACTGCATGCGCTGCATCGGCGTGGCCGAACGGGCCCTCGAAACTATGTGTAAACGAGTGCAGGCGCGGGTGGCCTTTGGTAAGCCGCTGGCCGAGCAAGGCACCCTACGGGCCGACATTGCGCGATCCCGCATGGAGATCGAGCAGGCACGTCTTCTGACTTTGAAAGCGGCCTACATGATGGACACGGCCGGAAACAAAGAAGCACGCGCCGAGATCGCGATGATCAAAGTCGTAGCGCCGAATGCCTGTCTGCGAGTGTTGGACCGCGCGATTCAGGCTCACGGAGGTGCGGGCGTCTCCCAGGATACCTTTCTGGCCGGCGCCTGGGCGAATGTGCGCACACTGCGTTTGGCCGATGGCCCGGACGAAGTGCACACCGAAGCTATCGCGAAGCTGGAACTCAGGAAGTGGGGTGTGCCGCAGGCCTTGGGCGACAAGAAATGACGCGACAAGAAATGACCCTTCGACAACTCCGCTATTCCTTAACCAGGGTGCCGTTCAATACCTTGCTCGGGATGCGACTCCACCGAGTGCACCGCGACGGCATTACGATCGACTGCACGCTTCGCAACGACTTGCGAAACGGCGCTGGGAGTAGCCCACGGCGGTATCGCTGCAGCCATGGCCGATGCAGCTGTGGGGGGCGCCATCCAGCGCCACTTCGGTGGGGGGCGTCGGATCACCACTGTGGAGCTAAAGATCAACTACTTTCTACCAGTAACGGAAGGCCGCATCTTTGCCCGGTCGCACCTTCTTCGCATCGGCTCCACGCTGTGTGTAGGTAACGTGGATCTCACCGATGAACATGGGCGTGCGATTGGCACGGCCATCGTTACTTACATGTTGATCAATCTTCCTGTTGTTCGGACGTCGGACCTCGGACCCCAGGCCTCCGCCGGCCTGCCGAGTGTGGTGCCGAGTGCTCGTCGTGTCACGCGTCCCTCACGCAGGAAGCAGTAGTTCCCTGCTGCAGCTCTCGGGTGAATCTTTTCGACAGAGATAAGAGATGCGGCAAAATCGAGAGGAGACACCAGTGCCGCTTGTCCTGGAAACACCCCAGTCCTTAAGAGATTTGGTAGGTCGCGAACTCACTCTGACGGACTGGTTCCCCATCACCCAGGAACGAATTGAGCAGTTTGCTGAAGTTACCGAGGATCGCCAGTGGATCCACGTGGACCGCGAACGTGCCGAGCGTGAGTCTCCCTATGGGACCACAATTGCTCACGGGTTCTTGACCTTGTCGCTGCTGAGCCGGTTTATGAAGGAGGCAATTCAGATCCGAGGCGGTGTGCGCATGAGCATCAATTACGGCTTGAATCGAGTTCGATTTCCTTCAGCTGTCCGCGCCGACTCTAAGATTCGGGTTCGCTTCATTCTTCAATCGCTAAAAGACGTGCCTGATGCGCTGGAAGCTGTCTTTGATGCGAGAGTGGAAGTCCAGGGTAGCGACAACCCGTGCTGTGTAGCTGAGTGGGTAGTTCGCTACTATATGTAAGGTAGCGGTCCGCTCTAGGCAGTGCGCGGAATCCTCTTAGCGGTGGGTGCACAACCCCTGAGCGGCGAGGTGCGGCACCGCATTGAAGGTAAATAACCGTAGCTGCTCTTTTCGCAAACGCAGGATTGTATAGGATGCGTTATACACTGCCCCGGCGAGCCGCATGATCCGCTCATCGGAAATCTCCAGTGACAGGCCAGTCCAAATCGCAAGCGGCGTGGCCGACGTAGCCACGAGAATGTTCTCTTGCCGCGCGTCATTCTCTTGCCGGTCCAGCATCTTCAACCGGCAGGCCGCAACGCGCTCGTGAAACTGGTCCCAAGTTTCGCCGCTATACGGATAGCGACCGGAGAGCCATGCCTCCACTACTTTTGTATCGCAAGGCATCCATTTGCGATGAATTCGTGCCCCGTGCGCGCCCTGGCTAATGCGAACCTGCTCGCGCATTTCGTCGTATTCGTGCCGAAATTCCGGATCTTCGGCAGCCAAGAGCGGAGCAATCTCGCGATACACTCGCCCGAGATCGAATTCATCCCATCCAGAATCGACGCAAACTGTGGGGAAGCCAACCCCCGCGTCGGCATAGGCCGCACGGATCTGCTCGGCGGTTTGCTGCTGCCGCGTCAGTGCTCCTGCATAGGCGGAGGCAAATCGGATTCCCTGTGAAATGAAGTGCTCGCCCAACAGCCGCGCCTGACGCTGTCCCAACTCGGAAAGCGAATCGTAAGCCTCGCGCGTGCCCGCCTGCCCATGGCGCACGAGGTAGACGGTGCTCAAGCGGATTTCCCCGCGAGCGAATCCGCCAATTCCACCAATCCCTTCACTCGGTCTCCGAAGTTCTGAAATCGTGTGTCTTGCGTCTGGCCACGCCGGAAGCGGTAGTAAATCTGCTGCAGAATCACTGCCAGCTTGAAGATGCCAAGTACTTCGTAGTAACCGATCTGCGAGAGGTCGCGTCCGGTTCCCTCCGCATAACGCTGAACGAACTGATCTCGCGTGTACCAACCGGGCTGCGATGTGAGGGAGGGCACTCCGCGAGCACGCAGTTGCGGCGCCTCAACCCAGGCCCAGTAACACAACGTCAAGCCCAGATCGGCCAATGGATCGCCAACCGTCGCCATCTCCCAATCGAGCACCGCCTCGATGCTCTCGGCTGAGTCTTCGCGGAGCATAACGTTATCCAACTTGTAATCGTTATGCACCAGGGTCGGCGCGGGAGAAGACGGTCGGTGATCGATGAGCCATCGAATCACGCAATCCATCTTCGGCATGTCATCCGTGGTGGCCCGTTTCCAACGATCTGCCCAACCCTGCACTTGGCGTTCAAGAAATCCTTCCGGCTTACCGAGGGCAACCAAACCGGTCCGGGAAATATCGATCGCGTGCAGGCGTATTAGGCAATCGACAAATCCCTTGCTGGTTCCCTCCGCATAATTCGGTATCTTCGCCAGTTGTGGCGGAATTTCATCCCGCAATATAAGCCCGTGCCGCCGCTCCATAAGGAAGAACACAGACCCCAGCACCGCTGTATCCTCGCACAAGTGAAAGACGTTTGGAGCTTCTCGAAAATGCGGATGCACCATCTGAAGCACTCGAAACTCACGCCCCATGTCGTGAGCTTTCGGGGCGACTGGCCCCAGAGGGCCGCGCCTCAGGACGTACTCGAGTCCATCAATCTGCAGCAGATATGTAAGGTTCGAGTGCCCGCTCGGAAACTGTTGGAGCGTGATACCTCGTTCAGCGCCTGCGATTCGTCCGCGCAGCCAGTCGGCAAGTGAAGGTAGATTCAGTTCTTCCCCTGGGCGAACGGGGCCAGTATCGAGATGCAATCGAGATAAGCCTTTCCGACAGAAAGTGTCTCCCACGAGACGTCAACTCAACCAGAATGTGCGGCATTCCAAACGCGCACCCGCTCGAGACTGGCTACGAATGGTTTCAAAGCTCCATAGAGGACTACCGCAGCGACCGCACACGCGACAGATGTCACGATCACCAGCGAGTATCGCACGGCGTCGTCGCTTCGAAATGCGTATTGCGTTAATGCTCCCACAGCGGTAGGTCCGATTCCGAGCCCGATGAGGTTGATGGAAAACAAATACACAGCCGAGGCCTGTCCACGCATGGTGGCCGGCATCATCTGCTGAATCGCGGCGGGGGCGATGCCGAACGGAGCAGCCGCCAGTGCGCATCCGGGAACCAGCCAAATCGTAGCCCAAGTCGCAGAGGGCGCCAGGTACAAAAGACAGTTGACGGGCAGCCAGACTAATCCGATCAGCACACCTACGAACAAGGTCGCGTTGCCTCGGCCGCGTTTGCGCAAGTAATCAGCGAACCGTCCAGCACTGACGATTCCAATGCAGCCAAAGACCGCGACGCAGGAACCGTAAATTACGCCGGTGGTTCCAATGGTCCAGTGAAAGTGTCGCCGAAAGAATTCCGGCACCCAAGCGGCGCTGGCGTATGAAGAGAGCGCGAGTAGTCCAAACCCAATATTGTGGTGCAGGAACGTCCGCCGGTTTTCGAAGATGTATGAGAATACCTTCCTCATCGGAACGGTCGACCGTCGGCTCGCTCCGCGGTGTACGGCACGTTCGTTCAATGTGAAGAGTAGCGGCGCTACTGCAATGCCGGGAAGGCCAACCAGGAGAAAGATGATCTGCCAGGGATGCACGGCTCCGAACAGGGGAATCGTCCACATGGCCTGAGTCGATGCGTAGGCAACAACCAGTCCGCCCAGCAAGTAAGCCATGCCAGAGCCAACGTAGATGCCCATCGAGTAGACGCTAAGGGCTGTAGCCAGCCGCTCGCGAGGAAAATAATCGGTGATCAGCGAATAGGCAGCCGGGGAAAGCGCAGCTTCTCCCACGCCGACGCCCATGCGCAGCAAAAGCATTGTCTCGAACGTTTGCGCCAGTCCGCAACTGGCTGTGAACCCGCTCCACAGTACCAGGCCGGCCGCGATGATCAGCCTGCGGCTGTAAATGTCGGCCAGCCTGCCGAGAGGGATTCCGAAGAATGTATAAAACAGCGCGAAGCTGAATCCGATCAGCAAACTCATCTTAGCGTCGCCGATGTGTAAGTCGCGACGAAGCGGCCCGACCAGCAGACTGAAGATCTGGCGGTCGATGAACGAAAATGCGTACAGAAGTGTTAGGACTCCGGCGACGTACCACGCGTACCTCAATGAATGCGCGGTAGAGTCAGCCGTGGTCTGAGCAGCGGCGGTTGTGGCTTCGGTTGGCGTGTTAGCGGGCATCTTTTTGTAATTTCGTTTGCTTCAGATGATTGACGGGATCAGCAGTTCCGTCTGTCCGGGGTTAGAGCAAGCCGCTGCTCCAAACAGCAGTCTGGAAGTAACCTCACAGTGATCGAGCCGCTTGTTCGCCTTTTCGCTCTTTTTCATCTCTGATTCCTCCATCAGAAGCAGGATTCGGCAAGTTAATGAACCGCTTCGAACAGACCGGCAGCACCTTGCCCGCCGCCGATGCACATGGTCACGATGCCGTAGCGCGCCTTCCGGCGCGCCATTTCATTGGCGAGCGTTCCGACCATGCGCGAACCGGTCATGCCAAACGGATGACCGATGGAGATGGACCCGCCATTAACATTCAACTTTCCCGGATTTATTCCCAGCCGGTCGCGGCAGTAGATCACCTGCACCGCAAAAGCCTCGTTCAGTTCCCAGAGGTCGATATCATCCATCTCCAGGCCGGCGCGCTTGAGCAGCTTGGGCACCGCGAAGACGGGACCGATACCCATTTCGTCCGGATCACAACCCGCAACTTGAAATCCGCGAAACACCAGCTTGTACGGCACACCCAGCTGATCAGCGCGCTGGCGGGACATCAACAGAGTGGCCGAAGCGCCGTCGGAAAGTTGCGAGGAGTTGCCGGCCGTCACGGTGCCCTCGCCGCTGTGCGGATCAAAGTGAGGCTTCAGCGCCAGCAGGCCTTCGAGCGTGGTGTCGGGCCGATTGCACTCGTCGTGGTCGCAGCAGACCTCCCGCGTTCCAACCTTCTCGCCAGTTTTCTTATCGAGGAGCGCCATCGTGACCTTCATGAGCGCGATCTCGCCCTCGAAAAAACCTTCTCGCTGAGCACGAGCAGTGCATTGCTGGCTCAGCAGTGCGTACTCGTCCTGCACCTCCCGGCTCACCTTGTAGCGCTTGGCGACGATTTCCGCGGTGTTACCCATGCCCATATACAATCCGGGCAATCGTTTCTGCAGTTCCGGGTGAGGATTGCCGGCTGCCGGCGTCATGCTGATACTCTCGACGCCGCCGCCAATCGCCGCCTCCACGCCCTCGCTGATGATCTGGTGCGAGGCCACAGCAATCGCCTGCAATCCCGACGAGCAAAACCGGTTTATGGTCGTGCCCGCGACCGAAGTGGGAAGCCCGGCCAGCATGGCGGAAGTGCGGGCAATGTTGTGACCCTGCGGACCCTGTGGTTGTGCACATCCCAACACAACGTCGTCTATTTCGGCCGCGTCAAGCTGCGGCACCTTGCGCAGGACGTCCCTGATGCAATGTGCTGCCAGATCTTCGGGGCGGGTCATGTTGAACGAACCGCGGAACGATTTCGCCAGCCCGGTCCGTGAGCTGGCAACCACTACCGCTTCTCGCATATCTTCTCCCGCGCAGACAATCAAACACCACGAGCAAAAATCCGCACCGCGTATCGTATCCGTGGCGATCGGGTTACTAAGCTCCCGGTCGCGCTCTTAATTCTTACGCCATCACGGTCTGTTCCCGGTTCAGCTCGGCGAAGGTCTTGCCTTCCTCGGCCAGACGCTTCAACACAGGGGCAGGTTCCCAGAGTTCGCCATGCTGTTGATGAAATTCTGAGATGCGGCGGTAGACCTTATCCAGTCCCACGGTATCCGCATACCACATCGGACCGCCGCGATAGGCCGGGAATCCGTAGCCGTTTAGATAAATGATGTCGATGTCGGCGGCGCGCCATACGATGCCTTCCTCAAGAATGCGGGCACCCTCATTCACCAGGGCATAGATACAGCGGTCTACGATCTCTTCGGATGACAGCTTGCGTTGCGGGATGCCGGCTTCGCGGGCCCACCTGCGCACCATCTCGTTGACTTCAGGATCGAGAATTGGACGCCGATTCTCGTCGTACTTGTACCAGCCCGCACCGGTTTTCTGGCCGTAGCGCCCAAGTTCGCAGAGGCGGTCCTCCGCGAACGGCTGACGCAGTCCTGGCTTTTCTAGGTGCCGGTACTCTTTACGGATACGCCAGCCCACGTCGAGGCCTGCCAGATCGCCAGTAGCCATGGGCCCCATCGCCATGCCGAAGTCGAACAGCGCCTTGTCCACGGATTCGATACTGGCACCTTCCTCCACCAGGAACTGCGCTTCTCGGCGATAGGGGCCGAACATGCGGTTTCCCACAAAGCCCCGGCAGTTGCCGACGAGCACCCCGACTTTCCCCAGTTTCTTAGAGAGTTGCATGCAGGTCGCGATCACTTCTTTGCTGCTCGCCTTGCCGCGCACGATCTCGAGCAGGCGCATAATATTCGCCGGGCTGAAAAAATGCGTGCCAATGACGGCAACGGGCCGCGAAGTGGCTGAGGCTATCTCGTCTATGTCGAGCGTTGACGTGTTACTCGCCAGGATTGCGCCGGGCCGGCACACGCGATCCAACTGGCCGAAGACCTCTTTCTTGAGCGCCATGCCCTCGAACACGGCTTCGACGACCATATCGACCTTTCCGAAATCGTCGTAGCTGAGCGTCGGCTTGATGAGTTGCAGGCGTTCATCCACGAATCGCTGCGTAAGCCGGCCGCGTTTAACCGAACTCTGATAGTTTTTCTGGATGGTGGCCAGTCCGTGATGAAGAGCCGGCTCGTCAGCCTCTTTGAGCAACACGGGAAACCCGGCATTGGCAAAGACCATCGCGATTCCGCCGCCCATGGTTCCGGCGCCGACCACTGCAACCGAGTTCACTGGGAGAAGCGCGGTCTCTTTTGGTATGTCTGGGATCTTGGCAACTTCGCGCTCGCCGAAAAACGCATAAATGAGGGCCTTGGATTGATCGGAAAAAAGGCAGTCGTCGAACAGTTTCCGTTCCAGCTGGCATCCTTCTTCAAAAGACAGTCTCGTGGCAGCTTCCACCGCATCGATGGCCGCTAGCGGCGACATCATGCCACGCTGTTTGGTGTGAGCCTTTTCGCGCGCGGCAGCGAAGACTGATGCGTTCTGCTCGGGATTGCCGAGTTTGTTGTTGCGCTCACGGGTTTTGAGCGTCGGCTTTCCGGCGATTTCGCGCGAGAAATCTAACGCACCCGCCAACAGATCGTCTTCGATCAGACGATCCACTAGTCCGAGTTTTAGCGCCTCCTGCGCGCTAATCGGATTGCCTTCTGCGCACATCTCGACGGCCTTGGCGACGCCCACCAGCCGAGGCAGCCGCTGGGTGCCACCTGCGCCGGGAATAATGCCTAGCTTCACTTCGGGCTGACCTAGCTGTGCATTCGGAACCGCCACACGATGGTGGCCGGCCATCGCCAGTTCCAGCCCGCCACCAAAGGCAGAGCCATGGATGGCCACCACCACTGGTTTTCGCACATCTTCTATCTGAAGCAGGAGCGGAAGCAGGCCTGCGCCTCGCTGCGTCTTGCCGGATGTGATCTTGCCGAATTCTTTTATGTCCGCGCCGGCGATGAACGTGCGGCCGCCACCAATCAGCACCACGGCTTTTGTGCCATCGTCCTTGCCGGCCTGCTCAATGGCCTGGACAATCCCTTGTGCGACTGCGGGGCTTAACGCATTCACCGGAGGATTATTGATGGTGATGATCGCGACATCTTTATCTTTGGTAAGTTGAACTAGATCGTCCATGGCACTGAACTCTCTCTCCAGCATCTTCAAAGGTTCACTTGCGCGCCGTAAATTCGTGCGCGTTGTGTTCCTGTTCGCTCCAATATTTTTTGCGCAATCCTTTTTTCAGAATCTTCCCGGTAGCAGTCTTGGGCAAGCTCTCCAGGAACTCGATCGACCGCGGGCATTTGAAGTGCGCAATCCGAGAGCGGCAGAATTCGAGCAGTTCCGCTTCCGTTGGGTTTGATCCGGGTTTCGCTACAACCAGCCCCTTGGGCACTTCGCCCCATTTTTCGTCTGGGACTGGAATAACGGCAGCCTCGTAAACCGCGGGATGCGCCAGGAGCGCCTTCTCCACTTCGAGCGATGAAATGTTTTCACCGCCGCTGACAATAATGTCTTTCTTGCGATCAGCGATGAGGATGCGTCCATCCTCGCTGATGGTGGCCATGTCTCCGGTATGAAACCAGCCACCGCGCATCGCTTCCGCAGTGGCCGCCGGCTGTTGCCAGTAGCCCCGCATCACACCATCGGAACGAGCGACAATCTCCCCCATGGTTTTTCCGTCGCGGGCAACATCGTTGTCCTCGAAGTCCACGACCCGAAGCTCCACGCCCGGAATCGCGTACCCGGTCATCGCCCGTGCCACGTAAAGCTCTCCACCATCGAATTGTTCTCCCGGCTTCAGTTTGGCGGTGGAGAGAACTGGCGCAGTTTCCGTGAGGCCGTATCCGGCAAAACACGCGCAGCCAAGCTTTTCCTCGGTCTCGCGCACCAAGGTTGGAGAAGAAGCCGCTCCTCCGATCGAAATCCACTCCAGACTGCTCAAGTCGTATTTTTGCCGGTCTGGCGAATTTACCAATGCCGTTGCCATGATCGGCACAAGGCTCAGCGAGTCGACGCGCTCGCGCTGGATCAACTGGAAGACTTCCGCGCAAGTAAAGCGCTGAAGCATGACATGTTTCCCTCCCACGAAAGTGACGGAATGGGCAGTACCCCAACCGTTGGCATGAAACAGTGGAATTGTATGCAGATTTACGCTGTCCCGCTTGGTCATGAACGTCACAATAACCGAGAGAGCGTGGAGATAAACATTTCGGTGGGTCAGCATCACTCCCTTGGGATCGGCGCTGGTGCCGCTGGTATAGAACAGTTCAGCCAAGGAGTTTTCGTCGAAGTCCATCACATCCGCCCGGTAAGGCGTCGCCGCCGCCAGAATGCCTTCATAATTTCTTGGCGAGAGCCAGGTTCCCTGCGGTTCAGCGTCAAGCACGAAGAAAGTCTGCACCGTTGAAACGCTCTGCCGAAAAGAATCCACGACCTCAGCGAACTCTTTTTCCAGGAAGAGCACTTTGACCCCGGCGTCGTTCAGAATGTAGGCCAGTTCCCGAGGCGCGAGCCGGAAGTTCAACGGGAGCAACACCGCGCCGGCTTCCAATACGCCGTAATACGCTTCGAGAAGCCGATGGCAATTCAGGCTGAGAAATGCAACCCGGTCGCCCGCTTTCACCCCCGCTTCTCGCAGAGCACCGGCGAGACGGCTGGCACGTTCACCGAACTGGGCGTAAGTGAAACGACGGTCTCTACAAACCACGGCGGTCTTGCCGGGGAACTGCTGTTCGGCATAACGCAGGAATCGTACGGGGGTAAGCGGAATATTCATGGCCTTATTTCGCCGCTACCAGGCTGACTGACCTCCATCCACCACCAGCACGTGACCGGTGACATAGTTCGAGGCGGCAGAAGCGAGAAACACAGCAGCTCCTTTCAAGTCATGTTCATTGCCAAAACGCCGCAACGGAATGTGAGAGAGAAAAAGTTCCTCATGGTGTTCCAGAACGCGGTTCGACATGTGTGTGGGAAACCAGCCAGGGGCAATTGCATTTACCTGAATGTTGTGGCTTGCCCATTTGCAGGCCAAGTCTTTGGTAAAACTGATGACTCCACCCTTGCTGGCGTGATAGCCAATGGCTGGAAGTTCCGCCGGAGCCCCACCCAGTCCAGCCACTGACGCAATATTAATGATTTTTCCCGCACTGTTCTTGCACGCGCGGTTCTCGCCCCTGCCTTGTCGGATCATGACTTTGCCGACCGCCTGGGCGCACAGAAAAGTTCCGGTCAGGTTCGTCTCGATGACTTTGTTCCAATCCTCGAGCCGCATCTCCTCGACGGGAGCGCCCCAGGATATTCCGGCGTTATTGATGAGTACATCGATTCGGCCGAACTGGGAGAGGGTCGCTTCCACCATTTCCTGAACACTGTCCGGGTTCTTGACATCGCAACCAAGGGCAATGGCTTTGACGCCGAGTTGCTGCAATTCTTCGGCGGCCTGATGGCAGCGTTCCTTCTTGCGAGCGCACAACACCAGGTCGGCGCCCATTTCCGCCAGACCGGCCGCCATTTGGCGGCCCAGTCCGATTGACCCTCCGGTGACGATTGCAACGCGTCCGGTTAGATCGAAAAGCTGCTTCACATTCACCGTGGAATCCCGCGTGGTGCTGGCGGCCTCCTTTAACATGAAACCTTCTCCTTCTCCGACCCGGCATCGCTTCCCGCACTCCCGGCCCGCTCGTTAAGAAATTGCAGAATAGCGTGGTGTGAAACTTCCGTCTGGTCAGTTAAGAAGAGATGGCTGGCATGCGGAATAATCACGAGCTTCGCACCTGGAATGCGTTCTGCGATTAATTTGGCATTGCCCGGCGGCACCAGCCGGTCGGACTCGCCGTGGATCACCAGCGTGGGAGCGGCGATTTGGCCGAGGCGGCTGTACGCCTCCCAGCCGAGGATTCCCTGCAACTGCGCGGCGTATCCCGCAGGGCTTGGAAACCATGGCCTGCGGACCGCAATGTCTTCATCAATCCGTTCCCGCGGAGTCGCCGGATCGTAGATAAACGGCACGGAGGCTTCGGCAGCTTGCTCCGGGCTCATCTTCTCCCGCCTCATCAGCATCTGGATTGCTTCCTGTTCGGCGCGCACCGCGGTCGGCCCGCCCGCCGCGGTGCAGCCCAGTATCAGCGACCGCACTCGCGCCGGATACTGCAGTGCGAGCTCTTGCGCGATCATGCCGCCCATAGAGACGCCGAATACATGCGCACTCTCGATGCCGGCGGCATCCAGGACCGCTGCAGCATCGGACGCCATCAGCGCGATGGGATATGGTGCCGGTGGCACATCGCTCTGCCCTATGCCACGGTTGTCGAGGGCCAGTGTCCGGTACCGCGACGCCAAAAGGGGCCGCGTCCGATACCACATTTGGGATGGGTAAGCCAGTCCGATGATGAGCAGAACCGGCTCCCCCTGGCCCTGTTCGTCCCAATAAATCTTGGCTTTCTGATTCTCCACGAACGCCATCCGGCCTCCCAGTCAGAACGTCAACCGAATGCCGAGTTGGATCTGGCGTTTCGGAAAAGCGGAAGTAAAGCCCAGCGGCGTGCTAGGCGTGGCCGCTTGTCCATCCACAATGGTGCCCGGCCGAATCCCGCTTACATTGAAGGTCGTGAACCCCGGCGTAAGGCCGAATAGAGGGCTTACTTCGTTGTTTACGCTAGCAAAATTTGTTCGATTCGCGAGGTTGAATCCTTCCGCCGTAAACAACAGGTTCGCTCTTTCGCTCAAGTTATGGTGCCAGCTTAACCGCGCGTCGAAGTCGATGTAATCGGGGCCCAGACCGGTGTCGCGCGAGGCTCCGATGGGACGCTCATTGGTGGTGTGATTGTCGCCGTTCACCTCGCCTCCGGCCAGCAGATTGAAGGGATGCCCGCTGTGGTAGGAGAAAATCGGAGCCAGTTGGAAACCCGACAAGATGCTCTGCTTCGAGGGGCTATCGAACACTCCGGCGATCACCACTTTGTGCCGCTCATCGAACTCAGAGAGAGCACGATCCAAGTTAAGATTCGTCGGATCCTGCGGCCCGTAGTCGGAGTTGTAATCCGTGGATGTGTCAAAAGCTTTACTGTAGGTGTAATTTCCGAAAAGCGTGAAGTGATCGCTGAAACGCTTCTTCACTTCCAAAATACCGCCTTCGTAAAGAGCGTATGCCTCAGAACTGTATTGGTTGTTCTGTACCACCAGCGGATTCACAACGCATGGAGTGGTGGCACACGGAAACACTCCGCCTGGAAACTCCGTGCCCCCCAGCGGATCAGCCGCAGCGCTGGTATTCCAGTTGCGATAGGAAACCGTCTGCCCATTGGCCAGAGTTACCGTGCTAAACGGCGCGGGCAGCAGATTGGTATCGATGGCGACTGGCAGTCTCTGGGTATGCGAATAGATACCACTGAGAGCGATTGAAAAACCCGGTGCAATCTCATGTTCGATTCCAAACGAAGCCTGTTGCGCGATCGGGGGCCGATAGCCCGGCTGGTTCACGAAAACCACCTGCAGAGGGCCGATGGGGCCGCTATTCGTAACATTGATGCCCAGCGGCGCCACGGCTGCAGGGGTGATGCAGGCCTCGTTCCCCGGAGTCGGGGTCGTACACGCGATCAAGTTACCCGGTGCTCCGCCCGCAAAAAGCGTCTGAAAGACCGCAGGCGCGGTTTGTAACCCCGGAATACCAGTTGCTGTTATCGGATCTACATAAATAGAAATCTCCCGATTGCAAGGGCTGGCGCCGGTACCCGGGATTATCGGTATCCCAAACTGCGAAACTCCGCAGATCGAGCTTAGATTTGCGACTTGGCTGCCTGCTGAGCCACCGTTCTCAACCGCGGACTTATTGCTGTTCACCACTCCCAGACTCAGGTCGACATCGGGGATTTGAACGTCCACCGGTCCGAAGAAGATACCGTACCCACCTCGGATCACCGTCTTGTGATCTTTGAACGGGTCCCATGCGAAAGAAACGCGTGGAGCAAAATCTTTCTTATACGTGGTCAACGGGGTGAATTGTGTGTCGAGTGAGTAGCGGAGACCGTAGTCCAGAGTGAAGTTTGGAGTTATCTTCCAGGAATCCTGCCCGTAGAGTTCGGTCAGCGGGCGGGTGTAATACGGGTAGGTCGGATCCCCGAATCCCTGCTGGTAAACCTGAGGCAACCCCAACGAAGCCGATTGCAAAGGATTGACGGCGGCGCCTTCTGCGGTGGTTCCTCCGGGGCAGAGAGTGGCGGCGGCAGTTCCGGTGGGAGATAAGCACGGGCTCAGCGCAACTCCGGGAAGCGACCCGAACACAAAGCGTCCCGGGAAAAAGGTGTGCGATTCCGTGTGATTGCCTCGTAGCAATTCGTCGACGCCGAACTTAAAGGTGTGATGGCCACGGATCACGGTGAAATTGTCAGCAAACTCGTAGCGGCGCAGAATGGTGATGTTGGGTATGAAAATGCTCGTTCCCAAATTGTTGATAAAACCGGGAATCTGGAGTCCCACCTCTCCCGGCACATTAGGAATCACGTTAAAGCCGTAGTAATTCCACTGCACCCGGGCCTCGTTTTGCTTTGTTGGACTGAACTGGCGGAACCAGGCGGCTTGCAGAGTATTGTCATAAGTGTGGATCGAACTTCCTGCGGAATAAGCCGTCAGAGATTGCAGATCTGGCGACTCCTCCAGATCGTGTCCATACCGGTAGGTCACAGCGAGTTCATTGTTCGCATTAAAGTGGTGATCCAAGCGTCCTGACGCCAGGTATTCCCGCGTGTCGTAAGGAAAAACTCCACCCTCGGTTTCAAACTGGTTTAGCAGGAAGGCGTTCAGCGCTGGATCGACGAGGCCCGGGATGGGAGCCGCATTCGGGTTCACTGTCAAAGCATCATAGAGGATACCGGCGCAAACACTCGGCGGCACAACTACGGGAGCAGCCGGAGCCGGAGGCAATAAGCAAGTCACGCTCGGCTGTGATGAAGTCGCGAGCGCGCCAAGAATGGCGTTCTGCGCTGCCGTCGCGCGAAAAATGTTTGTGTCCGTCAACAGGGGAACTGAGTTCTGCGCGTCCTGCCGCAAGCCTTCAAACGAAATAAACAGAAACGTCTTGTCTTTCTTAATCGGGAAGCCCAGGGTTGCGCCGAATTGCTGGCGGCTCAAAGTATCCTTAATTGGCGAACCGAAAGTATCGGGGTTGGCGGGATTGAAGGTCTGGCCAGGTTGCAATGCCTGGCTGAACGAAAATGGATTCGCGGCGTCCATGGCATCGTTGCGGAAGAAACCATAGAGCGTCCCATGCATATTGTCGGTGCCTGACTTGGTCACGATATTGACGGAAGCGCCAGTGGCTGCTCCCAAGTCCGCGTTGTAGTTGCTGCGATTGATCTGGAATTCCTGTACATCGTCCTGGCTTACCGTCAGCCGCACCCCGCCGCTATCGCCTGAGGTCTCGCCACCGTCGACGGTTATGCTGTTTCCACGGCCATTGCTGCCGTAGAACGACAATCCGCTTTGTGGAGTTTGCTTGACTCTGAAATCTTGGTCGCCTGCCAGACGGCTGGAATCGGAAACTCCTGGCGCGAGCAATGTAAACGTAAGATAGTCGCGCCGGTCGATGGGCAGGTCGGCGATGTACTGTTGTGAGATCCTATCCGCCTGGCTCCCGCGTTCAGTTTCCACTACGGGCGGCTGGTCCGTCACCTCGACAACCGTCGCCACCTGCGAGGGTTTCATCTTGAAGTCGGAGGTGACTGTCTGCCCGACCGCAACCGGGATGCCGCGTCGAATCTCAGTGGCAAATCCCGCCATTTGCGCGCTGACGTCGTAAGTTGCGGGTGACAGACCTACGACTCGGAACTGACCGGTGTCATTCGTCGTCGCCGTGCGCTCCAAACCGGTCTGGGTGTCGACCACCTTGATCTTAGTTTTCGGCATGACTCCGCCGGAAGCATCGCTTACAGTTCCGGTGATCTCTCCCGAGGAGCCGACGCCCTGCGCCTGCACCACGCCGGCTGCCAATAGCAAGCAAACAAACGTACATGCGAGTGACTTCATAGGATTCTCCTTACGGAAGTATCTGCACATCGCCGCATTGGTCCGGCGTATTCCCCACCGCTGAGCAACTCCCCAAAAGCACGCCCAGTGCGGCGACAACCCTAAAAGCCGTCATTGTGATCCAGCTGCCCATTTCGTCCTCGATCAAGAATTCAAATCGTGTCCAACGAAATCGCAGATTGTGAGAGTTAGTATCACATAAGAGTCACTAACGTCAAGAAGTGAAACGTTGATATTCTCGAGGCGGTATGGCGCGCATGTTATCGCGCGCCCCAATAATTCAATGGCGGCAAGGCGATAGTCGTTCGGAAAATGGCGACGATGCGCAGGACGAAACTCCGACCTCGTCGGATTCCCGCGGCCAGCCCCTTAGGGAGTCAGGACGATTCGGCCGGAGACTTCGCCTCTGCGCAACAGATCCAGCACCTCGTTGGCCTGAGCAAGCGGGCGAGCAACCACCTGGCACCTCACCTGCCCTGCCGCAGCCATGGCGAGTACTTCCCGCAAGTCTTGCCGAGTACCGACCGTTGACGCATGGATCCGGACTTCTCGCGCTGCCATGAGAATCGGTGGGAAACAGATGTTTTCGGCAGGCAAGCCCACGACGAGCAGAGTACCGGCGGGCCGGAGGCAGGAAAAAGCTGTGTCATAAGCTGCCTTCGCCGCGGACGTGACAAGTGAGACATGGACTCCACCCTTGCGGCGCAGCTGCTTGACCACATCAATCGTGGCAGCATTGAGTGTGTCGGAGGCGCCAAAGGATTGGCGAGTTCAAGCTTCTCCGGCGAAATGTCGATCGCGGTCACCTCCGCGCCAAAGGCACGTCCGAACTGCACTGCGAGGTGTCCCAGGCCACCTATGCCGAAAACAGCCAGGCGCTGACCGGGCACAATCCCAGCGCCCTTCAGGGCGCGATAAACTGTGAGTCCAGCACAAAACAGCGGGGCGGCTTCGAGCGCAGAAAGACCATCTGGAATTTTCAGCGCGTGAGTTGCCGGCGCCTTCACAAATTCGGCGTAGCCACCGTTAACGGTGACACCTGTGATCTTCTGCCGGCTGCACAGGTTTTCGTTTCCTTCGCGGCAAAATTCGCACTCGCCGCAACTCCAGTGAATCCAGGGCACGCCGACGCGATCGCCGATTTGCAAATCGTGCACTGCCGGGCCTCTCTCTACTACGTGACCGGCAATTTCGTGGCCGAGAATCAGGGGTCTCTTCACGATTCCCGCGAGCTGTGTCCAATCTCCATCAGCCACGTGCAAGTCGGAATGGCAGGCACCGCAGGCTTCCACCTGGATCAAAACTTCATGTGCTTCGGGATGAGGGCGTTCCACTTCCTCGATCGAGAGCGGCTTCTTGAAACCGTGCAGGATAGCTGCTTTCATTTACCTTTAGCCTTGCAAGAACGGGGAGAGCAGACTGGTCCAGGAACCAATCACGGCTTAACACCACGCAGGAAAAACTCAACGGCGCTGTCCACGCGCTCAGTGAGTTTGTGGGGTCCTGTCAGGTCGACGGTCCACTGGCGGACCACGGTGTGGTAGAGGGCCTCCATGAATTCCGCGAGATGCACCACGGGGAACACGCTTGTGATTTCGCCGCGTTCCTGACCCTGCGCCAAGATTTCCCGCAGCCGGCTCACCGCAACTCCCTCGACTCCGCGCACCTCCGGAGAACGAACCGGATCCATCGCGCCCGACAGCACCACCGCTTTCCATAGCGGCCGGTCGGCTTCCGCTTCGAGCGCCATCGCGTGATACAGGCGATGCAAGCGCTCAGCGGTATCAGCCTTGGTGGAAAGTTCTGATTTGAGGCGCTCCGCTATGCACTCGAAGCCACGCTTACCCACATCCCGTAAAACAGCGTCCTTGCTCGGGAAATAACGGAAGAAAGTCGGCTGGCTGATTTCGAGAATTTTGACGATGTCATCGATGCGAGTTTTCTCGTAGCCCTGTTTGCGAAACAATCGGATGGCTGTCTCGATAATTTGCTGACGAAGTCGCGCCTTTTTGCGTTCCCGAAGCCCTGGGATCTCGTGGATCTGCGCTGGCGCATCTCGCTTCACCGAGTTCCTGTGATTCCGACTTCTTCGCGGGGCGGCGACTTCAACACGAGCCATAGTCGTATATCCTCCTTATCCAGGTTACAGGACGTGCTGCCGGTTCGGTGCTCAAGACACCGGATCGATTCTAACAATGGAGCGATCGGCTGTTCTCGCAAATCGCGATCCAGTGGCCAGTTCGGCGCCGCCGGTGTCTAGTGTTTGTGTTCCATGTTGACGTTAGTTACTCATATCTGATATAGACTAACATAATTTGAGAACGCGATTTTCTCGAACACGACGGACGGGGTGAATCGGCTGGTTTGCGAGCTGTGACTTCGCAACATCGGAATATCAGCATTGCGGTCACAGATTTGCGCGTGTGGCGTCGCAATCGTTCGACTCGGGGGAAGATGATGACAACTGCGGCGGCAACTCCTCTTCAAGTCAAAGGTGGCGCGTTCCTCATTGAGGATCGCTCGCCCAACGAAATTTTCACGGCCGAAGATCTGAACGAAGAACACCTTGCAATAGCCAGCACGGTCGACCAATTCTGGACGAATGAGGTGGAACCTCATCTTGAGGCGATCCGCCAGCAGACTCCGGGGGTCGCACTAACCGTGCTTCGCAAAGCGGCCGAACTGGGACTCGCCGCAATACCGATCCCCGAGAAATTCGGCGGCATGGAAATGGACCTGCCGTCTGTAATGATCGCGGGTGAGCATCTGGCCCGGGACGCTTCTTACGGGTCCTGGCACTCCTCCCATACCGGGATCGGTACGCTGCCCGTTCTTTTCTTTGGCAACGAAGAACAGAAGTGGAGGTATCTTCCCAAGCTGGCGAAGGTTGAGCTGTTGGCCGCTTACGCGCTAACCGAACCGCTGGCCGGCTCCGATGCTCTCGCCGTGCGTACCCGGGCGGATCTCAGCGCAGACGGCAAATACTACGTCCTCAACGGACAGAAGATGTGGATCACCAACGGAGGAGCGGCAGACCTCTTTACCGTATTCGCTAAAGTAGGCGGCGAGAAGTTCACGGCGTTCCTGGTGGAGCGCAGCTTTCCTGGCGTGACCAGCGGCGCCGAAGAACACAAGATGGGCATCAAGGGCAGCTCGACCACGGCGGTGTATTTTGACAACGTCCAGGTTCCGGTCGAAAACGTGCTTGGCGAAATTGGGCGCGGGCACATCATCGCGTTTAATATCCTGAACATCGGCCGGTTGAAACTCGGCCCTGGTGCCGTGGGTGGAGCAAAAAACGTGCTTGCCATCTCCTTGAAATACGCCAAAGAACGCAAAGCATTTGGATCGGCGATCGCCGAGTTCGGCGCCATCCAGCATAAGCTGGCGGAGATGGCGATTCGCACGTTCGCGGTGGAATCCATGATGTGGCGTGTGGTGGGACTCATCGAGAGCCAATTGGCGCAGTCCGCTCACGACAAGCACGCGGATTCACAGACCGAGCTCAAAGCCGTTGAAGAGTACGCCGCGGAGTGCTCGATGATTAAGGTGTATGCCTCCGAGATGCTGGATTACGTTGTCGATGAAGGCGTGCAAATCCACGGTGGTTATGGCTACCATCAAGATTATGCGGTGGAACGGGCTTACCGTGATTCGCGAATCAACCGGATCTTCGAAGGTACCAACGAAATCAACCGGCTCCTCATAACGGGAATGCTGCTGAAACGTGCCGCCCGTGGGCAATTGGGGCTTATCCCCGCTGTTCAGGCCGTAGTCGGCGGGCCTGGCAATGGGGCAACGGCCTCTGCGAGCACCGACAAAGATGAAGACGCGCGGCTTGTACAGAGCGCGAAGAAGGTTGCGCTGTTCATGATCGGGATTGCCTATCAAAAATACGGGGCCGAGTTGGAAAAACAGCAGGAGATCGTGATGAACATTTCCGACATCGTCATGGAAGTTTTCGCGATGGAGTCGAGCTTGCTTCGAAGTCGCAAGCTTGCAGCCTCGGGCAAAGGGACCAATGCCGCCAACATGTGCGCCGTGTTTTTGCGCGAGGCCATGGATCGAGTAGAAGTCTCGGCGCGAAATGTCATCGGCGCCTGCTCGGCTGGCCACGCCCTGCGGGAGAATATGGCGACTCTACGAGGCTTTGCCAACTACGATCCGCTCGATGGGGTTGCACTGCGGCGCAATATTGCCGGCCGACTTCTGGCCGCCGCGCGCTACACAGTCTGACATTAACTCGTCCTCCGCTATGGCTGCTGCTACCCCTGTAAACCGCCAATGGCGGCTCAAATCGCGGCCCACGGGCTGATTAAAGCTGACGACTTCGAGCTTGTGTCCCAACCCATGCCGGTGCCTGTGGAGGCCCAGCTGCTGATTCGCAGCGTATATCTCTCGCTCGATCCAGCGATGCGGGGGTGGCTGATTGACCGTCCGTCCTACGTTCCGCCCGTGCAGATTGGCGAAATCATGCGCGGGTTGGCTATCGGAATAGTGGAGAAATCAAATCATCCAAAATTTGCCGCCGGTGACCGAGTCCAAGGGATGTTCGGCTGGCAAGAATATCTGCTTTCCAATGGTGAAGCTGTGACGAAATTGCCGGAGAGCGGACTTCCATTTTCGGCTTACCTTGGACTGTTTGGACTGGCTGGGTTAACCGCCTACGGTGGACTTTTGGAAGTGGGACAGCCCAAGGGCGGCGAAACTCTCCTGATCTCCGGCGCCGCAGGTTCGGTCGGATCACTCGTCGGCCAGATCGGCAAGATCAAGGGACTTCGTGTAGTCGGCATCGCCGGGACCGACGAGAAGTGCAATTGGCTACGAGAGGAACTCGCTTTCGACGCCGCCGTGAACTACAAAGACGACAACTACAAGAAACAGCTGAAGGCTGCGTGTGCGAACGGAGTGGATATTTATTTCGAGAACGTCGGTGGAGAAATCTTGGAAAGCGCGCTCTACCTCATGAACACCTTTGGTCGCGTGGTGCTTTGCGGCCTGATCTCGCAGTACAACGCCACGGCACCCGTTCCGGGACCCTCCAACTTTGCGCTGGTGATCAGCAAGCGCCTCAAGATCCAAGGTTTCCTCGCCACTGATTACTCTTCGAAAGTAAAGGAAATGGTGAGTAACTTCGCGCAGTGGCACAGCTCAGGCCAGCTAAAGTATCGGGTAGATATCGTCCGCGGTCTCGAGTCCGCACCAGCGGCGATCAACAAATTATTCGATGGTTCCAATAATGGCAAACTGATGGTTCAACTCTCAGACCCTCCCGCCGCTCCTTAGCGCTCAGGGTTTGGGATGAGCCTTTTCTCCGCTCTCGTCAGTCATAGGCTACCAGGATTGCCTTCGAACGCAGCTTGCCAAAGGCTGCGCTCTACGAACCAACCGAGAAGTTAAGTCCTTGAATCTGCGCTGTCCCTACCAGAAACTCGGTCCGCCTTGATCCCTTGGAACTTACGGGCTCTGCCGTGTAACCTGCCGAAGCGATGATGCGTATCCTCTTTTCGTTGTTGTGGTCTCTCCGAAGTTCCTTCCGAGTGCGCGCTGACCTCCAAGCTGAGATTCTCGCCCTGCGTCATCAGCTACTAGTCCTACAACGCAGAAACCGAAACCATCGGCGCGAACCCACGGCGGAGTGGACGGCACAGCAGCTCATGGCAGCGTTTCCCTGGGACAGCGCGCCTCGCTATCTGCTGCGCGACCGCGATGGAAACTACGGCGAGGCGTTTCGCCAGGCAGCCGACTGGATGGGTATTCGCGAGGTATTGACGGCTCCCCCATTCACCTTGGCAGAACGCCTACGTGGAACGATTTATTGGCTCCATCCTGCGTGAGTTTCTCGACCACGTAATTGTCATCAGCGAAGCTGGCCTGCGACGGGTTCTAAAGACCTATTTCGACTACTACGACCGATCACGAACCCACTTGGCGCTGGGCAAAGATGCTCCCGCCCAATAGGGTCATTCAGCCGCCAGCATTAGGCGAGGTGATCGAAATCCCACAAGTTGGAGGGCTGCATCATCGCTACGAACGGCGCGCCGCCTAGAGATCCGTCCGAGGTTGAACACGGATACTCTAGCTCGGGCAGAGCTTTGCCTCCTGCACTTCCGCTGAACGACAGTTTGACTCAGACCCATGAACATTCAGTGCATGTAATGCTGCGCGGCTAGGCGCGTTGCCCTTTTTTTCGACACGGGAGACCGGATGGAGTTCTTGGCATGCACACCTCGGCGAAGGACGCGAGGCCAAGTCTGGTTGTGGGATTGCGGCCCTTTGCCACACGGGCAGGCTTTTCTCTAGATCAGCGCGAGCTGCACCCAGGTCGCCCCGCGCAAAGTGGGCCAGCGCCCGGCCAATCTGGGCGTGACCGAAAAGACGACGTAATCGCGGAGCCGACGATTCGGAGCGGGTAGAAAATGCAAGCACTTCGTTGCGAATATGCCGCCGGACTACTGTCGACCTTGATCCGTCGCAAGATCAACGAGAAGTATGTCCGAATCTTCGGTTAAGCGGTCGAATACAATTCGGCTGCCATCCGGTGTGATATCAAAGGTCCGCATTACCGCCGAACTGCTCAATCGAGTCAACCGCCGCGAGCGCATCGTGCCGAGGTCGAGCAGCCAGAAGTCCTGCTCGGCCATCGTATTTCCCAGCATGTAAACCAGGCCAGTGCCGTCGGGCAGAAATCGGGCCCGCTCACCTTCGCGCTGAACATTGATCTCCGGCAGCTTCGCCGGGGTGCCGTCCGGGTGCACTGCGAGCAGCGGCGCGAACGTAAACGCCTGGGTGCCGCTATACACAATTAAGTCTCCACGCGGCGACCACACAGGATCGAGGTACGGCCCGGTCGCAATCCGAATCGGTGAGCCGCCATCAACAGGAAGCTTGAATATGCCCAGTCCGTCGCGGTCGCTGCCCGCCACGACAATCCATTTGCCGTCAGGAGACCAGGAAGCCGTTCCTCGAACATCAACATCGCTCGAAAGAGGGCGGAGCCGTGTTCCATCCGGCACCATTACTTGCATCTGTTGCTTCCCCTCTCGCGTCACCGCAAACGCAACGCCACTCCCGTCCGCAGACACCGCGACTGGCGACTGCAGTGCGCCTTCAGAGCCCTTCCAGATCTCCAGCGCTTTTCCGCCGCGATAGCTCCACAGTCCGTCAGCCCCGTCTCGCGAAGATAAATAGAACAACGTTCCGCCCCCGAATCGCGGTGCCAGGGAGCGCGAGGTGGGCAGTTGGAAGGCCTCGACGTCCCGTTCCTCAACAAGGCGTCTGGTGATTGGAACGCTCCATAAGCTGGCCTGAGCGTTCACGACACCTGCCACAAGACGACGGCCATCCGCGGTGGCTGCTAGTGCGGTGTATTGTTCCAAACCTGAACTCACGCGATTTGTAGTTCGCGTTTTTCCATCGAACTCCCACAACCATGGGCCTGCCCCGTCTTTGTTGTGGGCTACGAACAGTACCGTCCTCTCGTCGATCAGTGTCGGGAAAGCAATATCAGTGTTGAGATGTGTGAGTTGTTCTGGTTTTCCCCCTTCCGGCGATATGCGCCATAGGTCCATCTCACGAGTGGCGGGTCGGCCTTGTACAAAGTAAATCCAGCGCCCATCCTTCGACCAGACCTGATAGTGGTTGTGTATTCCGGGATCGCTTTGCAGGATCAGGCGTGGATTGCCGCCGTAGTGATCCGCGACAAAGGTCGGGTCACCTGCTTGCCAGGTGTGATAGACAAGCCGAGCGCGATCCGGAGACCAGGCAACTTCGGCGGCTTTTTCATCTGGAAAATTGTGTGGCGCCCCACCAATCAGTGGCCACAGCATGACCCTCTTGCCTTCTGTTCCCTCGCTGCCTTTTGTTCCCCCGCTCCACACTTCTAATCCGTCTCCGGAGAATCCCACCGCCCGGAGCGGCGCACGCGCATCCCCGATTCGGCCCTGGGTAAGATTTGTCAGGTTGTTCCCGTTCGTTTGAATCAGCCAGATGTCGAACGGGCCGCTCCGATTGGAAATAAACGCAGCGAAGTTCCCATCTGGCGAAATAGCAGGGTCGCTTTTGGCTCCATTGAAGTTGGCAAGCCGTGTGAACTGAGCACTGGAAAGTGGATTTCGGACCGCTGGCCGGGGGCCATTGGCGGCAAACCACCCGCCCAATCCCGCCACCAGCAACGCCACAAAAATCCACAGCACCCAGGTGTAACGGTTCGGCGCGGACACCGTGGACGGAGTTGCTCGCGAAACGCCGGAATCGCTGTCACGTTTCAGCCGCTGCAAGTCGGTGCGAACATCCAAAGCGTGCTGATAACGCAGCTGCCGGTCTTTCTCCAGAGCTTTGTGGATGATCTCTTCGAGTCTCGCCGGAAGCTTGCGATTCAACTCTGCCGGTGATACTGGATCCCGATTCAAGATCGCGTCGTAGATGGCCGCTTCGCTTGCCCCCCGAAACGGCTGGGTTCCCGTCGCCATCTCGTACAGCACCGCCCCGAACGAAAACAGGTCCGTCCGACTGTCGAGGTCATTGGCCCGCGCCTGCTCTGGAGACATATAGGCCACCGTCCCCATCGCCGTACCCGGCTTGGTCTGCATGGGGGTGTGGGATTCCGCGAGCGTTTCCTGCTCCGGGTGGTGCGTGACTGACACTTTCGCCAGACCAAAATCCAGGATCTTGGCGTGTCCGTGTTCGGTCACGAAGATATTTGCCGGCTTGATATCGCGATGCACCACTCCTTTCCCATGCGCCGCCCCCAGCCCATCAGCAATCTCAATTGCCAGTGTCAGCAGAGTGTCAAGCTCCACGGGCCGACCCGCGATCAGCCGATTTAGCGCCGTGCCTTCCAGGTACTCCAATGCGATATACGCACGTCCATCTACTTCCCCAATGTCATACAGGGTACAGATGTTCGGGTGGTTCAGAGCCGAGACAGCCTGCGCCTCCCGCCGGAACCGGGCGAGTGCCTGCGCATCATCGCTAACATTTTCGGGAAGAAATTTCAGCGCGACAAAACGGTGCAGACGGGTGTCCTCAGCCTTGTACACCACGCCCATCCCCCCGCTGCCGAGTTTTGACACGACCCGGTAGTGCGCGATGGTCTTGCCTTCTAAGGCTCGATCATCTCTTTCCTCTGGAGCTTGCCTCGCCAGCGCCTTGGCCGCTACTTGCAAGGCAGGTGCTTCCATGAAGCTGTGAGCATCCTTCTCGAACGCCAGCAAGGACTCCACTTCGGCCCGCAGATGCCCGTCCCCAGCGCATCGCCGCTCCAGGAACTCGGACCGCTGCTCCACCGCAAGCTCTAAAGCCTCCTGCACGAGCTGCTCGACTCGGGATTGACTCTCAGGCTCCAACCCGCTTGCCTCCACTCATTTCCCGCAGCAGCCACAGTTTGGCCAGCTTCCAATCCCGCATCACCGTTTCAGGTGAAACCTTCAGCACTCCAGCCGTTTCTTCTACACTCAAGCCACCGTAAAATCGCAACTCGACAACCTGACTTCTCCTGGAGTTAACATCGGAAAGAGCCTTTAAGGCCTCGTCCAATGCGACCAGGTCGGGACCGCGCTCAGGGAATACGACCAATGCCTCGTCAAAACACACATGCCAGGCTCCTTTGCCCCGCTTCAGATATTGTTGGCCGCGGGCCCAGTCTGTAAGAATGCGACGCATCAATTGCGCACAGACGGCGAAGAAGTGGGCGCGGTCCGCCCAGCTTACTTCCTTGAAAGCGATCAGCCGAAGGTAAACCTCATTGACTAACGCTGTCGCTTGCAGAGTATGGTCGGGCTGTTGCCGGGCCATGTAACGCTGGGCCGCCCGGTGCAACTCCCGGTAGACCAGAGGCGTCAACCGATCCAACGCTTCTTCATCCCCGGCACTCCAGGCCCGCAATAATTGAGTGACCTCGTGAACTGAGGGTGACCCCATTGACCCCTCGCGTAAGCCTACAGCCCTGACTGGTCAGAAAGAGTAGCACAGCTGGATGGCCCTTTCCACAGAATGAGTTCCCCCGCGTTCACTGTCCGCCAACAATTTTTTTCTTGTGGGCATTGCAGTTTTTGTTGCCCGTTCTCGTTATAGGAGGTAGAGCGGGGAAGAGGGCAAGCGACTCTCGGACCGCCTGTAAAAGCTCGCGTATCGAGCGCCCCAGAGACACGAACTCCAGTTTGAGCCGGAAAAAGATAAGGAGAATCAAAAATGAGCAAGTTCGGAAAGTATTTTCTTCTCGTGACAGGTTTCGCGCTCCTTGCGACTTTTGCTCGCATTCCGGGGGCTGTCATCAACGTTCATGCGCACGATCGCGCCTGTAGCGTTGCCAGACTCAAAGGGACCTATGCCTGGCGCAGGTCGGGCGCGAACAAATCCATGGGTGGCCCTGTTGCCGAGATGGGCCTCGACTTCTTTAACGGAGACGGGACGCGCGGCATCACTCGCTCGACCGGAATCAGCTACCCCGAATCCTACGACTGGACCAATGTCCCGTGGCCGAACGGAAGCTACACGGTCGATCCAGATTGTACCGGCTCGCTCTTCAATGCAAATGGTACAAAAATTGAGAACATCATCGTCCTTGACGGAGGCAAGAGATTCTCCGTGATCAGCTTTGAGCCGGACAAAGTTATCACGGGAGAGGGAACAAGGCTGGAAGAGGAGAGGGACTAACCGTGCGCTGGCCAAATTGAATGCACACTTCTCCATATTAAGTGGTTGTGTGAGACGAGTGTCGGCTGTTGAATTATCTGAACAAGGCTCAAAACCCCTCAGTGAGGCGGAGAGAGGAGCGAATCCATGAGGCATAGTGGTTTCATCAGTTTGATCCCACTGATCGCGGGGCTGCTGACCGGCCTCCTGTTCGCGATCCTGGTTGTTCCACTTAACGCAGACGACTCTGATTCGCGGTATGACGTCAGCAAGGAAGTCACGCTGAGCGGCACCGTATCGAGCGTGCCCCACAAACCCGCCCCGGGAATGATTTGGGGCTCCCATCTCATAGTCGAGACTGCCTTCGGCAGGTTAGACGCCAGTCTGGGCCGATTCGGTTTGGAAGGCAAAGGCGCGCTGCCCGTCACCCCCGGCCAGCAGATTGAACTCACCGGCGTCATGAAGACGGTTTGCGACAAGGAAGTCTTCGTGGTCCGCAGCGTAAAAGCCAACGGCAAAACCTACACCATGCGCAATAAGCATGGGATCGAGGTATCGCCACTAACCCGTGAACGCGCCGCCGAGAAAGGGGTGACCCTATGAACCGCAACTTCACCAGCATTCTCGCATTGATTTTGGTTTCCCTGGTTTTCGGGTTCCTGACGGGTTGCAGCAGCAGCGGTAGTTCGAATACGGCGCCTCCGCCTCCACCTCCCACCATCGCGATCACGGCGACGAGCGGATCGGGACAAACCGCAGCCGTCGGTGAGGCCTTTACCAACATGCTGGTAGCCACTATAACCTCCAACGGAACAGCGGCCAGCGGCGTAACGGTTACGTTCACGCCTGTCGCGGGGTCAGCCGGTCAGAGCTGCACCCCCTCCGCTACCACTGTTACCACCGCCTCCGATGGCACCGCATCGATCACATGCACTGCAAACTCGGCGCCCGGCGGCTATTCAGTAACAGCCGCGGCGGCGAGAGCCACAGCAACGGCCAGCTTCACCGAAAGCAACACAGCACAGAAGAAGGCTCCCATCGTGTTCGTGTTTTATGTGAACGGGCTGGAAAACAGCCCCGCTTACGGACCCGGGCCGGTTTACTACGCCGTCGCAGGCGCGGTGGGCTTTGACTCAAGCGGAAACATCCTCGGGGGCGAACAGGACTATAACGACGGAAGCGGCTTCACGTCACCCGGCGAACCCACGAACCCCGACGCAATCAACCCCGCTGGCAGTTCGATGACGGTGAATTCAACCACTGGCACCGGGACGCTCATCCTTGATGTTTCGGCCAGCAACCCTAATGTTGGGGTGAAGGGCATCGAGACCTTCGCCGTTCAGTTTATAAACGCAAGTCATGCGCTGATCACGCAGTTTGATGGATCGGCAACTTCCAGCGGAAGCTTCGACCTGCAGACGGCAACGAGTAGTGCCGGCGGTAATTTTGCCTTCACCCTCTCCGGGCTGCAAACCAACCCCATCCTCGGGGTTGCGTATGGAGGTGTGTTCTCGAACACCAGCGGCACCATCCATGGCACGTACGACGAAAATGAATCCGGGAAGGTGCTCGTGGGGAATACTCTCACCGCGACGGACAACGGCGTCGGAGCGGACGTGTACGGGCGGGGCAGCATCACCGGCTTCACGGATCCCAACTACGGCAACGCACCCATCTCGCTCGTCTACTACATCGTTGGTCCAGAAGTATTACGCATCATCGACGTGGACTACGCCGATGCTCTGGCGGGTTCAGCTTACGGCCAGGGCAGAGCCACCACCTTCGACAGCACGGTGCTGTCAAAGGACGTCTTCGGTATCCTGGACAACCCGGAGGACGCCATATTTGCCGCAGCGGGGCAACTCGTTGCCGCCCATACCGCCGTTGGAACGTTTAACGCCACATTCACGGGTGAAGGCGATGATCAAGAAGGCGGCACCGTCATGGCCACGGGCACCCCGGGCGGAGTCGCGGGCAACTACTCCTTCTCCCCCACCGTGCTCGGTTATGGCAGCATGAAGGATATCACCGGGTTGGGATCCATTCACACGCTCGGGCTGTATGCGACGGATCCAAGACTCAACCTTCTGGATCCCAACAACACCACGGCGGCCAACCTGGGAGCCGCCCTTGTCATCGATCTGGATGATTTCGCCCAGGGCACGGGAATCGTGGTTCCGCAAGGGACCATAGCGTCTGACGGATCCGACCTCAACCACAGCTACGGCTTCGGGGCGCAGGCCTACGTCGGCAACGGCAGCTGGCCCACCGGGAACGTGGGCTGGGAGTTCGACCTCGTCGGGCAAGGAACGTTTGCGTCGCTTGCTTTCAAGACCGGGACCGGCGGGCCCCCCACTCCGGTAGATATCAGTGATCCGTTCGCGTCCTTCGCGACGGGCACGCCGGGTGAGTACACTTCCGTTCCCATCACGGGGACTGCGGCCGGACCTGACGCCGCGGGGCGTTACACCTTCCGGTCGGCTACTCCATTTGCCGTCGGTCCCGTAGGGGGCGATGACGGTCCGACTAAAGACTTCACCGTGGTCATGTACGAAGCTGGTCCGGGGCTTGTGTTCTCGATCGACGAGGACGTCCTCAGCGCGTGGCTGGGCACCTTCCAGGAGGAGAGTGCCGGCTCGCTGAAGGCAATGCACGTGAAGAGAGGACCGGTAGTCAAGAGCCAAGCGAAACCGAAACGCTAACCGGTAAACCAAACGAGGATTCCCCGGCGGGGCCAAAAAGGAAATTCCGGGCTAGATAGACGAACGCAAGCAAGAAAAAGGGAGGAAGAGAGCATCATGGTTTCCAAAATGTTTCACATCGCTCGAATGATTGTTCTTGCCAGCTTTGCGCTCAGTTCCGCTGCCAACTTCCCACAAGCCGACTTATCGTTACCGATCCACGTTTCCCAATCTGGATAGCCGACAATCTGTCCGAATCGTGGATCTGCTGCGCATTAGCCAACAGACCAGAAATGATGGGAGAGAATCCTCGGCCTGATTACCGAGGCTTTGGCGCCGGCTATCGTAACTGGACAGCCAAAGGACGGCGGCTAAATGCTCACGAGTTTCCTAGAGCACTGTTGTTGTGAACACGCCATGTACGCACTTCGTCTTCAAGGCAGTCGAGCTGCCGTAACACAGATTGGACTGCTGGATCGCCTTCCTCTCGTACCTTTTTTGCGCGCGCCAGTGCCTGGTCGGCGATGCGAGTGACCTCGTGCAACAGTTTGCGAATCTCTGCTTCCAACTTTCCTCTGCTTTCCTGAACCCGATTAAGGATGTCGCTCTGCACACGAGTGCTGTTGGTTTCCAGCAGTCGTCTGAGGAATTCTCGGGCATCGCTCGTAATGATCCTCCGGAGTCCAACCAGACGAAGGACCAAGTCAGCCAGCCAGCGTAGCGGTGAGGCAGGCTGTGCAACTTCAACGAAGTCCATGAAAGTGAGTTCTGAGCGAACCCGAAATCCGTTTTCAGAATTGAGGGCGTTGGGCATTCGCCCAAGCTCGGGAACGCCTGCGGCGGCGAGTTTCTTGAGAAACTCGTTCGCCAGTTCTACGAACCGCAAGGCAATACGACCATATTCTTTCTCTGCTTCTTCCTGCTCGGGTTTTAGCCACGGCACGATATGACGTCGCGCAACTCCCTGTGCCTCATGGAATGCGTGCCGACGATACGATGGACCTAGCCCGACCGATATGGACTGAAGCGCAACCTCGAACTCTTTGCTCGCCTGCGGCACTGCACGCGCGAGAAATGCCTTGTGGCGATCGACGAACATGTCCGAAAGATGTTGTTGCTCAGCCATGAAGAGGTACGCGAGCTCTCGCATCGAACGCTCTGCATCGGCGATCGTCTGCTTCATAACCGCAATACGTCTCTCAGAGTCTTCGATCAGTCGCCGTAGAGTCCCCTTTTCTTCCATAATAATGGCGAGGAGTTGTTCGCTGATACGCTCAAGTCCGCGTTCGCAAGCTTTCTGGATCAGACTCCGGCCTGATTCTTCGACCAACTGGTTCAGTGAAGCGATGAGCTTCTCCCAGTCCCGACCAGTTCCGCGCTGTTCGATCTGTTCCGCCGCGCTGACCTCGAAGAAAGGGCCGATAGAATGTCGTTGAAGTCGTTTTTCGAGTTGCCGTTTCGCAAACCCAACCGCAGCGGCCCTCCACCACGCGTCGCTGGGCAGAAGTGAGATCGGGAATGTACTGCGGGAACGCCAGCCTGGACGAGGAAACACTCAATATGCTCTCCATATCGGCGAGCAGCTTATCGACGTAGCGACAGGTCACGCTCAAACGGCGCTCATGATTCGAATTGAGCGAATTTACCGACTCTTCGGGCATCGCGTCGCATTACCTGTAGTGTCTGAACTCCGTCTTACAGAGATCCAAGCCCGCCCTGTGTCAACAGCGGGCCATGCGTCGCCAATCATCCAGCGACTCTCCAATTCATACGAAAGTCGATGTAGAGTGGGCTGATCTTTATGTTCTGTTCCGAACGATATTTTGGGTGCTTCGCCGTCTCCACCAGCGACACAATTGCTCCTGGGTTTCCCTCGCTGAATTGCAGGATCTTGTCGAGGAACTCATTCATGTTCGATGCCGTGAGATTTGTGCGCCTGACCACCTCGCGAGCGAACTGCTCTGCCACCGACTTCTCAAAGTTTCGGATTTCGTATTTCTCGGAACGGTCCGAGTAAAGTGGCTGGAGAAAGCCGGTGTCCTCCATGTGACTTGAGCGGGCCACCGCACTCACGGGCGTCGATCCCCAGGCCATCATCTCGCGAACAGCTGCCGCGAAGGAGTGCGAAGGATGTCCGAGGTGGTCCAAGACAATCGCGTATTGCCCCTTCTTTAAGGCGTCCATCACAATTCCTTTCAGGGAGACTGCCGATTTCGTCTTGATGGCCTCCTCGTTCCGAAAGGCGCTCCGCGCGCGTGGGCTATGGAGGCGCAGCAAGCTATTCGCTAGACTGCGAAACACCAACTGTGTGGTGGCGGAATCTTCACAGTAAAGGACCGATTGGAATTCCGGCAGCAAGCTGCGCAACAGCAGGGTCTTGCCAACACCAGTGGGTCCATGAATAAGAAAGGGGCGCCTCTTCGCGAGGCGCTGCCTAATGACCTGTCTTTCGTCTTCACGGTCAAAAATAAATTCCGGCATCATGTTGATCTCACACCAATGCGCCAGGCTCGCTGGCGGCTACATATCCCTCACCCAAACTAGTGAACTACCATCACTGGACAGTGCGCGTATCTCAAAGCTCGCTCGGAGACCGAACCTAACATCATCCTGGAAATGCTGGATCGTCCTCGGCGACCCAAAACGATGAGGTCAACACCGTCCACCTCAGCCCGGTGAATGATTTGTTCTGCCGGGTGTCCCACCGCCATGTCGGTCGTCACGTGGAGGTCGCGCCCGCCGGCTTTTTCCATGAGCTTCTTGAATCCTTCTTCAAAGTGTTCCTTCGCATTGTCCAGTACGGCTTCTAACTCGACTGAAGTCGACGGTTCCGGGGGCCGTGCAACCGCAAAGATCAGTACTGTCGCATCCAGGCCAACGAGAAGGCCACATCCACTGCTTTTTCCGACTGTGGAGACCCGTCGTAGCCCACCAGCAGCTTCCGAAAATACGCGTTCTGTCGTTTTCCCGTCATGCTTCCTCCTAGTTTGCGTTTTCGCTTACAGGTTGAGGTAACGCCGACTTTTCCGTTGCCTGAGTGGCCAACAAGTGCCTCGGCATGAACCAAGCGTTGGCGATCACGGTCGGTATCACGGCGCTCCCGATCACGGTGGCGACCAAATATGAATACTGCGCTTGGGTGATGACACCGTGATTCAGCCCGAACAGTGCGGAAATAGTCCCGAACGTTAGGCCCGTCGACATCATCAGCGTGAAGTACAGTCCCTCTTCCTTCTGATAGTTAAAGGCCTTCACCGTGGGGTACAGAGGAATTACTTTCGACAGCATCTTGGCGAAGAACAACGCAGTAAATACGAGCGGTGCCGCGATTAGAGCAGGCACGGATACAAACGACCCCGCCCGAATGAAGTAAAACGGCGTGAGCAATCCGAAGGTCAGGGTGCGAAGACGCCTTATGAGACTGTGGTCCTTTCCCACGGTTCCCGCCAGGACCATGCCGATTATGTAGGCTGGCAAGACCGCTTCGCTGCCGGACCAGACCGCCAGTCCCCCCATTGCGAATAGTAGAAACAGTATGTACTTCGCCTCCAGCTCGGAGACTCGTCCTCCATACTTCTTGAAGAATCGGGGTGTGAGAAAGGGGAGAACTGCGAACACCACGACGCTCACTCCGATGAAGACCAACGTCTTCAACGTGAAAGGCGAAAAGATCAGCCCCAGCGCAATCACGGTTCCGAGATCGTTGATGAAGCAGGCGGCCAGTACCGCCTTCCCGAAATCCGTGACGTTAAAACCCAGTTCCAACATCACGGCATAGACCACTGCCACGAAAGTAGTCGAAAGCGCAACGCCCGCCAGCCAACTCGATCGTCCCGACCAATGCAAGATGTAGTGGGCGACTGCTGTGCACCCAAAGAACGGTCCGAAAAAGCCCACGAGTCCAACAACTGTGGCTTCTTTCCATTTCGTCCGGAAGATCTGGGGATCGAGTTCGGCTCCTGCCAGAAACGTAAGAACGATTGCGCCCGTGCCGGCTAGAAAGCTAATCCAACTTGTTTTCCCTCCGAGTTCAGCGTGCACGAAAAGAGCACCGATCACCAACTGGGCGACAGTGCCAACGACAATTTCACTCAGGGCAGTAGAAATCCGGAACCAGATGGCAACGAGCGTCGCGATCAAGGCGAGGCCGACCCAAACAGCGGCCAGTACCCACACATTCTCCATGGGTGCAACCTCGACCATTTCTGCGGATCATTGCCGGCACTATGACTCCGTGACAAGAACAATCCGCTTGTCAGGAGTCATCAGCTGTTCCGGCTTAAGAATTGGGACAGCGGTTGGCGGTGAACTCCTTCACCGTGGTTAACAACACTAGTACAGCAAAAGCTGCCCACCGAAGTCAACGGCATTCATCACACTCGCTCAGCCCGCGATCAGTTCCCGGTTGATTGACAACCTGAACGCTTCTGTCCACACTCGAGCGCTGCTCACCGACCTATTTCTGCTGGGTGGGTTCTGAGAAAGCAAAGCAAACCGGCGGTAGAGGCAGTCACGAGCGACGGCGATTGATGTGCCCCCCGGCTCTATGTTCTTTTCTTTTCGCTGACGTGCATCCGCTCCACGGAGCAAGAAATACGCCTCGCTACACTCGAAAGCCCCATAGCCGTCCAGGATGGGGCTGGGCCAAGGGCGGTCCAAAGTTTTGGTCTGTTCGGCTGACGATGACATAGCGCCGAACTCGGTTTCCAAGGCGCTGGGAAAAGTCAACTCGCTAGGGCCGAATCCCCGGCTTCTGATCGCATTGCATTCGCCTAATCCACTATTGGAAACCGGACTACGAATGTGCCTTCCGGAGAAAAGCCAGAATACTGACCGTATTTGATGCCGAGCAGTCCGGTCTCTGCAGTCCGGTTTGTCGAGCAGAAATCGCGAAATACGGGCATTTTTCGCGAATGTTGCGGAGATTAAGGGAAGAAATTCTCCGAAGTCCAGACTGCGTGGCGGAGCGGAAAAGATTCGAACCCTTGGTACAGGTCTGAAACCTGTAAGAGCCGACGTTTGCGTAAGTTACGCGGAATCAAGAGCTTCAAGAATTCTCTGCGACTGCCTGCTAGCCGCGGAGTCGTTGCTAACCGGTGGGGTTTCCAAAGGAGTTCGAAGGCGAATCCTTGGCGATTCTGTGGCTTAAATTGGCCACTTCGAAGCTCTGAATCGGCATGGTTGGGTTGGCGTGTGACTGCTTGCCTAGCGGGAGTCACGAGATCGAAACTTTCTCCGGGGGAAAGAATTATCAGAGGCGGAGATTTTTAATAATTTTCGACTTTCTTGCTCGCACTTTCTCGGCCGTTATAGCTCCACTTCGCACAAGCCGACTCCTGGCCCGGATTAACTTCCGGTTTGCCCGTCACTCGGGAGGAATCTCAGCGACTGTGAAACGGCTGACTTCCTAGAAGCCGACTTCTGGCCATCGTCGTCAAGAATGAGTCCTTGGGCATAACTTCCGGTTTGCCCGTTAGTCGCGCCTTCGCGCCTACGATGGTTGTTGTGAAAGTCTCAGTAGTCGGATTCAGTCGGGGGTGGATGTCAGACCCAGTTGTTTAAGGACCGCTTTGATTTTCGCAGATAACTTCCGCCCGTTGGAAGTTCTCTCGCGGTAGATGATGCTGCCGGGAACAACAAGCTTGATCTCAGTCCCGGAGGACGCAGAGCTTACGAGCGTAAGCTTGCCCACGATGCGGGCGGCTCGCTCCCGCATTCCCTGCAGACCGAAGTGTCCCTCCCTGCCCCGATCGGCAACCGCAGGGTCCACGCCGACGCCATTGTCGCTTACGCGCAAGGCGAGGTCGTGGTCGTAAGTGAGTTCGACCCGCATTTGGCTGGCTTGCGAGTGCACGCACGCGTTGCGGATTGCCTCGTAGCCGATGCGATAGACCTCGTCGCGAACAATGGGGTGCATCTCGCGCGCTTCACCGACCACAGACAGAGAGGCTTCCATGGAGGTATGTATACGGGACTCCTCCATCGCCCGCCGGAAAGCTGCAGCGAGGTCGTTTTTTTCTGTGGTTGAAGTACGCAAAGAGTTCAGAGCTGCACGACCCTCCTCTGTTGCACGTCCTAACCAGACCGATAACTGTTCCATGGCTCGACGCATGCGGGTTGGATCCGTCGACGGATCTAGCGCGTCGTCAGCAACCAGCTTGCTGCCCTGAATGGTTTGCAGGAACGTGTCATGAAGGTCTCGCGCCATGCGAGTCCGCTCATGCAAGCGCTCATCGAAGCGGGCGCTCATGGCTTTAGCAATTTGCCGCACTCGCAATCGATAGATCACCCAAACGACAAGTAACACCGCAACCGCGCACAGGAGACGAAACCAATTCGTCTGGTACCATGCGGGCGCGATGCTGAAATCTACGACAGCGCCTACATCGCTCCAAACACCATCTTCGTTGCAGGCGATTACATGGAAACGATAGCGGCGAGGGCGGAGGTTCGTGTAAAACGCTTCGCGGCGGCTTCCCGCATCTTGCCAGTCCTTGTCGACCCCGTCGAGCAGGTATCGAAAACGGACTCGTCCCGGCACCGATAGATT
>Ga0302177_10000028_pt1 | contig 130943 bp, 114 predicted proteins | sample I_Palsa_E1_2_FD_198780 | JGI IMG/M metagenome (GOLD analysis project Ga0302177, IMG submission 198780) | Peat permafrost microbial communities from Stordalen Mire near Abisko, Sweden - I_Palsa_E1_2 | ecosystem: Environmental > Terrestrial > Soil > Palsa > Peat permafrost | place: Sweden... | reverse complement strand
CCTCCGCTCAAACGAGTTCCGCGTTCTCCGATCACGGTGTCATAGGCGTGAGGCAGGGCCAGAATAAATTCATCCGCAAGCGCCGCTTGGGCAGCAGCTTCCACGCGTTCCTGGGGGACACTGGTCAATCCATAGCAGATGTTGTTCCATACCGTATCGTGAAAGAGAATATTTTCCTGCGTCACCACCGCGATTTGTTCGCGCAGCGATCGCAGGCTCACTTGACGAATGTCCACCCCATCAATTCGGATTTGCCCGGAGGTCAGTTCATAAAATCGGGGAAGCAGATTCACCAACGTGGTTTTCCCCGCACCGCTGGATCCTACCAGCGCGATCACCTCGCCCTTTCGGGCGGTCAATTGAATATTCTGCAGGACATTCTGTCCAATTGCTTCCCTTGAGGTCATCCCGTAAGCGAAGCATACCTCCTCGAACACGATGTCTTTGGCAAAAGGCGCCAGCACCTGTGCTCCGGGCTCCTCCGCCCGCTCTTCTTCCAGATCCAAATAGGCAAACACCTGGGCACTGGCTCCTTGTGCGAATTGAAACTGCTGATACACCTGGCCGATGCGCTTTAGCGGCATGTAAGCGTTGAACATGGCATAAAGAAATGCCAGAAAAATGCCCTGAGTCATCAGGTGCCGGTTGATTCGCCCGCGTGCGTACAACAGCAGTAGCGGAATGACGATGGCGCCAAGAAGATCCATGAGCGGTGCCGTCGCAGCTGCGGCCCGGGCCCACCGCATGCTTTCCCGCAACAACCGCCGAGCGGCATCGCGGAATTTACGGGACTCAAAATCCTCCATCCCGAACGCTTTCACAATTCGATTACCACTAACGGTTTCCTGAAGAATTTGGCTCAACTCTCCCAAACGGGTCTGGCTGCTTTCGGCGGACTGCCGGATCTTCCGGCCAAACTTTCCGACCGGCAGCACAATCAGAGGGAGCACCACGCCCACCGCCAGGGTCATCTTCCAGTCGATGTACAACATCACACCAACAAAAACGATCAGCGTGAAACTCTTTTGAAAAAGATCGGCGAGATATTCGGAAAGCGCAATGCGGGTCTTTTCAATGTCGTTGATAACCGCGGAAAGCATGCGGCCGGCAGGATGATGTTGAAAGAAGGCGATTGGCTGGCGAATGATTTTCCCATAGACCTGGTTGCGTAAATTGGTGATTGCGGCGTGGCCCACGTATTGAATCTGGGTGACCCCGAGATATTCGGCGACGCCTTTGGACACGAACAGCACCAGCAGCGTCAAACTGAAAATCGTCCAAACATTGTGAATCCGCGAAGGGAAAAACTCGTTTAGGAAAATGGTGCGGCCGCCGGGTATGGTGAATAGCGGAAGCTGGGAACTGGCCGCGGTTGGGGTCAGCACGAAATCCCACGCAATGCGCGCCATGAAGGCCACCAAGCCCTCGGCCAGGGCCACAAAGGCAACCAGCACAACGCCAACGGTAAGCCGGAATGCATACGGCCGGACGTAACTGAGCAGACGTTTCAGTTGGGGGGTGAACAGCGATGGCACGAATCGGGCTCCCTACCAAACCGATTTTACGCTATGCGCCGCTTTGCGACGTGTCAAGCTACGCGCATCGCTGATCGCGAACTCTTCGATTTCCGCAGCTCGACCTATTTCTCGATGTCTCGGTGAGTTACCTTCGCGGTGTATCCATGCGATTTCAGCGCTTTTTCCAACCATTCGCTCATCATCACCGACCGGTGGCGGCCGCCGGTGCATCCGAACGCAATCGTCAGGTAGCTCTTGCCCTCCCCGATATAATGGGGAATCAGATAGACGAGAAGCGATTCGATGCGCTTCAGGAATTGCCCGGTCTGAGCGAACGATTGAATGTATTTGCGGACTTTGGGGTCCAGGCCCGTGTACTTTCGCAATCTTGGCACGAAGTGTGGATTGGGCAGGAACCTCACGTCAAAGACCAGGTCGGCGTCGGTCGGGACGCCGTAGCGGTATCCGAAACTCACCACCGAGACGAGCATCGGCTTTTTTTCCGCGCTCTTGAACCGTTGGTTCACGAAGTGGCGCAGCTCGTGGACGTTGAACTTCGAGGTGTCCACCACTACGTCGGCAAGCTTGCGGATGGGATCCATCAACTTTCGTTCGTGGCGCACGCTTTCACGAACTGAAAGCTCCTTGCCGAAGGGATGGGGCCGGCGGGTTTCACTGTAGCGCCGCAGTAACGCATCTTCTCCTGCCTCGATGAACACCAAGGTAATGGGATGGTTATCGCGTAAATGCTTCAGCAGCATTGGCAATTTGGAAAGATGAGCGCCTTCGCGCGCATCGACCAGCAAGGCCGCGTGTCCGAAGTTGCCTTCACCGGCCGCGTGAAGCTCCGCGAAAATCGGAATCAGCTCTACGGGCAAGTTATCGACACAATAAAAGCCCATGTCCTCGAAAGCTTTGAGGACGGTGCTTTTACCGGAACCTGAGAGTCCCGTGAGGATAACCAGTTGGCGGGTTTGACGTGGTGCCGTTCGTTTCACAGACGGCAACGCCTCAGCTCTTGATCCGGCGTTGATGGGTGCTGGGTATGCGCATATCTTCCCGGTATTTTGCCACCGTGCGGCGGGTGACATGGATTCCGGCCTCGTCCAGCTTCTTGGCAATCTGATCGTCGGTCAACGGTTTGGCGGAATCTTCCTCTTCGATCATCTTCTTCACCAACCGCTTGAGAGTCAGCAGCGACATGTCGCCGCCTTCCGGGCCATTCACGGACTCGCTGAAGAATGAGCGTAGCTCCAACACCCCCTGGGGAGTGTGCGCATATTTGCTGGCTACCGCGCGACTGACGGTGGAAGGATGCACGCCGACTTCCTCGGCAACTTCCTTGATCATCATCGGCTTCAACGCGTCTGGGCCAAGGCTGAGAAATTCGCCCTGCCGCGCAATGATCGATTGGCATACCCGCAAAATCGTATGTTTGCGCTGCTCGATATTCTTCATCAGCTGGATGGCGGCGGTGAAGCGTTCCTTCACGTAATTGCGCACATCTCGGTCTGCCGCGTCCCGTACCAGCAGCCGTCGATAGGTGGGGCTCAAGCGCAATTGCGGCATATCGTCTTCGTTCAGAAACGCCTGCCACTGGTCATCGACCTTCCGGAAGTACACATCGGGCTCAACTAGTCGCGGCTCGGTTTTGTTGTAGCGCAGCCCCGGTCTCGGATCGAGCTTCTTGATGACCTCCAGCGAGCGCTTGACCACGTCCAGCGGACGATTCAGGGCCCGGGCGATTTCTTTGAGCTGATTGGATTGCACCTGTTTCAGGTGCTCGGACACGATCTGCTGCGCCAGGGTGTTTTGCGGGTCGAAGGCTTTCAGTTGCAGCAGCAGGCATTCCCGGAGGTCCCGTGCACCAACCCCGATGGGGTCAAAGTCTTGCACCACCGCGAGTGCATCGTCCAGGTCGTCAGCCGAATACTTTCCTTGCTGGGCCAGTTCTTCGGCGGATGCCGCCAGGTACCCGTTTTCATCGAGGTTGCCGATGATGCTTTCCGCCAATTCGCGTACCGGATCGGAGCAGATGGTCACACTCAACTGCCACGCGAGGTGGTCGGTGAGGCCGGTTGCAGAAGACAAGAACTTTTCAAACGACGGACGCTCGGAAACTTCGCGTTCCTGGGACTGTCCGCCATCTCCACCTGAATCCAAATATTGGTTAAAGAACGTGCCTACGTCGAACTCATCAAACGGATTTGATTCCGGCTTGTCTGGAACCTTTTCCGTTTCCGCCTTCAAAAACGTTTCGTCGCTGTAGTTATCGGTTTGGGTGGGCTCTTCGCTCTGCTCTTCCAGGACCGGATTCGCGATCATCTCCTGATTGATCATCTCTCGCAGCTCCAGGCGGTTGAGCGCCAGCACGCTCACCATCTGCACGAGCCCGGGGGTCAGAATCTGCTTCTGAGATACCCTGAGATTAAGTTTGAGTCCCTGCCACGCCATGGTTGGTTCTATCTTTTCCTTACAACTCGGTCCGCTAAGAAGCTAGTTCAGACGGAAATGGTCGCCCAGATACACCCGGCGCACTTCCGGGTCGCTGCTTAATTCGTCGGGACGGCCCTTCCTGAAGATTTTGCCATTTCTAAGGATGTATGCGCGATCGGTTACGCTGAGTGTTTCCCGCACGTTATGGTCGGTGATCAAAACGCCAATCCCGGATCGACTCAACTCTCTGATAATTTCCTGCAAGTCCTTCACGGTCAGTGGGTCGATTCCGGAAAAGGGCTCATCCAGCAGGATAAAGGAAGGCTGCAAGGTCAGGGAGCGGGCGATTTCCAGCCGGCGGCGTTCCCCACCTGACAGGGTGTAGGCCTTGCTCTGACGCACCGTCTCCAATCCCATCTGCACTAATAGCTCCTCAAGGCGGTCGCGCTGCTGCTCCGGCGTTAAGGGCAAGGTCTCGAGCACCGCGAGCAGGTTCTCTTCACTAGTCAGTTGGCGAAAAACCGAGGGTTCTTGAGGGAGGTAACTGATTCCGCTTCGGGCCCGGAGGTACATAGGAAGGTCCGTTATTTCTTCGCCGTTCAGGAGGACGCGGCCGGAGTCAGGGCGGGCCAGGCCAACAATGATATAGAAGGTGGTGGTCTTGCCAGCGCCGTTCGGTCCCAACAGCCCTACAACTTCACCTTGGCCGATCTCCAGGTCTACGTCGTCGACGACCTTACGGCCGCGATAGGACTTGCTTAACTCGACGGCCTGGAGCTTCAGCATACCTCGTCATTTCTCGACCCGGTGTTTCGTCAAGGTTCGCGAACCATTTGCTGAGTCGACGATGATCGTATCATCCGCTAAAAAGAAGGTCAATTGAAGGCCGGTGGTAGTGCCCGCATCTCGGTCATATAGCGTGGGGTTTCCGCCAGTCATGACAAATTTTCCGGTGGTTGCGGTATATTCTCCATGTTCCGCGGTCGCTTTTCGGCCGCCTTCTTCCACAGTGACCCCTCCGGTTCCTACCGCGCGGCTGATTTGCTGCGATCCGCCTGCCACCACTCCAACCGCTCCGGCGTTGGCGGCAACTGCCGACGGTTGAGCAGATCGGGTAAAGAAGAGGTCCAGCACCGGGCCCCACATCTTTTGGTCCGCCGACTGCACCAGGACATTTTGCTCGAGGTGGGCGCGATTCTCGGCATCTTGGTAGGTCAGCGATCCACAGGTGGCGTGCCAGAGCTGTTGCTTGTGCTCAGGTGTTCCGTGCACCGGTACGCTTGGGGAATCCCCAGCGGGTGGCGCGGAGGCCTGCGGAAAAACAGCGCGGACATTGCCTATCGCGTGCAGCACCTTCGAATCTCGCTGCAGCTCAATCGAGTTCGCCTCTAGCACCGAATCGCCCTGCCATAACCGGGCATGCCCGGTGTACAGAGCTATCCCGCTCTTTGAATTCGCCGCTAAAGTATCGGCAGTGATGTTCGCCGGAGCCCGAGCCAATTGCACAACGCTTCCCTTGCCCGGTAAGTCTGTCGAGCGCACTCCACCTTCCGCTTCAATAGCTCCAGTTAATTGCGAAAACCGGATTTTCGGCGCGCGGGTCTCGGTGGTCGCGTCACGAGCGATCGCATGTCCGGTGAGAGTCGCAATCTCGGTGGCATGCTGGAAAACCGCAGCGTCGCCCTGACCGCTGCGATCGCCCTCCGCTAACCGAACGCCACCCTGCAAATCTATTTGCGTCCACCCACCATCCGGGGACATTTGGGCTGTGCCGGTCTTCGCGAGCGCGGTCTGAACCGGCCTTCCCGGGGCCCACCGTTCCGTGCGTACGTTCCCATTGGCAGTCAATTGTCTGGCCTTACCCTTGGGTCCAAATTCCATTTCCAACCGATTCGCTTGCAGCCTGGTCTTGGATGCCTGTCCCTGAGCCGCGTCGGCCCAGTCGATCGTTCCCGGCGATAGGGTTTCTGCTTTCTCGGGTTTGCCGGCACCGGCGCCATCTTTATCTCCAGCCCCAAAATCCATGTGAAAGGACTCGGTCTGGAGTGCCCGGGTGCTTCCCTCTGCTGACGTTCGTGTTTTCAAGTTCACGTTGCCGGACAGATCCAAGGTCTTGGGCTTCTCGAGTCTTACCCACATATTCAATGATCCGGAGTCGGAGGTGGCTTCGTCCTGCTCGGCGCCCCCGCTCCGCATTCCGTGAACTGCGCCGGCGGCGTCAACGTGGGTGACCGATCCTTCCGCCGAAAAGTGGGCAGTCAGGGTGTCGGCTTCGAGCATCATGGGTTCGGCGGGATCTTTCGATTTCACCATGGCGCGCCCCCTGGGCCCCTTCGATGCCACCGCCATCTGCGCCCGATAATCTTCATCCAGCGTTACCACGATCTCTCCCGCGGTGAGCCGCTGCCGATCGGTCTCCGCTTCGGCAGGACCATGTAACCGCATTAATCGGGAGTCCTTGCCAAAATCAAGGCTGGTCCCTTTTACATTCACATCGGAGCCCAAACCCGGCGGAGCCTTCTGGGAGCCTTTGGGCAACGTTGGAGCCGCTTGTACAAAATGAATCTTGACGTCCCGCACCAAGTGGAGGGTTCCCGCCTCCGACTGATATTCCAAACCATGCGCCTCGCCGGTGCCGCTGGGAAACACGAAGGTTACTCGCTGCGGTGTTTGCGCTACCCCGCTGGCGCGGTCAAAGGTCACATCGCGCGTTTCGATATGGGTTGTGACCGTCTTGGCCAACGCCGGATGGTCCTTGGTGCGCTCGGCATCCGCTGCACTCATCAGGTCGATCTGCACATCTCCGCTACAGGCGATGGTGTTGTTGTCCTTGGTATATACGCAGCTGCGAGTGTGGAGGATGTCGTGGCGATCCCCGGTCTTGCCGTAGATGGTGACTTTCACATCCTCCAGCAGGTTGGGATCCTGGCTCTTGAACTCCGTGGACTTCGAGGCTTGTACTTCGAAGATGGTGCGGTTCTGGTCGACTTTCTTAAAATTAATTCCGTTCGATTGTCGAGCAACGTCCATGGCCGCGGGAGGCGGTGCTAATTTTCTTTCCAGTAGCCGCTTCCACCCCCGATTCATATACACGTAGGTGGTGACCGCCGCGAGGATCAACGCGACCGCCGCGGACCACCGCGAGTAACGTGCAGCTTCGCTTCGGAGCATGGATTTAGTTAATCAGAGTTTCTTGAGGGTGTATAGGCTTGGCGCCGCCGGGCCAACACGAAAGAGCTTGATTACGTTACCGAGTCGCCGGGGGCCGCAAGGTCCGGCAATATGCCCAGGTTCGCCGCAGCTACGGAGTCCCGGCTAGTATTTTTCACCAAATACATGGCTTCGTCCGCCAGATGCAACAGTCCTTCTTTGGTCGCCGAATCGCCCGGGTAGGAGGCCACGCCCAGACTCGGCGTGACCTTGACGCGCAGCCCTGCGTCGTTTAGCCACACGCCTTCGCGGATCAACTGGTGCAGGCGTCGCGCCACATTCAGCGCGTTCTCTTTCGAGGTCTGCGGCAGCAGAATCACGAATTCATCGCCACCGTAGCGGAACGCGAAATCAATCAGTCGGCAGTGGGCCTTCAGGGCATTGCCAATTTCAGCCAGCAGCCGCGACCCCACCAGATGGCCGTGAGTGTCGTTAACCTGCTTGAAGTGGTCCAGATCGATGAATACCAAGGAAAATTCGTAGTTGTATCGCTGGGAACGGTAAATCTCGGTTTCTAGAATGAAGCCCATATGCCGGGCGTTGTATAGCGAGGTGCAATCGTCGGTGATGGTCAGCTCGTGAATTTTCTTCACGTGCCGGGCGTTTTCCAACGCGATCGCCGCGAAATCCGACAAAGCTTCGAGCAGCTTCAGATCGCGCGGATCGAATCCCTCCGGGCCGATGCAATTGATCAGCTCGATCACTCCCAGGCAGGTCTCGCGAAACTTTACCGGAACGGCGACGATGGATTGCGTTGCCATCTTGGTTTTTTCGTCGATCTGGCCGAAAAATCGAGTGTCCTTGGAGGTATCCGGAACCACCACGGCTTCGCCGTTTTGTGCCACCCAGCCGGCGATCCCCTGGCCCACCTTTACACGAACGTCTTTCAGGGCCTGCGACGCTCTTCCGACCGCAAGTTCGAAATACAGCTCCTGCTTAGCCTCATCCAATAACAGCAACGACCAATTGTCAGGACGCAGAAATTCGTCGATCTTCTCCATGATGGTACGCAGGACCTGATCGAGTTGCAGTGACGAAGTGAGCGCCTTGCCCAGTTCCTGGAAGACAGCGACCTCGCCAGCTTCTCTCTGCTCAGAGGGCACACCCGCATTGCGGCGGCGGTCGACAGCTGGAAATTGCTTAACTTCTTCCACGATGGTAGGGACCTGCCCTTTTAGTTGCATCCGGCCTGCCCATTCGGATCGCCCAGAAATTCCCCCAAGAACACGATTCCGCCCCCGCCTACAGGCAGTATAGGCGCCAGCCAAAAACGCGCGCAACACGCTCGTAGTACTGGCGTTGCCATATCGCCATCACGAGTTCAGGGATCTGCCGATGGGCCTTTTGTCCTCGCCATTCTATGCCTGCCGCAGCTTACCCGAAGGAGATTCGCTCCGAACCGGCCAGGAGTGAAACCAACACCGGGCAACCCATGGTTTCACCGCGAATTGCCCCCGATCGGAGGTATGGTCCAAGTCTCGAGCGACGCTCAGGTACAATGTGATGATGGGGAGAGAACTTCTCACTCACCTTGCGCAGATAGCATCTTTGTTGGTTGCGACGTTGCTGTGTGAATCCCTCCTGGCGCACCCTGCTATTTCCCCACAAAGCAATCCGCCGGAGGACTCGAGTGCCCATTTTGTCGGGCCATCCGCCGGTGTCCACGCCGAGGCGATTGATGCGGAACGCACCTCCCATGGCCGCCCGGCCATTCCGCCAGGAACCATATTGCCGGTTCGCTTGAACTCAGCCATTTCCTCCGCCAAATCCAAGCCAGGCCAAGCGATTACCGGCAGGATTATGCAGGATGTTCCGTTGTCGCCGGGCGTGCGCATACCGGCAGGGACTAAACTTCTAGGTCACATCGTCGAAGGGATTCCGGCAAGCGCCGGCTCGCAGGCTCGCATCTCCCTGCAGTTCGACAAAATAGTCTGGTCGCATCAGACCACCTGGATGACCACAAATCTGCGAGCCATCGCGGGTTTCATGCGAATAGCGGAAGCTCAAATACCGCCGGTGGGCCCCGGGGAGAGTGACGTATACCGTTGGTTGACGAAGGTGCAAGTGGGCGGCGACGTAGTTTACGGTGAAGGCGGACCGGTCACCAGCGGCGAGAACCCAAGTGAGGTTATTGGAAAGAAGGTCAAGGACGGTGTGTTGGGCCAAGTCAGAGCGAAGGACGGTACCGAATGTCGAGGAGCCGTGGATGGCAATGATCGTCCCCAAGCGCTGTGGGTGTTCTCCTCCGATGCCTGCGGAACCTACGGCCTCGAACGGGTTAGCATCGCGCACGCTGGCCGGAGCAACCCGCTCGGCATCATCGTCTTAATTTCTGAGCGCGGGAACCTCAAGATTGCAGGTGGGGCAGGCATGCTCTTGCGGGTTAACGCGAGCCGGCCCAACTAGATCCTGCCACTGAAGAATTCGTTGTTGGGTAAGTATCGAGTGTAATTTCGGATTGCCCTTGCGTCAGGTATAGCCGCGAAAGTGACCGAGCGCAGCCATTTTCGTGCTCGGTAAGCTACTTTTATGCTGGTTTGACAGTGAGACTTCGCGCCGCCTATAGTGCGGTCAGGGACTTGGTCAGGGCCCTTGCAAACCGGCATCATGCAGCTCACGCGCGGACCGTCTCAACCTAAGGAACCCGCACCCGTGGCTGGTTTTAGGTCCTAAGCTGGGCCACCGGGAAGTACGCCCGCAACTCCGTTGACACAGGGTAGCCATCCAATGGCCAAGGGAAGTTTCGGTGAGATCCTCAAGCGCGAGCGGGAGCTACGCGAAGTCACTCTCTACGAAGTCACCGTCGCCACTCGCATTCCCACCCGCTTGCTGGAAGCGTTCGAACAAGAGCAGTGGGACAAACTCCCCGGCGGATTTTTCGATCGGGGATTTCTCCGCGCCATCGCCCGGTTTCTTGGTCTAGGCGAAGAGCAGCTGCTCGCGGAATACGACGCAGCTCGAGGGCCAATTCCCAGCAAAGCTGCTGGGTCGCGCGCGAATTTTATTCCCCGCCCTTCCAAGGCGGCGGTTGCCGCGGTGGCACTCGGCGCCCTGTTGATCGTCGTCGCGATTCTGGCTGGCGGAGTCTACGAATGGAGAAAATATTCTGCGCGTCGCGCCCTCACAGTCCCGGTCCCTGCCAGTGAACCATCCGTCGATGCACCGCCGGTATTGCCCAATCTCATGGTCGAGCCCGGTGCTGCGCTCCCAACGGTCTTGCCAACCGCTACTTCGGACATTTCTGGTCCACTCGATCTGGCGGTCTCCACATCCGCTGCTACCCGCATTCGTATTTCCGGCGACGGTAAACTTCTCCTGGACCGGAAGCTCGCTGCCGGGGAGACTCGCCACTTTTCCGCGGGACAAAACTTCGAAGTGCACGCCGCGAACTCATCGGCGGTCGTGCTGGAATTGAACGGCCAGACGATGCCGCCGCTCGGGACCGGCAGAGCTTCCGGTACAATGATGCTGAGTCAGAAAGATCTAAAGCAGGTACCGAATGGAAGCGCTCAGCCCTGAAGTTCTGGAAGATTTGCGCCACGGACGTGCTACTCCTGAACGCAAAATTGCAGTTTGCTCGGGTGCCGCACACCTGGCCCCAGCCGATCACGTAGAAATCCTCGCCGTGCTTTGCAAGGATGCCGATGAACGGGTCGCCCAGCGCGCTGAAGAAGCCCTGGGCTCTCAGCCGGTGGAAAGCTTCCTGGAGGCGATCCGCCGGCCAAATGCCGTGCCTGCTCTGTTTGCGTACGCTTCGGTCAACTTCGCCGACAAGCCGACGATTTGCGAAGCTCTAGTCCAGAACAAAACTTGCGGTGCCGAGTATCTTGTGGCCATCGCGGCGCACCTCGGCACTTTAGGTGTGCAGGCGCTGATGGACAACCTGGATCGCGTCGCCGAATCTCCGGCGCTGATCGCGGCTCTTCAAAGCAATACTTCGCTTACCGCCGAGCACAAGAATCTCCTGCAAGAACTGCTGGGGTCTTCGATCGATGAGGGGGTACTGGCGGATGCTGCCCTGGACGCCGAGCCCGATCCCGTGAAGCGGCAGACTTTATTGCAGCGGCTGGCCACCATGTCGGTGTCCCAGCGGGTGCAGTTCGCGGTGAAGGGCGGGTCGGAAGCCCGGCGGACCTTGATCCGCGATTCCAATAAGGTGGTGCAGCGCGCCGTTCTGCAATCGCCTCGCCTCACCGATCAGGAAGTGGAGGCTTTTGCGACGATGTCGTCCCTGACCGACGAGATCCTCCGGCTGATTGCAAACAATCGCAATTTCCGCAAGAACTACGTGGTGGTGCGCAATCTGCTGAATAACTCGAAAACTCCCCTGGATGTCAGCTTACACATGCTCCCGATGCTGAATGCGATGGACCTAAAAAAATTGACCACCAATAAAAACGTGCCGGAAACTCTGCGCACCACCGCGCTCAAATTGCAAAAGCAGCGCCAGGAATTCAAGAAGTGACTTGCTCTCCAAGCAACTCCTCATCCGCGGGCTATATTTCGTCGTAATAGTAACTACCCAAACATTGCGGGGTTTCTAGAGGAAGTTCGGTATCATCCGGTACATTTGCCGTCCCCCTGCACCCGTAGTCTTGTGTGCAGCCAGAAAATAATCTCTTAGGGGGAATGATGGAATCGGTAGTCGCCATCGGCAAATCTCGAACTAGATCCCGCAAAAGCGGAACATGAACTCAATCTAATTGGCTATGAGCGGGCGCTTGCTCGCCGAAGTTTCTTGAAGAAAGTTCCCTTTTACGGGTTATTGGTGGCAACCGGCTTTGCCCCTACGCAGTCGAGAAAGGACATCCTACAGAAGGGTCAGAAAACAAAAAGGCCGTGCGCTCGGTAAGCCACACAGCCTTCGGTCTCGACAAAAATTACGAAATTCGAAAGTTACCTTTGACCGCTTGCGCTTTTCTTGGTGCTGGAGGGCGCTCCACCCACCGCTTGCCTCATTTCACGTGCTTGTTTCAGGTGATCCTTCAAGGTCGGCAAAGTCTCACTAGCAAAATTCTTGATAGCGTCTTTCTGCCCGCCGGTGGCTTCCTTATTGAAATCCGCAATATCGGTCTCGTGGTCCTTCACCATGTCGCGGGCATACGCCTTGTCAAAAGCCGAGCCAGACAACTTCGAGAGTGAATCGTAGGTGGCCTGGTCCTTCGCGGACACGTCGGTGGGAACGGTGAGATGCTCTTTCGATGCTGCATCTTTCAACTGATCATTGGCCTGGGAATGATCGGTCACCATACGCTGGCCAAACTGTTTTACCGCATCGTTCGAACCGTTACTTTGGGCCAACTGCCCGAGCTTGACTTCCGCCATTCCACCCTGCGCAGCTTTTTTCACGAAGGTGCCGTCCATCGAGGCAGGTTTGCCGGCCATCTGAGTGTTTTCCTGGTGAGCCAAGACTGCCCAGCAACCAAGAAATGTGCAAAACGTGGTAACTCCGGCCACATAAATCGCCTTGATAACCGGACTGTTCATCTTTCGCAACTGTATGCCTTCCATGATTTCCCCGCCCCCATTGAGAAACTCTTATAGCGTAAAGAAAGTAGCGGTACCGCGGAGATGGCTCAATCCGGTGTTAGCTGTACTGGGAGCTCTTAGAGCCATGTAGTGATGGTTTCGAACTTGGTTGCTGGCAGGGAAAGCGGTCAGATACTAGCTGCGTAGGACCAGGCATCCGGCCAGCATGTCGTGGATGGCCTGTTTCCTGGCGGTGAATCCGGCCATGATGTATCCAATGCCCAGAGGTATCAGGCCAGAAATAATTTTTGCGAAATGCCGCCCAGACGCTCGCGTAAACGAGACTCTTGCCCCTTCGAGGTCGGTCACCTTCAGGCCCAGGGCCTTTTTCCCGGCGGTTGCTTGCCATTCCGAGCTCTCCAGCACCGCGTGATAGAGCCAGGCGACCAGGGTCCCAATCAATAGGGCGATCGACATGAAACCGAGGAAAATCGGGGCGAAAGCCGCCCCAAAAGCATCCGTGTCTCGAGGAAGGCTAGTAATAGCAGCTCCTACACCCATAGTTAAAGCCAACCCAACCATGACGGGCCCCAGGCAGATTCCCAAGATCAGGGCGTCGATTAGATAAGCTACAAACCGCAACCAGAAGCCCGCGTAGATGAAAGTGAACCGGTAGGAAGGGACGGCGCCGGCGGTAGTCATCGGTTGAACCGGAACAGCGAAGGTGCCCGCAGGAACTGCGAGCGCCGGCTCTAAGGCCGGCGAAAGGACCGTTGCCGGGGCGGTGGGCTGGCCGCAATGGCTGCAAAATGTGCTACCCGCCGCAATGGTGCTTCCGCACTTCGAGCAATACACCGTAACCCTCCTAAAAGAGGCCGCGCAGATAGCGGTCAGAGCGAATCGTACGTCTCGCTACCGTGGTCGTCAACTCAACAGTCTTCTCGGTGGCCGCGGGCGTCTTTAGCTTTTGTCGTTAGCTTTTGTCGTTAGCTTTTTGCGCCACTCATTGGGACCTGCTATCCTTCCGGTCCGCAGGAACCCCGTCCCCTAAGAGGCAATCCGCATGAGAAAGCAGCTCGTACTCGTCGCCCTGACCCTGGCCGTAGCGTTGGGCTTGGGCGCGGCCGGCTTTGCGCAGCAGGCCGCCAGGCATTTCGACGGCAAGAGCTGGTGGGAGCACGTCAAGGTGCTTGCGGACGACAACATGGAAGGCCGCGAAACCGGTAGCGAGGGATTGAAGAGGTCCCAGGCTTACGTCGTCGATCAGCTGACCAAAGCGGGCCTGCAGCCGGCGGGGGTCAGCGGCTTTTACCAGCCGGTCCAATTGATCTCTCGCCAGATCGTCGAAAAGGACTCGGCCGCGTCTCTAGTGTCCAATGGCAAGGAGCAACCCTTAGAAATCGGGGAAGACGCGTACTTCGGGACCCGGGCCCCTTCTACCGAACAGGACATCGTCGCATCGCTGGCCTTCGTGGGGTACGGCTTGAAAATTGACGACCTGAAATACGACGATCTCGCGGGCCTCGATCTGAATGGGAAAGTGGTCGTTTATCTCGCGGGCTCTCCGCAGCAAGTTCCGACCTCGCTGGCCGCTCACGCGCAAACCGTGGCGGAACGTTGGAGGGCCCTCAAAGCTGCGGGGGTCATCGGGATCATCACGCTGCCCAATCCGGCATCCATGGACATTCCGTGGTCACGAATGACCTTAAGTCGCACCCATCCCTCCATGATTCTTGCTGACCCGGAGTTCGACGACGCTGCTGGTCTCAAGATTTCGCTTACCTTTAATCCAGCACACGCGGAAAAGCTTTTCGCCGGTTCCGGGCACACGTTTTCAGAAGTCGCGGCACTCGCGAAGGATCGCAAGGCACTGCCCACCTTTCCTCTGGCTGTTTCGCTCAAGGCCCACGCGGTCATCCATACCGCACCGGTCGAGTCCGCCAACATCATTGCGAAGCTGCCGGGAAATGATCCGGTTCTGAAAGATGAATATGTAGTGTTGTCCGCTCACGTCGATCATATCGGCATCGGCGAACCCATCAACGGAGACCGCATCTACAACGGTGCGATGGACAATGCGTCGGGCACCGCCGCGCTCCTGGATATCGCGGCTTCCTGGAAGGCCCACTCCGAACAGCTTCGCCGCTCCGTTCTGTTCGTCTTGGTCACCGCAGAAGAGAAAGGTCTGCTCGGATCCAGATACTTCGCCGCTCACCCCACGGTGCCACTGCATTCCATGGTTGCGGATCTGAATCTGGATATGTTCTTACCGATCATCCCACTGAAAGTTCTTACTGTCCCGAGCCTCGATGAATCCGACCTGGGCGACCGCATCCGCCAAGCCGCTCAGACCTTCGGCGTCAGCGTTCAGCCCGATCCCGAGCCGCTGCGTAACGTCTTTATCCGCAGCGACCAATACAGCTTCGTCCGCCGCGGGATTCCTTCGCTCAAAATTGATGTGGGTTTCGAGGCCGGATCTCCGGAGCAGAAGGTTATGAAGGAGTGGCTTACGACCCGCTATCACGCCCCTTCGGATGACCTCACTCAGCCGGTCAATCTGGAGTCCGCCGGGCTGTTTGAAGAAGTGGTGCGCCAACTGCTGATCTCCGTGGCCAACACCGATGCCCGGCCGCAATGGAAGCCCAATTCGTTCTTCCGTCGATACGCGACCCCAGACTGATATTCAATTTAAGGAGCAACTCGCCATGATTCCTCGCCTAGCCGCATCCCTGATTGCTGTAAGCGTTGCCGCTTTTTTCGCGTGGACCTTTGCCGCACCCGTTTCCAGCGACAATCCATCCTCTGGGCTCTTGGTGGTGGCAAATCAGGCAGACCATACCGCCCTGATCGTCGATCCCCAGAGTCGCAGCCAGCTCGCCAAGATTACCGTTGGCGTCAACGGCCATGAGGTCGCGGTCTCGAAGGATGGCCGCTTCGCGTATGTACCCATTTACGGAAACGCGGGCGTAGGCAAGCCCGGCACCAACGGCGCGTCCATCGATGTAATCGATCTAGGTTCGCAAAAACTCTCGACTACGATTGACCTGGGTAAACCGCTTCGTCCCCACCAGCCATTGTTTGCCAGCGATGGGTCGTTGTACGTTACCACCGAGCTCGACAATGCCATCAGCAAAGTCGATCCCGCAGCAAAACGCATCGTCGCCCAGATTCCCACTGGCGAGCCAGAATCGCACATGATGATTCTTTCCCCGGACGCGCAGCGCGCTTACACCGCGAACGTCAGCACCGGGACGGTCAGCGTCTTGGATCTCGCCAACCGCAAATTAATCACGAAAATCAGCGTTGCGAATCACGTCCAGCGCATTTCCATTTCACCCGATGGCCGGCACGTTTTCACTCACGATCAGGACCAGCCTAGAATCGCGGTCATCGACACCGCGACCAACCAGATCTCTCATTGGATCGAAGTACCTGACACTGCGTACGGATCGGCGGTAACTCCAGATGGCCGCTGGCTGATCGCGGTTATGCCCAAAGCCAATCGCGCGGTCGCCATCGAGCTCAACACCTTGCAGATTGCGAAGACCTTTGACACTCCGAAACTTCCCGGAGAAGTGCTGATTCGTCCCGATGGCGGGGTCGCCTTCATTTCCTGCATGCCCGCCGGCAAGATCGCGGTGCTCGATCTAACCTCGTGGACCATGCAGCCGAACATCGATCTTACGCCCGGCGTCGACGGCATGGCCTGGGCCGCGAAGTAGCAGCCGTCGAGCCATACTTGGAGATTTCCTATGGATTTGGAGCGGCTTCAAGCCTTGTGCCTCGCTCTTCCCGGCGTCACCGAGCACACTATCTGGGAAGGCGATCTCACCTTCAAGGTGGGAGGCAAGATGTTTGCTCACACGGCTCTGGAGCCCGGACGCGTCTGGCTGTCATTCAAGTCTTCGCCGGAGGATTTCGCGCTGCTCACGGAGCGAGCCAATATCATCCCGGCTCCTTACCTCGCCCGGGCCCAATGGGTCGCACTGGAAACGCGCGATGCCCTCGGGGCCGAAGAGCTCGAACAACTGATTCGCGCAGCTCATGCATTGGTGGTGGCGCGCCTCCCGAAGAAAACTCGCGAAGGCTTGGGGCGCCCCCGGACTAAACAGCCCGCAAAGAAAAAACGCGGGGCACCGAAGTCAGGTGGGCGTCGTAAGCGCACTCCGAAGCGCTGAATTGCTCTTTTGGGGGCGATGACTTGAGAAACGACCTTACCAGGAGCAGCGTGGCATGGTTATTGTCTGGTGAAAACCTTATATCCGGTTGCGGTCTTTATATTTTCCGGTCACAAAATCCGTTGGGACCTTGCGCGGCTTCATCTCCGCCTGATCGGCGTTGGGCGCGTCTTCCACTCCACTAATAATTCCCGCTTCAAAGCCCTGACCTTCGTCTAGAAGTTCCGCCGCACTTTCTGAGTCCACATCCTCGGTCACCGAAATTCCTTGCAGATCTCCAGCGTCCACCACCCTGGCCTCGGGCTCGGCACCGATTTCCTCGCGCAAAGTGTCCCCGCGAACCCCCGCAACGGCTTTGCGCACATTCTGGCTTGCTACTTTCTTTCTAGGCTTTGCAGCGGTAATCTTCGTCTTCTTCTTCATTACCGTAATCTAGCATCGCGCCAGCCCTGGCGACATACCAAAATCCACCTAGGCGCGATTTCTCTAAACGGCCAGCTCGACGAAGTCTACTCTTGGCGGCTGGACACCCAGATGAATGCGCGCAACGGTGACCGGCAGGTGAAATCGCCTCGGTCCGGCACTGCCCGGATTGATAAAGCTGACTCCATTCCGCTGGGTGTGAGCGAACTGATGGGTGTGTCCACTGATCACAAATGGAAATCCCGCCGCCGGGTTGAGATCGAGCTGCTTTAGATCATGCAGCACATACAACTTAAAATCGCCGGCTTCCGCAACGGCAGTCAGCGGCAACTTCGAGGCCCATGGGGCTTCGTCGACATTCCCTCGAACCGCGACGACCGGTGCTATTTCACCCAACCGATCAAGAATCTCAGGTGAGCCGACATCGCCGGCGTGAATAATCAGCTCGGAACCTACCAGTTCGCGCAATGCCTGCGGCCGCAGAAGCCCGTGCGTGTCGGAGATGAGGCCAATGCGGATGGGTGCTCGCACCCCAACATCATACGAGCAGTCAGAACCGCCAAAAAGGATCTTGTTGGTTAACTAAGCGCTACTGAAACTTTCGCGGTGGAAGGTTGATGTTGACGGCGCAAGGGACGCGCTCCGGGAGCAGGAAAGGCCATATGCCAGAAATTGCTATCAGGGGTCGTAAATTCCACGCCGACGTAAGTCTTACCATCTCGCGAATGACGAATGGTGGCGATTTTCCCTTCTATTCGTTCGCGGGTGTTTTGGTTTTCCAGCACCAGGATTTCGCCTAGCACCACACCGGCTTCCAGTTCCAGCGAAGCGCCGTGCAAGCTCACCGTATGGGAATGGGTTTCCACGGCGAATTTCTCGCCGCTTTCGGTCTGGCCCTGCACCTTTAGCGGGACTCGCAAATTCACGCGCACGGTGCGGCGACGCTCTTTATATCGAAAGTTTAGAATGGCCATGAGACTTGTTCTCCCCTCAGGAGTATCCGCAGAGCGCGGACTACATACCGGAACTTGCTTTGAATGCAGAGTGCTCCGGCTTGTGTACCCTCTGTAACTGGACCTATTTTGAGGCCGGTCCAGGAAGGGCACAATGGGATGACCGTACCAGGGGGCAGTTTGGTGAAACCGGTACGCAGGTACTAGAGGATACCGAAGGAACTGAGGACCAAGCCGAAGGCATCAACAAGCCGCATCAACCACGGCGGGAACTTCAACCTCCAGAACGCAACCGAACTAGCAGGGACGCAAATTGTCGCCGATCTTCATCGCTAACGGACGTAAACCTCAGACCGAGGCCCCGCCCGTCAACGGCGTGGCGAACCGTGGCTTCGGCGCGTATCTGCCCTTCTGGCACCAGAAAATGGAGATTGGCTTTCGAGCCAACTTCGCGGGGGCGCTTGGTTTCGATGAACACGCCGCCCATTCCTAAATCGCGGACTCGGGCGAGGTCATCGCGGCCATCAAAAGTCCAAAACACCCAAACCCGGTCCGGAGAATCGATTCGTGACGTCAGCCTTCGCGAAGGCGAAATAAGCTTCTGAAAAATTTCACACCCACGCTTTCGAACTCAGGGTACGGCGTGGTTTCGTTGGGCGCAAGGCGTTTCGCCGAACTTGTGGAAAATTTAGCGGTTTTCCCTAGTTTATTTCGCTTTGCGGCCGTATTGCTCGCCAAAAAAGTCTTTTTCATTCCAGGTCGGACGCGGCGAAGCTTGCGCGACGATGTATCCGCAGAGAAAATTGAAGCGCGCATACGCAGCGCCCGCTTCGAGATTAAAAGATTGCGTCATGTCGTCCTGTGGCTGGTGGTAGATGTGCTCCTCCCAGTACTTGTCTATTTCTTGCGCACTGCTCGATTTCATTCCGGCGCTTGCGGCAATCGCCGGCACGCCTTGCTTCACAAACGAATATTGGTCACTGCGAATGAAAAAAACCTGTTCGGGTTGGGTGTCGGGACTAAGCTGCAGATGCAAACGTTTGGCGGCTTGTTCGGCCACACTGCCTAAACTCGAATGGTCTGCACCGTAAACGATCAGGTCTTCCAGGGGCCACAGCATCAAGTCTTCGTCCATATTGATATTGGCGACCATCGAATCTTTGGGCACGGTCGGAAATCGCGAGAAGTAGTCGGATCCCAGCAGTCCCGCTTCTTCACCGGTCACGGCCACCAACAGAACTGACCTTCGGGGCCTGCGAGGCAGCTGGGTGAAGGCCCGGGCAATCTCCAGAAGGTCCGCGGAACCGGAGGCGTTATCCAGCGCTCCGTTATAAATGGTGTCGCCTTTTACCGCTTCCCCTATACCAAGATGGTCCAAGTGCGCGGTGTACACCACATATTCATCGCGTAATTTGGGATCGCTGCCAGGAAGCTTGGCTACCACGTTCGGACTGTGAACGTCCTCAAGCTCCGTCATGGTGTGAATCCGCATACGAATCGGCAGGACAAACGAGCGCGGCTTTCCCGCTTTCGCTGCCGCAAAGATTTCCTCCGACGTATGACCGCTTCCTTCCAGTAATTTTTGGACGCCGTCGAGGCTAAGAAACCCACCTCCTAGCACTTCCGGCGCATAATCATTTGGCTTGCCCTGGGGATCGAGCCATCGCAGTTGCGGAAAGGCCAGATCGCGTACCTGCTCTTTGAAGCTGTAGATTTCTTCCAGCACCGGATCGTACAGCTCAAGAATCCCGACGGCTCCACGGTCCGCGGCATCGGCTAATTTCATTTCGTCATCGGAATGATGCGCGCGCAGTGAGGTTTCGAAACTCGGCGGTGCGCCGGATGTAAAGGCCACGATTTTTCCTTTTACGTCCACGCCCTGGTAATCGTCGTATCCCAGCTCGGGTGCACTCACTCCGTAACCCACGAAAACCACCGAAGCTTCCACCGATGTCTCTTTGCGGCTCGGATCCGGCGCCGCTATATAGTCCTGGCGGCTGACCAAGGCCTGTTCTTTGCCGTCGCGAATCATGGTGAAGGACGTTTTCGCTTCGTCGACGCGAATCGATCGCAAGGGTACCACTTGAAAAAAACTGCCGTGATCGCCGCCGGGCTGCAGGCCCATCGCTTCGAATTGCGAGGCCATAAATTTCGCTGCGATTTCGTGTCCGCGAGTGGCGGCGCCCCTGCCTTCCAGCAGATCATCCGCCAAAAATCCCATATCCGCGCGAATGGAGGCGCCTTGAATCGCGTGCATGGCCGCTTCCACATCGGCAGTTTCCGCGGTATGGGCTTGGTCTGCCCCCGGTGATGCGTCAGGCGTTTGCGCCGCATTCGAGCCATTGGCGCGCACCGAAAGCCAGGTCACTACCAATATTGCCGTTCCTAAAACAAGTACGCTTCGGGTTGGTCGCACCAAGCTCATCAGTCCCCACCTTCGCAGTTTTCTACCGTCAGCCATCGGTCTTCCCCTCTGATTTTCTTGCAAGAACGGCGGTGCATCGCGCGCCTGGAGTTGATTGCCAACTTAGACCGATCACTGTGTTCCATGGCTCAGCCGTCTTTCGTCGAAAGCAAATTGCTTGCCTGGTCGTCACCATACTTCTTGCTGCGGTCTTAGCTTTCCCCGCTTACCTGGATCTTTTTCCCAAGCCGGTCATGATCGATGTCATGCACTCCCGCGACTTCCCCGACGATTTTCCCACCCTCGACGAGACGATCAAGACCTTGGCGGTTCTAGCTTTGCTGGTGCCCGGCTTTCCCACCCTCGGAAAGCGGGTTTACTCGAGACTTACTTTCTTAACCTTTGGCATCTCAACCACCAAAGCCCACACCGTCGGTCGTTCTGGTCCTAGCTCGGGTCTTACCCGGTGGTGGCGCTCGGTTCGCGGTGTCTCATCGACGATCGCGGTGCCAGCCAAAGTCTGAGACCAGCGCGGGATTATGCTTCCGGGAAAAGCCGACTTCACTTCCATCGCAAACTTCCAGCGATCGCTAAGGCATTCACCCGCGCCCTAGCAACGGTCAGACCCCAATGCAGGTGTGGCCCGGTGACCCGACCGGTTGCGCCAACTTTGCCCAACACATCTCCCTTCGCCACTTGGTCACCAGCCTTCACGCTAATCTCTGAAAAATGCCCGTACAACGTGTAAACCCCGAGGCCGTGATCTACCACTACGGTGTTTCCAGAAAAATATAATTCGTCTGCCAGAACGACGCGACCGTTCTGCGCGGCGTGCACCGGGGTTCCCGTCGGCGCCGGAATATCCACGCCGCTGTGCGGCGAACCAGGCTGACCATTCAACACTCGGCGACGGCCGAAATTACTTCCTGTCGTCGCCCCATCCAGCGGAATACGAAACGTGCCCTGCCACAGTTTCTCGGGCGTAACGGTGTCGAAGATAGCCCGCAGTCGTTTGCCGTCCTCTTCCGCCTTCGCTACTTGCTCAGGATTCGGCTCGACAAAATTTGGCGCCACTTTCAATCGTTCGGTCGCGAACTTCCCCGCTCTGATGTGCACAGTGATCAGGCAGTCCGCAGGAGGATCATCTCCGGCACTTTCCGTCAAGGTGAGCACGCCTTCGCCCGGCGCCTGCGCCAGGTCCACGCCCAGCAAACCCCGACGGATGTCCATCTCCCTCGAACCGCTGGACGTCTCCTTCCAAAAAGGAATGGGGTTCCCCTGCCACGCACCTTTGAATTCGACCAAAGGCTTGGAGCTGTAGACTTCCAAGAGCAACAGACTGCCCTGGCTCGCCGATAACGAGCTCAATCGTAGTTGCACGTCGTGACCGCAGTCACGGGTGATCCAGGAGGCAGCGGCGGTTTTGGCCGGCACTGGATGTTTTCTCTGAGAAATCGCTGAGGGAGGAAAAGTGATCGCCAACACAACCAAGACGGTGAATGCACGACGCTTTTGACAAATCGCTCGGATCATTTTGCAAAAACTAGCTGACCAACGCATTGTTCGACTATACGCTGGGGAAAATCGCGCGATCCGCAATCCTCTCGAGGTGGTTTCAAAGCTCCAACATCCGATTACATCTCCAGACCGATCAGCCGCATCAGCTCGATGGCATTGCTCTTGGTGACTACCCCGGGTCGCAGCGTGTAGTCGAACTGCATCTTGCCGTCCACCACTTGATCTTCGAAATGCACATTGCGCAATACCGTGCCTAGTGCCGTGGTGATCTCGGTTAGCGCCAAATCATGGGTGGTTACTATGCCGATGGCCCCGCGCTGCAGCAGACCTCGCAGCAAGCTTTCCGCTCCAATCTGGCGGTCCTTGGAATTCGTACCTTCCAGCAATTCATCGAACAGAAAGAGCACCGGGTTCTTGCCCTTAGCTAAATCGAAGACGCTACGTATATGCAAAATCTCGGTGTAAAAGGTCGAGCGCCCCTCTTGCAGTGAATCGGTGCTGCGGATCCGACTGCCCACACTCAACGGACTCAAGCGCAGCGATCGCGCGCGCACCGGTGCTCCGGCCATGGCCAGCACGGTGTTGATGCCCACGGCGCGCAGCAAGGTGCTCTTTCCGGACATATTTGACCCACTCACCAGCAGTACGCGAGTCTGGTCGTCCAGTCGAACCGAATTCCGGACGCACCTGGTGGCAGCGATCAAAGGGTGTCCCAGTTCGTGCCCGTCAAAGAATGCCGATGACCCCTCGGTTTCGGCAAATTCCGGAAACGGATCGTTGGGGCGCTCATACGCGTAAGTGGCCAGCGACATCAACGCTTCCATCTCGCCCGCAACGGCAATCCACTTTCGTAATTCCTTGCCATGATGGTTGCGCCAGGACTCCGCGGCAAAGGCCACCTGCACGGTATACAACAGCGGGAGTTCCAGGATGTGAGCGATCAAGCTGTGATGGGCGTCGGTCCAGTAAACGATTTGGGCAAGTCGACGAACCGCAGCAGACGCAATCGCGCCATTTTGTTTCAGGCTAGCGGCCATGGCCTGCAATCGCGCAGCGGTAAAGGCCTCGCGCTCCAGACGCTGCAAAATCTCGGCAAACAAGACCAGCCCCTCGGCGTTGCAAGACACCCCACCAACGACGGTTTCGGCACGTCGCAGCAACACGTAGCGAAATCCAAGCTCCACGATCAACACCGCGAGAAGCGGCCACATTCTGGACGTGGCGAACATCAGGAGAGTCGCCGCAGTGGCAGCCAAAGCCAGCAGCGCCGCACAGATTCTCCACAGCATTCCGGGCATGACCGTTTGAGCTTCCGCCCAGGCGGTCAGCGACTCCGGATTCAGCCTGGCTCGCACTTGCTCGCCCACCAGCGCCAGGTCGCGATGTAAATCCAGCTTTTTGCTCAGCTCCGCCACCAGCGTTTGGCGTTCGAGGACTTCCGATTTAGGCGCGGGGCCTTGCAGCCATTGCGCGAGCCAATTCTCGCCCATCGGCAAGCGCGCAGTGCACAGCAGTTCGAACACACTGCCCGGGCCGAACAAATCCAGGTCTCCGGAATACACGTGACCTTGGTCGCGAAAGCGCTCGCCGGTTCGCCCGGTGCCCATCCAACGTTCCTCGATGCGTGCAATTCCCTGGCGATAAAACGCAGCAGCGGTCTCGGCACGGCCTCGCCCACCAAGCGCCCGCTCATGAACAACCGCCAGCAACCCGTAGAATGCCGCTGGCACCATCAACCAATAGCCCGTAAACGCGTGCTTCGAATAGGCAAACCACGCCATCACCAGGCCGGCAGCTATCGCTGCCAGTTTCAAATTTCCAATGCGAATGTGAGTTCGATTGAATGCTGCGGCCGCATCGACGTGACTTTGCAGCCGCTTTGAATATTCGCCCAGTGGACCCGACACGCTGCCTCTTCCGCAACCCGCTCGATCGAGTTTATCTCAGTCTTCGCCGATGTCTTCGTGCCACACCGCGGGATTCTCGACGATATACTTCGCCAACATGTCTACGCATTGCTGTGCACGTAAATCGATTACCCGGGTGCCATGCTCGGTCAGCCAGTCGATTCCCCCGCGGAAATTCACCGATTCCCCGACCACCAGCGTGCCGATTCGGAATTGACGTACCAGCCCGCTGCAATACCAGCAGGGCGCCAGCGTAGTAACCATGATTTTGTCTCGATAGCTACGCTGGCGTCCGGCTTTGCGAAACGCATCGGTCTCTCCGTGCATGGAAGGATCATTTTCCTGCACGCGGCGATTGTGCCCAGCGCCGAGAACCCCGCCGTCACGATCAAACAGGGCCGCGCCAATCGGTATGCCCCCTTCCGCCAAACCCAGTCGCGCATGCTGAATGGCCACCTCCAACATGCGCGAGTACTTTTGCTTCAAGTCGCTGCCCACCTGGTCATTGGGTTGGTTGTTCACGGCTTCCCGGTTTGCCTGGCAATTGCCAAACATCTGTCCTTTATCATCTTCCCATCTCGTCGTATCGAATTCTTGCGTCTGGTTAGCTACAGTATCTGCCCTGAGCGCCATCGTGTGTGCAAGAATGATTCTCTGAAAAATGATCACTTATCAGATGCTGGCAGCTGCAGCTCCCGGCGTGGCCCGAAACGCCCGGCACTGGATTTTCCACCTCGGCGCGGTGGGTTTTATCCCTCTGGGAGTCTTGGACAGCTCCATCATCCCCCTTCCGGGAAGCATGGATGTTCTAACCATTGTCCTGGCAGCACGCAATGGCGATTTCTGGATTTACTACGCTTTGATGGCCACCCTCGGTTCGGTGATCGGAGGATTTCTTACCTACCGGCTGGCTCGCAAAGGAGGCAAGGAAGCCCTGACCCGCAGATTCCCGCGCAGAAAGTTGGGTAAGGTTTACAGGATGTTCGAACGTTGGGGCTTTGGCACCATTGCGATCCCCGCGGTGCTTCCGCCTCCGGCGCCGATGGTTCCGTTCCTTCTAGCTGCGGGAGCTATGCAATACCCGTTGGGCAAATTCCTGGCCGCCCTGACCTTGGGGCGAGTGATCCGATACTCGGTGCTGGCATATCTGGGCGCCCGTTATGGAAGGTATATGCTGACCTTCCTGGCGCGATTCCAGCATCCGATCTTGATTGCCTGTATCGTACTTCTCGCCTCCGCAGGTACGGCGGTCTTGGTCGTGATTCTTAAAAATAGGAAAAAAAAATCGGCGTCCGCTTAACGATTGGGATCTTCGGACCGCACTACCACCTACTCTGTATCGAGAAAGCAATACCCTGGCGTGAAGCTCTGAAGCCGTTGATCAAAGGGGCTGCGGTACCGACGGTGGCAATTGGGTGACCGCGCCGGAGACCGCGCGCCATCCCCTCGGTCCGTTTACATACACGTGGATGGATCGCATCTGCACGTTCAGACGCTGGCCCCGATACTCTCCCCGCGCCGACCATAAGCACGTGGCTACCGCGGTATCCTGATAGATGTGGACGTTTATGTCGGACACACTGAACGTTTCGTATTTGATCTCGCCATTCTGAACGACGTTCATGAACTGAATCTTGTTGACCACCTGGCCGTGGGAAAGGGTCCCCGAAAAATCGTCGCTGTACACTCTCTTGAAAAAGCCCGGGTTGTTCAGCTGGATGGCGCGGCCAGCTTCCTTTTCGAGGTTTACGATTTCCTGACGCTGCATCTCCGGGTTGGGGGGCAGCAGATCTTCATCCTGGGCGCGACACACCACCGCCGCTGCGAGCAGGAGTATCAGCATCACTGCAAACCTCTTCATTACGGCACACCTCGCGATTAGGACGCTGCAGGATGGGCTGCCCTCAATCAATTATATCGGGATAGTGCCGCTGGCAGGCGAACCTGGAAGTGTGGTGATACCGAGTTGGTGACGTATGGAGCAAGAGGGATGGCCGCAGGAAGAAATCGTCGTGGCACCGGCCGATTGGTAGCCGATACCGCGTTCGAAGAGGCCTACCTTACAGGGATCGCAAAAAGTTTAGTAGATCTTGCTCCTGTTGCGGAGAGAGCCGCTGAAAATTGCGGATGACGCCGTTCGCTTCCGAGCCTTGGCCGGCGTGCTGGCGAATAGCGTCAATGAGGTCGGTCGACCGGCCATCGTGGAGCAGAAAGATGCGCTGGCCGAGTCCCCACAAGGGCGCAGTGCGAAATTCGTCGGGCCCGGCAGCGCCTTGGGATACCCCGTCAGCCAGATTAGCGCCCAGGCTATGTACCAGCAGATCCGAGAAGAGATTCGCGGTGCCCGGACCCAACCCTGCAGTGATTGCCGAGGGAGCGGTTGGCAGCGCGGGGGTGTGGCACAACCCACAACCCACGCGTTGGAACTCTCGACCGCCTCGGGCGATGGAATCTGCGCCTCCCGGCTTGGTCGTCGATGACGTCGGAGGCGCGAGCGTTCGCATGAACATCGCGAACTGCACCGTGTCGCTGGGTACTTGCGCTCCCTGAACACCGGACATATTGGTGGCATCCTCGGGCGTCGGGTTCAGTTTGCATGCCTCGGGTAGCCCTCCGTGAAGAGCCTCGTCAGGGCTGGCGCGCTCGTTGGGGAACAACTCGTTGGTGACGCCCATCTCAACGTTGTAAGCCTCACCTGCAAACATCTCCAGTGACTTATTTTGCGCTTTCCAGCCGAAGCGGGAGATCATTCCATCATTCGCGTCGCGATTCGGATGACCCGAAATTCCCATTTGCCGCTTGATTTCGGGATTGGCCGCCATGTTGGCAGTGATGGTTTCCTCGGCAATATTTTCTATCAACCCGGCGCCGAACACCGGCGTGGGAATCCGGAAAATTACGTTATTGAGCGCGAGATTGTGCGCGAAATCGGGCTGTTTGATCGCGCAACTCCCTGCATCGGACCGACCGGAGATCACAAAGAGATCGTGAACGCCGCCATCCGCTGTGTCGCTAAGCGCACCATTCAGATTCAGCATGAACTTGAAGCGCGCCTCGCGAACCGGTCCGTCCGGGTTAATAAACGAAGGCAGCGTGTTTTGCGCCCCATCCAGGGCAAAAACTAGCGTTTCCGGATTTGCGCCGATGCCCGGAAAAACGTTTGCACTGGGACTGGTGCCGCCGACACTTGGTTGCGCGTGGCAGCTTGAGCAGGAATTGGAGTTAAAACGCGGCCCCAAACCGTTATCGGTGCCACCTCTTACGCTTTCTACTTCCTGAAAGCGCTGCAAACCATTGGTGAAGTATTCGCTGACGTTGGGGTCTTGGACCACCGAAGGCAGAGCCTGCCCTGCGTCGATGGTGCCGCCGCGGACCCCCGGATCGCGGGCCGCGAATTGTCCGAGCACCACCCCGCCGGACGCAAGCAAGGCAGCCGCCGCACCTAGCAAGGCCAATTTCGGGTTCACAAACCGGAGAATTGTTGTGGATAAGTACTTTGCGGAAGGATGAAACGATGACATCTTTACCCTCGCACTTCTGGACGTATCCGGGCGCTATGCAACTCCGGCGGTAGACCCACGGCGGGGTTGCGACTTGCCGATCAGATCGCGCGCAGAATGCCGTTCACGTCGGTCATCGGCAATGAAGCGCCGTACCGACGGTGGTAGTACCAAGGCCACAGAACTGTCGCTGCGCCACGCTCCAGTTCGGTCAGCGTGGGGTAGCTATTGCGAATAAAACACCCATGTCTCGTCGGAGGGCTAGCAACTGAGAGCGCCAGCCTATGTGCATAGAATCATCAAATCTGCTGGTCGAAAGGACAGTTTAAGGACAGCCACCTGCGCGTACGGAGTGTTCGGCTTTGGTACAGTGGCATCACTCTGGCGGTGAGTGGCGACAGCTCAAGAGCTCGCTCTTATCGCAGCAACGCTGGCGGGGCTGACCTCAGGTCCTCGAGCTGAATAAGTTTTTTCGCTGCTTGATCGGAAGTCGCGACGACCGGTGGTTGTGCTTTTCGGCGCTTAGCGCTTGAGCGGAGCGCCGGGATCGCGACGAGAAATATCCAACGCGACTTCGCGGGTCTCTTGGTGGATCAGGCCGTTGGTGGCGAGGATCACCGGACCGCCAAGGTGATAAGCGTGCCCGTCAAAGTCGCTGATCTTGCCGCCGGCTTCCTCGACCAGCAGAACCCCCGCGGCGGTGTCCCACTTATGCAAGCCAAACTCCCAGAAGCCTTCGAAACGGCCGGCAGCTACGCTAGCGAGATCAAGAGCCGCAGAGCCATCCCGGCGGACGCCATGGGAGCGCAGCGTAAAATCCCAGTAGTAATGCATATTTGGACTGGCGACGCGTTTGTGTACCGGAAACCCGGTGCATAACAAACTGGTGGCGAGTTTTGGAACCGTGGAGACGTGAATGGGTTTGCCGTTGAGCGTGGCGCCCTGTCCGCGAGCCGCGGCAAACAGTTCGTTGTAAAACGGGTTGAAGACCACCCCGGAGAGCATTGTTTCGCGCTGAGCGAGCCCGATAGAGACGCAGAAACATGGGTAGCCATGGGCGTAGTTGGTGGTCCCGTCAAGGGGATCGACGTGCCAGCGAAACTCGGACGCCGAATCGTGCCCGGTGCCTTCTTCTGCGGCGATGGAATGATCGGGAAAATACTGGGTTAGCCGGTCGACGATCAGGCGCTCGGAGCGCTTGTCGGCTTGGGTAACGATGTCGGCGTCACCTTTGTAGCCGATGTCCAGGGGACGATCGAGCTCTTCGCAAAGAATCTTTCCTGCGTCGCGGGCAATTTCAATGGCGGCTTCCAAGTAATCGATGGGCATAGGAGGCGCGTGGGCGGACCGCCCGAGTCGGCGTCGCACCAACGCAAACTCTACTTTATCATTTGGCGGCATTTGTCGTTGCTCGGCTAACCCGCGCAAGGACCTTAAAACGTGGGGCCGGAAACCTGCGGTTGCATCGAAGGGCGCTGATGGGTAGCCGGTGGCGGCGGGAAAATGCTAAGGTTGCGCGCGAAACCTGCATCCCATGCGCGCCGTCGACCTGATTCGAAAAAAACGCGATTCCGCGGAGCACACCCGTGAAGAAATCGACTTCGTGGTGTCGGGATACACGCGCGGTGACCTTCCGGATTACCAGATGGCCGCGTGGCTGATGGCGGTGTGGATCCGCGGTATGTCGCGGGCCGAACTCTCCGCGCTGACCGAGGCGATGCTACATTCGGGCGAAGTTCTGGACCTTTCCGGTCTGCCGGGGAAAAAAGTAGACAAACATTCGACGGGCGGCGTTGGAGATAAGACTTCGCTGATTCTCGCGCCGATTGTTGCGGCGGGCGGCTTGATTGTTCCGATGATCAGCGGGCGTGGGCTGGGCCACACCGGAGGAACGCTGGACAAACTGGAATCGATCCCGGGATTCAACGTGAATTTGTCACTGGCCCAATTCCGGCTGGTGCTAGAGGAATGCGGTATGGGATTGATCGGGCAGACTGCCGAAATCGCGCCGGCGGACAAGAAAATTTATGCGCTTCGAGACGCCACCAGCACGGTGGAAAACATCGGCTTGATCTGCGCTTCGATCATGAGCAAGAAGATGGCCGAGGGAATTGACGCACTGGTTCTGGACGTAAAAACGGGGTCCGGTGCGTTTATGAAACGCGAGGAAGATGCCGTAGAGCTTGCCGAAGTGATGGTGGAGACCGGCAAACGCATGGGTAAGCGGGTGGTGGCGCTGATCACCGATATGGAGCAACCGCTGGGGCGTGCCGCAGGCCACTCGACAGAGATCATCGAGTGCATTGAGGTCCTTAGAGGCGGCGGGCCCGAAGATCTACGTGATTTAAGTGTGGAGCTTTCCGCGTGGATGTTCTATCTGGGCGAGCGCACTGCAACTTTGCACCAGGGACGGAAGCTGGCGTCCGAGATGATTGCCTCCGGGGCGGCGGTACGAAAATTTCGCGACGGAATTCGCTTGCAGGGAGGGGATGAGCGGGTGGTCGATGAGCCAGACCGGCTGCCGGCGGCACGTTTTCATGTAGACGTGGTGAGCGATGCGGAAGGTTTTGTGACTGGGACCGACGGCCAACAGCTCGGGATTGCCCTGGCAATGCTAGGTGGCGGGCGCGAAAACAAAGAAGACGCCATCGACCACGCGGTGGGGCTGGAATTCCACAAACGAATCGGCGATCGAGTGGAAAAAGGCGAACCATTGGTGTCTATCCACTACAATGCGAGCCAGCGATTGAACGACGCCAAGGAGCTGATCGCCAAGAGTTTGCTAATCGGTGAGATTGCACCGACTCAGCGGCCATTGATTCGCCGCGTGATTGGCGCCGCCGGTCCCGTGGCGTGAACACTTAGGGAGAGGAAAAGGAGACCGAATGGGACGCTTCGTCGGGCTGCTGGGTTTGGCTACGTTTCTGGGGCTGGCCTATCTGTTTTCCACGAATCGAAAAGCCATTCGGCTGAAAACCGTGTTGTGGGGTTTAGGCCTGCAACTGGGATTGGCCATCTTCGTACTGCGTTTTGATATCGGAAGACACATTTTTCAGGTGGCAGGTGACGGAGTGAACCGGCTGCTCAGTTATTCCTATGTTGGTTCGGAATTCGTATTTGGGGAAATCGGGCGGAAGATTTCTCCCGAAGGATTCAGTTTCGCATTTCAAGTCCTGCCGACCATTATTTTCATCGCGGCGTTTTTCGCGCTGCTATATCACCTGGGAGTGATGCAAATCCTGATTCGGGCGTTCGCTTGGGTCATGACTCGGGTGATGGGCGCTAGCGGCGCGGAGTCTCTGGATATTGCCGCGAGCATTTTCATGGGTCAGACCGAGGCGCCGCTAACCATCCGGCCGTTTCTGAACAAATTAACAAAATCGGAACTAATGACGGTGATGACCTGTGGGATGGCTCACGTGTCCGGCGGGATGCTAGCGGCATACATCGCATTTCACATCGAAGCCAAACATCTGCTGACGGCGGTAATCATGACCGCGCCGGGAACGTTGCTGATGGCGAAAATGCTGGTGCCGGAGACCGAGCAGCCGCTGACGGCGGGCCAGGTAGAAATGCCCAAGATGGAGAAGGAACCGAACTTTTTGGGCGCAATTGCGCGAGGAACGGTGGAAGGATTGCACCTAGCGCTGAACGTCGGAGCCATGCTGATCACCTTCATCGCTTTACTGGCGCTTGCCAACGGCATCATGGGGTGGATCCACTGGCACATCTTGTGGTTTCCATCGAGCATGCAGCAGGTTTTTGGCTGGGTGTTCGCTCCGGTGGCCTGGCTGATCGGAATTCCATGGCACGATTCGGCAGCGGTTGGTAATTTGCTGGGCACCCGCATGGTGGTGAATGAACTGGTGGCCTTTCAGCAACTTTCGACGCTACAGGGCAGCCTGGATCCACGCACGGTCACGATTTGCACTTTTGCGCTTTGCGGATTTGCGAATTTCAGCTCCATCGGAATTCAGATCGGCGGGCTTGGCGCGCTGGCTCCAGAGCAGCGTACGCAGCTCGCTAAATTTGGAATTCGGGCGATGCTGGCGGGAACCATGGCGAATCTGATGTCGGCGGCGATCGTGGGGCTGTTGGCGTAATTTTTCGGTGCGCCGTAGCCAGGAGCAAACCCAACCGCAGGTTACCGGTGGCCGGTCTCCAGGATACGTTTACGTGGCTCGCGGGCCTCATTTTTTAAGGCGATTTACCAGTGGGCGAGGAGGGGCTGATGCGGTCGAGTACCGGGCGCGGCAGCGAATTCTCGCGAGCGGATCGCGCGGCGAAGTTTATTTTATCGAGAACGAAATTGCGACCGCGAATCGGGTTGGTGTTGGGTTCGGGCCTAGGGGCGTTCGCGGATGAGTTCGCCGCGGCGAAGAAAATCTCGTATACCGCCATTCCCCACTTTCCACGGTCGACGGCGATCGGGCATGCCGGGAAGTTGGTGGTAGGCAGCGTCGCGGGCGTGGCGGTTGCAGCGATGCAGGGCCGGGTGCATCTTTACGAAGGGTATTCGGCGACGGAGGTCGCGTTTCCGATGCGGGTGTTCGCCCGCATGGGAATAGGCGCGGTAATCCTGACCAATGCCGCAGGCGGAATCAATACCAGCTATGCTCAGGGAGCGCTAGTGGTTTTGCGGGACCATATCAATTTGCAAGGCGTGAATCCGTTGATCGGAGCTAATGACGGTCGCTGGGGACTGCGCTTTCCGGATATGACCCATGCGTACGATCCGGAGTTCCGCCGATTTGCCGCGAAAGCCGCGAAGATTCAGAAGGTGTCACTTCACGAGGGAGTGTACCTCGCGATCGCTGGACCGAATTACGAAACTCCAGCGGAAATCCGAGCGTTTCGAACGCTCGGTGCGGATTTGGTAGGTATGTCAACGGTGCCGGAAGTACTGGCCGCACGGCACGCGGGCCTACGAGTACTAGGGATTTCCTGCGTGACGAATATGGCCGCGGGAATTACCGGTGAAGCCCTGACCGCGGAAGAAGTCTTCGAGACCGGGGCGCGAGTGCAGATTCAATTCGTCGGATTGCTGACGGCGGTGATTCCGCCGATCGCCGCGGCAATCTGAGGAGCTCGGTTCGGTCCAGTGGTGACGCTAAGCACCTAGGAGTGAAACGTGACTGCCTACGATCCCCTAATCGCTATTGCCAAGCAAACGCGTGAGAATGCGCATGCGGCCTATTCCAATTTTCGCGTGGGAGCGGCTGTGCGCGCGACTTCCGGGCGAATCTTTGGCGGATGCAATGTTGAAAATGCCACCTATGGATTAAGCCTGTGCGCGGAGCGGGTCGCCATCTTCAAGGCCATCAGCGAAGGCGAGCGAGGATTCGATTCGATCGCGGTGGTGACCGATACCGATGTGTTGACCCCGCCGTGCGGTGCGTGCCGTCAAATTATTTGGGAGTTCTGTGGGGATGTTCCGGTGGTGCTGACAAATCTGGCTGGGAAAATAGAAGTACTGCCGATGAGCTCGCTTTTCCCCAAGCCGTTTGACTCATCGAATCTCTGATCACTCACCGAGTGCCTTAGGTCCGGGGATGGCTTGCTACCGCCTGCCCGGAAATTGCAGCGACAACACGATTTTCTCGAGATGCCGCAAGATCTTGTCCGGGTCCGCTTGTTTCGCCGCACCGTCTTCGTCCGTGGCGTCGCCGGTGCGGACACGCAAGAAGAATTCGTAACACCTATCGTTGGCAAAGCCGGCGTAGATCCGCTCGACCAGGTCGCTGTCCGTGGCGGCGGATGCGTCTTGTTCCCAGGTGAAGACGGTGTTTTGAATCGTGACGGTGCCAACGTCGCCGCCACGCGCGATGGGCAGCCCGCGGCAGGCCTCTGGAGTGATCGAGCGGTTCAGCGCCAATTGGACAGAGCCGCTCACGAAGGTGGTGTTCGGGTAGGCATCGCCAGGGATCAACATGGTGGCCAGAAGAATGGTCCCGGGCTGCTCCTCGGCAACCGTTTGCTGGGTTCGGAGGTCTGGCGAGCCGTCCTCGGGGTCGTTTTCAAGCAGAATGTAGTTGCGGGGGAAGCTAACCAGTGCATCGTTTGCGGGGTTGTTGTACAACGAGAGGGACAAGTCTCGGGGTGCCGGCCGGGTCGTTGTCTGCAAGGAATCGAGTCGGGGGACGTTGGTGGGTGGGTCCGGCTGCACGTTTCGTCCAGGTGTGGCGGCATTGCTGAAACAGCCCACCGGCAAGAAGGACAGCACGATGGAAGCGACAAGGATGAGTGGGCTCGAATGCGCCATGGCGAACCTCCTGGAATCTTTCCAACCGATGGACACAGGGCACGTGCAGCACCCAAACGTAAACGGTTTCGATTCAGCACATCATGTTGAGTCTGGGGAGGTAGCTCTGGGTGCGCGCGATGCCACAGTGTGGACAGATGGACACGTGAGGAGTCGCTCGCTGCCGGTCATTGACCGCAGCTTTTCGAGGAATTTCCGGCAGGATAGAGTTGTTAATCGCTAGCGTCAGTGTGGAGGTTCGATGGCCAAAATTACCGGATTAGGTGGGGCTTTCCTGCGTGCCAAGGATCCCGAAGCTCTTTACGCCTGGTACGAGCGGCATCTGGGCGTCAGCGCTCAGCACGGCTTCATTTTCCCCAAAGATACCCAAAGAGGATCTATTGCGGTGTCGTTCTTTTCGAAATCGTCGGATTACTTCCCAGTTTCCCAGCCGGCGATGCTGAATTTCCAGGTAGATGATTTGGACGCCGTGCTAGAAAACTTGTCCGCTGCGGGAGTCATCGTCGATTCGAAGCGTGAGGACTGCGACTACGGGCGGTTCGGTTGGTTCGAGGATCCCGAGGGGAATCGCGTTGAGCTTTGGCAGCCGCCGGCCGAGTAGCAAGCTATTGCAAAACTTCTAAGAGCAAGTCACCAGGACCTGGCGCCTGGCTGGCGGGTGGGTCACACCGAACGGAAAACGCCGAATAAAAAAGCTAAAATGAATATTCAGGGCAACGTCTAGCGGGGCTCGCCGCGTCAGTGTGCACCGGTGCTTGAACCGAGAGACTCGAGGCGCATGCTCGGGCGCCAAGCCATTCGGCGATATCAGGGGCCAATTTTTGAAACGACTTGCGGGGCTTTTCTTCTTTTGTGCACTGCCGCTCCTTGGCCAGAGCAATAGCGGTGAATTGCGCGTCAAGGTGACCGACCCCTCGGGCCTGGGGGTGCGAGCGATTCTTCACCTTACCAGCGATGCCAATCAGTATCGCAGTATTTTGACGACCAACGATCAGGGAACGCTGAACGTGCAACGTCTGCCCTATGGCGTTTATCAACTCGAAGTAGAACAGGCTGGCTTCGCATCGGAATCGGAAACGATCGAAATTCATTCTTCGCTTCCCAAGGAATATAAAGTTCAACTGAAGCTATCCAGCGTCAATCAATCTGTGACCGTAAGCACGACCGATACCTTGATGGACCCGGATCGTGCCGGCGCGGTGAATCAGATCGGGCCGGAACTGATCCAGAATCGGGTTTATTCCTTCCCGGGCCGGTCCTTGCAGGATCTAGTGAATTCGCAGCCTGGATGGCTATACGAGGGCAACGCGGTTCTGCACCCACGTGGGTCGGAATACCAGACTCAGTTTGTGGTCGACGGGATCCCATTGACGGACAACCGCTCGCCCAGCTTCGGTCCCGAGATCGAAGCGGACGACGTGCAATCCATGAGCGTTTACACCGCGGGATTCCCTGCCGAATATGGCCGAAAAATGGGTGGGGTCGTGGAGGTGAACACCCTGCAGGATTCTCAGCCGGGATTCCATGGCCAAGCGGTGCTTTCCGGCGGCAGCTTTGATTCGGCGGGCGCTTTTGTCAAAGCACAGTATACCTGGGGGAAGAATACCTTCGGAGCCAGCGCCAGTGGCAGCATGACCGACCATTATCTGAATCCGGTGGTGCCGCAGAACTACTCGAATACCGGCACGCTTGGGGATTTCTCGGTGAACTACGAGCGAGACCTGACCCCCAACGATCGCCTTCGACTCACCGTGCGTCAAGAAGTATCGCGCTACGATATTCCCAACGAAATGGTGCAGCAGGCGGCGGGTCAGCGGCAAGCGGCGGATAACATAGAGACGATGGGGAGCGCGTCGTACCAACACACTTTCTCGTCTCATATGGTGGCCGATTTTCGCGGGATGGTACGGGACAACGCCAACGACTTCAACTCCAACACCGAATCGACCCCCATCGAGGTGTTTCAGCACAATTCATTTCGCGAAGGATATTTCAAGGGAACCGGTACCGTCGATCATGGCCGGCAGGAATTCAAGTTTGGGATGGAGTCCGACAATACGTTTCTGAACGAGAATTTCAGCTACGTCATTACCGATCCCACGCAATTTGACGGCGGCACGCCACTTACGTTTGGGTTTCAGGGTAACCGGCCGGACTTGGAGCAATCCGCATTTGTACAGGATCTGATTCGTTTAGGAAATTGGACGATCAATGCGGGGCTTCGGTGGGATCACTACCAGCTGTTATTGAACAAGCAAGCGGTCGATCCGCGCTTTTCCATTTCGCGTTACTTCCCTTCCGCGAGCCTGGTAGTGCATTTTTCCTATGACCGGGTCTTCCAGACACCTTCGTTTGAAAACATCTTGCTTTCGAATTCAGCTGCGATTCAGTCTTTGGACCCTAGCAATTTCCTGCGGCTGCCGGTGGAACCTTCAGAAGGAAATTATTACGAGGCCGGCGTAACTAAAGTTTTGTTCGGCAAAGTGCGGCTGGACGCCAACTATTTCCGGAGATTAGTGAACAATTATGCGGATGACGATCAGATTGCGAACACCACGATCAGCTTCCCGATTGCGTTCCGCAGATCCAACATCTACGGAGCCGAAGGAAAATTGGAAGTTCCGGACTGGCACCGCTTTTCAGGTTTTATAAGCTATTCCTATACCGTCGGGAATGCCTGGTTTCCGGTTACCGGTGGGCTGTTCTTAGGCGACGATGCCTCAGCGGCGATAACACAGCTTACTGGCCATTTTCCGGATTCTCAGGATCAGCGCAACACCGTCCGTGGACGCTTGCGCTATCAGGTGGCGTCACGGTTATGGATTGCCGGCGGAATTCAGTACGACACCGGCCTACCGTTTGAGTTTGCTGGCGATCCTTCCACGGTGCTCGCCCAGTATGGGCAGAAGGTATTAGATAGAATTAACTTTGCGCGCGGGCGGATTTATCCTTCCTTCCAAGTGAGCGCTTCGGCGGGCGCAAACGTTTACAAGTCCGATCGTGTGAGCATGAATTTTCAGGTCGATGGGCAGAATCTCACCAACGTCCTTGACGTCATCGACTTTGGCGGGCTGTTCTCCGGGAATGCCATCGGGCCATCGCGCAGCTTTGCTCTGCGATTAACGACGACTTTTTGAGTGGGTTACCGGGTTATGCGTGGTTTCCAGACCGCTGGCGGCGCGGCGCATGAAGGCGCTAGGAGTTGGCTTGCTGTGCGGCGGCTACAGCCGGGAACCAATTGCAGGCTGCTGGTGCCCTCCGCGTCTAGGAAAGCTTCGCCGAACTCCTGGAGAATTTAGCAGATTTAGGTATCCGCACTCTTTCCCAATAACTGCGCCTCCGTGATTCTCGTACACCTGGCAGCTTTTACCGAACCCGGTAGGCAACCTCGGCAGGCAACCTCGGTGCCCAGGGTTCGAGGTGGCGGGACCCCGGAATTCTCGATACCGCGTCGTCGCCCACGTTTCTACGGGGACTACCGTATGGAGCCAGCACGGAAATACGTTTAGATAGGTCAGCTACTAGGTCTAAATAAGCCGCACAATCGACTCGTCTCAGAGATTGCGCCAACTCAGCCGGAATCACCGGGAAAAGGATCCACAATGAAAATGAAGGTTCTTGCTCGTGCTGCGTCGCTGGTGTTCGGAATTTTAGCGATGGCAGCGGTATCTTACGCACAAATTGGTATCGGAATATCGGTGAGAATAGCTCCGCCGGAGTTGCCGGTTTACGAGCAACCCATCTGCCCCGGAGACGGTTACTTGTGGACCCCAGGGTACTGGGGCTACGCCGACGATGACTACTACTGGATTCCGGGTACGTGGGTGGAAGCCCCTGAGGTAGGATTTTTCTGGACGCCGGGTTATTGGGGCTGGGGCGGCGACGCGTTTCTTTTCCATGAAGGATATTGGGGGCCCCAGGTAGGTTTCTATGGCGGTATCAGCTACGGCTTCGGGTATTTCGGCCATGGTTACGAGGGTGGGCGTTGGGATGGCGGCCACTTCTTCTATAACCGGACAGTGAATAACGTCAACGTGAGTATTATTCACAATACTTATAACACAACGATTGTAAACGAAAACAGGAACGTAACTCACGTGAGTTATAACGGCGGCACCGGCGGGATTGATGCTCGCGCGACCGCTGACGAAGAGGCTGCGGCACGGGCGCGGCACGTGGGTCCGGTGGCTGCGCAAACCCAGCACGTGGAGGCCGCCCGTGCGAACCCACAACTTCGTGCCTCGTACAATCATGGTAAGCCGCCGATCGCAGCAACTCCGAGACCAGGAGCGTTCACGGATAAAGGTGTGGTGGCCGCAAGAGAGGGACCAGCGGGCGCGGGGGGTAAGGCCGGTTCTCCTGCCCCAGTCCATCCGAGAGACATTCCTGCGAGCGAGCGTCCAGCTGCCCCGAACACCGGGAATCCCAAGGTGGATCAGAAATACCAAAAGCAACAAGACAAGCTGGCCGCTCAGCAAACCAAGGAACGCCAAAAGCTTCAGCAGCAGCAGGATAAGGATCATCAACAACTAGCCAAGAAGAATGTCGACGAAGCCAGCAAGCAACAGGTGGAACAGCGTCACCAGCAGCAGACCCAGCAATTGATGCAGCGGCACACACAGCAGCAACAACAACTCCAATCCCGTCAGCAGCCGGCTGCGCGCCCGGAACATCACTAAAAATGAGCTAGACAAGTAAGGCCGAGGCGGACATTTCGCCTCGGCCCTTACTTGCAGTTCTTTAAGATGCGCAATCCCGGCACCGTCAATCCCACGACGATGCGCTGCTACAACCTTCTATCCGCTGACCCGAGCTTACTTGGCCACCGCTAGTTTCTTCCGCTTTGCCCAACGCGCCTTAGCTGCTGCTGCCATCTTTCTGCGACTTGCAGCGGAAACACGCCTCTTAGGCTTTCGTTTCGAAGAGGGCGATGCGAGTGCGAACATCGCGTTGCGAATACCTTTCAATTCTCTCTCCAACTTGACTTCGGCCTGTTTCAGCACACCAACTATATCCACTGTTAGTTCCTCCGTGGCAGAGTCTAACACTTTCTGTTAGGCGGCACGAGTAACCGTCTTGTCAACATCGATCCAAAGCGCTCTGCCGGCGAGGAGCTTATCTCATTTTGCGGTCGCAATCTTAGTTCTCTTTCACGGCCGATTACAGGCCAGTCGGTCGTGCCCCGTTGATGACGGTTCGGGAGGGCATGAACGAGGAACGCTCGCCTCGAAGACATGGATCAACGATCATTTCCACACTCGTGACCAGACTGACCTCGCGACTGGTAGTTAGTAGCGTTAATTTATCGGTGAGTAACTCGCCATTCGAGGCGGGAAGAGTTACGCTACGGCTTATGCGGATCTTGTCCGGCAAACTGCGACTTTCGGCCACCGACGTTAGCAATCATCTGGCGTGCCGCCATCTTACCAGTTTGGAACTGGGTGCGGCGCGAGGAGAACGCGCCGAGCCGAATTGGGAAGCACCTGACCTGGCGGTGATTCGAGAGGTTGGCTTACGGCATGAAAGGGATTATCTGAAGTTTCTGGCCAGCGCGGCGTTGGAGGTTCTTCCCTTGGCAGGTGCCGGGGACGAGCAAAGGATCGTCGAAAAGACGCTGGGAGCTATGGAGCGCGGCGTGGAGGTGATCGCTCAAGGGGCACTAAGCTCCGGGCAATGGTTCGGTCGACCGGACATTCTGCGGAAGGTCGAGAAGCCCAGCCGATTCGGGAATTGGTCGTACGAGGCTTATGACTGCAAGTTAGCAAGGGAAACCAAGGCGACAACAATCCTGCAATTGGCATTTTATTCCGAGCTACTGGCCGAGATACACGGAGGAACGGCAGAATCTCTACCTGAATTTATGTGGGTGGTGCCGCCTGGGAAGGAATTCGCTGGGCAGCGGTATCGTGTGTCGGAATATTCGGCGTACTACCGGCACGTGAAAGAGCGTTTGGAAGAAGCGTGCGAAAACCGGGACTTGCACGCGACGTATCCGGAGCCTTGCGCGCATTGCGACATCTGCCGCTGGTTCCGCGAATGCGCTAAGAGGCGAAGGGATGACGATCACTTGACCTTGGTGGCGGGAATCCGCCGGCAACAGCGTGACCAATTGCAGCTTTGGAACCGGGAGACCATGGCGAAGTTGGCTGCGATGCCGATTCCGCTCCAACAAAAGCCGGTGCACGGATCGAGAGAAAGCATGGAGCGGGTGCGGGAACAGGCCCGGGTGCAGGTGGAAGGGCGCACCCTGCAAAAACCCACACACGAGTTACTTGCGGTGGTCGAAGGAACGGGATTGTGCAAGCTGCCGGAGCCGTCACCGGGAGATCTATTCGTCGATTTAGAAGGCGATCCCTTCGTGGGTGATTGCGGGCAGCAATACTTGTTTGGCTTGGTGTCCGCCGAGCTAGGACCCAAGCTGAACTATCAAAAACGATGGGCGTTTACCGGGGAAGAGGAAAAACTCGGGTTCGAGTGGTTCGTGGATGAAGTCATGATGCGGCTGCAGAAGTTTCCCACGATGCACGTGTATCACTTCGGAGCCTACGAGCCGGGTGCGTTCAAGCGGTTGATGGGAAAGTATGGGACCCGACAGGACGAGATTGACAGGATGCTCCGCGCAGCCTTGTTCATCGATCTTCATACCGTGTTCAAACAAGCGGCACGGGCCAGCGTGGAGGAATATTCGCTAAAACAGTTGGAAGCTTTTTACGGCTTCGAAAGGAAGACATCCCGGGAACAATCGCGGACGGCGATGCGCTACGTGGAGCATCGCCTGGAGTTAGGTTGGAAAGCTGCTGAGTTACCGCAGGAGTTTTGCGCGGCCCTCGAGGGATACAACAGCGAAGACTGCTTATCGACGGCTGCGCTGCGAGATTGGTTGGAGGCCCAGCGAAAGAAATTAACGGATGAGGGCGCCGCGATTCCGAGACCAAGATCAGGCGACGGTGCCGCGTCGGAAGCGTTAGATGCGAAGCAAAGGCGTATTGCGGCGCTAACCGATGAACTGACTGCGGGAATTCCCTTGGAACCGGCTGCGCGCTCGCCGGAGCAAGCCGCGGTATGGATGCTGGCACAGCTTCTGGATTGGCATCGAAGAGAGAACAAGGCTTGCTGGTGGGAAGGGTACCGGCTAGCAGATTTAGATGACATCGAGCTGTTGGAGGACAGAGCCGGTCTGGCCGGACTTTGTTTTGCGAAGCGGATCAGCATCGACCGGAAAATTCCAGCCGATCGATATAGCTTCGTGAGCCAGGAAACGGAAGTTCGCGGCGGCAAGGACGTGTACCTACACGGTGAAAAGTTCGGTGGTGTCGTGGACGTTGATCTGGTTCGATTGACCATCGATATCAAGAAAACCAAGAAAAGCAGTGATATTCACCCCAGCGCCATTTATGTGTGGGACCGCCCGATGAACTCTGACCATCACGCCGAGTCGTTGTTGCGAGTAGGCGAGTGGGTGAATGCGAACGGCATTGGCGGACCAGGACCTTTTCGCGCCGTGCGAGATCTGCTGGCGCGTAAAGCGCCGCGGCTCTTGCCCGGAGAAACGATCGCGCCACGATTGGGAGAAGAGCCAAAAGGGACTGCCAGCAGGATCGCCAGTGCGTTGGACCACTCCGTATTCGCGATCCAGGGACCGCCGGGGGCTGGTAAAACCTATACCGGAGCGCGGATGATCTGCCAATTGGTAAAGGAGGGAAAGAAGGTCGGTATAACCGCGCTGAGCCATAAAGTGATTCGAAAATTACTTGAAGAGGTGCTGGCAGCGGCCGGCGAAGACCGGGTGCCAGGCGTGAAGTGCATGCAAAAGTTAAATGACGCCGAGGATCTCCAGGCGCTCGAGCAAATTGCGGTGGTCACCGACAATGAAATTCCTTTGCGGGCCCTAAAATCGGGAACCGTCAATGTACTGGGCGGCACGTCCTGGATGTGGGCGCGCCCGGAATATTGCGAGGTCGTCGACGCGCTATTCATCGACGAAGCGGGGCAAATGGCGCTGGCTGATGTGGTTGCCGTGGGTCAATGCGCTAAAAATCTGGTCTTGATCGGCGATCCGCAGCAGTTGGAGCGGCCCTTGAAAGGGAGTCATCCCGACGGTGCGGAGAAGTCTGCGCTAGAGCATTTGATGGGAGCACACCGGACCATCCCACCGGAAATGGGAATGCTGTTGCCGGAGACCTGGCGGATGCATCCGAGAGTCTGCGAATTTACCTCGGAAATATTCTATGAAGGACGCTTGCGGTCGCGGGATGTTTTGCGACACCGACTGTTGGCCGGCCATTCATGGCTGACCGGAGCGGGCTTGTGGTTTGTACCGGCTAGCCACGCCGGGAATCGGAATTCGTCGGCCGAGGAAGTGGGAATTATCGACACAATCGTGACCAGCCTGGTCGCGCCCGGAGTGAAATGGTTTCCGTCGATGGGAAATAGTAAGCAGATGGAATTGAAAGATGTGCTGATTGTTGCGCCATACAACGCGCAGGTATCCGATTTATTGGTTCAATTGCCTGCCGGCGCACGGGTGGGAACAGTCGACAAATTTCAGGGGCAGGAAGCGCCGGTGGTGATTTATTCGCTGACGTCGTCCACGCCGGAGGAGGCGCCGCGGGGGATGGAGTTTCTGTACAGCTTGAATCGGTTCAACGTGGCAACTTCGCGGGCGATGATCGCAGTCATCGTAGTGGGCAGCCCGAGATTGTTTGAGCCTGAGTGCAAGAGTCCCCGGCAGATGCAATTGGCGAATGCCTTCTGCGCCTATCTGGAGAAGGCAACCGTCGTGCGTTTGTGAACGTGAACAAGCTTGCGGTGCCGCATCGAAAAGGCCCTACCCAAGCTGCTGGGGGTCATCTATGAATTTATGCTTAGCGATCAGCCGCTAAAGATATTGGTATCGAGGAAGTCGTTACGGAATTTGCCCTTGGGGTCATAGTTGTTGGCGAGGGCAACAAAATCGGGCAGCTTTTTGTAGAGTGCGCGGAGTGGTTTCGGAGCCATGGTAAAAAGTTTGCCCCAATGAGGGCGGGCGTCGAAGGGAGTCAGTTCTTTTTCGATCGCCGGCAGAATCTTGCGGACTTCCGGCCATTCTGGCTTCCAGGTGAAGTGAATGGTGACGCAGGGTTGCTGGTAGCAAGGGCTGAGCCATAGGTCATCGGCAGCGATCTCGCGAATTTCCGTAATCATCAGGTGCGGTGTGATTTGATCGCGGAGGCGTTCGACCGCGAGGATGGCTTCCACCGCGTGCTGGTGGGGAACGAAATATTCGGACTGCAGTTCCTTGCCAGCGCTGGGGGTGAAGCCCATACGGAAATGCGGCAGTCGCTCATACCACGGACCCGGAACGCCCATTTGCTCGGTGCAGTTCTCGGCGGAGAGTTCGACGATGGGATGCAAATTCCTGGGGGCGGGGGTCGCTCCAAAAAATTCCTCGCGCACGCGGAACGGCGTGTTCGGTTCGACGCGGCTCTTCAGCCAGACCTCGCTGAAGCGCTGCTTCTGCCAGTCGGTGAACAGGCTCACGCTGTAAGCGCTGGAAACGATTTCCTCGAAGTGGTCTTTCAGTTGGCTCATCGAAAGATTCTCGTACACCACTTGACGCATGGAGTAGCTCGGCTGAATGTCCAGGGTGATGCTGGTGATGATTCCGAGCGCGCCGAGGCCGACGACCGCGCCATAGAATTTGTCGGGGTCTCGCTCACGCGAGAGTTTCACGAGGTCGCCAGATGCGGTCACCAGTTCGAGCGCCGACACCGCGGAAGACAGGTTGCCGTTCTTGACCCCCGAACCGTGCGTTGCGGTGCTGCACGAACCTGCCACGGAAATGTGCGGTAGCGAAGCGAGGTTGTGCAGCGCGAACCCTTTGCTGTCGAGGTAGGGCGCCAATTGGCCGTAGCTCATGCCCGGCTCAACGGTAACGGTGCGGGCGTCAGCATCCAAAGAAATTGCGTGATCCAGGGGCTTCATGGCAAGAAGTGCATGGGTGCTGTCGGCGATTTTGTTGAAGCAATGCCGAGTGCCGAGAGCTTTCAGGTGCTCGTGGCTGCGCACAAAGTTGCCCACTTGCTCGGTCGAACTGGCGGGGGTGACGTTGGCGGTGCTGAATTCGAAATTGCCGGCCCAGTTGGTCAGTTTATCACCCGCGGCCCACGCGAGTAGCGGCGAAAGAACCGGACGGGCCATGAGGGCGGAAGAAAGCTTGATGAAAGTTCGCTTGTTCATGAGCGTGCAAGAAGTCAGCTGAAGGCGCCGGTTCCCTTTGGATTTTGTAAACGGCGCCGATTGTACACCCTTCGGCTGCAAAGGGTGTGAAGTCGCGGCACCATCAACGACTTGCTAGAATCCGTGGATGCGATTTCTCATTTTGCTGGCGCTTCTGGGCACCGCGGTCCAAGACGGTTGGCTGATACAGGCCAGCGGCATCGACAGCAATCTCCGGGCGGTAAGTGTGACTGCCAACAACGGTTCGGCGATGGTCTGGGCCTCGGGGTCCAATGGTGTAATTCTGCGTTCACCGGATGCCGGGCAAAACTGGCAGCGGCTGCAGGTGGAAGAGGGCGAGAAGCTCGATTTTCGGGGCATTTGGGCGTTCAACCAGGACCTGGCCTATGCGCTCTCGGTTGGACCAGGACAGCAATCGCGAATTTACAAGACCTCGGACGGCGGCAAGACCTGGATAAAGCAGTATCAAGCCGCGAAGCAGGAGGTTTTTCTGGACGCGCTGGTTTGCCGCGACGTGAAAACTTGCTTTGTGATTGGTGATCCGGTGGACGGCAAGTTTTTCGCTTTGTCCACCACCGATGGCGAGCAATGGCGAGAACTTGCGGGCGACACGATGCCCGCGGCGCTGCAGAATGAAGGCGTCTTCGCGGCTAGCAACAGCTCCTTGACGCTGTGCAATGGAAACGAGCTGGTCTTTGGAACCGGGGGTCCTGCGGCGCGGGTGTTTCGCTCCCCGGACATGGGACAGTCCTGGGAGGTACACCAAACCCCGATGTTAAGCGGCAGTCTTTCCTCAGGAATCTTCTCGGTCGCCTGTTGGGATAGCACCATCGTGGTAGTCGGCGGAGACTACCAGAAGCCGGACGGCGTGGAGAGATTGGCAGCTTATTCGTCGGATCACGGCAAGTCCTGGCAATTGTCGGCGCAGCAGCCGAGCGGATTTCGATCGAGTGTGGTGGGTAGGAGCGACGGTTCGGTGCTGACCAGCGGAACCAATGGGAGCGATCGAAGTTCGGATGGAGGCGCGCACTGGACGCGGTGTTCCTCGCTGAATCTGAATGCACTTACCGGAAAGGGGTTGAGAGTTTGGGGAGTGGGGCCAAAGGGAATGCTCGCGATGCTTCCCTCACCCGATCACTGCGGGCCGGTGAGATAGGTCTTGCGGCTGCGCACCTGGTAGTTGCCGGTGACTTTCACTTCGATTTTGCGATAGGTGTTGGCAGCTCCGCGAGGAGTTGGGTAGTAGCCCAGGCGATATTGGGTGCGAAGCTCGCGATCGATTTGATTGAAGATGGAATCGAGCTCATCGACGGTATCGGGAAAAAACATTGCGCCGCCGGTCGTGTCGGTAATGGTTTCAAGAGCGTGCTCGCCCGCGGTGTTGCGGCCGCTTTCGTTTTTCACAGGGCGAATGACAATGGTGTAAAGCAGTGAGCCGGAACGTACTGCCGCTTTCCGCGCAGCGTCGAAGTCCGATGAGCTAGTGGTTTCTCCGGCGTCGGTAACTAAGATGATGACTCGGCGGCGCTCGGCTCCGCGGCGCTCGAGGGTGCGCGAACCTAGCAGCAGCGCGTCGTAGATGGAAGTTCCGGCTCCGGCGGGCATGTGATGCACGGCGGCCTGCAAAGCGGAAACGTTGTCAGAGTAAGAGGCGAGTTGGGTAACATCTTCAGAGATGGCGAAGACCGAGAGGCGATCGCCGGGTCGCAGCACCTGCTTGATGAAGTGAGCTGCGGCGTCCTGCTCAAACGCGATTTCCTTGTGAGCGCTCAGGCTGGCGTCAATCATCAGCGCGAGGTCAAGCGGCTGCTGGGTTTCGGACTCGAAGACCTCAATTTTCTGCTCCACGCCTTCCTCAAACACCTGGAATGACTCCCGCGGTACGTCGGTGGCCGGACGATTATGCTCGTCGAGGACGCTAGCCAGGACGCTGACCAGGTTTACGCTGACGCGAATTTTGCCGCGCTGATTGGACTGGGAATCGTCGGCGGAAGCACTCGATGGTGCGGCTACCGGCGCGCCCGGTGCAGCGGGAGCGACGGCAGAGTCGGATTTGGATTTGCGCGCCCAGGGCGGGCGATCGCTTTGGCTTTGCGGGCTCGCGACCACGACCCCAGAAAGTGCTGCGAAGCACGCCAGGAGCCTCCAGCGGAGGACGTATGTGGTCAGCGGCATGCAATTAAGATGCAGATTTTGGAGCGAGCGTAGCCACCGGGACTCGCTCGGGAACCTCAGTAGGAACCGGTGGTAGCTCACCATCGGCCCAGACCGCCCCATCGGTGAAATACTCCTTTTTCCAGATGGGGACGGTGCGCTTGAGGGTGTCGATGGCCCATCGACACGCTTCGAAAGCCGCAGGGCGATGAGCGGAACTCACGGCGATGAACACGCTGGTCTCACCAATCTGGAGACGCCCGAGCCGATGGGCGATGGCCACGCGGTGGATCGGGAAATTGGCGTGGAGCTGCGCGGCGATTTCGCGGATTTTCTCGATGGCCATGGATTCGTAAGCCTCGTACTCGAGATACAAAGTGGCACGATTGTGGGAGTGGTTGCGGACGCAGCCGTCGAAAGTCACAATGGCACCAACTTCGGGTGCGCGAACATGGCGGACCAGCGCCAATGTATCAATGGGATCGCGGACGAGGATAAAGAGGCCGGAGTCTGATTCAGAAGGCATAGGTCAGCCACCGCTCACGGGCGGAAGAAAAGCGACTTCGTCGCCGGAGTGAAGCGGCGCGGTCCAAGGGGCAAATTCGCGATTGCGCGAGGCGACTAGGGACCCGCGAAAACGGGCGAGTTCCGGGTGGATGGAGGCAAAACCAGCAAAGAGCGTTTCAATGGGAGAGCCATCGCCGACTTCAACGAAGGTTTCAGCAACGCCCACGATTTCCCGGAGACCGCCGAAGAAGAGGACTTTGACAGAAATACATGAAATCTCAGTGCTCACGCCAGGATTGTACCGCGCGGTGACCCTCGGGACCACTGGCCGGTCTGACCCTAGCCTACTGATGGAGGACCGGGACGCTCGGGTTGACCGGGTGGATGCGAGTGGGTAGGGTCGTACCGGCGGGCGTGCCGGCGGCGAAAAATGCCGTGGCATTCGACTGCTCAAGAGACGGCTGATGAAAATTTTGATGACCGGGGCAACTGGATTGGTGGGCACGGCCTTGACCCAGTCGCTGGTGGCCGACGGCCACACGGTGGTGCGATTGTCCCGGGGTGGGCCCCACCCGAAGCCCGGGCCCACAACCGTTGGAGTTACGGACGTAACCTGGGATGCGAAGGCGGCAACCAACGCCGCCCTGGGGTTCACGGACGATACGGCACGAAGCCAAGTGGAATCGATGGACGCCGCAGTGAACCTTGCGGGAGCGCCGGTCGCAGGAGGGAGATGGACCGCTAAGCGGAAGGAGGTGCTGCGGTCGAGCCGGATCGAAACCACGCGCGCCCTTTTAGTGATGATGCGCGGATTGAATGCGCCGCCTAGGGTATGGCTGTCAGCATCGGCGATCGGGATCTACGGCAACCGCGGGGACGAAGTGCTGACCGAAGAAAGCGCGTCAGGCAGCGACTTCTTGTCGAATCTCGCAGCCCAATGGGAAAGCGAAGCCCGGAAGGCGGAAAGCTCGGGAGTGCGCGTGGTGCTGGCGCGGTTCGGAATCATTTTGGCGAGGCAGGGCGGAGCTTTGCCGCCGATGATGCGTCCTTTCCAGCTGTTTGTCGGCGGACGGATGGGCTCCGGTCAGCAGTGGATTTCGTGGGTGACCCTCGAGGATGTAGTCGGCATCTTGCGCTTGGCTCTTGCGAATCCAGCGGTGAGTGGGCCCATCAATGTGGTGTCGCCTCAGCCAGTAAGAAACATAGACTTTGCCAAAGAACTTGGGCGAGCGATGCATCGGCCGGCGGTATTCCCTGCTCCGGCGTTCGGGCTGCGCCTGGCGTTGGGCGCGGATATGGCGAACCAGATGTTGCTCAGCAGTCAGCGCGTCGAGCCACGAAACCTGAAGCGTGTCGGCTATTCCTTCCGGCACACCGATTTACCTTCCGCATTGAGTGCGGTCCTCGCGGCACCTTGGCCACTCTGAAGCTATGCCGGATTGGGAAGTGCGAACCGGTTTTGTGTTTCGGCCGGGACAAAGCTGGTGCATTGCTTAGGAAAATCGGTACGCTCCGGCTTGCCCGCAAAATCCTGAAGGAATGCAACATCACACGAGATGCATCGACAGGCGTCCAGAATGTGACTCAGGACTCTGACTGAGGACTCTGCGGCCATGGCGGTCTCATCGGCTCCTGGCGTGCTTCGTTCGGGATAGCCCCGTTCGACTGAGCAAAACAGCGCCACTACAGTGAGTGCCGGGGTTTTCGAGTAGTCCGCGGCCTGGTCATCGGCCGGCTCCGTTCTTACTGTCGCAACCGGCTTTAGGCTATGCGTGGCCACGTCGCCTGGGCGCTAATCTGCGGCCAGCCAGCCGCCGCCGAACAACAGCCCGGGCCCGAGTGAAGCCAGAAAGATCGGCTTGCGAAGACCCTCGGGACAACCGAGCGCCCGTTGCAAAGCGGCGTGCAGCGCCGCGCCACAGGTGGACGAGCCGAGATTGCCGCAAGCGTGCGTAATCGATGGAAAAGTTTCCAGCGGAACGCCGGCGACTTTTGCAAGCAGCGTAAGCAAGCGCGGATTGGGCTGGTGCGTGGCGAAAGCGCCCACCGCGGTGCGCGGGATGGAGCTGCGCTTTTCCACTGCGCAGAAGACCTTTTCCATGCGGTTGATGGCCGCGCGCGAAAGCGCTTCCCCGTCGAAATGCACGTCCAGCCCGCCTCCAGGGCGCTCCGCAACGGTTACGGCGCCCGAATATTGCCCGGCGCACCCAAAAAGAAATTCTCCAAGTTGGTAATGATGAGCCGGGGTCCCGCCGGCGTTCCGCAAAAGAAAAGCGCTGGCGCCGTCGCCGAAGAGTCCGCCAAACTCTCCCGCGACCCTTCCGGGGAGAAGCGTGCGGCTGTGCACATCGGCGGTGACTACGGCCACCACGCGGGCGTGGCCGGAGGCGATCAGCGATTGGGCCACCGCCAGGGCATGAATCAGGCCGAGACACGCGCCGCCCACGTCCAGTGCTCCGCAATCTTCACGCGCACCCAAAGCGAAGTGCAATTGCGCGGCTAGCGACGGGAAAACGTGATGGGTTTCGCTGGTTGCCACGATCCAGTCCAGATCATGCGGAAAACAACCGGCCGACCGAAATGCATCGCGAGCGCACTTGGTGCCCAAAGTGGTTTCGGTTTCGTCGTCGGTCGCGTAGGCCACCGATTCGATGCCCGCACGAGCGCGCAGTTTGCCGATGGGCATGGCGAAGGCGCGATCGACTTCCTCGGAAGGAAGCGTTCGAGAGCCGGTGCAGAAACCGGAACCCGCGACCAGCACTTTTTCAGAGCGGCTCAAATCGCGATGGCCCCTTCCCGGCTGCTGCTCTTGCACCATTGCTAACAAACCTCGGTCGACCTATTCACGCTCGTATATCAGGAATTATTTTTCGCACCGGACATTCACTCACCGGAGCTGCACAACATCATCGGCTAGAACCTTTCCGTTGCCAATGGAGTCCTGGGACAACTGTGCGCAGCCGGGAACACGGACTCGACTTCTTTTGAGGTGAGCGGCTCGCGGAATGATGTTCGGCGGCGATGAACGCACCGTTGTAGATTGATGACCATGGATGAGCGCAGCGCGAACCTGCCAGTCCACCAGGACATCCTACAGAAACAAACCAGGCCGCGATGATAGGGGCGCATCGCACGCGCTGCAAATTTTCTCGCCGCTCAGACCTAGCGGCGACGCGCCTTCGCCAACAAGCGGAGCATTTCCAGATACAGCCAGATCAGCGTGACCATCAACCCAAAAGCGCCGTACCACTCCATATACTTCGGGGCGCCCATGCGCACGCCGGTTTCGATCATGTCGAAGTCCAACACCAGGTTCAGCGCCGCAATCACTACCACGAACAGGCTAAAGGCTATGCCCCACGGCCCGCTGCCATTGATGGCCGGAACCTGCACGTGGAAAAAGCTGAGTCCCATCTCCACTAGGTAGAACACGGCGATCCCGCCGGTTGCGGCAATCACTCCGACTTTGAACCCCTGAGTGGCGCGCACCAGCCCGGTTTTATAGGCTAGCAGCAGGACGAAAAGCGTGCCGAAGGTTAGACCGATCGCTTGCACCGCAACGCCCGGATAGGATTTCTCGAAAATCGCGGATATGCCGCCGAGCACCAGACCTTCCAGCAGCGCATACAGCGGCGCGGTGATCGGCGCCCAGGTCTTCTTGAAAATTGTGATCAGCGCGGTGATCAAACCGCCCACCAGTCCGCCCATCATCCAGGGGAAGGCGTTCTCAGGATTGGGTGAGTGCGAAATCCCCCAGGTCCACGCCGCGGTAGCTACCGCGCAAAACAGCAGAACTCCGGTTTTGTTCACGGTGCCCTGCAGTGTCATTGCCTGCCCGGTGGCGATTTGGCCTTGAAACGCTTTTTCACTCAGAGCCGGATTCGACGTACGAAACGGATTTGCCATGATGATTTCCTCGGTAGACCTCTATTGTACTACTACCGCCGTAAGAGCGCGCCAAATGCGCCAGCGCGCCCAGTCAGAAGAACCACAGCGCCGAACGCAACCAGGTTGGGGACGAGTTGCACCAGAAAACCAAGGGTTAGCTGCGATGAAATGTCGAAGTTGGTAGCGCTAACGGGAATCGAACCCGTATTTTAGCCTTGAAAGGGCTACGTGCTAACCGTTGCACCATAGCGCCACCGTTGCAGCAAGATATTGTAGCAAAACGAGGAGGATTAAGCGCCGAGCGGCGGGGACCTAGTTATCGCTAGCAAAGATGCCTAGACATTTAGGATCGACGCGTCGAATCGAAAGCACCCGAGCTGCAAGTACCGGAGGCGAGACGACGCTGGATCGCTGTGGAGTTTACTGCCCCAGCGATTCCGAGGTAAATGAGCAGCTTGTTTCCGGTTCGTTGATCCAGAAGAACAAATTGACCGGGCGATTTCACGGCTAGTTCCTGAGCGCGTGTTTTTGCGTCTTCAATCGCCCGTCAGCCCGCGATTGCCTCCACGCATTTCAAGACCATGGTTGCAAGCCCGACGTGCCACAAGGCCGCAATGGCAAGCGCAAGCTGATGGTTACCACCATCCTGAAAGATCTCGACGTGATGAAGTCTGGCTTCGCGCTGAAAATTCCCCTAGCCCGAGTTGCCTCAGTCCAAAGAAGAAGTTCGATCGGCGCTCAATCGCGCCACTCGGAAAGCCGGACGAAAAGTTGCTACTCCCACGGACGCCAACTTCCTGTACGTGTGGAATGTCAGCAATAGCTAAGTACTCTGGCGTTTCGTTCAGCCGCTCGTGGTCGCGAACCGCCGGTCGACTGGACGCCTCGAATTGGCGGGCGTACTCTTTGCCTATGACTCTATCTGCTCGCAACCACCTGGAAGGAAACGTCGTTGAACTGGAGTTCGGGGGCGTCATGGCCCACGTGGTGATACGCGTCGGCGATAATCTGATAGAGAGCGTCATCACCAAGCGCAGCGCCGAGGAAATGAAGCTCAAGATCGGCGACACCGTCTCCGCGGTCATCAAGTCCACTGAAGTGATGCTGGAAAAGAAGTGATCTTCCCCACCGGCCGGGCCCTCAAGGGCCCAAGGTCAGTCGCGCGCGGCGAGGTGTTCGCGTACATGGCAACCTTTCTAGCGGCAGCTCTGGCCCTGCTTACTTCTTCGGCTCCCCCGACGTGGGCGCAGGCCGCAGCGCCCTCTGCGGAACTTCGCATCACCGGCGCGGTCACTACACCGGTGGTTCTCACCGTCTCCGATCTGAAAAAAATGCCCAGGAAGACGCTCACGGTTCTGAATCCGCACGATAAGAAAACCGAAACATATGAAGGCGTTCTACTGGAAGATCTGCTCGAGAAAGCTGGGGTTCCGCACGGCGAAGATCTTCGCGGTGCGGCGATGATTACCTATGTCATTGCCGAGGCCGAAGACGGATATAGGGTGGTTTATTCGCTGGCGGAACTTGACTCCGGAATTCTGGATTCCGATGTGATCGTGGCGGATACTCTGGATGGTGCGTCAATGGGGGCAAAAGTAGGCCCGTTCCGATTGGTCGCCCCCCATGAGAAGCGCCCCGCACGCTGGGTGCGCATGCTCAAGTCCATTACCGTCGTACGGGCCGCAACTCAATAGGGCTGCCCAAACCTGTCTTGGCTAGTTTTCTCACCGATCCTCCTGTTCCGGTCTGGAGTGAGTTGGAGGTGAGTTTACTTCAAGCAAAGGGTGCGAAAACTTTCTCGCGGGTTACCGTCAGGATATCGCCCGAGACGTTAGCTCTGGCGGTCCAGGAATTCCTCGTGCCAGGCCATTTGGATGGCTTCCAGTTTTGCTTCGTTGGAGGTCGCGGCGTCGCCGGCAAAACCCGGCAGCTCGGTAACCCATTTGTGGAGATCCGTGAATCGCACCGTCAGCGGATCGATATCCGGATATTTATCGGTGAGCCCGATCGCGATATCGTCGAGGTCGTTCCAATCGAATGTTGCCGGCATGTATGCTCCTGGAGCGATGCAGTGCAGCTCAGTGATCGGCTTCCTTGGCGTAATTTTTGTTCCATTCCGGAATTTCCACTACGATGTCGGTGGTGCCGTCCGGCACGGTCTGGCATCCCAACCGTGATTTTGGCGTGATGCCCGGGGCTTCATCCAACTCGTCGAGCTCCGCGTCGGTCGCTTCATTGCAGGATTCCAGCCCTTCCTTCACGATCACATGGCAGGTTGAGCATGCGCAGACGCCTCCGCACGCATGATCGAGCCCCGCCTTGATGCCCTCTGAAATATCCAAAATGCTGCCGGGAATTCCGTTATGGCCATACGGAATTTGCGTCGGGTCCACCTCAATGGTTTTTCCGCTGGGGAGGAACGTCACCTTATATTTCCGCGTGGCCGGCGTGTACTTCACTTCTTCAATGTAAGGATTACTGCCGCCCATCTCTGCCTCCGTGCTGCACTGCCGTCATTCTAACCAAGAAATCCATTCCGATTCCTTCACAAACTAAACTTCCGCCAGGTTACGCCCCTGCAAAGCCGACGACACCACGCCGTTCATCACCAACTCGGCGAGACGGGTCGTGCTGAGATTCAGTTCGTCAATACGCTTGCGAATCAGTTTGTAATCGGTGCCGGCAACCGAATCTTGTAAAGCCGAGATGCCTGCGTCGATTTCGCCGCGTTCCTCGGCACTCAGATTCACAACTACCGGAGTCGCCAGCGCTTTCTGGGTGGCTACAAGAATCGTTTCCGACTCAGTGCGCGCCTCGATCAGCTGCCGCTCGGCAAAATCCTGCTCCGCATACTCGATGGAATCTTCCAGCATGCGCTCTATTTCGGTATCGCTGATTCCGTAACTTGGCTGCACCTCGATCGAATGCTGTTGCCCGGTCCGCAAGTCCTTCGCAGCTACCTGCAAAATTCCATTGGCATCAATCAGAAACCGCACATCGATCCGCGGAAGTCCCGCCGGGGCAGGCTCCACCTGCAGCGCAAAGCGCGCCAGCGATCGGCAATCCTTCGCCAACTCGCGCTCACCCTGCAAAACATGAATGTCGATGCCAGTCTGGTTGTCTACGCCGGTGGTATACATCTCCTGTGCGCTCGCGGGAATGGTCGAATTGCGCGGAATCACCTTGGCCACCGCGCCGCCGTAAGTCTCAATGCCCAGCGACAACGGGGTAACGTCCAGCAAAAGCATATTCTTCACGCCGCGATCCAAGATGTTGGCCTGCACCGCGGCGCCCAGCGCGACCACCTCATCGGGATTGAGCTCGATATGGGGCCGCCGCCCAAAATATTCCTGTACGGTCGTGCGGATCAGTGGGGTGCGAGTGGTGCCGCCTACCAGAACCACTTCGTCGATTTCCTTCGGCGAAACCTGGGCGTCAGCCAAAGCCTGGCGGACCGGACCCATGGTGCGATCGACGATCGGACCAATGAGAATGTCGAAATCCTTACGGGAAAACTCGTGAACAAAAACATCGCCGTTAGGCAGCGGGAAACGTAGCGTTTCCGAGTCCAGCTCCGACAATCGATGCTTCAAAACGATCAGCGCTTGTCGCAATTGCTGTGCAATCTCGGGGTTCGAAGTGAAATCCGCCAAATGCTGCCGGGAAATTTCCCGCTGCACCTGCGCCTGCATCAGGTTATCGATGTCGTCGCCTCCCAGGTGGGTATCGCCGTTGGTCGAAAGAACCTGATAAATGTCGCCGTCGCTGGTAGCAATAAGCTTCAGCACGGAAATATCAAAAGTACCGCCGCCTAGATCGTACACCGCCACCCGGCCGCGCTTTTTCTCGTGCAGGCCATACGCCAGCGCCGCGGCCGTAGGTTCATTCACCAGGCGCAAAACTTGCAGGCCAGCAATCTTTCCGGCGTCCTTGGTGGCTTGCCGCTGCGCGTCATTAAAGTAGGCAGGAACAGTGACGACCGCGCGATCGACCGGCTCGGAAAAATACACCTCGGCCCAGTTCTTCAGCTCTCGCAAAATGAAGGCGGAAATCTCCGGCGGGGTGAAGAATTTATCGCCGAGCTGCACACGGATCACACTCGCATTTGAAGCATCGATGCGAAACGGAAACCGTGCCAGCTCTTGCTGAATGTCGGCCACGCCCCGGCCCATCAGTCGCTTCACGGAATAAATGCTGCGTTCCGGCTGGGTCAGCAAACGCCGGCGCGCCGCTTCACCGACGATGATGCTGCCATCCTTATCCAGACTGACCACCGAAGGACAAAGCGTTCCGCCATAGGGACCCGGGATGCACTTCGGCTCGCCGGTCAGCGGATCGGTATACGCCACCAAGCTATTGGTCGTGCCCAGGTCAATTCCGACAATACGTCCCATTCTCGCGATACCCTTTCCGAACAACGCGCGCTCACCCGGCACCAACTAAAACCGGTCAGGCCCAAACGATTGGCTACAACAGTTCCTGTCTCACGCTGTTCACCAGGTTCCGGATATAGGACCGGCGATTCAGCAATTCATTCAGGCGGATCATGATCGCATCGCGGTCAGAAACACTGGCATCGGCATCCACCGCGGCGTCCCATTGTTCGGCCGCAATCTGCAGCTCCGAATCGACCTCGCGCAGTTGGCCATGAAAGCGGGCTTGTGCAGCTTCGAGTCCGGTCCGCAAAGAAGACAGGTCACCACCGGCATTCTTGGCTTCACGCAACTCATCCAGCGATTCGTTCAATTCGAAGACTTCTTCCAACAGCTCCGGCGGCACCTGCTGCTTGTGCTCGCCCTCCTTGCGCGCGCCCTCGAGCTCCAGCAGATATTCCACACGAGCAACCGGGTCGCGCAGTACGCGGCGCGCGTCATTGAGTTGAGAGGTCAATTCCAAAGACAACTCGCGCTCACGATCGCTGGCATTCATGAAGTTGTCCGGATGCAGCTTCCAGCTAAGCTGCAGGAAGTTTTCCTCCAAACCATCCATCTCAAACCACAACTTGCGTGGCTGGCCAAAGAACGAGAAGTAGTCCGAGCCGGGCTGCAGCGGTTGGATCTTGCCGCAGACCGGGCAAAAATGTGCGCTTCCGGTTGCCGCCGAGCAGTTCCAGCAGCTCGAAGCGGTGATCGCATTTTGCGGTGAACTCATCAGTCAATCATTTCCGTAGCCGTCTGAAAATAAAAAAAGTGGCTGGCGTCCGGCTGCCAACCACTTTGAGGCCGATCCCAGAAGACATTCTGGTCTGGCGCTGGTGATTTTTAAGCCGTGAAAGAACTGCCGCAGCCGCAACTCCTGGCGGCATTGGGATTTTGAAAGACGAATCCCTGGCGCATCAAAGTTTCTTCATATTCCAGGGTCGTCCCGCTCAAGTACAAGAAACTTTTAGGATCGACAAAGAGGCGCGCGCCATGTTCCTCAAAAATTTTATCCCGGTCACGCGCCTGGGTATCGAGGCGCATCGCGTACGAGAGACCTGAACAGCCGCCACCCTGCACACCCACACGCAGCCCCCCCTGATCCAGGGGCACGCCATCCTTTTCGAGCAGCGCGCGAATTTTCTTGGCCGCGTGCTCGGTCAGATGAATGGTGGCAACCTGGGGACCCGCTGTTTGTGTTTGTGTAGCCATGGCAACCTACCCCGAGGCCTAAATGCCGGACGGCATGACCCGCGCGGCAACCGCGGTACTTAATGCGCCGCTTTTTGCGCTGCCGGCACTTCGACGCCGTGCTTCTTTTTCCAGTCGCCGATAGCCGCCTTGATGGCGTCCTCCGCCAGCACCGAGCAATGAATCTTGACCGGGGGGAGAGAAAGTTCGCGCACGATGTCGGTATTCTTGATGTTCAGCGCTTCTTCCACGGTCTTGCCCTTGACCCACTCGGTGGCCAACGAAGAACTGGCAATCGCTGAACCGCAGCCAAATGTCTTGAATCTGGCTTCCTCGATCACGTTGGTATCCGGATTGATCTTCATCTGCAGCTTCATTACGTCGCCGCACTCCGGAGCGCCCACCAGTCCGGTCCCCACATTGGGATCTTCTTTGGGAAGGCTACCCACGTTGCGGGGATTATTGTAGTGATCCACGACCTTATCGCTATATGCCATTGCGTGTTGCTCCTTGATCCGTACTGCGATCCGTTCTGCGAATCTTACCGTCTTACCAGCGTGACGGTACTTTCCAGTCCCGCGTTCTTGACCACTTCTTCTGAGAGTGAAACGTTCGGAACCGAGGCGGAACGCCCCGCGGCCAACTGCCGCAAAGCATCCTTCACCAAGTCCGAATTGACTCCCAAACTCTTGAGGAATGCACGCACCTGCTGCACTTCGTGAAATGCGCGAACCCCCGCTTTGCTTTCACCGTCGGAATCATAAGGCACGAAGGAGACGCGAAACGCGGCCCCGGTGCCTCCGATGGAGCGGTGGATGCGAATTGTGCCATCATTTGCCATTGGTTTCCCTCAATCTTGAACGTTTAAGAGCGTTTAAGCGGTCTGCCACTTCATCTTCGAGATGTCGATACCTTCCTTGGCCATCTCGTAAAGCGGCGACAGTTCGCGAAGCTTGGTGACCACCTGCACCATCTTGTCGACCACGTAATCCACTTCTTCCTCGGTATTGAAGCGCCCGAGGCCGAAACGGATTGAGGTGTGCGCCAGGTCTTCGCCCACGCCTAGTGCTTTGAGTACGTAACTGGGTTCCAGGGTTGCAGAGGTGCAAGCCGAACCGCTAGAAACCGCGATGTCGTTGATACCCATCAGCAACGATTCGCCCTCGACATAGGCAAAACTCATGTTCAGATTGTTGGGCAGACGATGCTCCATCGAGCCATTGATAAACACCTCGTCCAGCTTGGCTTCCAGGCCCTTACGCAGCCGTTCTCGTAAGGCCAGCATGCGCTTCGACTCCACGGCCATTTCCTTCTGGGCGAGTTCGCAAGCCTTACCCAAGCCGGCGATCCCCGGCACGTTCAAGGTGCCGGAACGCATGCCCCGCTCGTGCCCGCCCCCATCAATGATGGCGGAAAGCTGCACCCGGGGATTGCGGCGCCGAACATACAGAGCGCCCACCCCCTTCGGCCCGTAAATCTTGTGTCCGCTGATGGCCAGCAGATCGATATTGTCCTTCTGCACGTCCACCGGAATCTTGCCGACCGCTTGCACGCCGTCTACTGCAAAGATAATCCCTTGCTCTTTTGCGATTTTGCCGATCTCGGCGATCGGATTGATGACGCCAATCTCATTGTTGGCGTACATGATAGTGATCAAAATTGTTTTCGGCGTGATCGCTTTGCGCACATCCTCAGGATCGACGCGACCATCCTGCTTCACCGGCAAATAAGTCACTTCGTAACCAATTTTCTCCAGGCGCTTACAGGTATCCAACACCGCCTTATGCTCAATCGACTGGGTAATGATGTGATTGCCCTTTTCGCGGTACATCTCGGCGACACCCTTGATCATGAGGTTGTCGGATTCGGTGGCACCGCTGGTAAAAATGATCTCTTTCGGAGTCGCGTTGATCAGCGAGGCGATCTGGGTGCGCGCCGTTTCCACCGCCTCTTCGCCAGCCCATCCAAAAGAGTGGTTCCGGCTGGCGGAATTACCGAATCTCTCCGTGAAATAGGGCAGCATGGTCTCTAACACCCGCGGGTCGGTGGGCGTGGTAGCGTGATTGTCCATGTAAATCGGAAGCTTTACGGCCATTGTATTCTCCTAGGTCACGCTGGAGTGAAGCAACGATCCCGCCGACAGCGCAACCAGCGCGGGTTCCTGCGGATCTTCACTCATCTGCGCAATCGTGACGCTGTTAAGCACCTGCAAAATACTTTCGTTCACCCGTCGCAGCGGCTCGCGAACCGAGCACTTGTCCGCGGCATCGCAATTTCCGTGGGTGGTAACGCACGAAGTGATCAACACCGGACCATCAATCGCGGAAATTACATCCAGTGCGGTGATGCGCCCGGGATCTCTGGCCAGCTGATAACCCCCGCTGGAACCGTGCTTCGCGGTGACCACCCCGTCCCGCGCCAGTTTTTGCAGCACCTTGGCCATCAGTGTCGTCGAAATGCCGTACTCTTCCGAGATCTCACTGGCACTGCAGGAATGCCGCTGACGATGCAGGGCCAAATGCTTCACGGCTATCAAACCGTAATCGGCTTTTTTTGAAAGCTTGAACATCGATAACCGCTGCCCCACGCAGCCACGAGCGATTGGATATGCGACCGTTTCAGTCGCAAATCGAGTGTATTCCCTTATGGCCCGTAAGTCAACTCGAGGAGCCCCTACTCAACCTCGCAAACCTATCATTTGCTGACAGTTACAGAAATCCGAAATAAACACGGACCATTCTTCTCCGCGAGCGGACTTTGGAAACCACGACGCCTTGGACGGTTGGTCATGGTGGTCCGTTACATCCGGGTGTAAACAAGCGCTGGTGACTGACGTCCCGGCAACGGAATGCGCGGCCGAAGAGCTCCAGATACAAGCGCCAGTCGAGTAAGACAGAGCATAAGTAATTGCAAATAATAGGAGATACCAGATATAAGAAAACTTGACAATCTAGCACTCAACCTGTATATTCCTCTTCGGTCTCTGGCCTAGCACTTCCGCAGACTAGTAGCTAGGCTGGTGGCCGAAAGCGATTCAGGAGGATGTGGGCATGAGCAAGATTATCGGAATTGACCTCGGAACAACCAATTCGGTTGTCTCGGTGATGCAAGGCGGAGAGCCGGTAGTGATCCCCAACCAAGAGGGCGCGAGAACCACGCCTTCGGTAGTGGCGATTACCAAGGGTGGAGAGCGGCTGGTGGGCCAAGTGGCCAAACGGCAAGCGGTGACAAATCCGGAGAACACCGTTTATTCGATCAAGCGGTTCATGGGCCGGCGCTTTGATGAGGTAGCAGAAGAGATGAAGCGGGTTCCGTATCACGTGGTCAAGGGCCCGCATGACGATGCGCGTGTCGAGGTTTCGGGCAAGGTGTACAGTCCGCCGGAAATCTCGGCGATGATTTTGAGCAAGCTGAAGGCAGCGGCGGAAGACTTTTTGGGCGAGAAGGTTCAGAAAGCGGTTATCACCGTTCCGGCGTACTTCAACGACGCACAACGCCAGGCAACCAAGCAGGCCGGCGAAATTGCCGGGCTGGAAGTGGTTCGCATTATCAACGAGCCAACCGCCGCGGCGCTCGCGTATGGGCTGGACAAAAAGAGCGATGAAACCATCGCGGTGTACGACCTGGGCGGCGGCACCTTCGACATCTCGGTGTTGGAAGTTGGCGCCGGAGTTGTGGAAGTGAAGTCGACCAACGGGGATACCCACTTGGGCGGCGATGACGTTGACCAGAAGATCGTGGACTGGCTGATCGACGAATTCAAGAAAGAGAACAACATTGATTTGAGCAAGGATCGCATGGCGCTGCAACGGCTGAAAGAAGCGGCGGAAAAAGCGAAGATTGAGTTGTCCCAGCTGATGGAAACCGATATCAATCTGCCGTTTATTACCGCGGGTGCGTCGGGTCCCATCCACATGCAGGTTAAGTTGACGCGCATGCGTCTGGAACAGCTGATGAACGATCTGCTGGAACGGTCGATGAAGCCGGTGAAGCAGGCCTTGGAAGACGCCAAGATGTCGCCGAACGATATCCAGGAAGTGGTGCTGGTTGGCGGATCGACGCGAATTCCGAAGGTGGTTTCGCTGGTGCGCAACTTCTTCGGAGGAAAAGAACCTCACAAGGGCGTGAATCCCGACGAAGTGGTTGCGGTCGGCGCGGCAATTCAGGGCGCGGTGCTGGGTGGCGAGGTGAAAGACATCCTGCTGCTGGACGTGACCCCCCTTTCGCTGGGGGTAGAAACGCTGGGTGGGGTCATGACCGCGCAGATCCCGCGCAACACCACCATCCCAACGCGCAAAGTGGAAACCTATTCGACTGCTTCGGACAACCAGTCGGGCGTGGAGATTCACGTTCTTCAAGGCGAGCGCAAGTTCGCAAAGGACAACCGTTCGCTGGGCACATTCAAGCTCGACGGGATTCCACCTGCGCCAAGAGGCACCCCGCAGATCGAGGTGACTTTCGACATCGACGCCAACGGCATCTTGAACGTCAGCGCCAAAGACAAGGCCACCAACAAGGAGCAAAAGATCACCATTCAGTCGTCCACCGGCTTGACCAAGGAAGAAGCCGAGAAGATGCGAGTGGAGGCGGAATCGCACTCCGAGGACGACCGGCGCCGGATGGAAGAAGTGGAATCGCGCAATCGACTGGACGGGATCGTGTATCAGGCCGAGAAGATGATCCGCGAGAACCGGGAGAAGATTGCGGAAGGCGACCTGAAACCAGCCGAAGAAGCTATCGAGGACGCCAAGAAAGCCATGACCGAAGGCGGAACGGCGAGGCTGCGGACAGCGACCGAAAATCTGGAGCGCTCGCTCCATAAGATCGCCGAGACGCTGTACAAAACCACCCAAGCGGCCGGATCCGAACAAGCCGGCGCGGCCGGTGCGGGAGCCTCCGGAGCGGGCCCCAGCGGTGGCGGCTCATCCACGGGCAGCGAAGAGAAAAAGCCTGCGGACGTGATCGACGCGGAGTACGTGGACGTCGACGAGTCCAAGCGGCCGAATTAAATCAACCAGCAGGTGGACAACAGGATCAGCCGGAACGATAAAGATCGTGACGGCTGATTTTGTTGACCCAGGCAGCAAACCGAATCATCAAGAGCATTCAAGATGGCTCCGACAACAAAATCCGATTATTACGAATTGCTAGGCGTACCGCGGAAAGCGACGGCGAAGGATATTCGCACGGCTTTTCGCAAGCTGGCGCGCAAATATCATCCGGACCTGAATCCGGGCGATAAGTCTTCCGAAGAGAAATTCAAGCAACTTCAAGAAGCGTACGACGTGCTGTCGGATTCCAAGAAGCGACAGATGTACGACCAGCACGGGTTTTACAGCGACAATTTCCAGCCGGGAGGTCCGCCGCCGAGTTCCGATCCAGATGACGCGCGGATGAATTTCGATTTTGGCGGATTCGATTTTGGACAGAACCAAGGTGGGCCGGGACCAAGCGCCGGGGGCGGAGGAGGAAGTTTCCGGGATCTGTTCAGCCAATTTTTCAAGAACCGCGGCGGCGAGTCGGAGGCGGAGCAGGAGCCAGGAGTCGACCTGGAGTATCAGATCGAGATCGATTTCTGGGACGCGGTCCGCGGGGCGGTGAAAAAGATTTCGATCACGCGCATGGACGCCTGCGAAACGTGCCATGGCACCGGAGCGGTGGGATCTCCGCAGACCTGTCCGGTGTGCCATGGGAAAGGCACCGTCGAACAACAAGCGGGCAAGATGCGGTTCAACGGGCCGTGCTCTCGCTGCGGGGGAACCGGGAAAATCCGTACGGCGTGCAAAACCTGCGGCGGCGAGGGTCGGGTGCGACGCACCGAAAGCATCGATGTCCGGATTCCGGTAGGAGTAGCCAGCGGATCGCGGGTGCGCGTGCCGGGTAAAGGCAACGCGGGAACCATGGGAGCGCCGGCGGGCGACCTTTATCTACGGGTGGTGGTGAAGCCGCATCCCTTTTTTGAACGGCAAGGAAACGATTTGCATACCAAGGTGCCGGTGACGGTGAGCGAAGCGACGCTGGGCGCGAAGATTGAGGTTCCAACCATCGATGGCAGGTCGCTGGTGCGAATTCCTCCAGGAACCAACAGCGGAAGCACGCTGCGGCTGCGAGAGAAGGGTGTGCCGAGCGCGCGAGACGGGGCCCGAGGCGACCAGTACGTGGAGATTCAGGTGGTGGTTCCCAAACCGACGGACGAACGGGTGCGGAATTTGATGAAAGAGTTGGCGACGGTGGAACCGGCCGATCCGCGGAAGGATTTGTTCGCGAAAGCGAGTTGAGGTTTTGCCATGGCACCACGAGTAAGAAAACGGGCCAAAGCCGGATACATGATCAGCGCGGTTGCGGAACTGTATAAGTTGCACCCCCAAACGCTGCGGCTGTACGAGCGGGTGGGATTGCTAAAGCCCTCGAGATCCCAGGGAAACACGCGGTTGTACACCGATCAGGACCTAGAGCGGCTGGATGTGATTTTGACGCTGGCCCGGGATATGGGTGTGAACCTGGCGGGAATCGAAATTATTTTGAACATGCGCGAGAAGATGGTGGAAATGGAACGACAGATGGAGGAGTTTACCCACGTGGTGCAACAGGAACTGGCGCGGGTCGCGACGATGCGGGATGAGCGGGTGCCGCGGCATGCGATTGTACGGGCAGCCCCACGGTTGGTGCGCGGTGGGCGGGAGGCCTGAGGCCAAAGGTGAAGTAAAGAGATAAGCAAGTAATGAGGTACGGAAAGGCGTCGTGATTTTGCAGTTCCTCCGGTTGCGACGATGAATCCACCGTAAATTCTTCAGCAGGCTTGCCGAGGCGGCAACGTGCTCGTATGCTGAGACGCGATGAAGCACGATTGAGCTGCGTCAACCTTTTAGAGAGAGCTATAAGCGGTACAGATGGCCATCGAGACTTGCAAATTTTGTCGGGGAACCGGTTGGAAGATGGTGCCGCGTCCCGATGGCGCTGGGAAGATGGCGTCACCATGCGACTGCGGGATGGAGGATCGCGCGCTGCGAGTGATGGAGCGGGCTCGGGTGCCAAAGCGCTACGAGCATTGTGACTTTGAGAGTTATGTAACCGACTTGGTGGACGGTAAGACCTGGACGCCGCAACATGGGCAATCGTTAAAAATGGCCAAACTCTGGGCGCAAACGTTCGTGAAGGAATATCCGGGATCGAACGAAAAAGGCGTGCTGCTGATGGGGCCGTCTGGAACCGGCAAGACCCACCTTGCGGTGGCGGCGTTGAAAGAATTGATTCGAAGGGGCCACGGCGGTCTGTTCTGCGATTACCGGGAACTGCTCAAAGAGATTCAGGGAAGCTATAACCCCGCGAACGAATCGACGGAGATGGGCATCCTGGAGCCGATTCGAACCGCGGAAGTTTTGGTGCTGGACGATCTGGGGGCGAGCAAGCCTTCCGATTGGGTTCGGGACATTGTGGGAATCGTGCTGAACGCACGTTATAACGAAAAGCGCACGACGATTATCACTACAAATTACATCGACAACCCCGGAACGGAAGGCGAAGCGGCGCGGCTGCCGAACGGCAAGTGGGTGCCGGCGTCGCGAGAAGATTCGCTGGAACAACGGATTGGGAGCCGGATGCGTTCTCGGCTGTTTGAGATGTGCAGGACGATCGAAGTTGTGGCGCCGGATTTCCGTCGAGAACGGACCCAAGCGGGGCGCGCCCACGGGTGAACCATTGCGCTGGCTTAATGAGTCCTGGGGAATCCCTGATTTACCTTGCGCATTTATTGACATGAGGTTTGCGCGGCGCGTATCATTTTGAGGTTGCAGCGTTTAGACGCCCGCAGCATTTAGTCCTCGGTGACCGCGAAGCGACTGGAAGTACCGTCAAGAGCGACGCGGTTTGACCTCCTTGCATAACCCCTAGCAGGCGCACGCAAGGAAATCTATCGAATGGACGTGCGACCCAGATTCAGCGGGTCAACAATCTTCCGGAGGCCAACAACCATGTTTTCTGACCACGATAACCCGTCCGCGGCTGCCGCCGCTCCGTCACAGGAAGCGGAAGCAGGACAGAATCAAGCGACCCAGCCAGGGGAACCAAAAAAAAATCAAGCCACACCTGCTGCTGTAAACCCCGGTGAAAACCAGGGCGCGACCCAAACGACCAGCCCGTACGATACGACCCCGAAGAAAAATGAAGCGGCGACGGTGAAGGCGGCGACCGAGGAAGCCAATGCCGCTCCGGTGCCGCAAGCCGATGGCGATCCTCGTCCGGAGCAGCCGGATGCGCCGGCAGATGGCGGACAGACAGGGCCCGAAGGGCCAAGGCACCGTTCGGCGGAAGCCCCGTCGGCACCGGCCGACGGCGGACCGGTGCGTTCGGATGCGGAAACCAAGGCTGCGGCGGAATCGGCTGCGGCGGATGAAGAAGCCGCTGGCTCGGAAGAGATGAGCAAGCTGATCGAACAGTACAGCGAGCCGCAAGACAGCGCGGGGCAAAACGAAATCATTGAAGTGAAAGTGGTGGCGTACACCGAGCAGGGCGTGGTGGTGGACCTAGGACAAAAGTCCGAGGGACTGATCCCGGCGGTGGAATTTTCCGAGACCGAGCTGCCACGGCCGGAACCCAACGCAACCATTGAGGTTCAGCGCACCGGTGAGCACAAAGACGGGTACGTGATTTTGTCGTATCAGAAGGTGATGCGCCGCCGGATGTGGGAAAAGATTGAAGCGGCATACAAGGCCAAAGAGACCCTAACCGGCAAGGTAGTGGACCGCATCAAGGGCGGTCTGGTGGTGGATATCGGAGTGCGAGCGTTTTTGCCGGGCTCCCAATACGATCTGCGGCCGACGCAGCAGCTCGACAATTTGATGGGGACGGAACTCCAGGTTCGAGTGACGAAGGTGAACCGGCGGCGTGGAAATGTGGTGGTCAGCCGACGTGCGCTGATGGAAGAGGAGCAACTGGCCAAGCGTGGCGCGCTGATGGACTCGCTGCACGAGGGCCAAGTGATTCACGGACACGTGAAGAACGTGACCGAGTACGGCGCGTTTGTGGACTTGGGCGGGATTGACGGCTTGCTGCATTTGACGGATTTGAGCTGGGGACGGGTGAAGCATCCGTCCGATGTGGTCAAGCCGGATCAGGAACTCGACGTCATTATTTTGAAGTTCGATAAAGAGAAGCAGCGAGTGTCGCTGGGACTCAAGCAATTAATGGCGGATCCGTGGGTGAATGCGGCGGAAAAATACCCGGCGGGCGGGAAGGTCAAGGGCAAGATCGTCGGTGTGGTGGATTACGGCGTGTTCGTAGAACTGGAACAAGGCATCGAGGGATTGGTGCACGTTTCAGAAATGAGCTGGAACAAGAAGGTAACCCACCCGTCAAAGATCGCAAAGGTCGGCGACGAAGTAGATGTGGTGGTGCTGGACATCAAACCCAGCGATCGGCGAGTTTCGCTGGGAATCAAGCAGGCCCTCCCGGATCCATGGCTGCAGGTAGCCGAGAAGTATCCGGTGGGCACGGTGGTCACCGGGAAAGTGCGGAACATCGCGGAGTTCGGCGCGTTTATTGAGATCGAAGATGGTTTCGACGGGCTGGTGCACGTCGGAGACGTGAGCTGGACCGGACGGGTGAAGAATCCGCACGAGGTGTTCAAGAAGGGCGAGCCGATTACCGCGAAGGTGCTGAAGATCGATCCGGAAAATCGCCGGGTGTCGCTGGGCATCAAGCAGGTGAACGACATCTGGGGCGACTGGTTCAAGCAGCACAAGGTGGGGCAGATCGTGAAGGGCAAGGTTTCACGAATTGCAACGTTCGGAGCATTCGTGGAGCTGGGCGAAAATATTGAAGCGCTCTGCCACAACACCGAGATCGAAGAGCGCAAGCGACGGGACGAGGGTCCCTCGCCGATGCATCGGACTACAACCGGGCCGCTCAAGAGCGCAGGACCCTTGGAGCCGGGCAAGGAATACGACTTCAAAATCGTGAAGATCAGCCCGGAGACGCGGCGCATCGGACTGAGTTACCGGGCGGCAGTGAAACAGATCGAACGCAAGGAAATCGATCAGTACAAGGCGACCACGAAATCGTCGTCGACGGCGACGATTGGTGACGCGATGAAGTCGAAGCTTTCGGCGCGATAGCGGCCGGGAAGTTTTGCTGCAGGTGCATAGAAGCCGAGATGGGTGGCGCAGGTACGCAAGGTATAAGTTCTTTACCTGCGGGTCAATTTAGTGATAGGAAGGGGGCAACCGTTTGGCGGCGTCCCCCGCTAAATCGTTATCTATCACGCGACTGCGGGGTTCGAACCGGTGAGCGCGCGACAAAGCAGGGCTAAGGCAAGGAGCCGATGACAAAGCAACCGACATTGACGAAAGCCGACCTGATCGAACAGGTACTGCGGGTGACCGAACTGCCGCGGAAAGAGTCGGAAAGCATCGTCGAGACGATTTTCGAAAGCATCATCGAAGCGCTGCAAAAGGGCGACAAGATCGAGATTCGCGGCTTCGGTAGCTTTCGAACCAGACAGCGACGTGGTCGGGTGGGCCGGAATCCAAAGACCGGGGCGAAAGTGGAAGTTCCGCCGAAGAAGATTCCTTTTTTCAAGCCCAGCAAAGAGCTGAAGGATTTTGTGAATACCTCAAATGGCGAGCATCCCGGGGGACATGCCCCGGCTGCGGCGTAGCATTCGAACTGTTTCAAGAACCTTTCCATTCAGATTCAATCAATTCTTTTAGCTATGACCTGGCGCAAGCGATTGGAACTGCGCGAGTGCACTGGTGTGCGCGATTTACGTTATGCTGAGGAGCTTTTGCTCGGCGGCGGACGGCGCCGATGGCGGGAAGGGCGTGGGACTCGATGGATTATATCTGGACACCGTGGCGCTATCAGTACATGAAGGAAGCGGCGAGCGGGAAACCGGTGGAGTGCGTGTTTTGCGATGCGGCGGCGCGGTCGGATGATGCGGAAACGCTGGTGGTTTATCGCGGAGCGAAAACTTTCGTGATTTTGAACCGGTACCCGTATACGTCCGGGCATGTGATGATCGTGCCCTATGCGCACGTCGCCGAGTTGGGCGGGTGTGCACCGGGAGCGCTGGCGGAGATGATGGAGCTGGCCCAGCGGGTGGAAAAGGCATTCCACGGGAATTACAAACCGGACGGGATGAATTTGGGAATGAACTTGGGGCGGGCAGCGGGTGCAGGGGTGTTGGGGCATTTGCACCTCCATATGCTACCGCGCTGGTTTGGCGATGCGAACTTCATGACCGTGGTGGGCGAGACTCGGGTACATCCCGAAGAGTTGACGACCACCTATGAACGGATGCGCAAAGCGCTGGGGCAGCAGTAGCTGTAGGGGGACTTTCCAGAAACGAGACGAACGGTGAACCTGGGACTTAGCGAAGAGCAAGCGTTGCTGCAGAAAACCGTGCGGGAGTTTGCAGAGAGCGAAGTGAAGCCGCTCGCAAAGCAACTGGATGAGAGCGGACGCTTCCCGCGGGAACTATTTGCCAAGGCGGCGGAGCTGGGGCTCACCGGGGTGGCCATACCGGAGGCGGAGGGCGGCGCAGGGTTCGATCATGTGGCGTATGGCATCGTGATCGAAGAAGTCTCAAGGTGCTGCGCTTCGACCGGGGTGATTTTGTCGGTGCAGAATTCGCTGTACTGCGATCCGATCCACCGGTTTGGAACCCCAGAGCAGAAGCAGAAGTTCTTGCTGCCATTTGCGCGGGGAGAAAAGATCGGGTGTTATGCGCTAACTGAGCCGCAGGCAGGATCGAATGCCGCCGCGCTGCAGACCAAGGCGGTCAACAAGGGCGACGCCTATGTGATCAACGGCACTAAGGCGTGGATCACCAATGGCGGAGCGGCGGACGCTGCAATCGTGTATGTAAATACCGATCCACCCAAGGGGGAAAAAGGGATCACGGCGGTGGTGGTAGAGCGCGGGACACCGGGCTTCACAGTTGGCAAGGAAGAAAAAAAACTAGGAATTAATGCCACCGCTTGCAGTGAACTGATATTTAGCGACTGCGAAGTGCCCGTATCGAATCGTATCGGAAAGGAAGGCGAGGGCTACAAGGTTGCGCTGTCCACGCTGGACGGCGGGCGAATTGGGATTGCGTCGCAGGCAACGGGAATCGCGCAAGGGGCGTTTGAAGCGGCGCTTGGGTATTCGCAACAGCGGATGGCGTTTGGTCACCCCATTTCGGGATTTCAGGCCATTCAATTCATGCTCGCGGACATGGCTACGGAAATTGATGCGGCGCGGTTGCTGATACGAAAAGCGGCGTGGAAGCAGGATCGCGGCGAGCGATTCAGCAAGGACGCGGCGATCGCGAAGTTATTTGCCAGCGAAATGGCGACCAGGGTAACCCACCATGCGATTCAGGTGCACGGTGGAAATGGGTATAGCCGGGAGTACCCGGTGGAGCGCAACTACCGGGATGCGCGGATTACCGAGATTTATGAAGGGACCAGCGAGATTCAGCGACTGGTGATTTCGTCGTGGGTGCTGCGAGAGTAAGGAGCAGCGAACCCCTGCGTCGCCGGAAATCACCGCATAAAGGCGAGCCTGCATCGCCTGGCGATCCGCCGCGGATGCCAGCGTGTGCGGCCAAGGAAAACATGGTAAGGCCAAAACACGAGGTACCAAGCGATGGCAGATGCGATCGGCGCCGGGGCACTGGCGTGGGCCCCGGTGGCCTGCAGATTCCGGGTAACTTTAAGGGTTGACGATGGCCGCAATATTTTTATAATTGGAGGTGCGACGTTCCTGTCGAGTAAGGAGGTGATCCCTGAGGTACACGAAGAATTAAGCTGTAAACTAGAGAGACGCTTGTGATTGTCCAGGCGCCTCTCTTTTAATTTATTCCCGCCTTGCGCTCCACCGCGCGCACCCTATTGCGATCTAGAGACCAATTCCGACTCATGACCCTACGGTCGACTTCGCTTTCGTGGTGGTGATCACCAGCACGCTAATCAGAATGAACAGAGTCCCCAGGATGGTTCGCAGGCCCAGTGCTTCGCCACCGAGAAAATACCCGAGGAGCACAGCTACGACCGGGTTGACGTACGCGTAGGTACCAACTTTGGTCGGGGATTCATGATGAATCAGCCACACGTAGGCGGTAAATCCGATGATCGAGCCAGCCACGATCAGATAGAGCAAGGAGAACCACGCGCCGCGCGAAACCTCCGACGGATGAAAATTGCGGAACTCGCCGAGCGCTGCCGAGCCTACAACCAGGAACACACCGCCAGCGAGCATTTGCGAGGCCGAGCTCATCACTTTGGAAGCAGGCAGCGGGAGCATCCGAGCGCACACCGACGCTACCGACCAACTCACCGCGGCGACCATCAACGCAGCAGCGCCCCGTCTATCGATTGGTGCACTGCCCAGATTCAGCGAGCGACTCACCAAGACCGCCACCCCACCAAGACCGATCAACAGCGCCACCGCCAAGCGCGCGCTGAGCTCTTGGGTCCTGAGGAAAATAATCTCGGACAACGCCATGAATGCCGGAATGGTGGCCATCATGACTGCGGCAAGGCCTGAAGGCACCCGTTGTTCCGCCCAAAACAACAGGCCGTAGTCGACGACGAAGATCAGCAAGGCTAGTAACGATACCGACCCCCATTGGCGGGCGGTCGGGGAGCGTTCGCCACGGGCGATGGTCCAGCCATAGAGTAAGAGTCCTGCAATCAGGAAGCGCATGCACGCAAAGACGAGTGGGGGCACTTCGTGAACGCCGACACGGATGGCGAGAAATGTTGAGCCCCAGATGAAATAGATAATGGCGAAGGCCAGCAGCGTCTTCCACGTCGGGCGGTGAGTGGCGGGGTCCATAAGGGTTAGCGATAAAGGAGTGTCACACACGCGGCGAGCTTGAGTCAGCGCGATCGGGGGAACGGCGCCGGGACAAATTGGGCTGCAAGCAGGTCCGGAACTTAGTGGGGGTCGGATGGGGACTGGACGGCGCCGTTGCCGAGAGCCCAGGCCACAAAACCGTCAGGCGCATTACGAACGCCGGCGATATTCGTGGTCTTCACGCTGGCGATTTGCTGCCAATGAATGTCGCGCAGATCGGTGTCGCGCAAATCGGCATTCTCAAACGAAGCGTGGTCGAAGTTCGCGGCGGTGAGGCTCGCACCGTGAAAGTCGGCGTCGTCCAGCGCCGCTCCTCGGAACGAAGTTCTGGCGCAATTGCATTCGCGGAAGTTGGCAAAGCGCAAATTCGCGTCGCTGAAATCGGTATCGACAAGAACGGCGTTGCGCACGTCAGCGGCATTCAGATTTGCGCGGGAGAGATTGCCCTGGTGGAGATGCAGGCCCTGCAGGAAGCCCCCGGAGAGGTCCACACCGACCAAAGCGACGTGATCGGCATTGAGTTCTTGAAGGGCCTCAATCCTTCCGCCATTGCCGCCCTTTCCTTGCGAGGTGTTGATGACCTGCCAAGCCTGGTAATGCTTTTGTTTCAGACGGTCGCCAGATTCCGAAAAATAGAAGACCACCGCAACGATTACACCAAACGCCTGGACGTGATCCAGAACTTCGAGGAAGGTCCAATTGCCGAGGAAATAAGCCAGCCATTCAGAGACCCATTCGAGGGCGAAAAATGGGGCGGTCCAGGGCCGCGCCAGGCTTCGCGTGCGTTCCGACCAGGGGAGAGGTCGTTCTCTTTTTGTGTAAAATCGCATCGCGCTTTTTCTCGGTTACCTGCGGCTGGGTTGAAGACGGCGGGGGCGATTGTACACCAAAGGGTTTGCTAGATTGCCGGTTGGCAACCCTGACGCGCTCCCCCGGCGCTATACTCGCTGCTATTGAGCTTTTCCGGAAAATCCTGACGCGGTGCTGCGGTATTCCGCTGGGTAAGGCTGCAACGTGTTTCTTGATCTCAGCAGAGCGGTTTCTCTGGTGTTTAGCATTCTTTCCCTATTCGCTTTGTTGAACAGCGCCTTTTTCATTCCGGCGACTCGCTGGGAAGAACGATTCGTGGGTTCCGGCGCCTATGTTGGTCTCGCTGCTTGTATCTGTTTCGCCAGCGGGCTGCTATTCCGTTACTCCACGAACCCGCAGGTGCCTTTGACGCGCACACTGCCGGTACGCTTGTTCCTGTGGACCTTGTTTGGCGTGTCCATTCTGTTTGCCATCTGCTGGTATTTGGATTTGTATTACGTGCCTTGGCTCTGGCGCAATCAGCCGCATTAGCGCACCTCCGTATTGCCTGTAGTTGGCGTGACCGCGAGCGCAACTCGCGGCTACCAGGCAGGAGAACAAACCGGAGAGAGACCGGAGGTCAGGGCCACGGCAGGCAGGGCCGGAGATTTGCCAGCGTAGTATGCTAAAAACGTGCTGGAACTTGATTGCGGCCTGGAATTTGATCCTGGGCATCCGGAGGACTTTTTTGCAGCACTGCCTGCGCGTCCAGCGGTGTGCTTGATCGAAGGGCGGCCAGAAACCGCCGAGCCGTTTTTGATCCGCACACAGGATTTGCGGCGGCGGCTGGAGCGGCTGCTGGGTCCGGTGGACCTGACCAGCAAGCGATTGAACCTGCGTGAATTTGCCAAGGGAGTACGGTACCGGCTCAGCGGTTCAGCTTTTGAGCAGACCTTCGCGTACTACCAAAACGCACGAAAGTTTCTCCCGCATCGGTACATAAAGGTGATGCGATTGCGACCGCCCGCGGTGCTGAAGGTGAGCCTGCGGAACGCATATCCGCGATGCTTTGTGACCCGGCGAATTCTGGTGGACGACGCGGGGAAGCCGACCGGGGGCGCCTATTATGGGCCCTTCAAATCGCGGAGATCAGCGCAGGCGTTTGCGGAGAAAGCGCAAGACTTTTTCAAAGTGCGGCGGTGCCAGATCAAGATTCGGCGGGATCCGGCATTTCCCGGGTGCATGTATTCGGAAATGAAAATGTGCCTGGCGCCGTGCTTCGCGGGCTGTACCAAGGAAGAGTACGACGCCGAAGTAGTGAGGCTGGTGGATTTTCTGGAGAGCGGCGGCGGTTCACTGCGCGCGACGCTGGAGCGAGAACGGGAGAGCGCCAGTGAGGCGCTGGATTTTGAGCGCGCTGCGGGCGTGCACAAGCGAATCGAGAAGCTAGAAGAGGCGCTGCGGGGAAAATCGGAATTGGCCGGGCGCATCCCGGACGTGAACGCGGTGATCCTGCAGCGCGCGGCGGAAGATCAGACGGTCGCGGCGTTTGCGGTACGGGAGGGGAGGCTCGACCAGCCATGCATGATTCGATTTGCGGAGATCGCTGGGCAGCCGCGCTCGGCGGAGCAGATATTTCGGGAATACCTGGAACCACGGGATCGACAAAGTCCCCAGACGATTCAGGAGCAGCGAGCGGCGAATGGTAAGGCCGACCTAAGCGAGCATTTGTGGCTGGTGGCGCGATGGTATTACAGTAACGCACGCACCCGAACCGGTGAGATTTTCTTTCGTGAGCGAGATTGGCCGTATCGCCGGATTCTTCGCGCTTGCTCGCGTTTACTGGCGCCGGCAGCGGCACCGGAACCAGCAGGAAATACCGGGCCGGGGGATTCGACAGAACCGAAAGGGACCAAATGAACAGGTCGGCGACCAGTGAGGGCACCGCAAAGTACGCGAAACGATTCAGCGGGAGTGTGGCCGAAGGCCATTTCCGGGAGGCCCAGGGGCTGGTGCTGTCTTCGTTGGGAATCGGGACGTACCTGGGCAAACCGGACGATAAGACCGACCAGAGCTATGCAGCAGCGATCGCAGCGGCAGTAGAGAATGGCATCAATGTGATCGACACGGCGATCAATTATCGCTTTCAGCGGAGCGAACGCAGCACCGGCGCGGCCATTCAGGAGCTGAAGAAAAAAGGATTCGAGCGCGAAGAGTTTGTGATTTGCACCAAGGGTGGATATCTGACCCCGGACGGGGAGATGCCCTCGGATCCCAACGCTTACTTCTATCGCGAATATATCCAACCGGGGGTTTTTCGTCCGCAGGATATCGCCGCCGGAAGCCATTGCCTGACGCCGAAGTTTCTGGAGAACCAGATCGATCGAAGCTTGCGAAACCTGGGAGTGGAGTGCATCGATGTCTACTACCTGCATAATCCGGAGACGCAACTAAGCGATGTACCGCGACCGGATTTTTTGGAGCGGGTGGGCGAAGCCTTTGGATTTCTGGAAACTGCGGCGGCAGCCGGGAAGATTCAGTTCTACGGACTGGCCACCTGGAACGGATTTCGGCAAGAGGCAAAAGCGCGTGACGCCATGCAGCTGGGCGAGATAGTGCAACTGGCGAAGGACGTGGCCAACGAGCAGCATCACTTCCGGTTCGTGCAATTGCCCTTTAACCTGGGGATGACTGAGGCGTTAACCCTGGGCAATCAGTCCGTGGACGGAGCCGAGAAAACGATCATGGAAGCAGCGAGCGACATGGGCATCACGCTGGTGGCCAGCGCATCGCTGCTGCAAGGGCAGGTGGCGCGGAATTTGCCTCCGTTTGTGGCCACGGCGCTAGGGCTGGAGGATGACGCCGCCCGAGCCTTGCAGTTTGTACGGTCGTCGCCGGGAATTACAACCGCGCTGGTAGGGATGTCGCAGGTGGAGCATGTGCGCACCAACGCTCGGCTGGTGAAAGCGCCACCAGCGACGGTGGATCAATTCAGCAAATTGTTTGCCCGGGGCGAGAGCGCTTAGCCATAGCCACGAGAGATAAGCCAGCCGGTGATAGCGGCGTCGAGTGGATGCAATTTGCCCGCGAAGAAGTGGTCGGCCTGGGCAACAACCACCAGCGATTTTTCTCCCGGAAGTCTGGCAACCAGGGACTCCAGTTTTGCGACCTGGCCATGCTCATCGTTGGCCCCTTGGACGAAGAGCTTTGGTTTAGCGCAACTGCCGAGGAATGAAAAATCGGTGTTGTTTACCGGGGTGCCCAGGCAGATCAGTTCCCTTACCCGGTGGTCACTACACCCCACCCGAGAGCCTACCCAGCAGCCGAAGCTGAAGCCCACTACCAGCAGCGGTGTGCCCGCAAATTCAACGTCGAGAAAATCGAGGGCGGCACGAACGTCGTGCTGTTCTCCGCCACCCCGATCGTGAACACCTTCGCTCATACCGGCACCGCGGAAATTGAAGCGGAGCACCGGAATTCCTAGACTGTCGAGGGATTTCGCGGCCTGGTAGACAACCTTGTTGTGCATGGTGCCGCCAAAGAGCGGGTGCGGATGACAGACAACTGCGCTGATTGGCCCAGGATCACCGGAGACCGGCGTCCATAAGACGGCCTCGAGGCGGCCGGCGGAACCTTCCAGAAAAAAACTTCGCGATTCGTGAGCGGGACTCATGGAAAGGGCAACGCGAACAAGAGTTTATCGCAAGAGATCGGAAAACCGGAATTAAGGAAATGTTGGAGATCAACGAAGACGACAGATGGTGACGTCCAGGACCGAAGTTTGCGCGACCGGTTCGACGCGGACAACCACCGCGCTGGCCTCCCGTGCCGTGCCCCACAAAGAATCCAGCCAAAGCGGGGAGGCGGCCGGATCGAAAGAGACAAACACACGTTGACCGGGACGGTGGTCGCGGCTGCTGAGGAAGCGAACCCCGCGACTCGAGACGTCGAGGGTCATGGCTTCCTCCGGCCAGGGAACATTTTCTGGGCGGATACTCACCGGAAAAGCAATACGGCGGCGAACGCTGTGGCGGCGGTCGGGCTCCGGCCCGCAACGATCTCCATCGAGAGCGGGGCGAGGTTCGGCAGCGAAGGTGACACCGACGGTGGTGGTTGCCGACCCGAGTGGGGTATCGCCATTGGGCGTTGCGGGCATGGATTTTCCTTTCGCGCTGACCCGAGCGACACGAGCCAACACTTCCGGCTGACGAGTGGTGAGGTGCGGATCATACGGAAAGGTGACCCAAACGGGGACGCCGGCAGCATGAGAGCCGTCCGACGGAACCAGCAAGCCGCCGCGCGAAGCATTGACGGTGTGACAGACTTCGGTTTTTTGTCCCAGCGGAGTGGGCCAACGAAGTCTCGCGGGTAATCGAAGTTGGACGCGGTGATGCTCGCGGCGATCCATGAAAACAGAGAGTAGCCCGCGAACGTGCGGACAACTCAAGAGATATCGGTTCGGGTGCATAAACGAGTACGTAGGCGTACTAGGACAGAAATGGCGGTTTTTCGCGTTGAAAGTGGGGGAATGGGGTGTTAGCGTTTTTAGATACCAGCAAGGGGGGCGGGAATGACTGAGGGCTCAGACCGCCGCGAGGCGCGTCGTTTCACGATGAGTTTACCGTTGCGGGTCCTTCCCAACGACTCGTGGAGCCCGGAGTTGCGCACCCAGACGCGGGACGTTAGCTACCGGGGATTGTATTTTCACGCCGAGGCGCAATTCGAAGTTGGAAAAGAAATCGAGTTCGTGATTACCCTGCCGCACCAATTCGCGCAAAATGGTGACGTGGACATCCGCTGCCGGGGACAGATCGTGCGCGTGGAAACGATTTCGGAGAAAGAGATGGGCGTAGCGGCGAAGATTGAACGCTACGAGTTTTTGCCGGTCGCCGCGGCGCCAGCCGCTTAAACTTTCTGACCTGGTGATTTCGAGAGCCAACCGTTATTCCTGAAGATGTTCTCGCACCCGAGTACAATGCGTGTAGATGGTTGTGCGAGGAGCTTTTATGTATCACTATGACCCGCGAATCGCGCTGGAAGAGTTGCAGGAAGAGGCGCTTTTACCGCACCCAGTGAAGCTGCGAGATATGATTATGCGCATCAAACTGGGTCCTCCGGAAGCGCAAAAGATGAATCAGGAATTCCAAAATTACCTGACCCGATTTGGGGAGCTGCAGCAAACCGGGAAACACATTCTGGAGAAATTGGCTGCGGGAACGCCGAAGTCGCTCTGAGCGATCCAGGCATGCCTGACCAAGGAGCACGAGCCGACCAATTCCGATGCGACGCCAGACACTGCTGATTGACGCCGACGACACCCTCTGGGAAAACAACGTATTTTTCGAAAAACTGATTGAAGATTTCATCACCCTGGTGGAGTCCTGCGGATATACCCGCGCGTACGTACGGCACATTTTGAATGAAACCGAGCGGAAGAATATCCGGCAGTACGGGTATGGGGTGCGGTGTTTCGGAAGGTCACTGGAAGAGACGTACATGAAGTTGGCGGAGCAGATGGCCCGGCGGGAGACCTTGGCGGAAATACATAAACGAGTGGTGGAGCTGGAGAGCACCCCGCCGAAGATTCTGGACGGCGTACCGGAAACGCTAGCCTATCTGACCGAGCGGCATCGGCTGATTTTATTTACCAAGGGGGAACCCGCAGAACAAGCGGCAAAAGTGGAACGCTCCGGGTTGCAGGCTTTTTTCGAGTTTATCGAGATCGTCGGGGAGAAAGATCCAGAGACTTACGGCGTGCTGGTGCACAAGCATAAAATTGTGAAGACTCACGCCTGGATGGTGGGTAACAGTCCGCGCAGCGACATCAATCCGGCGATGAAGATCGGTCTTAACGCCGTGTACATCCCGCATCTGCACACCTGGCACCTGGAACATGAGCCCGTGGTATCCGGTGCCGGAAAGCTGGTGATCGTGCCAACATTCCGGGAACTTCGCAGCCACTTCTAGAACGCGACCTGTTAGCGTACAAATTGGACGTTGCGCATGGCCGGTGGGACCTCCAAGCTGATTCAGTCGGATGGCAACTGCACCGCACCTGGGTGCGAAAGGAGCTGCGGAATGGCGACCGCAACGGTGAGCCGAACAGACTGGCGGCAAGAGTGGTTCGAATTTGAAGATGCGACCTATCTGAACACAGCGGCACAGAGCGCCATGCCTAAGGCGTCTTTGAAGGCGGCCCAAAACGCCATCGAATGGAAGAAATTTCCCAACCGGATTCCGGACAGCGCGTATTTCGATGTGCCCAACCGAATTCGCGAATCGATCGCAAAGCTGATCGGGGGAAATGGGGAAGACGTGGCGCTAACCAGCGGCGCGAGCACCGGCATGTCCGCCGTGGCGTATGGCCTGACCTGGAAACCAGGCGACGAGGTGATCACCGCGCAAGGCGAGTTCCCGCTCCAGAACGCGACCTGGAAACCAATGGAGGAGCGCGAAGGGATTCGAGTGAAGATCGTGGCGCCGCGGGAGCGATTTGTTTCTGCCGATGATTTTATCGCGGCGATAACCCCGAAGACGCGGCTGGTTTCCGCTAGCCTGGTGCGATTCGACGACGGTACCAAGCTGGATGCCGCGCGGGTCGCGGCCGCGTGTCATGCGCAAGGCGCACTGCTACTGTTAGACGCGAGCCAGTGCTGCGGCGCGATGCCACTCGATGTAGCAGGATTAGGCGTGGATTTTCTGGTCTGTGCAGGGTACAAGTGGCTACTAGGTCCGTACGGTACCGGATTTTTCTGGGCGAAGGGCGAGCATAGCTCGCAGATGAGGCCCGGCCCGTTTTATTGGATGGCGGCGCACCGCGATACTCATTTCGGTGCGGTCTCAAACACCAGCCCGAAAGCAGTGCCTGGAGCGCGGCGGTGGGATGCGGCGGAGACTTCCAACTACTTCAATCTTGCGGCACTGGATGCCTCCCTAGAGCTAGTGTTGAAGATCGGGCCGCAAGCAATTGCGGATCACCTGCAGGAGCTGATCGACCTGATGTACGCGCGGTTGCCCAAGGACCGCTGCGTACCCGCAAGTCCGCTGGAGGCGGAGCGGCGAGGCCCGTATGGGTGCTTTGCGGCGCGGAGTCCGGAAAAGACGGCGGAGCTGTACGAGCGATTGTGCAAAGAAAAGGTGATCGTGAGTTTGCGCGAAGGAAATATTCGAGTGTCGCCGTATGTCTTCAACACCGAGCGGGATATCGACCGGTTGATTTCGGTCATAACCAACTGAAGTCAACGCAAGAACGGAATAAGTAGCATCGCCGCCGCGGATGCCAAAGCCTCGTAGGCGAGCTTCGAATTTCTTACGGTGCGGCCGGGAGCCGGAAGGGAATGTGGACGATGGCTTCCAATTCAACGGCATCGCCAGCTTTGGTGGCAGGCTGAAACTTCCATTGGGACAGCGCCCGGATGGCGTTGGCGTCGAGTTCACTGTCGAGACCACGGACCAGTTGAATGCCGTCGACCGAACCATCGCGGCGAATCACAGCGTAAAGCACGATCTCCCCTTCGACCCGATCGGCAATCAACGACTGCGGATATTTGGGATCAACCTTGCGCGCCGGCAACGGTCCCGAGAGATCGGTTGAGGTGATATGGGGGCCGGGAGCGGTGTGCAGCTCAGAGAAGTTGAGGATCCAACTGCCGGTGGGGCTGTTCAGATTGGGCATGTTGACGTTGAGGGTGTACACCCGCTTGGAAGCGAAAATCTGCTCGGGCTTGGCGCCGGGCGGAAGCATGGTGAAGTTCGGTGGGCCGGTACGATCGCCGGAATCGTCCGCAGTTTCAGATTGCGGGCGGCGGACCAAAGCACGTGGAGAAGCGATGCCGAGTTTTGTTGTGCCGCCCAGTCCGGAGACCCCGGTCTTCGCGACCGGATTGCCACCGCTAATGCTGATGCCCACAGCGCCGCCATTGGCCGCGCCACCGGCTTCTGATTGATCCCCGGATGATCCCTTGCCCGGCGCAGCGTTAGGTACCCCGCCGGGAACGCCACGATGCAGGCCTTCCGGCGAAATCGAAACACGCGCGGAGAGATTTCCCTGCGGCGGCTGGGTAACCGGAGCGGGTGGCGCAGGAGCGGCCGATAGAGCGATCAGCGCGGCCGGACTTTCTCTGGCGGAACTCGGTTGGCTTGCGCCAACCTCTGGCGCAGGACCGGCGTCGTTATTTTGAGTTCGCTCGGCGGCACGCGGCGCGGCGTTGGCGTTGATTTGCAAAGCCGGGCGCGCGGGCGCGTTCTGGGTAGGTACCAGCGTGAGATCGGCAGGCTGCTGCGCGACCCCCGGAAGATCAGGTTGCGGCGCAGTAACCGCGACGGTGGCAACCCGCCGCTGTCGTGGCCGCAATGGTTTCAACATTTCCTGGCTAATCAGCAGACGTGGCTTGGGCGGTGCGGCGACTTCCTGAAGCTGAACGACGTTGGGCAAATTCGGCAGTAGCTTTGGCGCTTCCATTGGAGCGGCTGGGTTCACCAGGGTTTGGCGCGGATGGGTCGGATGTACAGGATCGGTGAAGATGCTCTGGCGCGGATGGAATGCGTCGGCCCCTTGGGGAGCGGGCGTCGCCGGCGATCCGCTGGAGTTGGCGTTGGCCTTCTGGCGCGGGATTTCTAAGAGCGGAAGATCGTTGATCGCGCCGGACCAAGTGAGCTCAACGTTTTCGAACGCGGGATTATGGCGTGGAGTAAACGCGGAGTGCGGGAACGGGAGCGCGACGAAAGCAATGTGCCACAGGGCGGCAGCAATCAGCGCCAGGCGAGGAATGCGGCGCCCAACAGAGCAATCTTTGAAGAAATCCGGCTGAGGCAAATCGAGAGGAGCAGGGATGCGTTCCCATAACGCACTGACGCTGCTACCGGTGCCCTGATGAAAGGAGCCCCATTCCACGTCCAGGTGCGGAGCGAGCGGGCCGGGGAGATGGACCGGGAAGCTGAATGGTTCGACCTGTCCGAGAAGGTTGAATGGGCCTTTGGTTTGCTCGAGCGACATGAATGTTAAGTATAACTTGCAAGTTGGAATGGGAAAGGGCGCAGGAACGTTGTATCCGAACCTGGGTTTTAAGAGAAAAAGGACAGGGCGGCGTCCCCCTGCAACAGAATGCGGGTGCGGTTGAGACCCCCGATCTGCTCGGGAAGCGAGAAGGTCTTGTAATGCTCTGCGATCACGGTAGCGTGGGGGGCAAGCAACGCGTTGGTCGAGAGGAATCGGAGTACCCGCAGATAATCCTGTTCGGCAGCGTACGGTGGATCGAGAAAGATGAAGTCGTAGAGAGCAGTCGCACCAGGAGCACAAAGTTTTTCGAGGCCGCGTAGGGCGTCGAGGGGAAGAATTTTCGCACCGGCAAGAGCGTCGAGAGACTCGAGATTGCCACGGATGAGAGCCGCGGCGGGAGGGTGGTTTTCGATAAAGACCGCTTGGATGGCGCCGCGACTTAGCGCTTCGATGCCGACGGCTCCGGTGCCGGCAAAGATGTCCATGAAACGCGAGCCGGCGACAGCGGGGCCGAGAATATTGAAGAGCGTTTCGCGGAGACGGTCGCTGGTGGGCCGCAGGGCGGTGCCCTTGAGGGACTTGAGAATGCGGCTGCGGTAGGTTCCAGCGATGACGCGCATGGGGAGGGGTTAGCTTACGCGATCTTGGCGAGGTTGTAGCGCTGCTGCCAGTGCGAGGGAAGTACCTGAAGGATGCGTTGCAGCTCGGAAGCGGTAGAAGACCTCGCCGCGGAATCGACGAGCGCGAAAGCTTCTCGTCGGGCGAGGACCAGAACGTCCTGGTCGCGCAGGGGATTGGCGATGTGGAACCCCAACGAGCCGGACTGGCGGGTGCCGAAAAACTCCCCGGGGCCACGTATCTGCAAATCCGCTTCAGCGATTTCGAAACCGTTGCAGGTGCGCACCATGGTTTCCAGGCGCGCACGAGCTTCGTCGGTAAGTCGCGGGGGCGCGACTAGCACGCAGTGCGATTTTTGCGCGCCGCGGCCGATGCGCCCGCGAAGCTGATGCAATTGGGAAAGGCCGAAGCGTTCAGCGTGCTCGATGACCATGACCGAGGCGTTCGGGACGTCGACGCCCACTTCCACGACAGTGGTGGCGACCAGGATCTGAATTTCGTTCTCTCGAAAACGTTGCATGACCTGCTCTTTTTCCTCGCTGGACAGGCGACCGTGGAGCAAACCCACGCGGAGCTTGGGAAAGACTTCGCTGGAGAGGCGCTTAAATTCTTCGACGGCAGCCTTCAGCTCCAGTTTGGACTCCTCAATGACCGGATAAACGATGTAGGCCTGACGACCAGCTGCGACTTCGCGCCGCAAAGAGTTCCAGACGCCGGGAAGATGCGATTCGGTGGTCATGAGCGTTTCAATTGGGGTGCGCCCGGGCGGTAGCTCATCAAGGATGGAGACGTCGAGATCGCCGTACAGGGTGAGAGACAGAGTGCGAGGGATGGGAGTGGCAGTGAGCACCAGCACGTGAGGTGAGAATCCGTGGACTTCGGCTTTGTCCATCAGGCGTTTGCGCTGCAGGACACCGAAGCGGTGCTGCTCGTCGATGGCCGCGAAACCGAGGCGCGCAAATTCGACGTTGTCCTCGATCAGGGCGTGGGTGCCAACGACGAGCTGCGCAACTCCGGAACGAATGCGATCAAGGGCGGCGGATTTTTGCGAAGGTTTCAGCCCGCTAATGAGCAGTTCTACGCGATAGCCAGCGGGCTCGAGGATGCGGCGGGCAGAAAGAAAGTGTTGCACGGCAAGAATTTCCGTGGGGGCCATCAGCGCGGCCTGACATGCGTTTTCCATAGCGATCACTGCTGCCTGAAGAGCGATGATGGTTTTTCCGCTGCCCACGTCGCCCTGCAGGAGGCGACCCATGGGGACCGGCTTCTCCAGGTCAGCCACGATTTCGGAAAGAACCCGCTTTTGCGCGGCAGTGGGCTTAAAGGGAAGAATGCGTCTGAGGGCCTGGCGGATGGGATCTTCGCGGAGTCGGAAGGCGATGGCGTCCTGCTTACGGGTGGCCTGACGATCGAGCGCGAGGCTGAGCTGGTAAAGGAAGAATTCGTCGAAGATGAGCCGGCGTTGCGCCGGGGAGCAGTAGGCGTTGAGTGCGTCAACGGACTGCTCCGGCGGAGGAAAATGGGTGTGGACCAGAGCCTGCTGCCGAGTTGGAAGCTGGAGGCGGGCGCGGAGCTCGTCGGGCAAGACATCAGGGCCGCGGAAATCGAGGAGTTGCAGCGCTCCATGGATGGCGCGGCGAATGGCCCGGGAACCGAAGGTGCCGATGGCCTGATAGATCGGGACGATGCGGCCGACTTCGGTCGAGTCGGTGCCGTCCTCCCCAATCGATTCCATTTGCGGATTGACCATTTCCAAGCGTGCGGGACGCTGCTTGTCAATTTCCACCTTCCCATGAAGGACTAGAAGTTGGCCGGGTTTGATGCGGTCCTCCAGATACCCACCGTGGAAGAATTTGCACCGAAGCAGCCCGCCCGCGGCATCCTGGACCAAAAGATGGTAGATGGCATCGCGACCGTATCCGCGCATGGAGCGCACCGCCTGGCCACTCATTACTCTCGCGCGAATGGTGTAAACGCCGTCGGGCCGAACGTCGCGAACGTTCGAAAAGTGGATGCGGTCTTCGTACCGAAACGGAAGATAGGTGAGCAGGTCTCCAAGAGTGTGCAGGCCGCGCTTGGCGAGCAGCTCGGCGCGCTGCGGCCCGACTCCTTTCATCATGCGGACCTCGGTGGCCAGGGTGAGCGGAAGCATGCTGAATTATTTATACCAGAGAGAGCGAGTGGCGAGGGAGCACCGGGGGAGGCTTGCTCGTTGTCAGGGGTGTGTCTACAGTGGGTAAGACCCGCTGGGCTACCCGGAAAAGCAAGATGGCGAGGGAAGCTCGCCGGTACCAAGGATAACCTCGACGACCAGGCGGATCGTGGGTGGTTTGATTCACGATGACTCAGATGCAAGGGAGCAAATTCGTGGCGCAAGACCGATTGACGGGTGCAGAGAAGCGAGCGCTGCTGTTGTGGGTGGCGCTGGGCATTGTGGGCGTGTGGTTTGCGCATCGATATTTCTTCAGGGCGTTTCCAGAAGCGGCGGTAAATTTTCGGGTGTCGCGAAGCGAGGCGCTGCAAGGGGCCAAGAGCTTTCTGGGCGGCTTAGGGGAGAACGTCAGCGGGTATCGTTCCAGCATCGTGTTCAGTGTGGACGAAGAGTCCAAAACCTATCTGGAGCGAGAAATTGGGTTGCAGCAGACCAACCAGATGCTCGCATCGGAGCTGAACCTCTGGTATTGGGAAGTGCGATTCTTCCGGCCGCAGCAGCAGGAAGAATTTTACGTGCGCGTCAGCCCCGGCGGAAAAGTGGTGGGCTACGAGCATCAGGTGGAAGAGGCGCGCGCGGGGGGAACGTTGGATCGCGAGCAAGCCCAGGCGATAGCTCAAACATTTCTGAGCAAAACGTTGGGCATGGACTTGGGCGCATGGGATTTTCTGCCCGAAGAGTCCAACTCCGAGAAAAAACCTAACCGTTTGGACTGGTCTTTCACCTGGCAGAAGCGCGGGTTTCGCGCGAAGGACGCGCCCTATCGCCTGAAGGTAGGCGTGGACGGCGATCGCGTAGGCGGGACCCGGGAATATTTGCAGGTACCGGAACAGTGGACGCGAAGTTTCGAGCGGCTGCGATCCGGGAACGATACGCTGGCGTTCGCGTTCACCATTCCCTATTTGCTGCTGTTGGCAGCCGCGGTTTGGCTAGGCATCAAGCTGACCAATCGGGGACAGACAACGTGGCGTCCAGCCATTTTGTTGGGAGTGGTCGTCGCGAGTCTGCTGTTCCTACAAAATTTGAATGATTGGCCGTTGTGGAGCGCCTCGTACGACACCAATTCGTCGTACGCGAGCTTTGTGGCGCTGAAGATCGGGATGGCGGTGCTGATCGCGCTGGGCTCGGCGATTACCATCACCCTGGTGCTGCCGGCGGCGGAGCCGTTGTACCGCGCATCGCAGCCGGACCGACTGCAATTGCGGAAGATCTTGTCGGTGCCGGCGCTGCGCTCGAAGGAATTCTTTTCAGCAGCGGTGGTAGGGCTATCCCTGGCGGCGGCGCACATCGGGTATGTGGTGGCCTTTTACGTGATCGCGAGCCATTTCGGCGCGTGGGCGCCCCAGGAATTAAACTACGAAGATTCCGTGAATACCGCGTTTCCGTGGATATCCGGGGCGGCGATTGGGTTGCTGGCCTCGACGAATGAAGAGTTCACCTTTCGATTGTTCGCGATTCCTTTTTTCGCGCGACTGACCAAGTCGCGATGGATCGCAGTGATTCTGCCGGCTTTTCTGTGGAGCTTCCTGCACAGCAACTATCCGCAAGAGCCCGCGTACATTCGCGGGATTGAAATCGGACTGGTGGGAATCATCGCGGGCTTAGTGATGCTGCGCTGGGGGATTCTGGCCACGCTGATCTGGCACTACACCGTGGATGCTTCACTGGTGGGATTGTTTCTGGTGCGCTCGAACAGTTTGTATTTTAGGGTCTCGGGCGCGGTGGTGGCGGCAGCGGCGGTGGCTCCCTTGGCTTTCGCGGGGATTTCTTATTGGTCGCGTCGCCGCTTCGAAAGTGATGAGAGTTTGCTGAATCGGGCGCTACCGGCGCCAGATTTAAGCCTCGCCGGTGGGGTTGCCGATAGCGGACAAACGCTCACGACCCGGCGGTACCAGGCGCTGAGCGCCCCGCTCATCGGTGTTTTAGCGGTGTGCCTGGTAGCAGGAGCGCTGGCGGTATGGCAGCTAAAGCCTGCGGTGATTGGAGAGGATCTGAAGCTCACGGTGGACGCGCGGAGCGCCACGCGAAACGCCGATTCGGTTCTTCGGGCGCGAACCCTGGCTCCGGATTCGTATCATCACGCGACGCTGCTGATAAACACCACCGATCCGGTGATCAACGAATTTTTGCGCGAGCGTGGAGGAATCGAGTATGTGAATGAGATTTACGCAAGTCAGGTGCCCGGCGCGTTGTGGCGGGTGCGTTATTTCCGGGACAGCCAGCCGGAGGAGTATGTAGTGGTGTTGAAGCCGGATGGATCGTTGCATTCGGTACATCACACCATCGCCGAAGCGGCGGCGGGAGCGTCCTTGAGCAAAGACGATGCCCGAGCGCGCGCAGAGACATTTTTGCAGGAGCAGAAGAAAGTGGACCTAAGCCAGTGGTCCCTGGTGGAAGCAGATTCGGACAAGCGACCGAGCCGCACCGATCACACCCTGACTTGGCAGCAGAACGCTCCGCTGGATCGCCCGACCGGAACCAGGACAGACTCCGCGGGACATGCCTACGCGCGCATGGAGCTGGTGGTTCAGGGCGATGAAGTCACCAACTATCGCACCTACATAAAGATTCCGGACGAATGGCGAAGGAAGCAGGAAGAGATGACCGTAGTTCGGGCCATCTTCCAGTTCGGCATACCGATTTTGGTGTTTGGCGGATTGGCGATTTGGACGATGGTTCCCTTTTTGCGGAATTTGCGGTCGGATATTGGCCGATCCATTCCATGGAAGCAGCTGGCGGTGTGGGCATCTTGGGCCTTGCTGGCGTACCTGGTAGTGTTCGCGTGCGGCAAGGCGATCCCCTCGGCCATGAACGCATACAACACCGCGATACCTTACCGAACCATGCTGGGAATTGTAGGAATTGGCGCGTTGTTGGGGGCACCGCTGCAATTCGGGTTTCTGCTGGTGGTGTTTGCGATCGCTTGGTATTACGCAAAGCGCGCTTTCGGCCCAGAGCGGTTGCCGGGATGGGCGGCGATGCCGAGGGTCTACTACCGGGACGCATTGTGGGTAGGACTTGGTGGTGCGGCGGGCCTAGCGGGTTTGCAGACCGGGGTGCAAGTGGTGGCACAGCATTGGCCAACCGCTCATCGAGTAGCCGAAGCGGCATTTGGAACCGAGTTCGATACCATTTTACCTGGCGCGGCAGCCGTGGCGGCGACGGTTCAGCATAGCTTGCTGTTTACGGGGCTGGTGGCCTTGTTTGCGTCTTTTCTGGCGGCACAGGTTCGCCAAGCCTGGTTGCGATGGCTGCTATTCGTGCTGGTGTCGCTGGCGTTGGTGGGCGGCGGGTGGGGGAGCCCAGCAGACTTCGCAAAGCAGTGGATCGCAGAGGCCATTGTTTTGGGGGCCCTGGTGTTGGGGATCGCACAGATAATGCGTTTCAATGTTTTGGGATGCTTCCTGGTGTTGTTTCTGATGTCGCTGGCTCGCGACGCAGGGGAATTCGTGGGCCAACCCGACCGGTTCTACCGTCTCAATGGATACGTCATGATCGCGGCGTTGGCCATTGCATTCATTTTGCCGCTGACGGCGTGGCGGACCGCTTCCGAGTCGGGTTACCTCCCCGAGCCTGGCCCCCCTGTCTAACGACGGTAGTAGATCTGGGAGAGCAGGAAACAAATCCGGTGTCATCAGCGTTATGCACAGTAGGAAGCTGCTCACCGAATCGAGCTCGGAATCGTCTAATGGGACGGCACCTCCGCGGAGGTTTGCTGCCAGACCCGAACAGTGGTTCTAACGTGTTGCGGCGAAAGCGGTTAGCGACGCGCACGCATAGAAAGAGAACATGCCGCTTCCTCGGTTGGGATTAGCGTTGGCAAACGTAGCAGGCCAGGCGGCCGCGGATCGGGGCGCTGTGGCGATGGTGACCTCTTTGCCGCACCTGGATGATCGGTCCCTGGTGGTGGAGGCGCAAGGCGGTAACCGGGGCGCTTTTGAAGAGCTGGTGCGCCGATACGATCGGGATGTCCTGCGGCTCGCGTTGAACTTGATGAAGCGTCCCGAGGATGCGCGCGACGTTTACCAGGAAGCCTTCCTGAAAGTTTACAAGAACCTCCACAGATTCCGATTCGAATGCAGTTTTTATACCTGGCTATACCGGATCGTGACCAACGTGTGCCTGGATCAACTGAGACGCCGGCAGGCCCGTCCCGAGGATCAAGCGCCGGAGTTGAATGCCGCCCACTACGACGAAGGCATTGGCGATTTTTTTGAACGGCAGAAAGAACCCCGGCCTACGCTCGATCCGGAGCGGAGTTATTACGGGAAAGAGATTCAGAGCCGGATCGCAGCGGCGATGCAACGGCTGTCCCCGCGAGAACGAGTGGTATTCGAAATGAAGCATTACCAAGGATTGAAGTTGCGAGCCATTGGCGACGCACTGGGAACGACCGAAGAGACGGTAAAGAATTCGTTATTCCGCGCCACGCGAAAACTGCGCAGTCAACTCGCGAGGGTGCGATGAACTCGCAGCGAACATTGACGCGCTGCACGGAGGTAGCGCCGCTGCTGGTTTTCTACGTGTGCGATGAGGTCGACGCGCGTGAGCGGGAACAGATCGCGGCTCACCTGGGGAATTGCGAGGATTGCGCAAAGCAGTTAGCAGAAGAAGTGGGGATGCAAGACGCGGTGGTCCATGCGTGGCAGGCGGCCGATCAGCTCGATCCTCATGGATCGCTGCTGGCGCAGTGCCGAAGCGAGCTGGCCGAAACGCTGGACGATTTGTCGGCGCCGAAAGTAAAACAAGATTGGGTGCCCTTCGGGTGGGTGCGGCGGTGGATGGCCCTGCGCCCGGCGTGGAGCGCGGTGGTTCTGCTTTTGTTCGGGCTGACTTTTGGAGTACAGCTGGCCCCATGGTTTTCTGGCGGTACTGGAAAGCAAAGCGCTGACGAAGCCATGAACGTGATGGCTGCGCCAATACTGACCGACGAAGATCTGTCCAAGATGGCGGTGGCCGGAATCAATTTAGCGCCGGCTTCAGAAGGCGCGCCAGGGACATTGCAAGTTCGGGTACGGACCGAACAGCCGATCACGGTCGTCGGGAATGTTGACAACCTGGACATGCGCCGGGTTTTGACGTATGTGGTGGCGAACGGCGACCGTTTTGATCCGGACGTGCGGCTGGATTGCCTGGAAGTGTTGAAGACGCGAAGCGACGATGCGCTGGTGAAGCGAGCGTTGGTGGCAGCGGCGCGCAAGGATCCCAACCCTGCGGTGCGTATGAAGGCGCTGGAAGCGCTACGCAACGCGATCGACGAAGACGCGGTGCGGGAGACTATGCTGCAGGCGCTGGAGCACGATGCCAACCCCGGAGTGCGCGTCGAGGCGGTGAACTTGCTGGTGCTTTCGCTCGAAAGCGATGGCGATGGGACCGAAGCGCCGGACAATCCTGGCGCGCCTTCAGAAGCGCCGGAGGCGGCTGGACCGGTGACAGACGCTTCGATGGTCCGGGTAGTGCGCGTGCTCGAGCAGTTGCAGCGCAGTGATCCCAACCGCTACGTGCGGCTGCGAAGCGCGGCAGCTTTGCGGCAAATCGATTCACGGGATGTTCAATAAGAATTTCACGGCTGTCAACCATTCACGAAATGAAATACATCCGAACCCGGTTGTCTAAGCCTTGGTGGGCGGTATGTCTGGCCCTTTTGGGGCTAGGACCTGTCGTTGCGCCCGGGTTGTCGACCGAGCCCGGAACAAGCACAAATGCGTTCGTTGAGCCTACCCAGCCCGGCGATCCGGGCGGCGTGCGGGTGGGCATAAACCGCCAAGGTTCTCTCGAAACGCAAGATCATCTGACGCTGCGAGTTACCACCGATCTGGGATCGGTGCGGGTTGTGCCGCTCGAGCCGGGCGCCTCGCGGGTGGTGCGTTACACGGTGCGGGTCGAGACCGACGCAAAGAGCCCGCTGGCCGAACAACTCCTCGCTCGCTATACCCTCACCGCTAAGGTCACCCCATCTGGAGTGGATATAAATGCGGCGTTGCCAGCACAAGCACTGCGGGCGTCGGCCAAGGGTGCGCAATTCTGGGTGCAACTGGATGTTGCGGTGCCCAGCAGCTACAGCGTGGACGTGAACACCGCTATCGGCGACATCGAGACCCAAGACATCGGCGGCACCGCAACCCTGATCACCGAAGGCGGCAACATTCGAACCGGGCGTATCGGGATGGATTTGCAGCGCGAAGCTTCCCCTGGGCGCGCGACCGCCCGGCTGGAAACCGAGGGCGGACACATTCAAACCTCGGACGTAGCCGGGGATCTCAGCGCGGTTACCGCGGGCGGACATATCACCACCGGAAAAATTAACGGTGATGCTTCCCTTCATAGTGGCGGGGGTCACATCCGCGCAGAGCAGATCGCAGGACATGCGGATCTGCGCACCGACGGCGGCAACATTACCGTGGGACGCGCCGGCGGGTTGGTGACGGTGCGAACCGGAGGCGGGCAAATCGATTTCGGCGAGGTACGCGGGTCGGTGAGCGCGCAAACCGGAGGCGGTGGAATTCGGGTGATGTACGTCTCTGGGCCGTTGGAGGTGGAGTCGAGCGCGGGCAGCATTTGCCTGACGCGGGTAGCGGGTACGGTGAAAGCGGCGACGGCGGGCGGAACGATAACCGCGTGGATCAATCCGGATGCGCCTTCGGCAGGAGGAACGGTACGGCTGGCCGGTGCCTCACAATTGACTTCAGGAAATGGCGACATTGTGGTGTTTCTGCCCCGCAATCTGGCGGCGGATATCGATGCGACGGTGGAATCGGGGGGAGAAAACCGAATCGCGGCAGATTCCGAGCTGCATTTGAAAATGGACACAGCGAATCGCGGCGCCGGACCGATCCACGCGATCGGAACCTTGAACGGCGGCGGAGCACCATTGAAACTGCGAACCACAGCGGGAACGATCCGGCTGCAGTTTCTGGATTCCCAGGTGGCGTTGCGGGAGATGCTGATCCGCGAACAGAAAGAACGGCTGAATGAGCGAGGGATTCAGGTGGCGCTTAAGTCCCTGGACGATTCCATGGCAGCGCTGGCCCAGGCGGAGGGTGCGCAGCAAGAAAAAAGCGATTGGCTCGATGATTTAGTCGACCGAGTGGAAATCGCAATTCTCGGCGGAGTTCGCGAAGATGCGGAGGAATTCAGGAAGCATCTGGTGTTGCTCCCTGAGCCGGTTTACCCGGACATCGCACGGCGAGCGGGCGTGCAGGGAATCGTTCGGCTGCAAGTCCGGGCCACGAAGGACGGCCGGGTGGAAGTGGTAAAGGTAATCGAAGGATCGCCCACGCTGGCGGATGCGGCGATCGCCGCGGTGCAGCACTGGCGGGTAAATCCGGCGTGGGTCGTGGCGAAAAAGGCAGAAGTTCTGTCTACCGTCACCTTCAAGTTCCGGCTGCCGTAGTCGCAGCGAATTAAAACCCGCTGCGCATAGAGTTCTTCAGGTCCTCGGGTCAAGTGGCTCCATCGGGTCAGGCATCGTAAACGCTTCAGGGGGGAGAACGTTATGACGCGCCGTGCTCTATGCTTCAACATTTTCTTGGGTTTCGTGCTGGCCGCAGTTTCCGCTGCACCAAGTTTTGCCATCAGCAAAGAATTCGACCAGACGTATCCGCTGCAGGTTGGCGGTTCGTTTGAATTGCAGAACGTAAATGGAACCGTGGACGTGCAGGTGTGGGACCGAAATGAGGTCGAGGTGCACGCGGTGAAGACCGCTAAGCATCGGGAGTCTGACCTGGATCTAGTCACAATCGACGTAAATGCCAAACCTAACGGAGTTTCCGTGACCACCCGTTACCCGCAGAACGAGGGCGTGGAGGTAATGGTTGAATACACGGTGCATGTGCCGCAGTGCGCGCACGTGGAACATCTGGGAACCATCAACGGCACTTTGCGGGTTGCCGGCGTGGAAGACGTCGACGATTTGCGGACGGTGAACGGAAACGTCGAAGTGTTTGAGGGCGGTGGCGCGATCCACGCACACACTACCAATGGGAACGTGCATCTGGAGTTAGTGCACGTGCAGGATAAAATGGGGGTAATCGCGGAGACCACCAACGGCTCGGTCCTGCTCGCGGTGCCCGCTGATAGCCGCGCAGATCTGGAAGCGCGCTGTTTGAACGGCAATTTCTTTTCTGAAATACCACTGGCCCTCGAGAGCACCCAGGTCCCCCGCGAGACCCATGGGAAATTGGGTAAGGGCGGGGCCGCGATCCGGCTCCGGACCGTGAACGGCGGAATTCGAGTGATCGCTTTACGGTCGACGGTTTAGCGCCCGGTGCGTCTAAGAACGTAGGGAGAACGCAGATGAAAAAAATTGCGGTAATGGCGGTCGCCGCCCTAGGGTCGGCGGCCATGATGTTGGTGGGACTACCGAGTTCCGCGGCGCAGGATCGCGGCGAAGCACAGCAGCGGGTGGAGCGTCAACTGGAGCCATTGCACCGAATGCAGGTTTTGGATCTCCAGGATATGGAACAGGAGCCGGACGACGTGCAGGTGCGGGTCGCCGGGGCCGGATCGAGCTGGCTGGGAATCGAGACCCGTGAAGTGAGTGCGGACAGCGTGAAGCAGCTGAAACTCCCGGCGGAACGCGGAGTGGTCGTGGGTCGCATTGCTCCAGATAGTCCCGCGGCGAAAGCCGGACTGAAGCAGAACGACGTGATTACGGAAGTCAACGGACAGCCTTTGGAAGGAACTGGGCAGCTTCGGCGGATGATTCGGGAGATTCCAGCGGGCCGGACGGCGCAGCTGGGAATTTGGCGAGACGGAAAAGCACAGACCGTCAGCGTCATGATGGAGAAGACCGAAGTGGAACATCGGGCCTGGGGCAGCGGCATGGAACCCGGTGGGTTTGCATTCCAGATGCCGAAGCTTCCCGAGCTTCCGGAGGTGATGGAGATTCCCGACGTTCCGGACATGGACTTCAGCGACGGCAACGTGTTGATTCAGGGTGGACGTCCGCGGCTGGGAATCGATGCGGAAGATGTCCGCGGCCAATTGGGAGCGTTTCTGGGCGCCCCGAGCGATGGTGGAGTGCTGGTGCGCAGCGTGAATGCAGGTTCGGTCGCGGAAAAAGCGGGCGTGAAGGCCGGCGACGTAATTACCTCGTTCAACGGGGAGGCCATTCATTCGCTCGGCGATCTACGTGAGAAGTTAGGGGCGAAGAGCGACGATAAGCCAGCTCAACTCGGTGTAGTGCGCAATAAGAGCGCTCAAACGCTGAGCGTGACCCTGCCGGCTGGGCAACCGAAAGCGATGCGGAAGCTCGGTCATACCACCAATCTTTAGGGTTCGAAGACAGTTGAGGAACCGGCTCGGGCCAAAAAGCCCGGGCCTTTTCTTTTCGTTTCCCTTCGTTGCTCTGTTTGTTTCCCGCCCGCATCCGCGGCGGACCTTTGCTCAGGTATTGCTTATCTGCAGTCCCACCGATCAGGACTTCTTTTTCTTCACCTTGGTGTCGATGCCGGGAGCAATTTGCGCCAAGGCTTCCAGGCCCTGCTTGGCTTGCTGGCCGTAAGTCCCGTTGGGGTCGAGTTCCACAGCCTTCTGATAGGCCTCCACCGTGCCCGGCTGGACGACAACTTCCATTTTGTCGCCAACTTTCTTGTATTCCATCGACCCAACCAGCGCCGCAGCCAGCAAATACCAGGCTTGGGCGCTCTTTGGATCGAGTTCCGTGGCTTTCTTGAGAGGCTCGACAGCTTCCTTCATCTTCCCGACGTTGTACAGAGTGATGCCGCCATTGCGGTAGGCTTGCGCAGCATTGGGCGGATCCAGCTCCGCGCTCTTCTGATAAGCAGCCATGGCTTCGTCGATTTTGCCCGCGCGTCCGAGGATGCCGCCGAGGTTGTTGTAGTACGCGGGAAGCGGCTTGCTAGCAATGGCTTGCTTATAGGCGTTGATGGCATCGTCGATGCGGCCGGCGGACTCGTAGGCATCGCCCAATCGGGCGTAGATGAGATTCAGGTTGGCATCTTTTTCAGGGGCGGCGGTTTTGGCAGCCTCCAATTCGGTGACGGCCTTCCCGGAAAGATCCACGACCTGGGCCTTGAGGGCATCGCGTTGGTCGGGCTGAGCTTTGGCCATATCCGCTTTGGCTTGACCGGCTTGGGCAAGAAGCGCGATGCCGGCGTCAAAGTGCTGTTTCATGCCCTGAAACTTTTGTTTTTCTTCGTCCTGCTTTTTCTGCTGCTCAGCGTAAGCGGAGCCCTGCTTGGCGACCAGGTCCTTGAAATTCAAAGTAACTTTCGGCGTACCTGAAGCGTGCACAGAAACTTTGGCGGCTTCGTAGGGTGGATTCGGTGCCGGGAGAATAACCACGATGTTATAGATCCCGTCGCGAAGACCGCGAAAAACGAAATTGCCGTCCTTGTCGCTCTTGGTTTCGACTTTTGCCCCCTGATCATTGGTGGCTTGAAGCGTGATGTCAGCCCAAGGTTTTGCGGCGACATCGAGGAGTTGTCCGTTGATAACGCCGTCCATCTGGGCGTTGACGCGGAGGGAAAACAAGCATGCGAAAAGAGCAGCCAGCATGGTGGCCAGTGCCCAAAAATGATTTCCGTGCGACGGCCGAGCCGTCAACTTTGAAGGCTTCATGCTGCGTTCTCCTTTGTGCCGGGAGCCCCTGGTGCGCGTCCCCGGGGGGCTGCGCCCTATTATCTCCAATTTGAGGCAGATTCCAACCCTCCCTAGGCGGAAACTCCGGAGCGGTAGCGGATAGGGTCGGGAAGGCCGGCTTCGGCAAAGGCGCGCAGCCGCAACCCGCAGCTGTCGCATGCGCCGCAGGCGAATTCTTCTCCCTGATAGCAAGACCAGGTGAGATGCAGTGGCGCTCCCAGTTCGACACCGCGGCGGATAATCTCACGTTTCTTGAGAGTGATTACCGGGGTAACGATTTCGATCTGGGTTTCCGGGCGGGTGCCCTCGCGAATGAGTTGTTGAAATGCGCGGTAGTATTCGGGCCGGCAATCGGGATAGCCGGAGCTGTCTTCGGCGACCGCACCAATGTAGATTGCCCCCGCACCGATCGCTTCCGCCCAACTGACCGCGACAGAAAGAAAATGCGCGTTGCGGAAGGGGACATAGGTGACCGGGATGGACTGCTGGGCTGCGCGGGCGGTGTCCAGGTGGTGCTCGGGTACGGCGATGTTCTTATCGGTGAGGGCGGAACCCCCGATCGCGCGGAAGTGATCGAGTTGCACGACCAGGCGAGTTTCTATTTGGTAGAAGTTGGCGATGTCGGTGAACGCCTGGCCCTCGCGCTGCTGGGTGCGCTGGCCGTATCCAGCATGAAGCAGCGCGACCGCTGAAGAGCCGTGATGATGGCGAGCTATCGCGGTACATACGCAGGAATCCATGCCTCCGCTGAGGAGTACGACGGCTTTGCGATGGTAGGTCATTGACGATCTCTCATTGCGAGGCGAACCGTTTCTATACGCCTTGAGTCGCAGGATCCCAGACAAATTTGTGCATTTGCAGTCCGAGTCGTACTGCCAGGCCGTCAGCCAGAATCCATTCGACCAGCGCGCTCGGCTCCAGACCTTGCCACTTTCCATTGGGATCCGGGAAGACCGGGGAGAACAGAACTTCGCGAACGCGTTCAGCGACCAGGTGTTGCCGGGTGAACGCTCGCGCGAATTCATAATCGCGGCGGCTGGAGAGCACAAACTTCACCTCATCGTTGGAGTTGAGCGCTTCCAGATTGCGAAGCTCGAAGGTGTTGGCGGCACCAGAATCGGGACACTTTACGTCGACGATTTTGATGACTGCTTGCGGCAACCGGCCGACATAACGCTCGCCGCTGGTTTCCACCATGACGGTGTAGCCCGCAGCTAGAAGGGTATCCGCGAGAGGATAGATTTCTTCCTGCAGCAGCGGCTCACCGCCGGTCAGTTCGACCAAGGGAACACTCACTGGGCGGCTGGGTGCCTCCACCGAGACCAAGCGCTGCGCCAATTCATCGACACGCCTAGAGACTTGCTCCACGCTCATTTTCTTACCGCCGTGGAAAGCGTAGGTGGTGTCGCACCAGGTGCAGCGCAAGTTGCAACCGGTGAGGCGAACGAAGATGCATGGCAGCCCGGCCCGGGAGCCCTCGCCTTGAATCGATTTGAAGATTTCGGTAATGAACATGAGCTGCGATTTCTCGCGGTAAATGAATTCAGGCGCCGGGACGAAATTGCGCGCGAGTCGTGTCGGTTTCCCACACGATGACATCGATGACCCGGGCGTCCGGCGGGAGATCTTTGAGTTGGCGGCTGACTTCGTCGTAAAAATATTTAGCCATGTTCTCAGCAGATGGGTTCACGGTTCGAAAGGGCTCGAGATCGTTCATGAACTGGTGATCGAGTACCCCAATGATTCCGCGCATCACCTGTTTTAGATTGGTGAAATCAACCAACAAGCCGATAGCGTCCAGAGCCGGGCCTTCCAGGGTGACCCGAACCCGATAATTGTGGCCGTGGATGTTTTCACACTTACCGCGGTAGCCGCGCAGAGCGTGACCTGCTGAAAATGTCTCTTCCACACTGACTTGGAACATGGGTGATTTACGCCGCGAGCTAGTTGCGATTCGCTTTTCCGCGCTTAGGCTTGCCGCCCTGATCGAGAAAGCGAGCTACGTCCGCCAGATCTTGGGTGATGCCGTAAGGCGGCAGCGACTCCAAGAAAATTTTACCATATGGCATCCGCCGAATGCGCGTGTCCAGAAGCGCGAGAATGCCGCGGTCGGTCTTGCTGCGAATCAAGCGGCCGAACCCCTGTTTCAGAGACAGCACCGCCTGAGGGACCTGAAATTCGGCGAAGGCGTTGCGGCCGTCTTCCTGCAAGGCGGTGACCCGGGCGGCCACGATCGGGTCGCTAGGAACCGCGAAGGGCAAGCGATCCACGATGACGCAAGAGAGCTGATCTCCGGGGACATCCACTCCCTGCCAGAAACTGGAGGTGGCAAAAAGAACGGCGGCCGGGGTGTTTTTGAAACGCTCCAGAAGCGCGGAGCGTGGAGCGGTACCCTGAACGAACAGTGGAAAAGACACTCGGGTGCGCACCCGTTCGTAGAGATCTTTCATCTGCGAGTAGCTGGTGAACAGGCAAAAGGCGCGGCCTTGATTGAGTTCCAAGAGCTTTACGATTTCCTCGGCCGCCCCGGACGCAAAGCCCGGATTGCGCACATCCGGAAGGGAGCCAGGCAGATAGAGCAAAGCCTGCTGGGCCCAATCGAATTCCGGTGGAAGCGCTCCCTCTTTGCAGTGGTCCAGGCCAATGCGCTGGCGCACGTATTCGAACCGTCCGCCGACGGTCAAAGTAGCGGAGGTGAGGATGACGGTATCGAACTGTTCGAACAAGCGCTCCCGGAGAATTGGACTTACATCAATGGGAGTTGCGGCAAGAAAGACTCCTTTATTGCGGCGCTCGTACCAGTAGACGAAATTTCGCTCGCTGGATTCGAATAGAAAGGTGAGTTCCTGGCGGAGCTCGAAGCTGCGGCGAGCGATTCGAACCACTTCGTCGGGTTTTTGGCTGAGGGTGGCGAACTCGGTCTCCAAACCTTTGAGCGCGAGGGTGAGGGCGTCATAGGTTTCGCGATGCTGTTCGAGAAAAGCTTCGCGTTCGGAACGCGCGAACGGGAAGCGACCATCGCGGGAAGGAAAGGCTTCAAAGAAGGCGCGGGTGCGCTCGCGAATCCGCTGGGTGCGCCGGAGCAACGTGGCTGAGCCGAGATGCAGGAGGCGCAGGGTTAGGTCGGCATCTCGAGCGAGCTCATCGAAACGGTAATTCGAGATTTGCCGGCCAAAGTAATCGCTGGCAACCTCTTCCATCTCGTGGGCTTCGTCAAATACAACTGCGGAGTATTCTGGGAGAATACTGCCGAAGTCATCCTGTTTGAGGGCCAAGTCCGCGAAAAAAAGATGGTGGTTGACGATGATGAGATCAGCGTCTTTGGCGCGTTGATGCATGGCAGTGAGAAAACATTCGCGAAACTGAGAACACTTCTGACCGGTGCAGGTATCGCGGCGGGCGTCGAGACGCGACCACAGGTCCGAATCGTCGGAGAGAAAGGTGAGTTCCGCGCGGTCGCCGGTCTCCGTAAGCCTCGACCATTCGGTGATCTGGCGAAAAGCATCGATCTCCTCAAGGCCGCTAAGCACGGGTTGATCGGCCATCTGCTGAACTTTGGCGCGGCAGAGGAAATTGGAGCGTCCTTTCATGACCGCGACTTTGAGTTCGGGCGCAAAGTGCTTCTGAAGGAAGGGAATGTCTTTCTGGTACAGCTGCTCCTGGAGTGACTTCGTAGCCGTGGAGATGACTACGCGGCGGCCACTGCAAATGGCCGGAAGCAGATACGCGAGGGTCTTGCCGGTGCCCGTTCCCGCCTCGATTACCGCGTGATGGCGCGATTGGAACGCATCCTGAGCCATCTCCGCCATGGTCAGTTGCGCGGGGCGATGTTCGTAGCCTCCGATCATGCACCGTTCCAGCAGGCCGCCAGGTCCAAAGACGTCGTGCATCGAGGGCGACGCTGGAAGGTCTCGCGGTTCAAGCGAATCAGTTGCGGCATCCGCAGATTCCCATCGAGGGTCTTCCATGGACACATAGGTGCGGTCGGCGGAGAAAGGTCCGGCGAGCGTGGAGGCGGGGTCCGGCGGATCGACGGCGGCAACTCTGCGCTTGGGCAAACGGTTTTCCTGCGTGCCTTGATGGACAGGGACAGGCGCTGGCTAACCATAACACATGGCAGAAAATGGGGTCACGATCTAGGCCTTGCAGAGAGAACAGACCGGAGCATTTAACGTTTTGGGCAAGTGGGAATGCGTTTTCACGGGCCGGCTCAGCGCCTGCAGGCTACATTGATGAAGGGGTCACCCCAATTCCCTACTCAACTCTTTTCAAGCGGAAGCAACATTGAGGTATCCGATGAGACCGAACTACGTGCTGATTCTGATTCTTGCAGCGGGCACACTGCTTCTGAATGCCTGCAGCGGAGTGCCCACGGGGACCACGCCAGTGACCGGCAGCGCCACATTGAGCTTGACGATGAGCGTGACGCCCCTGGTACCGCCGCCCAATGCGACGATTTTGTCGTTCAGCGTGGACGTAGTTGGGATTTCATTGACGCCGTCGGGGGGTGGGACCTTGGTGCCGGTTCCGCTGACCTCCGGGAGCGGCACCTACGCGGTCGATCTGACTCGTTTGCAGAGCGACTCGGTGCTGCTGGCGACCACGGGCACGATTGCGGCAGGCACGTACAGCACGGTGACCTTGAGCCTGTCGAATCCCTCGCTAACCTACTGCACGGTGACCACGGGAATAGCAGGGTGCAATACCAGCAGTGTGACCACCCTCACGGCGGGAGCCGCCACACCCTCGGCGACGACCACGTTGACCGTAGCCAGCAACCAGCAGACTGGTCTCAGATTAAATCTGGATTTGAATCAACTGCTGACGGTCAACACCACCACCCAGGTTCCGACGTTAGACCTGACTGCCACGACCGCGCTGACCACGGTATCGCTGCCGCCGGCCAGCAGCCTGGCGACCGGGCAACTGGATTTCGTGGAAGACCTAACCGGACTGGTAAGTACGGTGTCGGGTCAAAACATTACGATACAAACCGCTACCAAAGGTTCTTTGACGGCAACCGCAAATAGCTCGACGGTATTTTCCCCCAACTGTGCCAGTGCGGATATTAGTTGCGTGCAGCAGGGCCAGGTGGCAAGCATCGACACTTCGCTCGGTGCTGCTGGCACATTGACGATATTGGAGTACGACCCGCTGGACGGACCCACTTCCACACACGATTACATCGAAGGCGTGGTAGCAGCAACCCCAACGTCGCCAACACAATTCGAATTGGTGACCAACGATCTGGTGGAAGCATCGTCGGGCAGCCTGATTTCTGGTGCGATTCTGGGCGCTCCGGTGGTGGTGACGCTCGGCACCGGTGCGACCTTTGCGGTCGACGCCAAAGGTCTGCTGGTTCCTACCCAGGCGACAACCTTTGCGGGAGCTACCGACACTTCGGTGCTGTTTGCCGGTCAAGAGGTGGCGGTGCAGGTCACCAATTACACCGCCGCGAGCGGTAGCAACCCTGCGACCGTAACGGCGAGTCTGGTCGATCTGCGGTATACCCGGGTCGCCGGCACCGTGCTCGCTTCCGCTCCGCCAACTACCTTGACGCTGCAGAACCTACCGCCGTTCTTCGGGCTGACCATCAACCCGGTTGTGCAACTTTCCAATGGCACGCCTCCAAGCTCGCCAGCGACAAACTACGACGGAGTAACCAGTGCGAGCGGGGTTACCGCGGGAACGACCGGGACATTCTCGATACGTGCGCTTTATTTTGGTCCGGTGGCAACGACACCGTTCAGCGCAGCCAAGGTCCGAGCGAACTAGGGCCAGCCAACACCTTCTTCTTCAATAATGTGAGCTTTTTCAAAGCGCCAATTTCGACCGATTAGCATTCGGTAGCAAGCCGAACGGTGTCTACTCCAACTCTGATGAAGTCGGGCCATCTTTTCTGGATTCAGCAAAATACGCAGCCTTTCGTTCTGATTTCTCCGACTGCTCGTCGGGTGCAGTGGGTGCGACGTCAAGCTGATTGGTAATTGTTGCGTTGACTGCCCTCAGAAGATCGCTTGAAACGTTGTTCCGGTCGGTCATGTCTGTACGGTGATCGTCCATAAGTTATTACGAGCGGCCAGTACGACACCGCACATGTTGCAAATCGCCTTCCCACCTTTTCCATAGTAACTTCCAACCGCAGTAATGGGAGTGCGAACGATTCTGAAATGTGAGTTCTTCATGTCAAAATATCAGCGGCCAGATCGAATCGATATCGCAGGTCTATTTATCCCCACACGCAAGAGATCGGCGCAGCGAACATGTTATCGCCGAATGGCACGGTGTTCTCAGAGTCGTAGAGAACCAAGCCGAGTTTGAAGTTGTGCCCGGAGGCTGCCGATAGTTTACGCAGCCCGCGGAAGTCGCCCGAGTTAACTGTCGCTGCGGCCTTGATCTCAAGGCCCACGGTGGCCCCGCTCTCACTCTCCACAACGATGTCCACCTCATCCTGATCCTTGTCTCGGTAGTAGTGGAGTGTGCAGGTTTCATCAAGCCAGGACGACTGCTTCATGATCTCGGAGAAGAGGAACGCCTCAAGAAGTGAGCCAAGCATTGAACGGTTTTTGGATAGGCCTTCCTCAGTCGCGCCTACCATGACCGCGAGTAGGCCTGAGTCGATAAAGTGAAGCTTGGGCGTTTTCACCAGTCGCTTGAGCTGATTCCGAAACCAAGGCTCAACGCGATGCACGAGGAATAGTTGCTCGAGGATGGCTATGTATTTCCTCGTGGTCTTGTCATCGAGGGCGATTTGACCACCGAGCTGCGAGAAGTTGGCTAGTTGGCCAGAGTGGTGAGCAAGAACCCGCAACAGACGCGGCATGTGGGCGAGTTTATCTAGGTCAGCGATGTCTCGGATGTCTCGTTCTACAATCGCTTTGATGTAGTCGCGTGCCCAGGCGCGGCGGCGCTTTTGATTTTTCCTCCGGAGCATCTCGGGGTAACCTCCAACCAGCACCGCACGTACAAGATCGTCGCCAATGATGACCTCAAATGGTTTGGCAATCTTACCCACCAACGCATGTTTCAGGAACGTCGGAGGCCTACCCAGAATTTCGGAGCGGCCGAGCGGCAGGAGAGTGATGATTTCCATTCGTCCCGCAAGGCTTTCAGACACTCGAGGCAGAGCCAGCACGTTGGCTGAGCCAGTTAGTAGGAAACGTCCCGGGCGACGGTCAGCGTCGACGGATGTCTTGATGGCGCGCAGAAGGTCCGGAGCCCGTTGAACCTCATCCACAATGGCCATGTCCAGGCCGCGCACGAACCCACTCGGGTCACTGCGAACGGATTCCAGTACCGTATCGTCGTCCAGGGTAATGTAGGCCCGATTCCTGCTGGCGAACTCGCGGACCAGTGTAGTCTTACCGCATTGACGCGGGCCGTTGACCATTACGACGGGCGTGTCCTGGAGCGCGGTCGTCACCCGGTCTGTCGCGAATCTTGGAAATAGTTTTGTAGTCGGAGCAGTCAACGGGCATCAATCCTTCGTCTACTTCGGTTTTAGACGGCGTCTGTTTCGGAGTATACGGTCGTCCAATTCGGAATACAAGGCCGTCCAGTTCGGAATCTCATCAAGGGTGGAATATGGCTAGCCTGAATTGCGCATTCAGCCTGCCGATTCTTTTTTCCACGAGCCGAAGTGCCGAATCGAAGCATTTCGATGAATTAGGACGCCGGTGAGCTTCGTGTACACTAGCTTGCGAGTAAGGTCGAACGACATGATCGCGTGGTTCAGCATCCGTCGATTTTGGGTACAGGTTTGGGTGCAGCTAGAGAGAGAAGAATGGCTCCCTTGCTTGTAAGCGCCACCAGATAGGGCACTTAGATTCTTAGCTGCCTCGGCTGTTAACCGAAGGGTTGCTAATTCGAATCTAGCCGAGCGAGGCGGAACGGGTCACCCCGCGGGTACTCCCCCGAGCCACACCGAATGAATCGGTACGCTATGCGAGCTGAGCTCCGCCGACAGTTGTGGTTGGCGGCAACGGCGGCATCAAAGGCTGGCTAGGGACTACGGCAGCAGCGCCCGATGACGGTTCGAGGCGCCTGTAAACCGCCAGAGCAATCGCACCAAATCCCCACACAATCACAAAGAACTTAATCCACGGCCCCGCGAAGGGGATGTTGGTACATATCCGTACGACCACAATTCCTACCGCCATACGTCCAATTAAAGGCCAGACGTGGGAAGTACGACCAAGCAGCCACTGGCCGACCAGGGTGCCGACGACGATTTGGGCAAAGTGAAGACACTCGAACCATATGAATAGCGTGGAGACCCCGATAAAAAGTCCAACCACGGTTACGCAAGCGATGATGGCAGCAATGGGAATACCGAAAAGAACCAAAACACCTAGGCCTCCGGACGCTCCGTAGCGCTCGGCGTTGGCCACCGCTTCACGACAAAATCCGGGCATAAGATTGAACAGGACCAGACCAAACAGAATAAACGCGGCTGCCCAAATAACTTGCCAGACATAGACGGAACCTTCGGTGTATCTGGGTTTGTGCTCGGCGCGATGGAAATCCACCGGAGAAGCGAGCCTGGCCTGCGAGGAGACTTCCGGCGGTTCATCTCCGGTAAAACTAATAGGACCGTGCACCTGCGCGCCCGAAGAGATCGATAGAGTCCTGCCGCGGGCCTGAATGCCTCCCCCGACGGAACCAGCAATGCCGATATGCTCCCCGAAAAGGAGAAGATCCCGGCCGACATTCCCGTCCAGGTTCAGGCTCTTGGTGAAGGAGGTGACGCTGCCGCCAACCTTGCCGGCAGAATCGAGATTCAAGGTTTCGTCAAAAATAAGTAAATTGCGAGTGACAGTACCGGTGATGGTGAGGTTGTTGTTGAAGGAACGGATGTTGCCATCGATTTCGCCGCTGACATGCAGCGATTGCGCAAAGGCGATGACGTCACCGGTTACATGACCTGAAACCGTGGCGTCGGTGGAGAACACAAATACGTCACCATCGACGGTGCCGTTGACGCGGACGCGCTCACCAAACAGGAAGACGTCTCCCTTGATGTGTTCGTCCTCCTTGACTTCGACGAAGTTCCCTTTTCGAGTTACCGAAGCGCTTGCGGCAGGCGGCACCAGCGCGGCGATCACGCAGAAACCGGCCAGCACCAGCGCAAACGCCGATCCACGGCGCGAGCGGCGCCGGAAAAACGCCAACCCGAATCCGGCGAGAGTGAGTATGGCCAGAACCTCGAGGAGAGTAATCACGGATTGCCATCCTTTCCAAAAAGCTCCCTGGAAAATCAGCAGGCTAAGAAGATTTGAGCCGCCAAATCCAGCCTGATCTAGCTGACTCTGCCAAGGTTCCACATAGCTGGTATACAGCGCGTAGACCCCGGTAGCCGCTAGTCCCAGAGCCACACCCCAAATCCATTGCATGGAACGACGAGCGCGATCCTGAAACTGCGCAAGGCGCGAGGGCAGAGGCTCTTCTTCTTCCAGCATGGCGCGAGTCAGCAAGCGCGATTCGCGCTCCATGGCTCGCAACAAGGTGCGACACTGCGAGCAACCTTGCACGTGCTGAGAAATTTCCTGGCCGCGCGTGCGGTCCAACTGCCGCTCCACATAGAGCATGCAGGTCATCTCGTCGAGATGTTCCAGCGTATCGCCTGGCAACGAATGATCGATTTCCCTCACGATGCCCCTCCCGCGGCCAGCGCACCGGTTGCTCCCAGGGCTTGCCGCAGTTCATGCCGAGCGCGAAGCAGAACCACGCCAACAAAGGCGCGACGGACACCGAGCGCATCGGCAATTTCGTCGTAACTCATATCGGAGTAATAGCGCATGACCAGCGCCATGCGAGCGCGGGCTCCCAGTTTGTCCAACGCATGACGAACTTCCTCGCTGGTTTTTTGTTCGATCAACCGATCCAACTGATTTGGATCGGGATGTTCGAGAGGCACATTTTCCAAGTCGTCGGTCTCTTTGTCCTGGCGAATCTTGCGGCGACGAAGCATATCCCAACAATGATTGGCGGCAACTTTATAGAGCCACGCGGAAAACGAACGAGTTTGGTCGTATTGGATCAGCTTTTCGCGCAACTTCATGAAAATCTCCATGGTGGCATCTTCCGCGTCCTCGCGAGTCGGCAAAGACGAAAGATCGGACCAGCGTACTGGCGATAGAGCTCACCCCAGGCCTCGGCATCCCCTGCCCTGGCCCGGGCAACGATTTCGGTGGGTTCCACCTTACCCGGAGAGCTCATCCGATCTGGTCTATGCGCTTCCATAGAGTAGTACGCAGCGGAACGTGGAAAACTTACACGGAGCGAGGCTAGCCCGGGCCAGCCACTCGGTGCGCGTGTGGCGCCCTGGCGCCTTGGCTTAAGAGGAGCACTGTAACAGAGTTGGGGTCGAACCGCTGGAAGGCGCGTGAGGGGGTAAACTTCGCTTTTCCTGGGGCGCTTGAGATACATTGGAGCGGCATCGACAGGTTTCTACAACCAGGACACTCGGCTTACTCCAAATGACACAACAACTTCCATCGCTGGTGATTGTGGGGCGGCCGAATGTGGGCAAATCCACCCTGTTTAATAAGCTGACCGGGACCCGGCGGTCGATTGTGACCGACGAACCTGGGATCACTCGGGATCGAATCTACGGCACCGCTGAATGGCGAGGGCGCACCTTCGAGGTGGTGGATACCGGCGGGATCGTTCCCGAAGATAAAGCCCTGATACCGCGGGAAATCCTCCGGCAGGCGCACCTGGCCATCGCCAAGGCCGCTCTGCTGGTGCTGGTGGTGGATGTCCGCGCTGGGATTACTCCACTTGACGAGGAACTCGCGCGATTGCTGAGAGCGACCGGCAAGCCGTTTGTGGTCGCCGCGAATAAAGTGGACGCGCAAAGCCAGGAGGCGAACGCGGCGGCCTTTCACAGACTGGGTGCCCCGGTGTTTCCAATTGCAGCTGAGCATGGTACCGGCGTCGATGACTTGCTGGATGCCGCGTTGCGTGGGACGCAAGCATTGGAAACCGCCGAAGAAGTGACCAGCCCAGACCTCGTGGAGGTCGCAATCATCGGGCGCCCCAATGTGGGCAAGTCGACCCTTTTGAATCGGATGGTCGGAGAAGACCGGTCCATCGTTTCTCCGGTGCCGGGGACGACCATGGATACCGTGGATACCGATGTGGTGCACGACGGGAAAAGCTACCGGTTCGTGGACACCGCGGGAATCCGGCGTAAGGGCAAGACCACGCTGGTAGCCGAGAAGCTGAGCGTGGTGATGGCCCGCCGGGGTTTGGAGCGGGCCGACGTGGCGCTGCTGATCGTGGACGCAGAACAAGGAGTGACCCAGGGAGACGCGCAGATCGCGAACTATGCAGAACAGTCCGGGCGGTCGGTGGTCATCGTGATGAACAAGTGGGACCTGGCTACCGAGGCGGCCAAGAACGCGGCAGCGCGGGACGCGGCCACCACCAAGGGCCGGGCGAAACGCACCGCCAACGATGCCCGGAAAACGACCGCGGTCGGCGGCATGGTGTTTGGAGAGATGGACAAGAGCAGACTGCTTTTTGACTATGAAAAGATGATCCGGGCAAAGCTGAAATTTTTGAGCTACGCGCCCATTGTTTTTCTCTCCGCCAAGACCGGCGACCGAGCCAACAAGCTGTTTCCGCTGATCGATCTGGTGGCGGCGGCCAGGAAACGCCACATTCCCACGCCGGAACTGAATCGTTGGCTGAAAGAAGACGTGGACCTGCAGCGCGGATCGACCCCGAAAGCACGCCCGGTGCGCATTTACTACATGACCCAGGCGAAGACCGCTCCGCCGACATTTCTGATTTTTACGAATCAAAAAACGCCGCTGCATTTCAGTTATGAACGCTTTCTGGAAAACGAATTGCGGGCCAAGTTCGATTTTCCGGGTACCCCCATTCGCTTCGTGCAGCGGATGCGCAAGCGCGGGGAGAAATCCACAGAAGACTGAGCAAGCCAGCAGCAAGGTGCGTTGACAGAGCGTAGATTTGGCCTAGGATGAAGAGGATGACCATCGGGGAATAATGGCAAGCCCAGGAATTGCGCCGCCGACAAGCACCATGGAGCGGTTGTACCGGATCGGCGAAGTGAGCCGGGTGACGGAATTGAAACCGTTTGTGTTGCGGTATTGGGAGACCGAATTTCCTATGCTGGAGCCGGTGAAGAGCCCCAGTGGGCATCGCATGTACCGTCAAGAAGACGTGGACATAGTATTCAAGATCAAGCGCCTGCTGTACGACGAGGGTTTCACGATTGCTGGCGCGCGGCGCCACCTACGAGAGCACGGCATCGGGCCGGTTGGGAATATTCCCTGGAATGGTGGTTCGAACGATGAACTGCCAGAGGGCGGACTGGGGAGCAGACCGCTCAGTGCCCATCCCGAGAACGCAGCGGAACTGTTGAGTCGCAAGATGCTGTTGGACTTGCGCGACACCCTGCGCGCTTTCTTGACGCTCTTGGAACCGCGATGATAGCCTTGATTTGCGCCGGCAAGCAATCCCCAGCCGGTGTGTTGCCGGTCGGGACGTAGCGCAGCCTGGTAGCGCGCACGCTTGGGGTGCGTGAGGTCGCTGGTTCGAATCCAGTCGTCCCGACCATTTTCCAAAAACCAATTCTACGGGTTTACGTCAGCGGAGGCGGCAGCCTGGAAGGGGTCGTCGTTCACGGCGGCGGGGGGCACCGGCAGGGTGACACAGACTGTGGTGCCGGTCGGGCTAGACTGAATGTCGAGCTGCCCTCCCTGCTCCCGCACCCGCTCGCGCATGCCCGCTAAACCAACGCCAACGCGGGTGCCGGTGCTGCGGAAATGACGCAGCGTGTCCGGGGCCATGCCGCTACCATAGTCCCGTATGCGCAGCAGAACGCCGTTGGGAACCATGCGCAGGCTTACCTCGGCGCGGGTGCTCTTGGAGTGCCGATGAATATTGGTAAGCGATTCCTGGAGCACCCGGAAAAGCACGAGTTCCGAGGGCCGAGGCAAACGGTCTAGATCGTCTGGAATATCCACGTTGAGGTCAATGCCACTGCGTTTCGCGAATCCCTCGGCGTACCATCGCGCGGCAGAACCGACGCCAACTTCATCGAGCAGCGGAGGATGCAGCAGATGCGAAATCGTGCGAGTCTCGGTGACCGACTCGGACAGAAGCTTATCGATTTCCGCCAGCAGTTCGTCCTCGGGATTTTTGTCAATCAAGACCGACAGATGCATTTTGGCCAGAGCAAGCAACTGCCCTAGGCTATCGTGAAGCTCGCGAGAAAACTTGCGGCGCTCTTCATCCTGAAGCTGCAAAAGCCGGGCGCTTAGCGAACGCGCGTTGGCTTCGGTTTCCTCTCGTTGAGCTAGTTCCCTGGTTAGTAAGCGAAAGTGAATCCAGAACAGCAAGACCGACAAAGCAAACACCGCCGTCAAGATCCCCTTTGCGGTGTTCCAGAGTGCGCTGATGAGGTCGCTGCGCTGCTGCAGAAGCCGCTGCTCTTCTCCAATCATGGCATTCATGGAGTTGTTGAACTCCGAGGCGGCGGAGACATTCTCGCCACTGAGACGAATCATGGTGCTTTCCTCGATCGGACCATTTTTTCGGATCTGAACGGCGGTATCGAGAAGTTCAATGCGGCGCAGGGTGATGTCTTCCAGCTGAAGTGAGTTTCCCTGTTGAACCGGATTATCGCGAATCAAATCACGAAGTTCCGTTAACTTTTGATGGATGTGTTTCTTGGCCGGTTCAAACCCGGAAAGCGTAGACGGATCACCCGTGTTCACGAAACCGGTGCGTGCCTGGGAAGCGGTGGATAACAAGGACTGGATCTCGCCGAGAGTCACTTCGACTTGGTAGGTGTGAGCAACCCATTTCGCGCTGTTCAAGAGCCGAGTAATGACCAGGAAGGATGCGACGCCGCTGATCAGCAAGAGAAGAAGAGCGGAAGTAAACGCCAGGCGGGCTTTTTTACGAGAAGTCATCATCGATGGCGAACAAGGCGCATTCCCAGCTGCTCGTCAGATGATACGGCGAAGGTTCGTCCCGGAGGTACTACCAAAATCTCTGTACGAACATAAGGCGAAGATCTGAGAGCTTGCGGAAAGACCGCCTTTGGCCCGGAATTTGGCGGCTTCGGCAACCTGCTGCTAGGATCACAAGGCCAAATGCACAACATCTTGCTGACCAACGATGACGGCATCCAGGCTGCGGGTCTACGAGCGCTCGCAGCGGAACTCCAAGGATTTGCGAATGTGAGCGTGGTGGCTCCCAGCCGGGAGCAGAGCGGAGCCGCGCAGTCGCTGACGCTGCGTCAGCCGATCGTGTGCCACCAAGTAGCGGAGCGCGAATGGGCGGTGGACGGCACTCCGGCGGACGCGGTGATCGTGGCTCTGCACAAGCTGCTACCAGAACGTCCGGACCTGGTGATCTCGGGTATCAACTTTGGCGCAAACCTGGGAGAGAATGTGTATTACTCCGGAACGGTGGGAGCAGCACGAGAAGCGGCGTTACATCATATTCCGGCGCTGGCGATGTCCTTGTGCTCGAAGAGCCCGGCCGTAACCTTCGGCGCGGCGGCCAGAGTGGCGCGGCTTACCGCGGAACTCATGCTGAACCAAGGCCTGCCAGACCAAGTGCTGCTGAATGTGAACGTCCCCGAGCCGTGGCGTGGCGGAGTGAAATTCACGCGGCAGTCCAAGAAGATCACCCGGAATCAGCTGAGCGAAGGAAAAGATCCGCGCGGACGAACCTACTACTGGTTGTTCGAACAGAAAATCGATAAGGATGTGGAACCAGACACCGATTACGCCGCAATTTTTGCCGGCGACGTTTCGGTGACGCCGCTCCATTTGGACCCCACCCACACGGATTCGCTGAATCGTTTGTCGCCCTGGGCCAAACCCATGGAGGCGGCGTTCCGGAGATGAATGGTTGGCCCGCTCGTGGGAAACCAGAAGGGCTGCAGAGTTGGGTGGCCAGGCAATGCGGGTATTCGAGTGACCATTAAGAGCTATGACGCCGTGGTGGTAGGGGCCGGAGTGTTCGGATGCTGGACGGCGTGGTATCTAGCGCAACGCAAACAGCGAGTGCTGCTGGTGGACGCGTATGGTCCCGCGAATTCACGAGCGAGCTCGGGAGGCGAATCGCGGATCATTCGAATGGGGTACGGAGCGGATGAGTTATATACCCGATGGTCGCAGCGTTCCCTCACCCAATGGAGAGAGGTGCTGGAGACAGTTGGGGCCCCATTGTTCCACGCGACCGGGGTGTTGTGGTTGGCCGGCGAAGGCGACCAGCGAATCCAGCAAACTAGGACCACGCTGAAACTTTGCGGCGTGCCGTTCGAATCGCTCAACCGCCGGGATTTGGAACGAACCTATCCGCAAATGGGCCTGGACGGAATTGCCTGCGGAATTCTGGAGACCACCAGCGGGGTGCTGTTGGCACGACGTTGTGTAGCAGCGATTGTGAGGCAATTGGTGGACATGGGAGTGGAGTATCGGGTAGCCAGAGTCGAAGCATCGTTTACCGGTAGTGGCGTGCCTGGCATCACCACTCATTCCGGGGAACGGCTGGTTGCCGAACAATTCGTTTTTGCGTGTGGAGCGTGGCTAGCCAAGTTGTTTCCAGAAGTGCTGGGAGACCGGATTTTCCCAACACGCCAGGAAGTGTTCTTCTTCGGAGTGCCGGCCGGAGATTCTCGGTATGCGCCGCCAGCTTTGCCGACCTGGCTGTTTCAGGAGGATCAGTATTACGGAATGCCGGACTTGGAGAACCGCGGACTGAAGGTGGCAGTCGATAGCCACGGCGAGCGGGTGGATCCAGATACGCAATCGCGCATTGTTTCTCAGCAGTCCGCGAAAAACGCTCGAGCCTACATAGCGCGCCGATTTCCGGGATTGCAGCATGCGCCCATCGTGGAGACCCGGGTCTGCCAATATGAAAACACCTCCAGCGGCGATTTCCTGATCGACCAGCACCCGCAGGCACAGAAAGTGTGGTTCGTGGGCGGCGGATCGGGGCATGGGTTCAAGCACGGGCCAGCGGTGGGAGAGTACCTAGTCGCACGGATGCTGGACCGCGCGTCGAGCGAAGCGCGATTCGCGCTGGCGACCAAGAATACCGTTCAGCAGCGGGCCGTATACTAAAGGGTGCAGCCGACTTTTGCGAACAAGTGGAGCCGCTCTCGAAACTTTTGTTCCGGCCGTACGTCTGTCGAGAGCAGGGTGTGGGCACGCCAATCATTGGGTTTGGAAGCTCTTCAATGGAGGAAGCATGGGTTTGAAAACGGATGGATCCAGGCGGGCCAGGTGGCAGCTTTTGGCATTGAGCTCGCTGCTGGCGATTGGCAGCATAGCAGCGAGCGCGGAACCTCCAGCAACGGCAGAATTCCGGGTGCCGGTTGAATATTACAAGCTGCCGAACGGCCTGCGAGTGGTGCTGTCGCCCGATCACACCGCACCGACGATTTGCGTGGGGGTGTACTACCACATCGGCTTTCGCATTGAGCCCCGCGACCGCACTGGTTTCGCGCATCTGTTTGAACACATGATGTTTCAGGGATCGAAGAATCTGGGGAAGATGGAATTCATCAAGTTGGTGCAGCAGAATGGCGGAATCCTGAACGGTTCGACGCGATTCGATTTCACGAATTACTTTGAGGTGCTGCCAGCGAACAAGCTGGAGACGGTGTTATGGGCAGAAGCAGACCGCATGGGCGGCCTGGCGGTCAACGAAGACAACCTCAAGAATCAACAAGGCGTGGTGGAAAACGAAGTGAAGGTGAACGTACTGAACCGTCCCATGGGCGGATTCCCTTGGCTGGATATGCCGCAGTATGCGAATACCAACTGGTACAACGCGCATAATTTTTATGGCGACTTGAAGGACATCGAATCGGCAACGCTGCCCGAGGTGGAGTCGTTCTTCAAGACCTATTACGCACCCAACAATGCGGCGCTGACGATTGTGGGCGATTTTGATCCGGCAGAAGCCAAACGCTTGGTGGAGAAGTATTTCGGACCACTGAAGGCATCAGACCTTCCCGCACGACCAGACTTGACCGAACCTCGCCAAGACAAGGAAAAGCAAGCCACCAAGGAAGATCCTTTGGCGAAGCGACCAGCCATTGCGGTGGCCTACCACATGCCGGAACGCAATACCCCGGAGTATTACGCGATGATTTTGCTGGACGAAATATTGCTGGAGGGTGATGACAGCTTGCTGCATCAGGAATTGGTGCAAAAGCGCGGAATCACCGGAAGCGTCGAGGGCGGAATCAATTTGCTGGGAAACGCGTACGACTATCAGGGGCCGATGCTGTTCATCGCGAATTTAATCCACGATCCTTCGGTGCAGCCGGATGCGATTGTTGAGGCGATGAACACGGTGATCGAACCGTTGCGAACCACGCCGGTCGATCAAAGCCGGTTGGACCGGGCGCGGGTAAAGGCGCAGTCGGATTTGTACGACACATTTGGCGAACAAGGCGGATTTGGTTTGGTGGATACGCTATCCAGCTTTGCGTTATTTGATGACGACCCGGCGCGGATCAATACGCTGATGTCCCAGTTGCAAAAGGTCACGCCGGAGCTGATGCACAAGACCGCGCAGGAATATCTGCGGCCCACCAATCGAACGATTCTGGTGGTTGAACCGAAATCACCACCAGCTGCCAAGCAACCAGCAACGGCACCGCAGCCATAGGCGAGGAGAACACCATGATCAGGAAAGATAGGCGAAAGCTATTGGCGGTGCTCGCGGCGATGAGCGCCTGGGCGATTCCGGCATTGGCGCAGAAACAAGCGCCTCCAACGGGTGGGCCGCCACGAGCCTTCACGCTGCCAGCGCACGAAGGTTATGCGCTGCCGAACGGAATGCAAGTCACCCTGGTTCCCTATGGAAATATTCCGAAAGTGACGGTGAGCCTGGTGTTGCGGTCCGGTGGGATCGACGAAGCCAGAGATCAACAGGGCATCGCCGACATTACCGGAGACCTGCTGAAAGAGGGCACCACCAGCCTTAGCTCCATCCAGGTGGCCGAGGCTGCAGCGCGCATGGGCAGCACCTTGAGCGTCAGCGTAACTGCGGATGAAACTGCGGCGGAGGTGGATGTGCTCAGCGAGTTCGGCCCGGATGCGGCGAAGCTCCTGGCCGACGTGGTGGAGCATCCGTTGTTGCCGGAATCCGAGCTGGCCCGACTGAAGACCGATATGCTCCGGCAGATCGCGGTGGCCAGATCGCAGCCGGGACAAATCGCTCTGGCGCATTTCCGAAAGCTGATGTACGGCGATCATCCCTATGGCGAGGTGCTGCCCCCGGATGAGACGGTGAACAAACTGACCATCGCCGACGCCAAGAAGTTCTATGCGGCGAATTATGGAGCGATGCGAGCGCATCTCTATGTGGTAGGAAAATTCGATACACCAGCGGTGAAAAAAGCGATCAGTGACAACTTTGGCGCCTGGGTTCAAGGAACCCCGCCGGTTCATAATGTGCCGAAACCAAAGACCCAGCGAGTGCTGGACGTGACCGACCGGCCGGGAGCTCCGCAGTCGACCCTTTACGTGGGATTGCCGGTGCCGGGCCCGACCAGCCCCGACGCGATTAAGTTGACGGTGACCAATACCTTGCTGGGTGGGTCCTTTATGTCCCGCATCACTTCGAATATTCGGGAACAGAAAGGTTATACCTACTCGCCGAGAAGCCAGGTTTCCAGCCGCTTTCACGACGCCTATTGGGCCGAAGTGGCGGACGTGACCAGTGCGGCGACCGGCGCTTCTCTGCAGGAGATTTTCGGAGAGATCGACCGGCTACAGAAGCAAGCACCGGAAGCAGCCGAGCTTAAGGGTATCCAAAGTTATCTTTCGGGTTTATTCGTAATCCAGAATTCATCGCGTGGCGCCTTGATCGGGCAATTGCGGTTCGTAGATCTGCAAGGGCTCGGAGACGATTACTTGAAGACCTGGGTGCAAAAGGTGAACGCGGTGACCCCGGAAGACGTGCAGCACATCACCGGGCAATACATCCGACCGAAGGAGATGACCATCGTGGTGGTCGGCGACAAAGCGAAAATCACGGAACAATTGGCGCCGTTTGCAGCCTCGGGCGGCACCGGAAAATAGCGCAACACCGATTTGGCGCCCGGTAACCGCGCTAACTCAAGCGTTCTGGGAGCGCTGCTTCGGCGGGACCGAAGCGGGCGGCCGGTTCGTGCGGCGAGACTTTTCAGCATACAGTTGCTGGTCAGCTTCGGACAGCAAGGTGTCGATCCGTTCGTTATCGCCGCGATAGATCGAAATTCCTATGCTCGCCGACAAGGGCGGCTTATCGGTGTCCTCAGCCATCACTTGGCGAATCCGTTCGGCAACCAGCTGAGCTTCGCCCTCCCGGGACTCTGGCAAGACCAGAGCGAATTCGTCGCCGCCGTAACGAGCTGCGGTATCTATAGCGCGGCAGTGAATGCGAAGAACGTCGGCCAAGCGGCATAGCGCGCGACTGCCCACCAGATGCCCGTAGGTATCGTTGATTTTCTTCAGACCGTCGAGATCAAGCAGCAGTACCGCGAAGGACCGTCCATTGCGATTGGTTCGCTCCGTCTCACTTTCCAAAACATCCAGCAATCGGCGGTAATTGGCCAGGCCGGTGAGAGGATCGCTGACCGCGAGATGCTGCACCTGTTCAAACAACCGAGCGTTGTCCAACAACGCGCCACCCAGCGCGACTGCGTAACTGGTAACGGTGAGAGCTTGCGCCAGCACAAAAGGAGAATCCAGAAACCGGGTCGACTGGGACGCAGCAAGTTGGGCGGCCACGTTCATCCATGCCGCCGAGTATATGGCGCGGTCAAAGGCGGAATCTTCGATCTCCAGGCGCCGGCGAAACCCGATCAGCCCTACCAAGAAAAACACCGCGGGTAGAAGCTGCTGGGGATTAGGAATAAAAGCGACCGCATGCGGCGAGGTCTCCGCGGGAAAATGGCGTAGCGTAGCGGTGACCAGGTAGGTGAGCGTTACTACGGTGACCAAAGCTCCGGAAATCTCCAGATGAGGACGGCGCGAACGCGGGAGGAAATGCTCGACCAGCAGCGCGACGATCAGCAGTAGCGAGAGCACCATGCGGCTGACCAACCAGGACACCGGCGCCCAGCGAAGATGTACCGGAGCTTCTTGTAGGAACTGAAAAAAGAGCACGCTGGAAGCGGTCAGCAGCGTGCCGGAAAGAAGAAAACCGGAACCAAGAATCAGGGAGATGCGGTCCTGGGTGCCTTGAAAGCGTACCAACGTAACCGCCGCAAAGACGAACGCGAAAAGCCCGGTGGTCACTTGCAGGTAGCCTTGCAAAAGTGGATCAGACTGCAGAGGAACCGCGCGCAGCCACATCGCCAGGAAAAAGACTAAAACGAATCCACAGACGTGCACTAAGACCGAGCTAGCGCGGTTGAAAGGTTTGGCGGTGATTGGGCCGTCCCCCATAACAAGTTCTTCTTCCCAGTTGGCTTTCTACGTTTCATTAGACGCCTGTTCGCCGCGGGCTGTTGCGCCCAAACCAAGCAAATTTGCCTTATTTTTCACTACTCGATACTGCCCGAATTCCTTTGCGCGCCTGTACAAACGAACAGGGGATTCCACTGGATTCAGGCGCGGTGGGTGGTTTGCAAAACGAAGATTTGCTGGGCGCGTTCGAGGGTGTCGATTTCCGAGACGGGTTTATCGGGGCGAAGACGAATAATGCGGGGAAAGCGAAGCGCAAAACCGCTATCGTGGCGCTCCGAACGCTGCATATTGTTGAAGGCCACTTCCATGACCACGGTGGGTTCCACCTGGCGGCGAAACCCCTGGTCTTCGATGGTGTGGGCGAGAAAATACTCGGTGAGTGCGCGAATCTGGGCGTCGGTCACACCCGAGTAGGCTTTGCCAATATTGACTAGGCGATCGCCGGCGCGGACCGCGAAGGTGTAGTCAGAGAGCAGGCCGCGACGCTTGCCGTGACCATATTCGGCGGCGGTGATGACGACGTCGAGGGTAGCCAGCGGACGCTTGAGCTTCAGCCAAAATTGTCCCCGGCGCCCGGGGACATAAGGCGACTCCGGAGCTTTAGCGATTAATCCTTCGTTGCCGTTGGTCAGGGCGAGTTGGAAAGCAGCTTCGATTTCTTCAGGGTTGGAGCATAGCTGCGCCCGCGTGAATTGCAGTGCGGGTTGTTCGAAATTGGAAACCAGCTGCTCCAGCCGAATGCGGCGCTCGGCCAGCCTAAGATCGAGCAGATCTTCCCCATTCAGATGAAGAACGTCAAAAGCGACGAAGCTGCCGGGAAGATCCGAACTGGTGAACAGATCCACCTGTTTGCGCCCCAGGCGTTGCTGAAACTCCGTGAAAGCAATGGCTCGGCCGTCGCGTAACCCGATAATTTCACCGTCAAGGATGAAGTCGCCAGGAATGTTGCGGGCGGGCAGAACCAGCTCGGGAAACTCGGTAATGCGATCGAGGGTCCGGGAATAGAACTCGACTTGCGCACCACGTTTGTGCAATTGCGCGCGGATGCCATCAAACTTGTCTTCCACCAGAGCGCCCGAGGGAAATGCGGCGATCAGGTCTTCGGGGGTTTCGGCGGGGCTAGCCAACATCGCCGAGACAGGTCGAAACATTTGCAGAGTGACCAAGGCTAGGGTGGCGTCGGCGGCCCGCTGCAGGGTTTCGCGGATATCGCCGGTAAGCATGTTGGCGCGTTGCACCAGCGGCAAAGGCTGCTCATGAGCGAGAGCGATGGATTCTTCGACGAGGCTTTCCTTCAAGCCGATGCGCAGTTCGCCGGTGGCGATTTTGATGAAATACTTGGCTTCGAGCGGGGAAAGGCGACGCAGCAGCGTTTCCACCAAGGCTTGTTTGGCCGCAGGACCGCGCTGGGATACTAGGGATTCATACCCGCTAGAGATTTCGGCAAGGCCCACAGAGACAACGTTGGGACGCGGCGGCAAGATCTCCTGCGCGCTTGCGCCCAGATCGCCATGACGCTGCAGGATCGGCGAAACCTCGCTCGGATCGATCTCGGCTACGTTCGCAATGGCCCGCAAAAACAAGGAAAATCCGACGGACAGAACGCGTTCTTCGCTGCGGGGAAAGACCCGTCCGCAGAGGTACAGGGCCGCAAGGGACGCTTCTGGAACCCCTGCGTTGCGCAGAAAAGCAGCAACCAGCCCGACTTTCTCAGTCTTTTTCGGTGTGGCCGCAACGGATTCGCAAAGTTGGCTGAAAAGCAGCATGGGCAGTGGTCAGTATCGCACGAGCGCTGGGGAGCGAAGTTAAGGCTTGCGGGGTGCAGCTGATTTGCGGAGAATGCAACATTCAAACGATTCAATACAGCATGCTTGGGGACACCCGGTAAGCGCCGCTAGCCGGCCAGGAACCGGGTTGCAAGGCTAACTCGGAAGACCGGTCCAGATCCGGATGCTGGCCACGAGCTGGGATGAGAGATCGCCAATCACCGGTTCACGCCAAGGACAACCGTTGAGCGAAGCGGCGGTAGCGACAAACGGGGCACCGCGCCTGCGGCGGACGCTGACCCTTTGGGATTTGATCTTATACGGCGTGATCGTGATCCAGCCGGTCGCGCCCATGTCCGTTTTCGGGGTGCTAAGCGAACGCGGCCACGGCCATGTGGTCACCGCCATCCTGATCGCCATGGTGGCCATGCTGTTCACCGGCATCAGTTATGGACGCATGGCACGCGCCTACCCCAGCGCAGGGTCGGCGTTTACCTACGTAGCCCAAGAGATCCATCCCGGAGTGGGATATGTAACCGGCTGGAGCATGGTGATGGATTACATGCTCAATCCTCTGATTTGCACCATCTGGTGCGCCCAGCAAGCCCACGACTTCGCTCCCCATGTTCCGGTGTGGGGCTGGAAGATTTTCTTCGCGGTGGTGTTCACGCTTTTGAATATCCAGGGGGTCAAGAGTTCGGCGCGAATCAACACGGCCATGGCCATCGGCATGGGGGCGGTGATCGTGGTAATTTTTGTCGCCGCGGCGCGCTATATCCTGGGCCACCCGCATGACCCTCCCGATTTCTTTACCCGGCCATTTTACGATCCGCAGACATTCCATTACAGCGCAGTGCTTGGTTGTACTTCCATCGCGGTGCTGACGTATATCGGATTCGACGGCATATCTACGCTCTCGGAAGAAGCGGAAAATCCGCGACGAAATATTCTGCTGGCAACGGTACTGACTTGCGTGGTGATCGGCATCTTGTCGGCCATTGAAGTGTATCTGGCGCAATTGATTTGGCCCGCTTCGCAGCACTTTCCAGATGTGGATACCGCCTACGTTTGGGTTGCCGGGCGGGCCTGGAAGCCACTGTTCCCTATCGTTGGCCTGACCCTGCTGCTGGCGAACTTTGGATCGGGCCTGGGTGCGCAGTTGGGAGCGGCGCGATTGCTGTACGGGATGGGGCGCAGCAACGCCTTGCCGAAGTCGTTTTTCGGCGCAGTGGATGCGCGCCATGGGGTTCCGCGCAATAACGTTTTCTTTGTAGGAGCAGTAGCGCTGCTCGGTGCATTCTTTCTGTCTTTCGGGTTAGGTGCGGAAATGCTGAACTTCGGAGCATTGATTGCGTTCATGGGCGTGAATGCGGCGGCATTTCTCCGGTATTTCGTACGAGCGGAAAACAAGAAAGCGTGGAATGTAATTCCCCCGGTGGTTGGGTTTCTAATCTGTCTGGGATTGTGGCTGCACCTCAGCCGGCCGGCAATGATTGCCGGAAGTATCTGGATGATTGCGGGAATTGCGTTCGGGGTGTGGAAGACCCGTTGGTTCCGGGAGCCGCTGTCGTTCGAAGTCCCGGCGGAGTAGGTTCGCCAATGCCGGAGCCATTGCCAAGTGAGTGACTCACGAAGGATGATGTTGCCGGCGCCGCCGGAGGCGCCCTCATCGGTGAAGCGCTCCAGCACCAAGAACGAAGCAGTTACCATGCGCGACGTGGCCACCCAGAGCGGTTTCTCTCCCGCCACGGTTTCGATTGTGCTCAACAATGCGCCATTGGCACGATATATCGCTCCGGCTACGAAGAAGCGCATCGAGGATGTGGCCCGGAAATTAGGGTACCGCCCTAATGCCATGGCCAGATTTCTGCGCAGCAAACGAAGCCAAAGTGTGGGAGTGATGTTCTTCGACGTGACGGACCCGTTCTGCACATTGATCATGCGTGGTATCGAAAACGGGTTGTACCAGGCGTCGTACGTTCCGATCTTTGCGGATGCTCACAACCAGCGGAATCGGTTCGAGCGCTACCTGGAAATGCTATTGGAGCGGCACGTGGAAGCGCTGATTGTAGTGGCCAATTGGTTGTTCGTGGATATTCAATTGCTGGGCGATTTGAGCAAACGAAACATTCCGGCGGCTACCATCGGGTGGGAGCTGCCGGGGAATACCATCAATTCCGTGATGGTAGATAACGAAGGGGGAGCACGGCTCGCGTTAGAACACCTGTACCAACTGGGACATCGGAAGATCGCCTTCATCCGGGGACCAAAGATGCTGATCGATAGTGCACCGCGATGGCGTGGAATTCAGAGATTCGCGCTAGCAGCGGGACTGGAAATCGATCCGGCCCTGGTGCAGCAGTTGCCGGAATCGCTTGATCCCAACTCAAGTTTTGAAAGCGGGGTGCGTTGTACGGATGAACTGCTGCAAAGGCGAAAGCGATTTACAGCGGTCATGGCCTTCGATGATTTGACCGCCCTGGGAGCCATTCGCGCTTTGACCAAGGCGGGCTTAAGGGTCCCGGAGCATTGCTCGGTGACCGGGTTTGACGATGTCCCGTTGTCGGCATTGGCCGCGCCCTCGATAACCACGGTGCGTCAACCGATGGAGGCGATGGGCGGCCTGGCAGTGAATATCGTGATGGAAGGAATCAACGCAGCGTTAGAGAAGCGAGATTGGAACGTGGTCAGCCATAAAATGACCCCGGAACTGGTGATCCGGGAATCGACGCGAGCGGTTTCAAAAGCAGGGTCGGACGACTGATGGGTCGGAACTCCGACAGAGGGGCCAAGGAAAGCAAAAGGAACGGGAGTGACCCCGTTCCTTTTTTCAGTAGTGGCCCTACTGCGATGCAGGCAAATAAACTTCCGATGGGGTCAAGAACTCCACCTTGGCTACTTCGGTAGCAACCCGGACGCGTTCAAACTTCCCTTTCTTTCCCCCCGGAGGGCCTTCGAAGGTCAGCAAATACTGATTTTTTAGATGACCCTGAATCTCGTCAAGATAAGGCTTTAGGCTAACCGGCCGGCCGGTTCCGAGATAGTAGGATTCTGCTCCAGTCTCTTCAGAAATACGGCTGAGGTTGGATTGGGCATTGAACGCGCGGAAGAAGCGGCGCCCGGCGTGGAATGCGTCAGGATAATAAATGGTCCACAAGTTGATATTTTTCTTTTGGGCACGCTCGACAGTGGTGTCCAGGTCCGGGTCGATGGGGTCGAAACCTCCGCGGAAATAGTCGACGCCAGAAGAAATCATGATGATAGAGCGGCGGTCGCCGCTGTTATCAGGCCAACGCTTAATCCAATCTTGCAGCGCCAGGTACGGACTGCTGAACGCTCCGCCTCCACCCAGCGGGATGCGCAAAGCTTTGGCTGCCAGCGCGTGATCGAGAGTGAAATCCTGTGCCACCAAGGCCGAGCCATTGCGGTTGTAGGCCACCGCTACGTAGGTATTCGGAGATTGCGCATTGATGAATCCGCGGAGTTCGTTCCACTGACTGGCAACGCTCTGATCCAGGGAGTCATCGATCATGATGGCGATAAATAAGGATTCGCCGCGTTTCCAGTCGGAAACCTGCATGCGCTCCTTGCCTTGAAAAACTTCGACGTCTTCCTTCTTGATGGGGGGCGGCTGGGTATCCTTATGGCCAACGGCGGTAACCGTTAGGGTCACCGACTCAGCTGCGGATGCAGGTCGGGTCGGAACCACAGCAAGCAGTGCAGCCGCAATTGAAAAACAGAGAATCGATCGCATCGAAGTCTTAGAACTCATCGTCAAAACTCGCTTTCTTTGATCTCATATACTTGGATGCAAGAATTCAATAGAAAGTACACTTCCAAGCGGCCTTGCGCCCCGGTCGGTCGGTAAGCGCGGGCCACGATACCTATGAGATCTCGGGTTGCGGCTTTCGAACAAATTGCTGCAGATGATTTCGACGTTTGCGTAATTGGAGGTGGCGCTACGGGCGCGGGGTGCGCGCTGGATGCCCAACTCCGCGGCTTAAAAACGGTGCTGCTGGAGGGCAATGACTTCGGATCGGCAGCGTCAACGGCGTCCACAAAATTGGTTCACGGCGGGGTACGGTACCTGGAGCAAGCGGTGAAGAAGCTGGATGTGGGGGAATACCGGATGGTCCAGGCGGCGCTGCGGGAGCGAGTTGGGATGTTGCGGAATGCCCCGCACCTGGCGCACGCCGCGGAATTCCTGGTGCCGGTGTACGGTTGGGTAGAGGCCATCTATTACCGCATGGGCATGAAGATGTACGACTGGATTGCGGGCCAGAACAATCTAGTCTCTAGCGGCTTTCTGAAGCGCGAGCAAGCCCTTCGAAGAATGCCTATGCTGCAAAGCAACCAGCTGTACGGCGTGGTTTCGTACTCCGACGGACAGTTCGACGATGCGCGATACAACCTCTCGCTGGTGGCGACCTTCGTAGCGGCTGGTGGCACCGCTTTGAACCACGCGGAGGTAACCCGCTTTGAAAAAGACCGATCGGGCAAATTGTCCGCTATCGTCGTGCAAGACCGGGTCGGGGGAAACGAATTCGCCGTGGAAGCTCGCGCATTCGTCAACGCCACCGGCCCAGCGTCCGACGTGGTTCGCAAGCTGGCGATCCCCGATGCGGTAGCTAGGCTGCGGCCCAGCAAAGGCGTGCACCTTTTGTTTGGGCTCGACGATTCCGCAAGCGGTGATGCACTGCTGGTGCCCAAGACCGAGGATGGCCGAGTGATCTTTGCGGTGCCCTGGCAAGGCCGCCTACTGGTGGGAACCACCGACGATGAGGCCACCCCAGAAACAAAGATGGTGGTGCTCCGGGAAGAGGCAGAGTACTTGTTGCGGCAGGTCAATCCGTATCTGGCGAAACCCCTGAAGCTTGAGAATGTCGTCAGTGGTTTTTCCGGACTGCGGCCGCTGGTGGCGGCGAGGGATAGTGGCACCAAAGAATTAATCCGCGATCATGAAGTCGAAGTGGACCGTGGCAGCGGATTGATCAGCATTCTTGGGGGCAAGTGGACTACCTACCGATTGATGGCCGAAGACACTATAAATGCGGTGCAGCAACGATTGGGAGTAAAGGTCACACCGACGTTGACGCGAGAGCATGTTTTGATGGGTGCGGCCGGTTATGAGCCAGAATACTGGCGCAAACTGGCGGAAAACTTTGCCATCGGGGAAGCGACGGCGAAGCACCTGGCACAAAAATATGGGACCCGATCCGAAGAAGTGCTGAAGCTGGCACAAACCGATGGTTCCCTCAGTGCACCGATCGTGGCCGGACTCGCGTATATCCAGGCAGAAGTGGTTTATTGCATACGAAATGAGATGGCGCAGACCATCGAGGATATACTAGCGCGCCGTTTGGGAATGCAGCTATACGACTGGCGAGCGTCTCTGCGAGCTGCTTCCGTCGTTGCAGATATTCTGGCAAGTGAACTACATTGGGCGACTTCGACGAAGGAACACGATCTCGCCGGATATACGAAAAAGATTCGAGCATCGATGGATCTGCTGGGACTGAAGGGGTAGGTCGACTGGAGGGGATACTTCCGTGACGAAGTATATCGGGGCGATCGATCAAGGCACCACCAGCACCAGGTTCATGCTCTTCGACTCCGCGGGGCAAGTAGTGTCGGTAGCGCAGCGTGAACACCAGCAGATTTTCCCCCAAGCAGGATGGGTGGAACACGACCCGCAAGAAATTCTGGATCGAACCTATCAAGTCATCGGTGAGGGGATGGAACGGCACCGGCTCAAGGCTGCTGACCTCGCGGCAATCGGGATAACCAACCAGCGAGAGACCACCGTGGTATGGGAACGCGCTACCGGAAAACCGATCGCGAATGCCATCGTGTGGCAGGACACCCGCGTCGCCGAGGATGTCGCCGAGTTCGCCCGGAACGGTGGACAGGACCGCTTTCGCGAGAAGACTGGACTGCCGTTGAGCACCTATTTTAGCGGACTGAAACTGCGATGGATGCTGGAACACGTACCCGGCGCGCGAAAACGAGCGGAGGCGGGCGAACTACTTTTCGGCAATATTGATGCATACCTGGTTTGGCACCTGACCGGCGGACCGCAAGGCGGCGTTCACGTGACCGATGTGACCAACGCGAGCCGAACCCAACTTCTAAACCTGCAGACTCTGGATTGGGACAACACTCTGCTGGCGCAATTTGAAATTCCCGCCGCCTTGCTTCCGAAGGTGCGATCGAGCAGCGCGATTTACGGTGAAGCGGCGTTGCCAGCGATCGCCGGGGTTCCGGTAGCGGGAATTCTAGGAGACCAACAGGCGGCGCTGGTAGGCCAAACGTGTTTCCACCCGGGCGAAGTTAAAAACACTTACGGCACCGGGTGTTTTCTGCTGATGAATACCGGCGAGCAGAGCGTATCTTCGACAGCCGGTTTGCTGACCACGGTTGCCTACAAATTCGGGGATCACCCAGCGCATTATGCGTTGGAGGGCAGCATCGCGATGACCGGGGCGCTGGTGCAGTGGCTACGCGACAATCTGGGAATGATTGAGGCCAGTCCAGACATTGAGGCCCTGGCGGCAAGGGTGCAGGACAACGGTGGAGTTTACTTTGTTCCGGCCTTTTCCGGTTTATATGCGCCGTACTGGAAGGACAGCGCACGAGGCGTGATTGTGGGCCTAACCCGGTATGCCAACAGAGCGCATCTGGCGCGAGCGGTACTGGAGGCGACCGCCTTTCAAAGTCGCGAAGTGGTGGAAGCTATGGAGAAGGATTCTGGTATCCAGCTGAAATCGTTGCGGGTCGACGGTGGAATGGTTATGAACAACCTGCTTATGCAATTCCAAGCGGACATCCTGAATCGCGAGGTGGTGCGTCCGGTGATTCGGGAGACTACCGCGCTCGGCGCGGCTTACGCGGCGGGACTCGCGGTGAAGTTTTTTTCGGGAATCGACGAACTTCGCTCCAAGTGGGCAGTGGATCGCACCTGGGAACCGGGAATGGATGAGGCCAAGCGAGATAAGGAATACCGGCAATGGAAGAAGGCGGTCACGCGATCCTTTGACTGGATCGACGCTTGAGAGAGGACGCTGCCAAATGACATCTCCATTTCTGGGTGAGTTCTTGGGGACCATGATTTTGATCCTTCTCGGCAATGGCGTCGTTGCTGGGGTGGTTTTGAAGCGATCGAAAGCAGAAGCCAGCGGGTGGATGGTGATTACCGCCGGCTGGGCCTTTGCGGTGATGGCCGGTATATTTACGTCGGTCGCTTGCGGCAGCAGCGACGCCCACTTGAATCCTGCAGTTACGCTGGGCTTCGCGATTCGCGCCGGATCGTACGGGAAAGTGTTACCGTTTATCGCTGCGCAGTTGCTCGGCGCGCTGGTGGGCGCCACGCTGGTTTGGGTTCACTACGGGCCTCATTGGAAGGAAACCCCTTCGGCAGCCGATAAACTGGCATGTTTTTGCACTGCGCCCGCCATTCGGGCTTCCCTTTCGAATTTGCTAAGCGAGATCATCGGAACGTTTGTGCTGATATTCGTGGTCGGTGCGATCTTCTCCAAGCGCATCGCATCGACGGGGCCGGGGAGTCTGGGGCCGTACCTGGTGGGATCGCTGGTGTGGGGCATCGGACTTTCGCTCGGGGGCACCACCGGATACGCGATCAATCCAGCGCGAGATCTCGGGCCGCGGCTGGCGCACGCGATTCTGCCGATCGCAGGAAAAGGCGCATCGGACTGGGGCTACGCCCCGATTCCGATTGTCGGGCCATTAGTGGGTGGAGCGCTGGCGGGGTGGTTGTTGCGGGTTTTGGTGGTTTCGTAGGTTCTGTCAATGGCCAGAAGTCCGCGGAGAAGGGCATAAACCGACTAGAATCGGTAGGTAAGCGTATGGGGCATGGCTGAATTTGAAGCTCGGGAGGGTTCTTGCGTTTTTTAATTACCGGCGGGGCGGGTTTTATCGGCTCTCACTTGGCAGAGCGGCTGCTAGAGCGCGGCGACCAGGTCGTTTTGCTCGATAATTTGTCGACTGGCAGCATGGAGAACATCCGGCATTTGAAGAGCTCCGACCGAATGGCCTACCACCTGGATAGCATAGACAACCGTCAATTGCTCGCGGAGTTGGTTGATGACGCGGACGTCGTCTTGCATCTTGCCGCCGCAGTAGGAGTCAAGCTGATTGTAGAGAGTCCGGTTCGAACGATCGAGACTAACGTCAATGGCACCCAAATGGTCCTGGAAGCCGCCTGCAGAAAGCGCAAATTGGTACTGACGGCCTCCAGCTCTGAAGTGTACGGCAAGAATACGAATTTTCCGTTCCGCGAAGATGCGGACCTGGTACTCGGACCTACAACCATGGGGCGATGGAGCTACGCCGCATCGAAGGCTCTTGACGAGTTCCTGGCGCTTGCTTATTGGAAGGAGAAAAAGCTACCGGTGATTGTGGTGCGACTTTTTAACACCGTCGGCCCACGTCAAACCGGTCGTTATGGAATGGTGTTGCCCAATTTCGTGAAGGCGGCGTTGGACAATACGCCCGTACGAGTCTACGGAGACGGCCAACAGTCTCGCTGTTTTTGCGACGTACGCGACACCGTAGAAGCGCTGGTCCGGCTGATCGACACCGAGCATTCCGTTGGTGAGGTGGTAAACGTCGGCGGCACCGAAGAGATTTCGATCGAGGCGCTGGCGAAGCTGGTAAAAACCCGAACTGGAAGCAAATCGGACATTGAATTTGTCCCCTACGATAAGGCCTACGAACCTGGTTTCGAAGATATGATGAGGCGAGTGCCCTCGGTCGAGAAGCTGCAAAGGCTAACAGGATTCCGGCCGCTGACGCCGCTGGCGGAGATTATCGATCGCGTGGCGTCGTTTTTTCAAACCAGAAAGGACCACGCGACGCCTCGAGCCGTTACCGGAAACACTGCCTAGCCGCTCAGCAGGCGCTAAATTCTGTTTTTCTTGAAATGCTTCGAAATCGGCAGACGTGATCTAATGCCCCAATGCTCAGGACCGAGGGGTCACCTAGATCCTGTTAACGTCGTGCAGAGGCTTTCGCTGATTAGAGCGCACGCGGGATGATGCCGCTTTCGCGGTGAGGTATTCGTCTCGCGTCGCGTGGAAATCCGAAATGTCCGTAATGCGGCGTCCGCGTTCGGGGAATAATACGGTCCTGAAAGTCTTGACGAGTACGATGCAATCCAGCCAAACCGTCCAGTTGCGCACGTACCAGGCCTCCAATTGAACGCGAGCCTCTAAGGTAAGACTGTTTCTGCCGCTGACCTGCCAGAACCCGGTCATGCCGGGCCGTGCAGCCAGAATGGTATGAATGTCATCGCCAATGCGTTCCCGTTCATAGGGAAGGTAAGGGCGCGGACCAACCAGGCTCATCTCTCCCTTTAGAACGTTGAGAAGCTGAGGAAATTCGTCCAAGCTCCATCGACGAAGGAAACGACCAAAGCGGGTGAGACGCGGGTCGTGATTACGGAGCTTGGCATATTTTTTCCACTCGTCGGCGGCATGAGGGTTGCCCTGGAGATAATTGGCGAGGGTTTGTTCGCCGTCGACGTGCATGGTTCGGAACTTGATGCAGCGGAAGGTGCTGCCGCCCAGGCCCAGCCGCTCCTGAATGAAGAGTGCAGGGCCCTCTGAATCCAATTTAACCAGAAGCGCCAGGACAGCGCATATGGGAAGCACAATCGCCGTGATGACCGCGGAGACCATCAGATCACATGCGCGCTTCAGCCAACCATTCCATGGCTTGGCGAGATTGTTCGAAAGCTTGAGCATCATCACGCGCTCGCGTAAGAAGCCATCGACTTGCAAGTTCATCATTGGCAGGCCCCAAAGCTGCGGGACCACATAGATGCTATCGCAGTGGGGCTGAAGCTCGTGAACCAGAGCCAAGAGTTTTTCTTCGAGCAGCCCGGGCATGGCGATCAGAATGTCCCGGCAGCGGGTCTGGTCCATCAGTTCGGTAGCCTCAGACAGTGAGCCAAGAACGCAAATGGGAGTGCCTTTGCAAACGCCGACACAATCCCCTAACTTGGATTGATCATCATCAAGGATTCCCGCCACTTCATAGCCGAGAAAAGGATCGTAGGTGAGACCGCGCATGGCCAGTTTGGCCATTTCCGTGGCGCCTAAAATCAGAATTCGCTTTCGCCACAGACCGATCGCCCCGAGGGCTCGCTTGGTCCAGTAGCGGGCTATGGGGAGCAGGATCAAGAGATTGACGCTCATGACAAAGATGGTGACCCGGGAAATCACCAAGCTGAGATGGGCCAAACCTATAGCCGCCAGGAACGCAACCAAGCCGAGACCCACGGCCTTGGTGAGATGGCCTACTTCGTTCCAGAGCGAACGACGGCGAGTGTACAGCCCCTCAACACCGAGGAACAAAACAAGAATGAGCCAAAGCCATCCAAAGACCAGGTAGTGAAGAAACGGAAAAGTGTCCGGCTGAACGCGCGCATTCACGTGAGGAATGAGATGCATGCGCACAAAAATGGCGATTTCGAGAGAAAGCGCGATAGTGGCCAAATCCGCTAATACGAGGACCGCGAGACATGCGAGGTGGCTGGATAAGCTGTGTTCGCCTTGCAATTTCCGCGGGGCCTTGTTCCCCTCGAGCGGCCGGGGCTGGCGCTCGGGGGACATCAAGACTGTCGCCATAGATCTCCTCTAATAACCAAACTTGAAAAATCTAACTGAGAGTTACGCAGCGATTAATCGTAAAGCATGGAGTACACCAAGGGAGGGAGTTGATCGATACAAGTTCCAATCGGTACCGCCCTCAGTGCGTCGATCCGCGCCTGGCTGCCCGTGGCCAGGTGTTTCATTGCGATTTTGTCGATGGAAGCGAGTGCCAAGCTTCTAAGGAAGATGCACTCCGCCGCTACCTGCGAACGCAACGGCCAACTTTCGCCGAGACCGCCAACCTATCTCGGTGCCTTTTGCCACCGAAGCTTGGATGCACAGAAGCAGCGAACGACGGCAGTCAATCTAGCCACTGCCCTTGCCGCTGGTCATCAGCGTCTCTTCGACCGGAACATTCTTCGCGGTTGCCCGAGGGATAGATGCCCGGGCACCTCGAAGGGGCAAGCCGCAACTTTCCAGCAAAGCCTGCTCAAAACTGGCCAAGACCTGGTCGCGGTTTAGGAAATCGACGGCAAACCCCCTGGCCTGGGCTCCTAGCCGGTGTCGCAGAATCGGATCGTCCACCAGCTGCAGTAGCGCAGCAATAAAGGAACCCGCGTCGCCGGGAGTAGTTGCGATACCGCGTCCCTGAACGGCGCGAAAAAGTTGGGTTCCCGGGAGGGCCGTAGCTATTGTCGGGCGGCCGCTTGCCATCATACCGGTCAATCGGGAGGGCATAACCAGGTCGGCCGCATCGGCCATCTGTGGCAACAGGTGAATATCCGCCAAATTTAACAAATCATTGAGCCGTTCAACGGACTGGAGGGGTAAGGTTATCACGTTTTTGAGGGTTTTGGTCTTGAGTGCCAAAGTCTCCCGATAGGAGCCCTCCCCGGAGAATACAAACTGGAGATCAGAACGATAGGAAAGTTGATGACTCACTTCAGTCATCAATTCAAGGCCTTGCTTCTTCCCCATGCTCCCGGAACAGAGCGCTACCACGGCTTGAGGCGAAATCCCCAGCTCTCGGCGCAGAGGACTGGGCGTTTCTCTTGGGAAAATGGCTGCGGTATCGACCCAGTTGGGAAATAGCGCCGTCCGAGCCGGTTGAACGCCTTTAGCGTGGAGACGTTCGACCATTCGCTCCGAGATAGCCGAAATTCGGTCGAATTTGGAAAGAACACGCCGCTCAATGGCGAGAACCCAGCGTTTTAGCCGTGCTGAGGAAAAGTCCTTCAACTGAAACGCTGCATCGACTTCGAAGTCCTGCACATGTAGCCAAGAGGTGGCGGCACATAGTCGAGCCACCGCCAAGGCCGCCGGAGTGCAAAACAGGGTCGGCTCCAAGACCAGAACGACGTCCGGCCTCCAAGCAGATTCCTGGAGCATTACCGGCAAACTGCTAAGCGCGAAACTAGTCAGATGAAGTATGCGCCGCCAGCCACGGGGCTCGCGCGGGACCCAAACCGGACAACGGCGCACCTCGACGGAGTTATGCACGGTTCTCGTCACTGCGTCGGGCCGCGAGGTATAGCGCCAAGAAGAATAACCATCAAAAACGCGATACTGCGGGTAGTGCGGCGGTGCGGTCACCACGTGAATCTCGTGTCCGCGAAGAGCTAGCCAGTCGGCCATCTCGCCGACATACTTGCCCACACCAGTCGGCTCGGGAGAAAAATTAAGACAATGAATTAGAATTCGCATATAGGTGCGATCGAGGTGGGTCGAAGTCGGGTGTGGCCGAAGGCTCGACAGACGCGGAGGAGCCGGGCTCCCAGTCGGACCGAGTTCGAGAATACACTCAAGAGCCTCTCGTCCCCGCTGGATTGAGTTCCTTGAATGGGGCAGCATGGTCGACGAAGTCTAGATGGGTCTTGCGAAGTCCTTCGCGCAGCGTGGTCTGGGGGGTCCACCCCAGCGAGGAAAGGCGGCTGACGTCCAGCAACTTGCGTGGGGTGCCGTCCGGTTTAGATGCGTCAAAACTGAGTAAGCCCTTAAAACCAACCACGTCGGCGATCATTTCGGCAATTTCTCGGATCGTGACGTCGGTACCACAGCCAATGTTCACGATTGGGCAGGAATCGTTCGCAAGGATGGTTCGGCCGAGTTGTTCTTTGGAAAGATTCATGAGGAATATGCAGGCATCCGCAGCGTCGTCGCTAAACAGAAATTCTCTCCGGGGATTGCCGGTACCCCAAATGGGCACTTCCCGTGCACCATTTACTTTAGCCTCATACATTTTACGAATCAACGCAGGAATGACATGGGAGGTAACCAGGTCGTAATGGTCCGACAAACCATACAAATTCGTAGGCATGGCGGCCAGAAAGGTAGTCCCGAACTGGCGGTTGTAGGACCAACACATTTCGATACCAGCAATTTTGGCAATAGCGTAGGGACGATTGGTTTCCTCAAGAGGTCCGGTGAGCAAATACTCTTCCTTGATAGGCTGCGAGGCATGCTTAGGATAAATGCAACTCGATCCGAGGAAGAGCAAGCGGGTTACGCCCGATCGATGGGCTTCCTGAATGACATTGGTTTGAATCTGGAGATTCTGACCGATGAAATCGGCCGGATAAGTGGCATTGGCAACAATTCCGCCGACCTTGGCCGCTGCGAGGAATACATATTCGGGTCGCTCGGTGGTGAAAAACTCCCGGACTGCAACCGGGTCGGTCAGATCCAGTTCTGAGTGGGTACGAAACAAAAGATTCGTATATCCAGCGGCGCCTAAGCGGCGGAGCAAAGCGGATCCTACTAGACCTAAGTGTCCGGCTACGTAAATAGAAGCAGACCGTTGCATAGCGCTATTCGTGGAGGTCATAAACCCGGTGACCATTCTGATACGCCATGTAATCGCGCTCGGCGGCTCTGAGATCGACGTCGACCATCTCTTCCACGAGCTCGGAAAAGGTCACCTTGGGCTTCCATCCCAGTTTCAGGCGGGCCTTGCTGGCGTCGCCGAGCAGGGTATCGACTTCAGCAGGGCGAAAGTAACGGGAATCGACGGCAACAACACAACGCCCGGTTGAATCGCAGGCCTTTTCATTGGCACCCGACCCGCTCCACCTCAAATCTAGTTGCAAAGTGTTTGCAACGGCGTTGACGAAATGCCTCACCGTGTATTGTTGGCCGGTGGCAATCACAAAGTCGTCCGGAGCAGGCTGCTGCAGCATCAACCATTGCATCTCTACGTAGTCCCGAGCATGCCCCCAATCACGTTTCGCATCGAGATTACCGAGGTAGAGGCAGTCCTGAAGGCCGACTTTGATGCGAGCCAACCCCCGAGTGATCTTTCTAGTAACGAACGTTTCGCCGCGTACGGGAGACTCATGATTGAACAGGATGCCATTGCAGGCGTACATCCCATAAGCTTCGCGGTAATTAACGGTAATCCAATAGCCATAGAGTTTGGCGACCGAATACGGTGAGCGGGGATGAAAGGGCGTCGATTCCGTTTGCGGGGTCTGCTGCGCCTGGCCGTACAGCTCGGACGTGGAAGCTTGATAAAAACGTACTGATTTGGTGAGACCCAAAATGTGCACAGCTTCCAGTAGGCGAAGAGTTCCGAGACCGTCGACATTCGCGGTGTATTCGGGGGTTTCGAACGAGACGGCCACATGACTCTGGGCAGCGAGATTATAAATTTCATCAGGCTGAACGCGTTCGACGATGCGAAGCAGGCTGTTGGCGTCGGTCATATCCCCATAATGAAGGGAAAAATGACGATTGGCATCGTGAGGATCTTGGTAGAGGTGATCGATGCGTGCGGTGTTGAAGGACGAGGCACGACGCTTGATTCCATGGACCTCATAATTCTTGGCCAGCAATAATTCAGCGAGATACGCGCCGTCCTGCCCTGTAACGCCGGTGATGAGCGCCTTCTTCATGCACTACCTTTCGAATGAACCAGGCGCTCGGCACGATCACATGTGCCAGTGTCTGGGGACCGAACAACACTGGGACGACAACCGCTAGGATTTACTCGCAATCGTCAGTAAGCAATCCCCACGCTGCAAACAATTTCCTATCCATAGCGCTGGAAACAGAATCACCCTAGAAAACAACACTAAGCCTAACATTAGAACCGGGTTTCGGAGCTGACTTGTGGGCTGTCGTTTCTTGGCGAAAAGTCCGGCGATGATGGACGAGGAAACCCACAACGCAGGAGTAATCTGACGCGATTCCGCGACCTGGAATCCTGCTTGCTGGAGCACCTCCCTAGAAGTCACCGATGAAAATTGAGAAATATGGAATGGAACGTGCCAATGGATCCACGAAGACCCAAAAACCTTACGGAGCCAACTGCGGCCATTTGGGCAGCTGATCCAGACTTGGCCACCGGGCTTTAGGATGTGCCCAATGTTCAGGAGCATGTGCCGCGGGTTGCGAGCGTGTTCCAGAACGTTTGAAAGAACAACGACGTCATAGGGTTTGGTGGGCTGAAACTGGCTGAGGTCGCAGGTATAAACAGTGAAGCCGGCCCTGCGGGCTACCGCGGCGGCGTTTTCATTCAACTCCAGACCTTCCACGTCAAAACCGTTTCGGGCATAAATCTTGAGGCTGCGGCCTTCGTTACAGCCGATATCGAGGAGGCGGCCGCGACCGCTTCGCCCGTGAAAAGAAATGTCCCCATCGATGCGAATCCAAATCCGATAGAGGAACGACGAGAGGAATTTCTCGCGAAGCTTTTCGTACAAAGTTCCCTTCTGGCCACCAAAGTTGTAGTAGGTCTCGTACAAATTCTTGAGCTCCACTGCCGTTGGGACCGGCGAGATCTGTTCTAACCCGCACTCGCGGCATTCGGCCACGGTGTAAGAGCCGTCCATACCGAAGCGGGTATCGAACAATTGCCGCGCGGTGACCCTGAGCTCACCCGCTCAAAGAAGGC